>Ga0302198_10002704_pt1 | contig 18389 bp, 10 predicted proteins | sample II_Bog_N2_2_FD_193521 | JGI IMG/M metagenome (GOLD analysis project Ga0302198, IMG submission 193521) | Peat permafrost microbial communities from Stordalen Mire near Abisko, Sweden - II_Bog_N2_2 | ecosystem: Environmental > Terrestrial > Soil > Wetlands > Peat | place: Sweden: Abisko... | reverse complement strand
CGCGGTGGCCGGGCCGGAGCTGTACTGGCTGGCGCATCTCGCCGGGCTCGACTGGCGGCAATACTGGCTGTGCTTTGCCGTGGGGGCGGCGGTGCTGGGGATGCTGGCGGCGGCGATGTCGGCCGCTGTGCCGCGCCACACCCGCCACGATGCCGCGCAAGTCGCCAGCGATCCGGTTGCGCCGCAAGTGCGCCGGGCACTGCGGACCGGGCGCTATTGGGTCATCGTCGCCGCCTATACCGCGTGTCTGGCGATCAACACCACCACGCACAGCTTCGCGTTTCAGCACATGGTCGATCGCGGCATGGCGCCCGCCGTGGCGACCCAGTTGATCAGCCTGGCCGCGCTGTTCGCCGCCGGTGGATCGGCGCTGGCCGGCGTGCTGGGCGAGCGCGTGGGGGCGCGGGCGCTGTCGATGCTGGCGTTGGGGGGGCTTGGCCTCTCCGCGTTGACACTGGCGATCGGGCATGGGCCGGTGGTGCTGGGGATCTGGGTGGTGTCGCTGGGCGTGGGGCTCGGGCTCAGCTATGTCGGCACGGCGGTGTTGTTGCAGGATTGCTTTGGCCCGCGCGCCAGCCTCGAGCTTTACTCGATCATGACCGCGGTCTCGACCTCGGCGGCGATCGGGCCGGCGGTGGGCGGCGCGATCCGCGACCATACCGGCAGTTTCGCCGGGATCTTCGTGCCGCTGGCGGTGATTGCGCTGGCGATGCTGGGGGCGCTGGCCCTGGTCAAGACCCGGAAGATGTGACAGCGCGGGGCTGTCGGGTGGTGTGACCGCCTGTCGGCCCTTGCCGCCGTGATTCCCGCCGTCGCCGGGGCCAAGCCGGCGCATCGCATTCACCATGCCCCATGCGATGCAGATGGGCCCCGATGCCCTGCGCGATCTGCGCCACGCGGTCCTGCCTGAATGCCGTTCTTGCCGCTTTGCGTTGGCCGGCGTGCGTGGCACTAGGGCCGTGATCGGCAGGGTGGGCAAGGTGCAGACATTTATTTCCGCGATCAGCCAGCAGTTTCATTTCGATGGCGTTGGGCTGGTCACCAGCTTCATCTGCCTGATGACGGCCTTTGCCCTCGGCACGGCCATCGGCCTCGAACGGCAGTGGCGGCAGCGGACGGCGGGGCTGCGGACCAATGTGCTGGTTGCGGTCGGAGCGGCGGCCTTTGTCGATCTCGGTTTGCGCACGGCGGGCGCGGACGGGGGGGTGCGGGTGATCTCCTATGTCGTCTCGGGCATCGGCTTCCTCGGCGCCGGCGTGATCATGAAGGAGGGCACCCATGTCCGCGGCCTCAACACCGCCGCGACATTGTGGGCCTCGGCCGCGGTCGGCAGTTTTGCGGGCGATCGTCGCCCGGCCGAGGCGTTGCTGGTGGCGGCGTTCGTTCTGGCGGGCAACACCCTGCTGCGTCCGCTGGTCAACGCGGTCAACCGTCGCCCGATCACCTCGGAGGAGACCGAGGCGGTCTATCATGTCCATCTGGTCTGTCCGCCGGAGGCCGTGTCCGAGGCGCGCGACCTGCTCGGCGACGAACTGGCGATGCACAATTACCCGATTCGCGATGTCGAGACAGTGCCGGGAGACGATACGGTCGAACTGATTGCCGAGCTGGTGCCGACCACGGCCAACGCGGCCGAACTGGACGCCATCGTCGCCCACCTGATGAAGCACCATGGCATGATCAGTGCGACCTGGATGGTCAGCACCGAGGCCTGACCCGGCCCGCCGCAGCTTGATGCCGGGCGGTGCCATGGCTCCGTTCGGCAAAGAGGCTTCGGCGGGCCGGGGGACATTGCCCGCCGGTCACGCACGCTCGTTGACACGATCCGAGGCATGTAGCGTGACGAGGCGCGCCAGCAAGGTCGCCGGGTAGAGCTGGCCGATGACCGCCTCGAGGCTCGACAGACTGCGCACGAGCGGATGTTGCGCGATGATATCGCTGCCCCCGGCGGTCGTGAGCGCGCTCAGGCTGAAATAGAGCAATTCGCTGAATTGCGCGCGCTGACCCGTGGGCAACCCGCGGAAGGCCGACGCGAAGCCGACCACCGCCAGCCGGTAGAAGCCCGCGAAGATCAAGCCGACATAGAGATACAGGATGACGGCCCCGAGGATGCGATGGATCGTCACCTTGCCGGGCCCGAACGCCGCGCAGGCGACGACCGTTGCCACGATCACGTCAAACGCCAGCGTGATGACGATCTTGGCGATGGCGATGGCGCTGGCAGTGGTGCCCAATTGCCAGTGGAGCGAAACGAACAGCGTGGCCACGAACGTGAGGCCAAGAGCCGTCCGCAGCGCGGGATTGCGCGCGACAATCAGAATGGTCGTCACCGCAAGCCCGAAGCGGAGCATCTCCACCAGTTGCACGGACGCCGCCTCGGTGGCGGCCAGCGGCGCCACCACGAACACGATCGACATCTGGATCGCCAGAATAATGCTGAGCCCGGCGTCACTGTCGCCGAACCGCGACACCTGATCCCGCAGTGACATGGCTGGTTCTCCGATCTCTGGCGGATGACGACGGTCCGCCACATCGTTCAAGACGCGCGCGGTCTGGCGGCCGGGCGATGTGTCTGAGCTGAATGACGCCCGGCGAAAAGCGCACACGGTGCGTGGAATGGGCGCGTAGGGCGACAGTGAGGATAGCGCACGGCCACCACAGCGTGCGCCGTTGCCGTGGCGGTTTCCGGCTCGGGCGCCGGCCCGGCATTGCGCTTCCGGCTTTGCGGCCTACCTATGGAGGCCACGCTTGACGCCCCACCTCAGTGACCGGAACCGACGATGCCCGATGCCAATCCCCTGCTGGCCCCGACGGACCTGCCCGATTATCCCGCGATCCGGCCAGAGCATGTGCTGCCCGCCGTGGAGTGCGCGGTGGCGGCGCATGCCCGGGCGATGCGCGATTGCGCGGGCATGGCGGGCGACCCGGCGCTGCTGCTGGCGAAGGACATGGCCGATGCCGCGCTGACGCGGGTGTGGGGCGTGGTCGAGCATTTGCTGGCGGTCAACAACTCGCCGGCGTTGCGCGCGGCCCATGCCGAGGCCCAACCGATCATCGACGCCCATCTGAGCGCCGTGGGGCAGGACAAGGCGCTGTATCAGGCGCTGGCGGCGGTGGACGCGCGGGCGCTGGATCCGGCGACGCGGCGGGCGTTGACGCTGGCCTTGCAGGGGTTCGAGCTTTCGGGTGTGGCGCTGGCGGCAGAGGCGGCCGCGCGGTTTGCCGAGAACAGCGTGGCGCGCAGCCGCCTTGCCACCGATTTTTCCAACGCCGTGCTCGATGCGACGCAGGGGTGGACGCTGGATGTGGCGGATGAGGCGCGGCTGGCCGGCATTCCCGATGCCGACCGCGCGGGGCTGGCCGAGGCGGCGCGGCGGGCGGGCGTGGCCGGATGGCGGCTGAACCTGCAGGCGCCTTGCGTGATGGCGGTGCTGACCCATGCGCAGGACCGCGATCTGCGCCGCGAGATCTACACCGCGCACAACACCCGCGCCTCCGATCAGGGGCCGCAGGCGGGGCAATTCGACAACTCGCAGCGGATGCGCGATCTGCTGAGCCTGCGCGGCGCATCGGCGCTGATGCTGGGCTATGGCGATCCGGTGGCGGTGTCGCTGGCCAGCAAGATGGCGCGCGATAGCGATGAGGTGGAGACGTTCCTGACCGGGCTGGCCGCGGCGGCGCGGCCGCAGGCGGAGGCCGATCTGGCGGCCTTGCGCGCATTTGCCGCCGAGGAGCTGGACATTGCCGACCTGCAACCGTGGGACGTCGGTTTTGTCGGCGAGCGGATGCGGCGGGCGCGGCATGCGGTCGACAGCGCCGAGATCCGTCGGCACCTGCCGCTCGATCGCGTGCTGGGCGCGCTGTTTGCCTTGGTGGGCGAGTTGTTCGGGGTGGAACTGCGCGAGGGCGCGGCGCCGGTGTGGCATGCCGACGTGCGCCATTTCACCTTGCACCGCCCGGGTGTGGCGCAGCCGGTGGCGGCGCTCTATGCCGATGTCTTCGCGCGGGAGGGCAAGCGCGGCGGGGCGTGGATGGATGTCTGTCGCCCGCGCGCCGAGGGCGGCGCGGTGTGGCCGGTGGCCTATCTGATCGCCAACTTCGCGCCCGCCGCGCCGGGGCAGGTCGCCACCATCACCCATGACGACATGGTGACGCTGTTCCACGAAATGGGGCATTGCCTGCACCATCTGCTCAGCCCGGTGGATGTGCCCAGCGTTGCCGGCATCTCGGGCGTCGAATGGGATGCGGTGGAACTGCCCAGCCAGTTCCTGGAAAACTTTGCCTGGGAGCCGGCGACATTGCGCGCGGCCTCGGCGCATGTCGAGACCGGGGCGCCGCTGTCGGATGCGTTGATCGACCGGATGCTGGCGGCCAAGCGGTTCCTCAGCGCCATGGCCCTGCTGCGCCAGACCGAGTTTGCGCTCTATGACTTGCGGCTGCATCGCGCGGCGGGGGGCGGCAATGCCCCCGATCCGCAAAGCGTGCTCGATGCCGTGCGCGCGCAAGTGGCGGTGATCGATTATCCGGCGTGGCACCGCTTTGGCCATGCCTTCGGGCATATCTTTGCCGGTGGCTATGCGGCGGGCTATTACTCCTACCTCTGGGCCGAGCGGCTCTCGGCCGATGCCTATGGCGCGTTCGAGGAAGCGGGTGCCGACCGCGCCGCGCTGGGCGCCCGCTTCCGCGACGAGGTGTTGGCCAAGGGCGGATCGCGCGCCGCGATCGACAACTTCATCGCCTTTCGCGGGCGCGCGCCGGACAATGCCCCGTTGCTGGCAAGCTGGGGCATCGCGGCCTGAGGTCCATCGGGCTCCCAGGGCGCTGGAGCGGTCACCGATCCTGCCGGATCGGTGACCGCTCTCAGTTTCTGGTTGGTCGCGTTTTCTTAACCATCAGGTGAGTCCACCTGATTGGAAAACGCTTTAGTCGTGCCCCGGGACCACCCCGTTGGCCGGATAGGCCGGGACCAGCGCCGGCGGTGCCGGGCTGACCGGCGGATGGTCGGCGATCGCCTTCAGCATCATCGCCACCGCCGTCTCCAACTGCCGGTCGTGGCCGGCGAGCAGGTCGGCGGGTTCGTTCTCCACCACGACATCCGGATCGACGCCGTGGTTTTCGACGATCCATTTGCCGTCGAGGTCATAAGGCGCTTCCTCGGGGATAGTGATGTAGCCGCCATCGAGCATCTGCCAGTTGCCGCGAATGCCGCGCACCCCGCCCCATGACCGCGTGCCGACCAGCGGGCCAAGGCCATAGCGGCGGAACAGATCGGGGAAGATATCGCCATCCGATGCCGACCAGTGGTTGAGCAGCGCCACCTTCGGTCCGTTCAGCACCTCGTTGGGTTCGGTCGCGATGCCGCCCTCGCGGTTGACGTCGAGCGTCGCCAGCACGCGGCGCAGCCGTTCGAGCGCATAAGGCGCGATGAAGCCGCCGCCGTTCCAGCGATCGTCCATGATCAGCGCCTTCTTGTTCAACTGGCCATAGAATTGCCGCATGAACTGTTGCAGCCCGAGCGCCTCCATATCCGACATGTAGACATAGCCGACCTGGCCACCGGACAGCTTGTCCACCACGGCGCGGTTGTGCGCGATCCACGCCGCCTCGCGCAGCGGCAGTTCCTGCGCGACCGGCTTGACCAGAATGTGGCGCGGGGCCCCGGTCGGCGTGTCGGCGACGGTCAGGTCGACCGGCATCTCGGGATCGGCAAGTTGCAGCAGGCTGTCGGGATCGGCCGGCGCGCGCAGCTCCGTGCCGTTGATCGCCAGCACATAGTCGCCCGGCTTGACCGCCAGACCGGGCTGGGCCAGCGGGCTGCGATAATCCTCGCGGGTATTGTCGCCGGGATAGATCGTCGCCAGCCGATAGCGCCCCGACGCCGCATCCAGCGCCCAATCGACCCCCAGCAGCGCGGGATGGACCTCAGGCCCGGTATCGCCATCGTCGCCGCCGCCGACATAGGTGTGCGAGTTGCCGATCTCGCCCTGGATCTGGCCGATCAGGTAATTGAGATCCTCACGCGAGCCCAGTTGCGGCAGCAGTTTGGCGTAGCTGTCGTGGACCGCCGGCCAATCGGCGCCGTTCATCGCCCGCGAGAAGAACATGTCGCGCGCCAGCCGCCAGGCATTGCCGTACATCTCCGCCCATTCGGCGCGCGGATCGACCAGCATTCGCATATGGCCGAGGTCGAGCACTTTGCGGCTGTCGTCGTCCTTGGCCGCGTCTTTCTTGGCATCGAGGACAGTGAAGTCCTTGCCATGCTGGATCAGCACCCGCTCGCCATCGAGCGACAGCGAATAGGCATCGACATCCTCGGCCACGGTCTCGATCTTGCGCGTCTCAAGATCGAAGAAGCGCAGCGCCGACGTCTCGCCTTTCAGCGGGCCATCGATCATGCCGATCGGCTGGCTCAGGAAGAACACGCGCTTGCCGCGTGCATCCATCGCGACAATGTTCGCGGGATCGATCGGCAGCGCCACCGCGCGCGCCATCATGCCATCGAGATCGATGTGGATCGGCGCGACCGCCGCCGCCTTGTCCGGCGCGGCGGTCTCGTTGGCCTTGGTCCTGGGCTTTTTGCCCTGCGCCTCGGCGGCCTTGGCGGCGCCCTTGCCCGCATCGGGATCGGGGCCGCTGTCCGCCTCGTCAGAGCGCGGGGCCACGGGGGATGGCGTGGCGGTCGCCAGCGGGATCGCATAGATGCCCGAGGTCTTCACCGCGGCGAAATCGAATTCGAGATCGGACATCGCCGTCGTCTCGTGGCGGTTGGAGACGAAGTAGAGGTATTGGCCATCGGGCGACCAGACCGGGCCATAATCGACCTCGCCGCCATTGCCGAGCCGCGTCGTGCGCCCCGTGGCGATCTCGTAGAGATAGAGATCCCGCCGGCGGTTGGTCGCGCTCATGCTATAGGCGATCCAGCGCCCGTCGGGCGAGAAGCTCTGGTCGTGGATCTCGCCCAGCTTGTCCTGCGCGATCTGCTTCGGCGCCGCGCCGGTGGTGCCGACGATCCACAGCGCATGCGCGCCATCGCCGAACGCCAACGTCTTGCCATCGGGCGAGAAGGTCGGGCCATAAAGATAGCCACTGGTGAAATGGGTCAGCAGCCGTTCGGCGCCCCCTTCCGCCGGGCGGATCGCGATCTGCTGGTTGCCGTCGGCATCGGTGGTATAGGCGACCAGCTTGCCGTCGGGCGACCAGGCGGGATGGTCTTCATCGATGCCCGGCGTGCCGGTCAGGTCGCGCGTCGCGCCGTGTTCGGTCGGCACGCTGAAGATATCGCCGCGCGCCGAAAACAGCGTCCGCTTGCCGTTGGGCGCCAGCGCATAGTCGAGCTGGCCGGCGGGATCGCTGAGGCGCAGCGCGCTCTTGACGTCGGCGATGCGCGGGCGGGTGCGGGTATCGTCGTCGGGCACGGCCACCGGCACTTCGCTGAGCTGCTCGCTCGGCAGATCGATGCGGTAGAGCTTGCCGCCCTGCTGGAAGGCGATGGCATCGCCGCCGAGCGCGGGAAAATCGATGTCGTAATCGGTGAAGTGCGTGATCTCGCGCGTTTGCCGGGTATCGAGATCATAGGCCCAGATGTTGGCGCGGCGATGCGCATCCTGGTCCGAGAGATAATAGATGTGCCGGCCATACCACATCGGCGAGGTGTTGGTGCCCGACCAATCGGTGACCTGAGTCAGCGCCTTGGTGTTGAAATCATAGGTAAAGACTTGCTGGGCCAGACCGCCGTTATACCGCTTCCAGGTGCGGAAGTTGCGGAAGATGCGGTTATAGGCGATGCTGTGACCGTCGGGCCCATAGGTGGCAAGGCCCACCGCGCTGTCGATCGGCAGCGGCGTTGGCGCGCCACCCGCGACCGGCACCTGCCACATCTCCTGGATCCAGCTGTTCCACTGGTTGCGCTTGGTCAGGTAGACGACCGCGCCGGAATCGGGGGTCCAGGTCACCACCATGTTGTCCGGGCCGTGGCGCCCGCCGGTGCCCGCCTCCACCGCCGGATGCCAGGTCAGCCGCCGCGCCGTGCCGCCGCCGGCCGGGATCACCCAGATGTCGGTGCCGGCCTTGCCCGCCTCGGTATAGGCGATCCAGCGCCCGTCGGGCGAGACGCGCGGCATCATGTCCTGCCCCGGCCCGCTGGTCATCCGCATGGCGGTGCCGCCGGACCTGGGGACGGACCAGATGTTGCCATCCGCCACGAACACGATGCGATCGCCGTAAGGCTGCGGATAGCGCGGCAAGGCCGCCATCGTCGGCGTCGCCAGCGCGGACGCCAAGAGCAAAGCCAGGAACCGGGAAGAGATCATGCGCTGCCCCTATCTGTGTTATACGGGTGATACAGTATCGATTTTCCGCCGTTCGTCCAGCGCTAGAACGGCCGCATCGCGACGATCGCGATGCGGAACGAAGGTGCGGACCTCGCTGTCGGACACGCCGCCATGGCCGCTGGCGGGCAAAAACATGCGCCGGATCGGCGGGAGCGGCACCCGCAGCGGCACCATCGTCATCCTTGCGCCCGGCGTGCGGGCCGATCGGCATCACGGGATCAGCCGGTCCGCCCGCAACCGCGCAAACACGTGGAAAAATGCGTCGTCGGTGGGCGGATCGGCGGTGAAGCCCAGCCGCCGGCTCTTGCCCATGTCGGTGACGACCTCGATCGATCGGCCGAGATCGGCATCGGTGTTGCCGCGCGTCGGTCATGTCGGTCAGGCCGTGCCACTGCGCCGCCGATCGGGGGAACCGAAAAGGCCGCCCGGTCCTGCGGCACAAGGTGGCATAGACCGCCAGCGTTGTGCCCATGTTCATCGCGTTGGCATCGTCCTCACCAGCTATCCCCTGCGCGCGACAAGACGATAATGACCCCGCAGGACTGGGCGGCCGGCCTCGCTGATCCTCGACGATCCGCTGGTCTTCCACGCCTGGACGCGATGCTGGATCTGCTGACGGAGCCGGCGACGCTGATACAGGTAATCCTCCTCAGTTGCCGCGAACGCGCCTTCCGCCACGTCAATGCGACGCGGTTGCGGCGTGCTTCTGGACTGCCCTCAAGAATCCTTGAAAATCAACAGCAAATACAATCAACCTCCGAACATTTACCCACCCTTTAAATAAAAATAACCTGCAACTTTGAAATCAACATTGACTCAATTGCAAATTTTACTGCATCTTACCGACAGCAAGAATGATTCACGATATCAATGCATCCTCCGCCAAATTGGCCGGAGGTTGTCTTGATCTTTTGTCTTCTTCGCACGTTCCCGGGGGGCGAACGATGGCCAATACCTTGCAACTGTCCGCAGCGGGCGGCGATCTCATCGCCCTGACCGAGAGCAGCGCGCTGTTCAGCGATATCGGCAAGCTGGGCGCCCAGTGGAAGCAGCTCGCCATTGCCATCGCCAATGCCGGTCACCAACCGCTCACCGATGGACCGGCGCTGGTGCAATGGCTGCTGACCAATCTTAACACCCCGGCCGTGCAGGCCATCTTCACGGCGGTGGGCGCCGGGCCCCTGCTGGCCAGCCTCATCGCCGCAGACGCCAAGCTCAACGCCATCCTGCCCAATGGCGCCGCACTGCTCGCCCCGCTGAACACTTTTGCCGCGCCGACAACCGCGCCATCCGGGGTTCCGGGCGACTGGCAAAGCGCCAAGGCGCCGGGGCTGGTCAAGATCGCGCCTGCCGCCCTCACCGTTGCGCCGGGCGCGGGCGCGGATATGTCGGTCTCGTTCGCGCTCTCCGCCGACGCCGCCATCGGGGTCGAGGCCGATGCCCAGTGGCCTTATGCCAGCGATGCCATGGGCGCCGGCTACCTGATGCTCGCGGCGGCGGGATCGTTCACCGCCAATGGCACGTTCCGTCTGCCGTTCTCCTATGGCAGCCTCGGCGTTTCGGCCGGAGCCGGAGTCGATCCGGACATCCTGTTCTTTTTCCGCCCGCCAGACCCGACGCGGGTTTTCGCCGCAGCGGTGGCGGACGTGCTGCCGGTACTGCCCGATCCGTTCGATCCCGCAGCGGTGTGGCAGGCGTTCGCATTACATGACCTTGCCGGGATGATCCTGGCCTGCGACGGCAGCGCGACCGCCAACGTCGATCTGACCATCGGCGACAAGGCGAGCTGGCCGGGGGTGCTGGCGGCGGATGCCACCGCGTCGGTCACAGTCGCGCTGACCCGCAAGGCCGCGTTCGAGCTGTCGCTGCGCAGCACGGGCAGCGCGGCGTTGGGCACCATGGCGCTGATCGTCAGGCTGACGCGCAACCTCTCGGCGGAGACCGACTGGGGCCTGTCTGCCGGCATCGATATTGATGCGAGCCAGATCCTCGGGCAAGTGCAGCCGATCCTGACGAACGCCCTGACCAGGGTTGGTGGCATCATTGGCGATATCACCCCGTACCTCACCCCGGGCACGTGGTTGCAGGGCGAGGCGACCACGGCGCTGGAACGCGCCGTCACCGGATGGATCGGCAATGCCACGGTGTCTGCGGCCGTGACGCAGGACATCGCCCTGCTGACCGGCACCGCCACCAGCGACGTCGGCGGGTTGACCGATGCGCTCACCAAAGCCGTGGCCGCCGCGATCGACAGCGTGGGCGCCGCCGTTGCCACCGACGCCGCCGGTGCGGCCAACACCGCGTTCGCCGCCCTGGCGCCCGCGTTCCCGGCTATCGTTCCTCTGCAGGCCAGTGTGGTGGCCGATCTCACCGCGCTGATCACGTCCTATCAGACGGCGCTGACGACGTTTGCCCAGAATCTGTTGGCCGGCAGCGGCCTGCCCGCCATCGAAGCCGCGCTGGGGACCGTCGGCGCGCGGGTCTCCGCCGCAGCCACCCAATTGGACCAGGCGGTGGGCGGGATCAGTGCGGTGATCACCACCTACGCGGCCCGTGCCCAACAGATCGTCGCCGCCGCCAAGACCGCCGCCATGGCCAAGATCTCGCTGCGGGTCAGCTATGAATCGGCCCATTCCGATGCCACCGGTTACGAACTGACCGGCCGCTTCACAGCGATGGCCGGCGATGCCGGTGATCTCTACCGCGCGCTCGCCTTCGGTCAGCTCGCCGGCATCCAGAAGGCGTTCGAGACGCCGGCACCCGGCTTCACGCTCGATGCGGCCACCTCCGCGATCACCCGGCTCAGCGGCACGTCATCGACCCTGGGCTACGATTTCGTGCTGCTCGGGCTGGAGGTATCGGGGCAGGCGGTGCTGGCATCCAACGCGCAGGCCGTCGTGACCGCCACCGGCGATGTCGCCATCACCGGCCAGGCCAGCGACACTGTCGGCGACAAGTCCGCCGCGGCCTCCCGCTCGCTGGCCTTTGTCACGACGTATGACTTTGTCGCGGCGGCCAAATTGCTGTCCGCATCGCGCGCGACCATCAAGCTGGGCCTGTCGGCCACCATCGCGGACCGGAACCTGACGCGCGGCGACGTCTCGGCGTTCCTCGGCTCGCTGCAATCGCATGGCCTGATATCCGGCGATCGGGTGAGCCGCGCGAATGCCGTGTTCGATCGCTGGGCCACGACGCGGGGCACGGCCAGCCCGTTTGGCGGCACCGTCGCGGTGACGATGAACCTTGCCGGATCGGGCCAGAGCGCGGTGCAGACCGCCGGGCAGGCGATCGGCAATGCCAACGTCGCCTCGGCCGAGGGACAAGCCCAGTTCCGCCGCGCGATGACCGCGATGATGGCCACCGACAGCGATCTCGCGCAGTCGCTGCACGGCGTGGCAAGCATGATCCAGTACAACCTCGACCTGACCGCGCTCCGCAGCCAGTATCCGGACGACCTCGATTTTCTCTACCACGTCTCGATCAACCCGGGCAGCAACGCCTGGATGAACGCGCTGCGCGGGGGAGGCCCCAAGGCGCCACCGGTCTCCAGCCAGCTCGCCTATCTTCTGGATGCGATGACGGCAGCCCAATCCTATCTGGCGCTGCTGGCGGCGGTCGCGAAGGCCGATGCGCTCGACATCGCGCAGCTCGGCGCCGGTCAGGCGGCGGCGGTGCAGCAGGCCGATGCCGCCATCGCCAAAAGCGCGGGGCCATGGCTGACCTGGGGTGGATCGCTGCTGTTCTCGATGGATGCCCGCATTGCCCCGCGCACGGTAGCATTTTTCCGGGTTCTCGCCGGCCTCGCGCAGGGGACCGACGCACCCTCCCCCGGCACATTCGACAGGATGTTCACCCTGCTGATGACCGACACCACCATCAAGGCCACCGCCACCGTCTGAAACGGGGAGAGAGCGAGATGAACGAGATCAGCAACTGGTTTGCCGGCCGCAAGCAGCGGGGGCCCGAGGGCTTCTGGTGGTCTTTCGCGATCACCGGCCTGTTGCTTGCGGTGCCGCTTGGCTGGGCAGGGTTCAGTGTCAGGGTCTGGCCAACCACGGTTTATATCATCCTGATCGACGTATTGGTCGCCTTCATGGTGGCGCTCGGCGTGACCGTCATGGGCACCGCGGCGGGCGTGGTGGTCAATGCGCGCAACTGCGTGTCGCTATCCAAGTTGCAGATCGCAGCATGGACGGTGGTTGTGATCGCGGCGCTGGCGGCGGGAACCATCTGGAACATGTGGATCGGCGTGGCGCAGCCACTCGATATCAATATCCCCAACGAGGTCCTGGAGGCGCTGGGCATTTCCGCTGCCAGCTTCATCGCGGCCCCGGCCCTGCTCAGCATCAAGGGCAACCAGTCCCCCGCGCAAGGCGATGCCACGGATGATGCAAAGACGTTGACGGCGACGCCCGATCCCAATGATGCTGCGGTCGGCGCGCTGTTCGCGCACGCCATCCCCGCAGCGGCGCAATGGACCGACATGCTGCGCGGCGATGATCTCGCCACCGCGCGCCAGGTCGATCTCAGCAAGGTGCAGCAACTGCTTGTCACCGCGTTGCTGATCGCGGTTTACGGCATCGCGGTGTGGAATACGCTGATCGGTGTCTATTCCGGCCATGAATCGCTGACATTGACACTCCCCGTGGCGGCCGGCGGCCATGCCGTGACCCACGCCCAGACCGTGCTGGCCCACTGCCAGAGCATCGGCTTTGCCGCGCCGAGCGATCCCAAGCAGCCGGATCTTTGCAAGGCGGCGGTGTTCACCGGGCTGCCCGATATGGACCCAAAATTCGTCTGGCTGCTGGCGATCAGCCATGCCGGCTACCTCGGTTACAAGACCATCGACCATCAGGCGCCGGACAAGTCGTAGGCGGCCGGCGATGAACCAGATCCCCGCTCAGGCCGCACCGCCCGCACCCGCCGCGCCCGCGGCGCCCCCGCCCGAACTGCGCATCGCGCTGGTGATGAACGGCGGGGTCAGCCTGGCGGTGTGGATCGGCGGCGTCACCGCGGAATATGCCCGGCTGATGGCGGCCGGCCGCCGCCTGGGCGAAACCGGGCCGGCCGCGCAGACGCTGGCCGGGATCGACGCGATTTACGATGCGCTGCTCAGGCTCGTCGACCTCAGCCCCCGCATCGACGTGATCGCCGGCACCAGCGCCGGCGGGGTCAATGCCGCATATCTGGGCGCGGCCATCGCGCGGACCACCACGGCCACCGGCCTGATCGCGGCGATGGCCGGCCTGCGCGATGTATGGATCAACCAGGGCGGCATCGACGATCTGCTGCGCAATCCGGCCGATCCCGCATCACCGTCGCTGCTCGATGGCGACGGATATTATTTCGATACGCTGAAAGACGCGCTGGCGCGGATCCCCGGGGAAGCACCCGCGCCCGATCCCGCCGCCCTCCACCTCACCCTCACCACCACGCTACTGACCGGCGAGCCCCAGCACATCGCCGACGATTATGGCACCAGTGTCCCGGACATTTCCTACCGCGCGCGGTTCCGCTTTGTGCGCGGCGATCCGATGGTGCCGGGGGACAATTTTGCCGGCGCCGATTTCGTCGCCCAACTGGCGCTGGCCGCGCGGGCAACATCCAGCTTTCCCGGTGCGTTCGAACCGGTGTTCTGCCCGATCGACAGCCCGCCTCCATCCGGGCGCGCCTCGATGCGGGGGATTGCCCTCGCCGGCAATGGCGAGGATCTGCCGCACAGCCGCTATGTCATCGATGGCGGCGTGCTGGACAACAAGCCGCTGGACGTGGCCATCGAAGCGATCACCGCCCTGCCCGCCACATGCCGGGCGGCGCGGGTGCTGGCCTATGTCGCGCCGGATCCGGGCACATCCGGCCCCTCGCCCGATGCCGCCTCGGTCAAGGCGCCGCCGGCGGTGCTCAAGGTCGTGGCCGACAGCCTGGTCACCATCCCGATGGCGCAAAGCATCTCGAACCAGATCCACGTCCTGCGCCAGCATAACGCCTCGGTCCGCGGCCGCCGGCTCGATCGCACCGCGCTTGCCACCAACCTTGCGCGCGCCGACCTGCTGGCCCTGGCCACGACGCTGATGCCCGCCTATCGCCAGCGCCGTTTCACCCGCCTGGTGGACGAGGCGTTCGAGGCGATCAATGCGCGGCTGTCGATGCTGCCCGACGCGCAGCCGATCGCCACCGCCAGCGGCCGGCAGCCGGTGACCGATGCGCTGGAAGCATTGTACGCGGCCGACACGCTGCTGATCGCCACCACTGCGCCCGCGCTCAGCGCCGCGCCGGCGGCCGGGCCGTGGCTGTGGGGGCATCGCGCAGTGGTGCACATCGGCTGGCTGGCCTACGATCTGCTGGTCCGGTTCGAGCGGCTGCGCCTGGCGCCGCCGGCGAAAACGGCACCGTTGTGGACCCGCCTGTCCACCGCGCAGACCGCGGCCGAACAACGCCTGCGCGACACCCGCAAGCGCTGGGTGGAGCCCTCCCAGGATCTGCCGGACATCCTGCGCAACCTGCGGGCCGGGCAACCGGCCGCGTTCGATCTGCTCGCCATGCGCGCCATCGGCAAGACCGTCGCGGAGGCCCAGCCCGGCCCCGCGCCCGACAGCCTGCCGGCGTTGGCTGACGCGATCGCCGGGGTTGTCGCAGAGATTGCGGCACTGGCGCGTAAAACCCCCGTTGCGCCGGGTCATGAACTGGCCCGCCTGCTCGCCATGGTGGCGCCCGACGGATCGCCGCCGGATCGCGCGGAGGTTCTGACGGCGATGCTGGCCTGGCACGTGGTGGAAGACACCATGGGCAGCGGCGACATGCTGGCCGAGGAAGACATCCGCTTCATACAGGTCAGTGCCAACGACGACGAGGTCGTGGCCCAGACCCGTGGCCCCGACGCGCGCCTCGCCGGGGCCAAGCTGTGCAGCGTGCAGCTCGGCGCGTTCGCCGGGTTCTACAAGCGGAGCTGGCGCGCGAAGGATTGGACCTGGGGCCGGCGCGATGCCGTGGGGCGCATCCTGCGCGTGCTGCTCGATCCGCAACGGTTGCGCGATGGCGGCATTGGCGCCAACGCGACGTGGCACGTGGTGAACACCGCCATCGATATCGCCGGCACCACAGTGAACAAGGCCGGCATCATGGCCGAGCTGTCGTGCCTCGATACGCCCGCCGACAGCCTGCCGGACAATTTTCCCCGGACCATCGGCGCGCTGGCCGATGCCATCGAGACGTTGATCCTGATCGACGAGATGGACACGATCGCTGCCTGCATCCGCCACGACCGGAGCGCCGCCCATGCCCACATCTCCCCCGAGGTGGCCGATCTCTATGACAGGATCGTGCCCCGGGATGCGCCGCTGTCCCCGGCGGCGCGGGCGGATCTCGCGCGCAAGCTGCTGAAACCCGGGGCCGATGCGGCACTCCTGACCGAACCGTGGGCCAATGAACTGCCGACCGATGCCGCTTTGCTGACCGGCGCCCATGCGCTGGCGGTGGCCACGGACGTGATCGCCACGAGCGCGGCCAAACTCCCGTGGCTGAGCCCGGCGATCGCGCCGGTCCAGCGTGGGACGGAGTTGTTCTACATCTTCGCGCGGGGCAATTTCGATCACTCGCGCGGGATGTTGAACGTGTGCTTCGGGGTGCTGCTGGTCACGCTGACGCTGATTCTCAGCCACCTGGCGGTCGGCGCGAACTATGGCGCGGGCCTCATGACGATGGCTTACGTCGGGTTTGTGGTCAGTTATGCGGCAATCGTCCTGTCCGCGCGCGGGCGATGGACGTGGGTCGGGATTGCGGTGTTCGCGATCACCGTCGCGCTGATCGCCGCCGGGGCCGATGTGGCCATGCAGCGCATTCCGCACCTGCCCGGCTGCGCGGCGGTGACGCTGTTCGGGCGGTGCTCGGCGCAGGCCAGCGTGCGGGCCATGCTGCCGGGCCCGCTGCGCATCGTGGCCCTGGCCGAGCTGCTGGTCGGCATCGTGCTGCTGGCGCGACCACTCAAATGGCTCGCGCGATGGCTGGCCGGCATTGTCCGGCGCCTCGCGCTGCCCCGCAAGCTGAAGCCGATCGCCACCCGCCTGGGCGGCCTGCGCCGTCTTTGGCGCAAGACCTGACCTGCGCCTGATGGAGTTCACCGATGACCGACACGACCCTTTCCACCGCCACCAACCCGCCGCACGATGCGGTGGTCGCCATGCAAACCGATCTGCGTTCGCTCGGCTATCTGGGGCGCGGCCTCGATGGCGTGTTCGGCGCGGGCACGGCGCGGGGGGTCCGCGCGCTGACGCTCGATCTGCTGCAGCCGGTGCACGGCGCCGCGGTGCAGGTCGCCGCCTACAACAAGGGTCGCGTCACCGCGATGACCGATAGCTATACGCCGGCGGTAGCGGCCTGTGTGGCCGACATGATCGCCGATCCCGCTTTCCCCAAGCTGCCGCGCAGCGCCAATGCCGCCGCGGACAACACCGCCGCCCTGGCCGATCTGCGCGCCGCGCCCAGCCACATCGCGCCGACGCCCTTCCTGCTCGCCATCGTCCAGCAGGAGAGCGGTAACCAGCATTATGCCCTCGTCGACAGCTTCGTGACGATCGGGCTCGATCGCAATGACCCGCATTTTCCGGACAAGATCACCTCGCGAGGCTATGGCCTGGGGCAGACCACGCTGTTCTATCATCCGCCGACCGCGGCGGATGTCGCCAACGTCATCGTCAACATCGCCGGCAACGTCACCGAGGCCTATGCCGAGCTGCGCACCAAGTTCAACACGTTCGTCACCGGCAGCGGCGGCGCCGATGACCGCGCCGCCGAGCATCCCGGCGTGCCGCTGCGCCTGTGCCGCTATGCCGCCAGCGATGCCCGCTACATGACCGATTGCGTCACCTGCGCCCAGACCGCGCCGAAGCTGAACATCAGTTGCACCCCGCCCAACGCCACCCCGTTCTATACCGGCGCGCCGGCCGGCAATGTCTATGCCGTCACCCAGTACTACGCCAACACGCACTACGCCAACGTGCCCGATCGCGCGCAGTTCGGTTGCGACTGGCCCTATGCGGTGCGGCGCTACAACGGCAGCGGGGTGAACTCCTACCACTATCAGGCGCATATCCTGCTCAACCTGGCGGCGCTGCCAGCGGATTGAGCAGACCACGCCCCACCGATCCGAAAGGGGCAGCCTGGGCCTCGGCAGCCTTCTTCTCGGCACCGGGGTCGGTCCCCATGGCGAGCTTCTGCCCCGCCTCATCCCGTCTGCGGCGAGCCTCCTTCAGCGACACGTTCGGGATAACGACCGAGGCCGAGCTTCTTCTCCTTGCCCTCAAACCGGTATTTGAAGCGCCAGAGTTTGCCACCGGATGGCTGGACAAGCAGGAACCGGCCCTTCTCGTCTGCCTTCTTGATCGGCTTGTCGCCGGGGGGTGAGTGAGCGGATAGCTGCGTCGGTCAAGGGGCATGGTGGGGGCCACCTTTTTCGGGGTCGGCGCATGGCCCCCACCATGGCCCCCAAAAGCCCCGGATGGGGACGCACAATGGGGGACCCCGGTTGAAACCGGGGCCCCATTATTGGCAGATTTTAGGGTGTTTTTTAATTGTCCACGCACGTCCGCGGAGAACAAATGGTGCCCAGAAGAGGACTCGAACCTCCACGCCCTTGCGAGCGCCAGCACCTGAAGCTGGTGCGTCTACCAATTCCGCCATCTGGGCACGGGGTGCATCGCCTGTGGGGCAGTGCACCGGGTAGGAGGGCGCCGATAACGGTCGCCCCTCACCCTGTCAACGGCGCAAGTGCGTTTTGTGGCAAACTTTTCTGCGGGCGCGGTTTTGCGCGGGTTGGCTGCCGGGGCATCGGGCAATTCGGCCATTGCGCCGGCCCGCTCGCCTGTGCCATGGCAAAGCCTATCCATCGGCGGCGCGGCCCCTGGGGCTGCCCATCCGCCCAGCGAGGAGTTGTGACTGACATGGCCAATCCCCATTCCGATGCCGCCCTGCGTGATCGCGTGGTGGTGCTGGTCGGCGGCGACGGGTTCCTCGGGCACCATGTCGCGCAGGCGCTGCTCTCACGCGGGGCGCGGCTGCGCGTGG
>Ga0302198_10002675_pt1 | contig 18509 bp, 16 predicted proteins | sample II_Bog_N2_2_FD_193521 | JGI IMG/M metagenome (GOLD analysis project Ga0302198, IMG submission 193521) | Peat permafrost microbial communities from Stordalen Mire near Abisko, Sweden - II_Bog_N2_2 | ecosystem: Environmental > Terrestrial > Soil > Wetlands > Peat | place: Sweden: Abisko... | reverse complement strand
TGGCAGTAGTGCGCATGCCCAGCTGATGCGCGGTGCGGTGCACGTTCACCCAGTCTTCGGTGCGGCACTTCAGGCGGGCGATGCGCTTGCGCACATCGTCGTCCAGAATCTCTGCGCCGCCGCCGGGGATGGAGTCCAGGCCGGCGTCGCGCAGGCGGGCAATCGTGTCGCGCAGGCTCAGTTCGGAGTACTCGGCGATCGCCAGCACCTCGGACGCCGACAGGCAATGCAGCCAGATCTGCGGGAAGCGCTGCTTGATGCTCGTAAACAGCCGCTCAAACCAGTCGATCTTCAGGTCGGGATGGATGCCGCCCTGCATCAGCACGCCGGTGCCGCCCATCTCCACCGTCTCGGCTATCTTCTCGTAGATCTTCTCGAACTCGAGAATGTAGCCTTCCTTCGCCTGCGGCCCTTTCAGCGGGCGATAGAAGGCGCAGAAGGTGCAGTACTCGGTGCAGAAGTTGGTGTAGTTGATGTTGCGATCGATGATGTAGCTGACCACACCCTCGGGGTGCAGGCGGCGGCGCACCTCATCTGCCTCGAAGCCCAGGCCGATCAGGTCAGCGGAGTTGAAGTAGTCGAGTGCCTGCTGGCGTGTGATGCTCATATGCTCTCGATTCTAACAATGCACGCCTTCGCGAGCGAGTTCAGCGCGGCTCCGGCGGTCCGCCGGCTTTCCGCGCGTCACGCGGCCTGAACAAAAAGAGCCCACGGCTCCGCACCGGGCGCGGCTGGGTGCGGGAGAGATTGGACGCCGTCGAAATGCCGCTGAACAGGACAAAGAAGTCCCAGAAGGCGCGCAGGCGGTTTTTCTTCGCTTCAGTCGTCATGGGAATCACCTCGGAAACGGGCCGCAACACTACCTGCTTTGATCGGCGAAGGACGCGGGCGGTTGCAGGTATTTTGTGCGGTGATGAACCGCAGCCTGTCGGTTCAGCCCTTGCTCTGGTCCGATTTGGGAGCGCCACGGGGCGATGGCGCAGGTTTCTTGGCCGGCCGCGAGATGCCAAAGCTCATCAGCAGAAAGCCGAATCCCTTGCGCAACGTGTCGAGAACGCTCATTTGTCTTTCCGCCTTCCAGCCGAATCGGCCCTTCTCACATTCTACGGGCAAGCCCGGGGCTGACGCCCTTTCACCCCATGCATCGGTTTCAGGGGCATAAATGCCCCTGCTCCCTCCGACGATACGGACTCAATCAACCTCATACACTATTTTGCTGCCGGAGCGGGCGCTGACGCCGGGCCGTTGAGAATATCGATCGCGGCCGGAGGCAGCGGCTTGTCCGCATTGGCCAGCAGCAGGCTCACCTGCCACATCTGCGTGTCGGTCAGGATTTCCTTATACGATGGCATGCCGGTGAGGCGGATGCCATTGGCGACCTTCCAGTAGGTCTCGCCGGGCGGGTCGTCGCTGACGCCGACGACTTCGCCGTTATGATGCCTTTCCCAGAGCGGCGGCGCGTCGGGGAACATGTGAGCGCCGAAGGAAGACGGCTTGCCGTGGTATCCGTGGCAGGCGGCGCACTGGTCGCGGTAGATCTGCGCGCCGGCTGCGAGTGTGGCTTCGTCGGACTGGATGGGCGCGGTTTTGATCAGGTCGCGGTCGATGCGCGCGTGCAGCGGAACAGCGGTGAGCAGCTGCTCCTGGGGAAACGGCGGATCGGCTACAGCCACCGGCACTTTGCCAAATTGAAACCACACCAGCACGGCGGCCGGCACCAGAATCACTCCCAGAACGATTCCCAGCAAAACTTTACCCATATGTGTCAGGGACTCCTTGGTCTTCCATCCTAGAGCATGGACGGCGTTTCAAGCTGGATGGACTCATGAATTATCCGTCATGGAAGGCGAAGGCGAGCTGAATGCTGGTGTTGAAATAAGGGCGAATCGGCGCGGCGTGCGTCCAAAGCAGTGCAGGTTCACCCACAAGGCTCCCCCGGGATGGTTTAATACCTATGGGGGGGGCGCTGCCTATCAGCGGTGGTGTGCTTCCGTATTCCCGTGGAGGAAACCCGATACCGATGTATTCTTTTCGCAGTCTTGCCCTATTGCTGGCGCTTGCGTCCCCAGTCATTCCCGTCGTTCAGGCCCAAAGCTCAAGTTCGAGCAGTGACCCTGCGCCTGCCGCGCAGCAGGCACCCACAGCCTCGCAGTCGCAGCCTCAGTTGAGTGTGCAGGCGCGCATCCGGGTTCGCCGGGAGCAGCGCCGTGCCGCTGCTATCCACGAGGTTTACGATCACCTGTACGAAGGGTACGTTGGAGCGGGTTATCTGCGCTTCCGTCCTGGGGCGACTCTGCAGAAGGTCAACGAATACAACTGGAACGGCGGCTTTACGCGTTACTTCAGCGAGCGGCTGGGCGTGACCCTGGACGGGCGCGGCTACTACGGGACGCCGTTCATCGAGCCGCAGCAGGGTACTCCGCCGGCGGGCTCGGTGGGCCTGGACAAGCCAACGATCAGCCAGTACGCCGCCCTGATCGGGCCAACCTACCGCTTCTACCTGCAGCCCAAGTACTCGGTTTCCGGGCGGGTGATGGGCGGGTTTACGCACGGCAACTTTACCGGCGACACAAACGGATACGGCACGCTGGGTGTTCTCTATCCGGATAATTCGACGTTTGCGGCCAGCGCCGCTGTCTTGTTCGAGTACAACCTATCGCCGGCCATCGGATTTCGAGTTGCGCCGGAGTACTACATGACCGGCTTTGGCTCCAGCCTGCAGAATAACCTTGGGTACACGATCGGGCTGGTGGTGCGGGTGGGGAAGCGGTAAAAGGCAAGGACCAGGGGACCAAAGGACTAGCAACTACGAGAGACGCGTGGCTCACGAGCCGCATTGGTCAGTGAAAAAGCCGACCTGCTAGACGAGGTCGAAGGCCTGCGTCGTGCGGATCGGCTTTTCTGGTCCCCTGTACCCTGCTTTACTGCAGGATCGGAATGCCGGCGATGCGCTGCTGCCACTCGGCGGGGCCGGTCTGGTGCACGCTGGTTCCCTTGGAGTCGACGGCGACGGTGACGGGCATGTCGCGGACGTCGAACTCGTAGACGGCTTCCATGCCCAGGTCGCCGAAGGCCAGCAGGCGCGAGCCGACGATGGCTTTCGAAACCAGGTATGCTGCGCCGCCCACGGCCATCAGGTAGACTGCGCCGAATTCGCGGATGGCGTCGATGGCCACGGGGCCGCGCTCGGCTTTGCCCACCATGCCCAGCAGGCCGGTTTCGGCCAGCATCTGGCGGGTGAACTTGTCCATGCGTGTGGCGGTGGTGGGGCCGGCAGGGCCGACCACCTCGTCGCGCACTGGATCGACCGGGCCCACGTAGTAGATAAAGCGGTTGTGGAAGTCGACGGGGAGCTTCTCACCCCGGCTCAGCATGTCGGTCATGCGCTTGTGGGCGGCATCGCGGCCGGTGAGCAGCTTGCCGGTGAGCAGCAGCACTTCGCCGGGCTTCCAGTTCGCGGCCTCCTCGCGGGTGATGGTGTCGAGGTTGACGCGGCGCGCGCCGGAGACGTCGTAAGTAAGTTTGGGCCAGTCATCGAGCGAGGGCGGGTCAAGATAGACGGGGCCCGAGCCGTCGAGCACAAAATGCGCGTGGCGGGTGGCGGCGCAGTTGGGAATCATGGCCACGGGAAGATTGGCCGCGTGGGCTGGCGTGTCCAGCACCTTGACGTCCAGAACCGTTGTCAGCCCGCCCAGGCCCTGTGCGCCAATGCCCAGGCGGTTGACCTTGTCGTAGAGCTCCACGCGCAGCTTTTCCGCGGTGGTGACGGGGCCGCGGGCGATCAGGTCCTGAATGTCGATGGGGTCCATGAGCGAGGTCTTGGCCAGCAGCATGGCCTTCTCCGCAGTGCCGCCAATGCCGATGCCGAGCATGCCCGGCGGGCACCAGCCGGCGCCCATGGTGGGCACGGTCTTGAGCACCCACTCGACGACGGAATCCGACGGGTTGAGCATGGCGAACTTGGATTTAGCTTCCGAGCCTCCGCCCTTGGCCGCCACCGTCACGTCTACCTTGTCGCCCTTCACCAGCTCGACGTTGACGACGGCTGGGGTGTTGTCTTTGGTGTTGACGCGCTTGCCGGCCGGGTCTGCCTGGATGGAGGCGCGGAGCTTGTTGTCGGGGTCGAGGTAAGCACGGCGCACCCCGGCATCGACCATTTGCTGAAGGTCGAGGACCTCTTCTCCGGGGCCGGGCTCGAAGCGGACATTGAGACCAACTTTGACGAAGGCGTTGACGATGCCGGTGTCCTGGCAGATGGGCCGGTGGCCCTCGAAGCACATGCGGCTGTTGATCAGGATCTGCGCCATGGCGTCCTTGGCCGCGTGCGACTGCTCGATCTCGTAGGCTTTGGCGAGGCTGGTGATGTAATCCACCGGGTGGTAGTAGCTGATGTACTGCAATGCGCCTGCGACGCTGGCGATGAAATCTTCCTGGCGGACGACGGTCATGACTGCCCCCTCTGCACTCTTTAGGGTAATGGACTGAGTGCCGCTTCGTCCTGCGTGAGGGGATTTGTTTCAAATGGGCGCCAGCCAAGCGGGAAAACTAAGGATGCGAGATCGCCGATCTTAAATCCGTATGCACAAAATCGTCGCCCTTGTAGAGGATTGGTTCGCGCTTGTCGCGGGCCAGGGCGTAGCTGAAGCAGTCGCCGAAGTTGAGGTTGGCGGGGTGGCCCGAGCCTTTGCCGTAGTCGCGGTAAGCTTCCCAGGCAATCGTTGCCTGCTCCGCGGTCACCGGCTCAATCAAAAGCCCTGGGTTTTCCAGAATCTCTTCCAGCCTGGACGTGAGAATTGGATGCCGATACCGGCCAGCGACAATTCTCGATTCAGTGTAAGATGCCGCCGAAATGCGCACGACTTTGGCGGCCTCTATTGCCTCGGAAAATGCCCGCGCCTCTGGCTCATTCTTGATAATTGCGATGACTGCCGACGTGTCCACGATCATACGGGCAGTCCCGTTTCCGGATCGTAAAGCTCGTCCATAATTTCCTTCGATGTCTTGCCATCATTCATCATCGGGCCGGTTTCTTTGGCGATTTCCATCAGCCAGTCCGCCATGAGCTTTTTTCTGCGCTGGCTTTCTTTCTCTCGATGAATCCCCTGCTCCACCGCCTCGTCGACTGCGGTTACAAGGTTCACCCCTCGCAGCGTTGCGAGTTCACGGATGCGCGTTTCAACGGCAACGTTCTTGATGTTGATCCCCATGAATCTACCTTTCTACCATTTTATTCTACCATTCTACCAATTCGCGTTCAATGAAGCATTCAATCCCTTCCGTTCCCACTTCACTCCCGCGATGCCCTAAGCTAGAGCCATGAGCGAGTTGAGCTTGGAAACGGCGGCGGGGCCCGGCGTGGCAGATGGGGTGTTTGACCTGCTGGTGGTGGGCGCGGGGCCGACCGGCCTGGCGTGCGCCATTGAGGCGCAGAAAGCCGGGTTCCGCGTGGTGGTGGTGGACAAGGGCTGCGTGTGCAATTCGCTGTTTCACTACCCGGCGCACATGACGTTTTTCACCACGCCGGAGCTGTTGGAGATTGGCGATATTCCCTTTCCCAGTCCCAATCCCAAGCCCACGCGCAATGAGGCTCTGCAGTACTACCGGCTGGTGGCGGCCTACTACAAGCTGGACGTGCGGCAGTACCATCGCGTGGAGCGGGTTGCGGGGGCCGATGGCGAGTTTACGGTGCATACGGAGGACCGGTTTGGGCGGCCCGGAGCGCTCAAGGCGCGCAAACTGGCGCTATCGACGGGATATTACGACCTGCCTAACTATTTGGGGATTCCGGGCGAAAACCTGAGCAAGGTGCATCACTACTACAACGATCCGCACCCCTACTTCGAGATGGATGTGGTGGTGATCGGGGGGAAGAATTCGGCGGCGATTGCGGCCTTGGAGCTATGGCGGAGCGGGGCGCGGGTAACGCTGGTCCATCGCGGTCCAGGTGTGCAGCCGCATGTGAAGTACTGGATCAAGCCGGACATTGAGAACCGCATCAAGAACGGCGAGGTGAAGGCGCTGTTCAACGCGCGGATTGTCGAGATTGCCCAGGACACCGTGGTTGTTGAAACCCGGGAGGGGCGTGCGACGCTCAAGAACGACTTCGTGTTTGCTCTGACCGGCTACCATCCGGACTTCGATTTTCTGGGGCGGCTGGGGATCGAGTTCAAGGGGGAGGACCGGCTGCCGGTGTGCGATGCGAAGACACTGGAGAGCAACGTGCCGGGCGTTTACCTGGCCGGAGTGATTGTGGCCGGATCGCGCACCAATGAGATATTCATTGAGAACGGGCGCTTTCATGGGCGGCAGATTGCGCGCGCGCTGGCATCGAAGCTGAGAGCATAATGTGAAGACGAGATGCCAGTTGTGCGACGAGGCCGGCGAGCGTGGATGAATCCATGAGCGGGGCTTGAGGGCTGGGTATGCGTTGGTGGCCGCGGTCAATTCGGTGGCAGATGCTGGCCGGCCTGGTGCTGCTGGAGGCGCTCTCAATCGGCCTGTTTGCAGCGCTGCTGATTCGCCAGCAGGCGCACGAGATTCACCAGCACATGCTGCAGCGGCTGGCGCATCAGGCCAACTCGATGGCGCTGCAAGCGGCCGAGGCCCTGGAACAGCAGCGGCCCGGCTGGGTTGGATTGTCGGTCAACATGATGGGCGAGGCGCCCAGCGTCGCGTTTGCCAAGGTAACGGACCCGGCCGGCAACATGCTGTTTGTGAGCGGCGGCGAGCCGGAGGAGATGACGCTGGACGCGGCGGAGCGCGCGCAGATTCCGCTGGCCGGGCAGGGCGAGGCGAGGGTCTTCGCGTTTGGACGGGACCGGTGGGAGGGAGTCAAGCCCATTGTTACGGGCGGCGACCTGCGCGGTTTTGCCTGGGTGGAATCGGACCGCGCCTGGGACTTTGAACAGCTGAATTCGGTGTTGCGCAGTACGTTCATCTTTGGCGCCATTTGGATCGCGGCATCGGCGCTGCTGGTGCTGCTGATGGCCCGCTCCATCTCGCGGCAGCTGGCCACGCTGCACCGGGGCACGCGCGCGCTGATGAATGCGCCGGAGCAGAGTGACAATTTTCCCCTGCCAGTGACGGTACACAACGAGATCGGCGACCTGATTGAGGCATTCAACCGCATGGTGGCTTCGATTGCCGAGCAGCGCTCCGGGCTCAACGACACGCTGTCGCTGCTGGATTCGATGCTGGCCAATGCGCCGATCGGGTTGGCGTTCTTTGACCGCCGCTGCCGGATTGTGCGCGTAAACCAAGTGTTTGCGGATATGACTGGCGTAAACCTGAGCCGGCACCTGGGGCGCACGCTGCCGGAACTGTTGCCGCAGCCGGTGGCGCAGCAACTGGAGAACACCGTGCTCAAGGTTTTTGCCGCGGAGGAGCCAGTGCGCAACCTGGAACTGAGCGGACAGAGCGGGCCGCATAACCGGTCATGGACGTGGCTGGCCAGCGCCTACCCGGTGCGCACCCAACCGCAGCAGGTGCGCTGGGTGGGCGTGATTGTGCTGGACGCCAGCGACCGCAAACGCAGTGAAGAGGCCCTGCGCAAGACCGAGAAACTGGCCGCGACGGGGCGGCTGGCCGCTTCGATTGCGCACGAGATCAACAATCCTCTCGAAGCCATTACCAACCTGCTATTTCTACTGCGCAACTTTTGCCAGTTGGAGGAGCAGGCTGCGAATTATGTGGCCATGGCGGAGCACGAGGCAAAGCGCATTGCCGAGATTACCCAGCAGACATTGCGCTTTTATCGTCAGTCGACGCTGCCGACACGCGCCAACCTCGAAGAGTTGCTGGACTCTGTTCTGAGCCTCTACAACGGGCGGCTCCATACGCTGAACATCCGGGTAGAGCGGGACTACGACGCAGAGCTTGACCTGTTCTGCTTCTCCGGCGAGTTGCGCCAGGTGTTTGCCAACCTGGTGGGCAACGCCATCGATGCCACGACGGCCGGGGGGCGGCTGGTGATTCGGGCGCGGCGCTCGCGCAGCTGGAAGGACACGGTGCAGGCCGGTGTTCGATTCGCGGTGGCCGACACGGGAACGGGCATGGAGCCGGAGGTCCGGGAGCGCGCCTTTGAACCCTTCTTCACCACCAAGGAGGTGACGGGAACCGGGCTGGGTCTGTGGGTGAGTCACGAGATTATCGTGAAGCACCGCGGGCTGGTGCATCTGCGCAGCCGCACGGCGATGGCGGGGCAAGCGGGCGGCACGGTCTTCCAGATCTTCATTCCGGACGATCCGAGCCTGGCGGCTCAGGTCAGGCCTGCAACGGCAACTGCGGCTGCAATCTGAAGAAAAATTTCCAAAAAAATTCTTGTGCGCTCACCTTTCTCGTGTGTTACTGTCAGTAGCATTATGACGAGTAACACTCAGGCAAGTCACGATCCGGCGGAGTTGGGTGAACTGGAGCGGAGCATTCTTTCCGTGGTGTGGCGCAAGGCAGCAATCAACGCGGAACAGGTGCGCGAGGAGCTGGGCCGGCCGCTGAAGGACTCGACGATTCGCACGGTGCTCAGGCGCCTGGAAGAAAAGGGCTACCTGGCGCACTCGGTGCAGGAACGCACGTTTGTGTATCGGCCGGCGCAGACGCGGCAGCGCGTGGCTGGGCGCGCCGTGAAGCGCATTGTGGACTGGTTCTGCGACGGCTCGGTGGAGGCGCTGCTGGTGGGCATGGTGGACTCCAAGGTGCTGGACCGCGCCGAACTGCAGAGACTGGCAGAGCGGATTGCGGTGGCGCAGAAGAGCGCCAGCGATCCGAAAGACTCAACAAAACAGGCGAAGGGAGGAAGGGCATGATTCCTTTGTTGATTGAATCCGCGCTGCGAGCGCTGGTGGTGGCGTTCACTGTCTGGGCAGGCCTGCGACTGTTCCGGGTGGGCAACGTGCCGGCGCAGAAGATTGCCTGGGGCCTGGTGCTGGCGTGTGCCGTGGCCATGCCGATGGCGATGCGCTGGCCCGGGCTGCAAGGACTGCTGACTGTGCGCGTGCCAGGGACACTTTGGCGGGCGACGCCAAAGAAATCAAGTTCCGCGGAGGCTGCACCCCAGACCGCAATCAGGATGGTCGCGGATCCAGGTGCGCGGCAGGCGAAATCTTTCCTGTCCAATGAGCCTGCGTCGACTGCGGGAGACCGTTTTCCTGCGCCGGTCATCTCAGCCAGTCAGCTCAGCGCTGCTTCAAGCGAGCAACCTGCGGAGGGTCTTCCGGCTGCGGGTTCGATTGCCATTCAAGATGCCTTGCGGGATGCCACGCTGCGTCTCAAGCGTCCGGGAGTGCTGGCCGGAGCTCTGTATCTTGCTGTCTGCGCCATCCTGCTGATGCGGATGATCTACGGGTTGGCGATGGCTTTGCGGTTATGGCTGATTGCTGAGCGGTTTGAGCCGGAGCCGGGGCCAGATCCGGAGAGGGATCCGGGGCTTGGCCTGCGCCTGCGGTTCAGTTTTGCGGTTTCATCGCCGGTAACCATCGGCTCGGGCGTACTGCTACCGTCCGATTGCCTGGGCTGGGACCGCGAGAAGCTGCGCATTGTGCTGGCGCATGAGCGCGCTCACGTCCGGCAGGGCGATTTCTATCTACAGCTCGCAGCCGGGCTCTACGCGGCGGTGTTCTGGTTCAGCCCGCTGGGCTGGTGGCTGAAGCGCACGCTCTCGGATCTGGGCGAGGCCATCAGCGACCGCGCCGGATTGGAGGAGGCGGCAAGCCGCATCTCCTACGCGCAGGTTCTGCTTGAATTCGCGGTGCTGCCGCGCCCAACCCTCATCGGAGTCGCCATGGCACGGAGCAGCAATCTCTCGCAACGCATGGAACGTTTTTTGAACGAATCGAGCTTCAGCCAGGCTTTTGCCGGCGGACGCCGGCGCATGCTGCTGGCCGTCCTGCTGGTGCCCATTGCGCTGTTCATGGGCACCGCGCTGGTTCGCGTGGAAGCAGCGTCGGGTCAGGCAGTGCCGGCGCCGGCTTTGGCTCCCAAGCCGGCCTCGGCTCCGGCTCCCGCGGCTGCTCCGGTCGCGCCGGAAACGGGCGACGATCTGGCCGCGCCCGTGCCCGATGCTCCAGCTTCACCGCCGGATGCGGCGCAGGCCCCGCAAGCTGTGCCGGCTCCCGCAGCGGCTCCCAACCCCGCTGCCACGCCGGCTCCGCCGGAGCCCACCGAGGCCCGCGAGGCTGACGACGAGCACGACGTGAACATCAACAACTCACAGGACGACGCCGTCAGCAACACAAACACCGTCAGCAACGGCAAACATCTGGGCACATCGGTTGGCCGCGGCTACTCCTACTCGTATTCGTCCGACGGAGACTCCTGGGCGCTGGTCACCGATCCCGGCGACCACGTGACCTTCAGCGGAGATTGGCAGAACAGCACGCGGCAGGAACTCGACAAGGCCCGCAAGATGGCGGGCGGAAAGTTCCTCTGGTTTACGCACAACGGCAAGTCGTACTTCCTCAACGACACCACCGTGATGGCGCAGATTCAAGGGATGTACAGACCCATGGAAGAGTTGGGCCGTCAGCAGGAGATTCTGGGCAAGCAACAAGAGGCACTGGGCCGCGAACAAGAGGAGATGGGCCGAAGACAGGAGCAGGCCAGCGTACCGACGCCGGACATTTCCAAGGAGATGGCGCGCCTGAACGAGGCTGTGGCCAAGCTGGACGCCAAGAAGGGAAGCAAAGTGAGCCAGGAGGAGCTGGCAGAGATCGAAGGCAGGCTGGGCGAGATCCAGGGACGGCTGGGTGCGCTGCAAGGCGAGATGGGAGCAAAGCACGGCGAGCTTGGCGCGCTGCAGGGCAAGCTCGGGGAACAGCAAGGAAAGCTGGGTGAAGAGCAGGGGCGCCTGGGCGAGCAGCAGGGCAAGCTGGCCGAGGAGGCAAACAGGAAAGTAAAGTCGATCATCGACGAAAGCCTGCGCGACGGCAAGGCGAAGCCGGTGGAGTAACTTCAATCAGCGCTGTCTTGGCGCAGCGATCAGGCGCAGCGATCCGGGGGCAGGGCGGAATCATCCGCCTTGCCCCCAATTTTTTGCCACACAATCCGGTCTGCCATAGGGAGTCTTTCCGTGGCCTGCCAGGGCTGTCCGCAATTTTTATTTGACAAAGGTAGTTCGAGATGCGATATTGCGTAACCAAATGGTTACTTATATGCAGGCTTCAACTTCGAAATCGATCCCGCCCGATGTCTATCGCGCAATTGCCGATCCGACGCGGCGGGCCATTCTCGACCGGTTGCGCAGCGGGCCGGCTCCGGTGAATGCGCTGGCGTTGGACTTCAGCCAGAGCCGGCCGGCGATCAGCAGGCATTTGCGCGTGCTGCGCACGGCTCATCTGGTGCGGGAGCGGCGCTGCGGGCGGGAGCGGCGCTACTCGCTGGAGCCAGAGCCGCTGCACGATGTGGCCCAGTGGATTGAGGAGTACCGGGTCTTCTGGCAATCAAGTCTGACGCGTCTGAAACGTCATCTTGAAAAGGAAACGGGAGGAAGGGCATGAGCCTGACAAAGGAAGCAAGCGTCATTGCGGACCTGGAGCACGGAATCATTCTGGCGACGGTAGACATTGCAGCCACGCCGGAGCGGGTGTTTGAGGCTCTGATGCGGGAGGAAGATGTTCTGCGCTGGTGGGGTTCGGAGCAGAGCTACCGGACAACGCTTTGGGAGGCGGATGTGCGGCCGGGCGGCAAGTGGGCCGCAGGCGGCCGCATGCCTGACGGGCGAACCTACAAGGTGGAGGGCGAGTTTACCGAGGTGGAATCGCCGCGCAAGCTGGTCTTCACCTGGCGGGCAGATTGGGATGCCCCGAACGAGACGCGCGTGACCTACCTGTTGGAGCCAATGGAGCAGGGCACGCGGCTCACGCTGCACCACGAGGGCTTTGCAGGCCGTACGGCTGCCTGCAACGCGCATACATCCGGCTGGCAGCGCGTGCTGGGCTGGCTGCGCGACGACCTCGGGCCCAAGCCCGCTGCCGCGCACTACTTCCTGTTCAAGCTGCTGGCGCCTCGGCCCAGCTTCATGGTGGACATGACGGCTGAGGAGCGCGGGTTGATGATGGCCCATGTCGGCTACTGGACCGGGAAACTGGCCGAGGGCAAGGTCATCGCATTCGGACCCGTGGCCGATCCGGCCGGCGGCTGGGGCATGGGCCTGATGCGGGTCGCGGACGCATTCGAGGCTGATGGCCTCACATCGAACGACCCCGTCATGCTCGCAGGCAAGGGATTTCGCTATGAGGTATTTCCCATGCCGCGGGTGGTGCATCTCTAGGCTAGTCGCGGCCAGCGGGATAGACTCCGTGGAGCTGAACTATCAACATGATTTCCTCACGAAAGGATTCGAACCATGCCAGCAGCAAGCCAGATTGCCCACGCAGCCGGAAGCTATCGTTTCAACGACGGACTTTTGGAGAAGAGCATAGAGGGTCTAACCGACGAAGAATGGCACAGGCGTCCGGGTGAATGTGCGAACGCCATGATCTGGGTCGCAGGACACATTGTCTGGGCGCGATCCAGGACTCTTTTATTCATGGGCAAGGAGTGGTCCAGGCCCTGGCTGCCTTTGTTTGCGCGGGGCTCGAATGTTGCCGATGCCGGCCAATATCCGTCACCGGAGGAGATTGTGGCCGCGTGGCACGATGTGAAGGCCGCACTGACCGTCGCGCTGGAAGAGACCACGGCGGAGGCTTTGTCCGTGCCCGGCCCGGAGAAATTGCCCAGCTTTGACGGCATGCTGAGCGGGGCTGTCAGCTTTATGGCGTGGCACGAGACCTACCATGTCGGCCAGGCCGCGTTTCTGCGCCGCTGGCTGGGGCACGGACAGGTGGCCGGGTAGCGACCCGCATGCGGGCCGAGCAGCGAAGACGCCCGTGCGTCTTCTATCGCCCCGCGGCTCAATGCAGCGGGAGGCGTTGCGGCTTGTTCAGGTTGAGCGGATCGAAGCCGCTTGCTGTCCGATGAGCCAGGCAGTGCGAACGGGACTGGAGCCCGGAGGCGTAGGAGCGCGTCACGTGCAAGCGTTCCATGACCACGTAGCGGGAGCGCAGTCCGCCGATGGTGGCGGGCAGCTGGCTGGGGAGATTTCTGCGGTCCACGTAGATGACCAGGGCCGCTTCCTTTGGGTTATCCAGGCTTTGGCCCACGCCAATGCCGAAGAAGGCGGGATTCTGGCGCATGAGGTTGCGGGACAGCTGTTGCTTGAGGCCGACAGCGGCATTGAGCACTGCGGCTGCGAGTGGCGCGGGAGCGGACTCAAGCGGCGTTTGCGGGGCTGAGCCGAGAGCCACGGCGCGGGCGCTGGTGGGAATGACCAGGGTTCGCACGCCATCCACGGTCGCGGGCGCAGGGACGGCCATGGTTTCGTCCACGTAGAGGATGACCGCGGCCTCGCCGGGATGGTCGGTGCTCTTGCCGCTGGCTACGCCCAGGATTCCCGCGCTGGGATTGACAAGCGTGCGCGCCTGGGCCAGGGCGAGCTGGCTGCGTATTGTTTCAATGTCCGACAGGGTGCGCGCTTGCGCCACGGCGATCGTGTTGTCGCCGTAGTTGAGGCAGCTGACCGAGTGGTCGGCCGTGCCGACGAAGGTGTAGCTAGTAGCGCCGCTGCCGAGGGAACTCAGCTCCCGGATCACATCGGGAGCGGGGTTGGCCACACCCTGGCTGGCGCCTGTGGTATCGGTGCCGCCGGCAAAGAACAGGCCTACGGGCTCGGCATTGGCGGTATCGACCACCAGGGACCCGGAGTCGCCGGCATCGCTGAACTGGTTGCCGGTGATGGCCAGCTGGTTGGTGTAAGTCTTGGTCAGGTAAGGCTTTGTCTCGGCGCAGTCGGTGAAGTAGTCGACGTTGACGTCAAGCGAAAGCGCGGAGATGCCGGCGCAGGTGAGGCCGGTGGTGCGTCCGCTCTTGGCCACGTTGAGGCTCAGGCTCGCGCTCTCGCCTTTGCCGCCGGTGGAAGAGATGCCCGGTGGCGCGGCGGAGAGGGTGCCGTCGGGCTGGCGAGAGCCGAGCTCAAGAATGCTGCCGCTCGGGTCTACCGTGCCCGCTGTGACCTGGGCGATGGCGGCGTCGGCGTTGGTGGTGGTGGCGGAGAGCGGGAGCCATGCCGAAAGCGAGGCGATGGAGGTTGTGCCCGGGCCATCTCCGTAAGGCACGCAGTTGTTGTCGATGAGACCCGGCTGCACGATGGTGTCGCCTGCGCTGGCCTGGTCACTGCGCGCCAGCACGTGGTTATTGCTGAGCAGGTACTGGCGGCCGTTGGCGTCCTCGATCAGAGACCCGAGCGTTCCGCCGCAGCAGTCGGCCACTTGGTTGCCCTGGGCGTCGTAGTCGTTGTTGTTGCCGCCTGAAGAACCCATCTCGACCGGCACCGGCAGTTGCGCCTGGTGCGAGGCCGGAGTGCTGGCCACCCCGGCGGTGTTGAGCAGCAGCTGGGCGGTAGTTTTGGAGGAGGAATTGCCTATGCTGGCCACCACGTAAGTGATGCCGGTCGCGGCAATCGAGGAGGGGGCCGAGTAGGTGACCGAGCAGTAGGTAAAGGCCTGCGCGCCGCGCTGGCAGCTGGTTGACCCCAGCGATCCCTGACCGCCGGAGGAGCCCGAGGCACTGCTCGCCAGGGCATAAGAGATGCCAACTTCGCCGCCGGCCAGGGCCAGGTAGCCGGTCAGGGTGGTCTGGCCATTGGGGCCCAGGGCGGCGTTCTCCGGCGTAAGCGGCTGCAGGAAGCCGGGCGTGACAGTCAACACCGCCGTTGCGGTGGTGGCGTTGAGGGTTGCCGTGACCACCACCTGGACGCGGTCGGCGGTGAGGTAGCTGGGCGGCAGGTACTGGCCGGAGGGGGTGATGGAGCCGGGTCCGCTGTTCGCGTCTCCGCCGGAGAGCGACCAGACGGCGGTCGCTGTACCACCGCCAGCCAGCGTGGCCGTGAACTGCTCCTGGGATGCGCCCTGAGCGCTGGTCGAGTTGCAGCCGGTGCAATTGGTGTCGACGGAGCCGGCGCCGGGGGTGATGCTGAAGGCGGAGTTGGAGGGATCGGCGGAGACGCGTCCGTTGGTGCAGCCGGCGGCCAGAAGCAGCGCGGGGGCCAGAAGCAGGGCAAAAGCCCGGAGTGGCTGGCTCAAGCAGCGCTGGCGCACACACTCGTCCGCTCTTTTACGTCGGGAAGGCGAGGTAACCGCGATTTGTGCTCTATACAGCAAAATTTCTTGGCTACTTCCGATGCTACACCGGGACGGTTGCAACCGGGCTACAACTTATAAGACAGCCGCTGGCTCAAAACGTGACACTTGGGAATGCGAGTGCAGAGTGCCGATTCGGTCGCAGATGCCGGTCAATGAGGCCGCCCGCCAGCGCATGGGCAGGCGAGCCGGCCGTGAGGGCGCAGCGGGCTATACTAGGTCAGGACGCTGCTGGTCATTTTTTGCGCGCAGAAGGCCGTGGTTTGTGAGCTTTTGTGCCGTTAGCGCAATTTCGCTCTAACTGCTTACCGTTCGCCCAGGCTTCTGTGCTCTCCCACCCATTGTGCAAAGTGCGCACAATGGATGGGGCACGGTGAATTCTGTTGAGACTTGAGTTGAAAATGCTCTAGCGCGCTGAGGTTGTAACCCGATTGAAGAACGAAGAACTCATTTTTGTTACTGGTGCAACCGGTTTTCTGGGCGCGCGGCTGGTGCGCGAACTGCTTGACCGCCAGCCGCATGCCACCCTGGCCCTTTTGATCCGCCCAAGCCAAAGTCAATCCAGCCAGCAGCGCGCTGACGCGCTTGTTCCCGCGGCGGATCGGCACCGGGTTGAGGTTTATTCCGGCGACGTGATCCAGCCCAACTGCGGCCTGGACGCGGCGGCTCTGGAGCGGTTGTCGGCCGAGACCACGCGGGTGATCCACTCGGCGGCCACGGTGCGCTTCGATCACACGCTCGAGGAAGCGCGGCGGGTCAACGTCGAAGGCACGCGGCGGATTCTGGACTTTGCCGCCTCAGCGCGCCAACTGCGCAGCCTGGCCTATGTGGGCACCTCGTATGTGGCCGGCGAGCGCACCGGATTGGTGCTCGAAAGCGAGCTGGCCGTGGGACAGGGTTACCGCAACACCTACGAGCAAACCAAGGCCGAGGCCGAGGCACTGGTGCGCTCGCGGCTGGGATCGATGCCCGGGGTGATTCTGCGCCCAAGCATCATTGTGGGCGACTCGCGCACCGGCGTCACTTCGAGCTTCAAAATGATGTACTGGCCGCTAAAGATTTACGCGCGGCGGCTGTGGCGAACCGTTCCCGGCTATCCGGACGCGGTGCTGGACATCGTGCCGGTGGATTTTGTGGCCTCGGCCGTGGCGCGGCTTGCCTTTGATACACAGGCGATGGGCAGCGTGGTCCACCTGTGCGCAGGGCCCCGGGGCAGCGCGACGATCGACCAGGTGGCGAAGCGGGCAGCGGAATATTTCAATGCTCCGGAAGCGCGCTACGTGGACCCCAAGCTGTTCTTCGCCGCTGTGCGGCCCTTGCTGTTTATGACGCTGTGGGGCAAGAAGCGCCGCGTGCTGCGCGACGGGCGGGCGTACCGTGACTACTTCACCATGCGCATGCAGTTTGACACCAGCAACGCAGAGCGCCTGCTGGTGCCCGCCGGGCTTACCCCGCCGCATGTGCTGGATTATCTTGACCGGCTGTTCAACTACTGCGTGGCCAGCGAGTGGGGCCGCAAAGCGGTCAGCGAAGCATGAATCCAATTTCCCGCTTTCGACTCTCCCGGGACCGCGGCGTGACAGTGGCCAACCTGGTGGATGAGCTGGTCCGGCACAAGGGAGATTGCGAAGTCTCGGTGGACGAGAAAGGCTCTTACCGCCTTTCCGATCTCGACGCCGACATCCGCAACCTGGACGCATTTCTGCGCCGCACCGTGGTGCTCAAGCCAGGTGAGCCGGTCGCGATCTATCGCACCAACGACCGGTTTTGCCTGCACTGGTTCCTGGCCATCGTGCGCGCTGGGGGCATCGCGGTTCCGCTCAACCCCATGCTCACGGCCGCGGAAGTGCGGCGCATTCTGGAGACCAGCGGGACCGAGGTCATGGTGACCGACAAAGCCGTCTTCGAGCGCAACCTCCACGACCGTGCGGCGTTGCCGGTGCGGGTATGGATCCAGGCGGACGGCGAGCCGGACACGCTGACAGGATTTCTGCGCGCCGGGGCAGCGGACGAAACGTTTCCGCCCATTGCAATCGATTCTGGCGCCACGGTGGCTGTGTTTCACACCTCCGGGACCAGCGGCTTTCCCAAAGGCGCTGCGCTTTCAAGCAGGGCGCTGCTCGGGGCGCGTTCGTCCACGGTGATTGCCGGGCTTTTTCTTGGTCCGAAGGACCTGGCTTTGATCGCGCTGCCGTGGTCGCACATCATGGCGGTGAGCATTGCGCTGTATGGGCTCATGGCCGGGATTCGCGGTTGCCTGCTGGACCGCTTCGACGTGGAGCGCGCGCTGGAACTCGCCGGACGGCTGCGCATCACCGCTTTTGTGGGCGTGCCGGCGATGTTTGCGCGGTTGGTGAATAGTAATCCCGATCCGGAGCGGCTGAAGAGCGTGCGGCTTTGGCTCTCGGCCAGCGATCATCTGCCGACAGAGGTGCGGGAACGGCTGCGGCAGTTCGGCGCGCTGGTGCGGCTGCCGGGCGGGCGGCGCATTCCGCCTGTGCTCATCAACGGCTACGGCATGGTGGAACTGGGCGGACTGGCCATGATGGGCATCGATCTCTCCTTTCTGCCCGGCTCGGGCGACCTGTGCTTTCCGGTGCCGCCGTTTCAGATCCGCGTGGCCGATGAGAACGCGCGGTCGGTCAAGACCGGGGTCACTGGCGAGTGCCAGATCCGCCGCCGCGGGCTTGCGCCGCACTACTGGAAGGACGCAGGCGACAGCCAGGGCCTGCTGACCGCCGACGGCTGGCTGCGCACGGGCGACCTTGCGACGCGCAATCGGCTGGGCTTCATTCGGCTGGTGGGGCGCATGAAGGATGTGATCAAGTCGGGCGGCTACTCGGTCTATGTAAAAGAGCTCGAGGAGGCCATGCTGGCGCATCCGGCGGTGGCCCGCGCGGCTGCATTCGGCGTGCCGCACAAGGACAAAGGCGAGATTCCCGTGGCCGTAGTCGAGCTGATGCAGGGCTCCCGGGTCAGTGTGGACGACCTGCTTGATTTTTGCCGGCTGAATCTGGCTCCCTACAAGGCGCCGCGGCGGATCTGGATCGTCGAGGCTGGCGGGCTGCCGATGAATCATACCGGCAAGGTGCTGCGTCGGGAGCTGCGGGAGCAGTATGCGGAGAAGATGGACTGAGGGACTTGCCTGGCGCACCGGGCTTGAGACTCGCATCCAAAGGCAATGTCATCGTGAGCGGAGCTGGCATCCTTGCGATTCTTTCTATCGCAAGATTCTCTGTTGGGAAGCAAGGATTTTCGGTGGGGATGGATGGGATTTTCAAGGCATGAGGGGTCTATCCCTCCGATGGTTGTTTTGGCCGGGCGAGGGTAACCCCCCGCTCG
>Ga0302198_10002670_pt1 | contig 18520 bp, 9 predicted proteins | sample II_Bog_N2_2_FD_193521 | JGI IMG/M metagenome (GOLD analysis project Ga0302198, IMG submission 193521) | Peat permafrost microbial communities from Stordalen Mire near Abisko, Sweden - II_Bog_N2_2 | ecosystem: Environmental > Terrestrial > Soil > Wetlands > Peat | place: Sweden: Abisko, Stordalen... | reverse complement strand
AACTCGCAAAAGGCGGGCAAAGAAGCTTGTTATCGGGTAACCATAGCCGCGCTGGAGGGGAAAACGTTTCGCTCCGAATTCGGGCTCACGATCACGGCGGAAAAAAGCCTCTTCGACATTCGCGATGTGGACACATTCCTCATTCCCGGCGGCAGTGACTTGCGCGAGTCGAATGGCGACTCCAAGCTTACGGTCTGGTTGCAGAAGAACGCGGGCTCGATTCGGCGGATCGCGTCGATTTGCACGGGAATCTATGGCCTCGCACCGTCGGGATTGTTGAACGGCCGAAGAGTCGCGACGCACTGGCGGTTCACTGGAGATCTGTCGAAGCGTTATCCCAAACTAAAGGTAGATTCCGGGTCGCTTTACGTAAGGGATGGGAAGTTCTGGACCGCCGCGGGAGTGACGGCGGGCATCGATCTTTCGCTGGCTCTGATCGAGGAGGACTTCGGCTCGGAGGTAGCGCTTTCGGTCGCGCGCGAACTGGTCGTGTACATGAAGAGGTCCGGAGGACAGGAGCAGTATTCGGAGCCGCTGCAGTTTCAAGTAGAATCGCGCAGCCGCATTGCGGATCTTTTGCCGTGGATGATGGCGCACCTGGAGCACGATCTTTCGGTCGAGGCGCTTGCGGCGCGAGTTTCGTTGTGCCCACGGCAGTTTTCGCGGCGATTTACACAGGAGTTCGGGTGTAGCCCGGCTTCGTTTGTGCGGCGACTGCGGCTGAACGAAGCGCGGCGCCGCCTCTCCGCGCCGGAGTGTACGGTGGAGGGCGTAGCGTGTTCGGTGGGATTTAGTGACGGCGATAATTTCCGGCGCGCCTTTGAACGGTCCTTCGGAATTGCTCCGAGCGCGTATAGGGGACGGTTTCCGGCGAGACACTCATGACGGGGTTGAATGGATCGGAAAGGAAAAAGTCGAATATCCGGTCTTCCGGGGCCTGATGAGGGTAGGCGAACCCTCTGGTAGCGCCTTGTTGGACTTGCATTGGATTCATCGCGAACAGGCGTTTGCACTTCTCAACTGCTGCCAACAAGGCAATGCACTCATCGAGCCTTCCTGCAAGCAGATTCCCTCCCTGTAGTTTTTGTTGTTCCAACCGCAAAACCGGGTGCCCCAATCTTCCGCAGCTCCACCGCTTCACTCCTCGCGCAGCAGCTTCAAGGGATCGACCGACAAGGCGCGTTGCGCGGGAATCCACGTGGCTACGAGGCCCAGCAGCAGCATCGCCAGAACCACGCCAGCCAATACCAGCGGATCGCGGGGCGTGGCCTGATAGACGATGAAAGCCAGCACCTTGGTCGCCATAAGTCCCAACAGCAACCCCGCCGCCGAACCAATGGCCAACAATTTCAAGGGCCGCCCCAGCGCGGCTTGCAACAACTCCGTGCGTTGCGCTCCGAGCGCCACGCGGATTCCCAACTCCTTGAGCCGCTTGCTGACCGAGTACGCCGCCATGCCGAAGATGCCGGTAATGGCCACCATGGCGCCCATGATGCCCAACACGCCCAGCGATATCGTTGCCAATCGCGGTGCAAACATCACTGCCTGGTCCAGGTCGTCGATCCACATCTCGGTGTCCACAGGGAGTCCTGTATCCAGTTGGTGCAGCTTAGCCCTTATAGCCGTCGCAAGCTGTTGCGGATCGCTGCCTAAATCGCCCTTTGACCGCACCAGCAGAAATGTCTGGCTGGCGGGCGATTGCAGGACGGGTAAAAACATCGCTGCCTGCGGATCTTCGGTGAGGCTCATATATTTTCCGTCCTCCACCAGGCCCACCACCTGAACGCGCGTTCCATCCGACATCTTGAAGTATCTGCCGACTGCATCGGTGACGGAGCCAAGGACCTGGCGTGCGAACTCCCGATTCACAACTGCCACATGCTGTGCGCCACTGTCGTCTTGCCATGAAAAGCTCCTGCCTGCTAACAAGGATGTGTCGGCCGCCTGAAAGTAATGGGGAGATACGCTGTACTGGAATGCCGTGGCAGCGGCATTCGATTGCCTCAGATCTGTGGCTCCGTCCTTGAAGACGGCCGGCTTGATCGCGACCCCGCCCAGCGGCGTTGCATTCGCCGATGCCACTTGCGCTACGCCGGGAATCGTCTCCACCGCTTCGATCATGCGCCTCTGCATGGCCGGTACGCTGTCGCCGGTGTAACCAGCCATCTTCAGGTCGGTATCGATCAGCATTGCGTTATGCGGCTCAAATCCGAAGTTGCTGTGCAGCGAGCGCACCAGCCCACGCACGGCCACGATTGAAGACGTGACAAGCACGGCACATACGGCAATTTGCAGAACCAGGAGCACGTCGCGGACCGTCATGCGGCGCCCCAACCTGGCACTGGACCCGGCCTTGACGATCTCATAAGGATTGGCCCTGAATACCTGGCGCATGGGGACGATACCGAAGAGGAATCCGCTGACCAAAGCCAAGGCCACCGCGACCAGATAGACTTTTGCGTCCGGACTTACGGGGGCATTGAAGGGAAACCTGGGTAATGGCTTCCACACGCTCAGCCAGCGCAGCAGCACGACACTCCCCGCGAGTCCCACAACGCCACCGGCGAGTGAAAGCAGCACGGACTCGGTCAATAGCTGCCGCAGAATGCGAATGCGACTCGAACCCAGCGCGAGGCGCAGAGCAACTTCCCGGGAACGGTCAGCGGCGCGCGCGGCAAACAGGCTGCCCAGGTTGGCGCATGCGGCCAGCAGAATCAATCCCGCCAACAACATCAATCCTGCAAAAAACGCCCGCGCCGGACGGCCAAGGAAGTCTCCATAGAGAGCCGGACGCGCCAAGGTAAAACTCTTGATGCCATCTTCTTTCGGATAGGTTTTTGCGAGGTACGATCCGATGGAGTTTAGATCGCCGGCCGCCTGCGCGGGAGTAACTCCCGGCTTCAGATGTCCGACTACCTCAAGAACCCAACGGACCCCGCGCGCATTCAAGTTATTCGCTCCATCCAGTTGTTCCTGATTGACGGCCGGCATAAAGAAATCAGGAGAGAACAACAACAGCGTCCCGCGGAACTGAGGCGGCGCAACACCAATGATGGTGAAAGGATGCTTGTTCAGCCGCACGACCCGGCCCACCACGCCACGGTCATCCTGAAAGTGGCTGTGCCAATAGGCGTAGCTGAGCACGATATACGGCGCGCTGTTGACGCCATGCTCATCCGAGCCGTGGAAGAAGCGGCCCAGATATGGCTGAATGCCCAAGGTGTCGAAGTAGTTTCCGCTGGTTTGATAGCCGAAGGCGCGGGATGGGGCTTTGCCGGTATCGAGGCCGACCTGAGTTGCGGTAAAAGCTGCCAGACTGTCGAAGCTGCGGTTGCGGTCGCGCAGATCGAGATAGTCGGGATAGGACTGAAATCCGTAATCGCTTCCGTGCTCGATTGCGTAGAGGCTCTGCGCCTGGGGCACATTCAGAGGGCGCAGGATCAACGCGTTCAACATGCCAAAGACCACGGCGTTGGCGCCGATGGCCAATGCCAGCGTCAGAACCGTGGCGATCGCGAATCCGGGCGAGCGACGCAGTTGCCGTGCAGCAATTCGCATGTCGGCCCAAATCGATTCGAGCGTGGGCCACTGCCACACTTCGCGGCTGCGCTCTTCAATCACGGTTCGATTGCCGAAGGCCAGACGCGCCTGCCGTTGAGCTTCCTTTGGAGTCATGCCTTCGCTTATCAGATGCTCCGCGCGTTCTTCTATGTGCAAGCGGATTTCTTCCGAGAGATCGTCTTGAAGTTTGTGGCGGACGGTACTAGGCATCCAGTTCATTGGAAACTCCCCTGTCTGGCCCCTATCAGCTTGTGGTGGCTTTGCGCGGATTGAGGACCAGCGCAATGCCTTCAAACATGCGATCGAAGCTGGAAATCTGCAGTTCCAGATGGTGAAGGCCGGAAGCTGTGATCTGGTAGGTTCGGACGCGACGATTGGTCGCGGAGACTCCCCACTCGGCCTTCACCAGCTTGGCCTTGAGCAGCCTCTGGAGAGCCGGATAGAGCGAACCCTCTTCGACTTGCAGAAGGTTGTTGGATCGTTGCTGGATGTGCTGAACCAGCGCATAGCCGTGGGCCGGCTGGCGGCGAAGCGACTCGAGAATCATCATTTCGAGAGCGCCGGGGAATAGATCGCGAGCAGCGTTGTCTTTCATAGGCTTTTTTGGTACAGGCATAGAGTAAACAGGGTATGGGAGAATCGTCAAGAGGGAATTGGGGCGAGCCCGGTTCGGGACAGGTTCATAGCGCCAGTTGTTGCGAAGAGGCCAACCTGCGTTTCCAGGGTTGGCCGGGCAGGAAACATGCGGAGGAGATTTGGCGTGATTCTGGAAATGATTCAGGCGGTACAGGCGTTCACCGGGACTAGAGCGGATCCATAAGTCACGTGCTCTTACGAGTTCATCGCAAGGTGGCCTTTCCTTAAGGAAAAGGCCACTCCGCAGAGGTGGTTCCGGGGTACAGTCACTCTGGATTCGCTATAGACGGAGGTCTGCGCGCTATTCGACGCGAAGAGCCTGGACGGGGTTAATGGATGCGGCGCGGAGAGCGGGGATAATACCCGCAATGCATGCGGCGAGAGCCAGCACGCTGATGGCTCCCGCCATCACGAGTGTGTTGACACTGGTGATCTCGAACAACTGCGATTTGACGAAACGCACACAGAAGATGGCGACGGGAATGCCGATGGCTAGCCCGATGATGGCCTGTAGCATGGCTCCGCGCATGACCATACCGATGACACGCGTGCGTTGAGCGCCGAGGGCCATGCGGATACCAATCTCCGGGGTGCGGCGGAGGACGGTGTACGCGGTGACGCCATAGAGGCCAATCGCGGCGAGCAGAAGCGCCAGCAGGCCGAAGAGTGAAGTGAGGCGCGCGATGAGGCGCTCCTGGATAAACCGGTCGTCAATCTGCTGCTGGAAGGTCTGGAACTTCACGATGGTGAGGTTGGGGTTGATGCTCGCCAGGGTGGTGCCAACGGTTTTTTCAAAGTTGGGGACGGGATGGGCGGTCTGGATGACCAGGGCTCCCGCGTACATGGATTGGTCTTTGTCGAGAGGGTTCTCGGGATCATTGGCGATACCCGCTGGCTGTGTGAGCGGCAGAAAGTACATGGTGTGGTTTTTCCAGTAGACGCTGGTGTAGGTCGTGTCTTCCACCACGCCGACGATCTCATGCGCTCCATCCTGGGGTGTCTTGGCCGGACCGGAAAAGCCAAAGCGATGGCCGATGGGATTGCGTGTGCCGAAGAACTGCTTGACGAACTCCTGATTGACGACGGCGACAGGCGGCCCATTCAGCGTGTCCTGCGTGGTGAATCCGCGCCCCATGACGACGTGCGTGCCGACGGAGTCGAAGTACTCCGGAGTGCCTTTCACCCAGGAAGCGCCTTTGTTGAGGTCGGACTCTCCCTGGACTTTCACGCCGGAACCCCAGTTATTCTCTTCCATCGGCGTGTAGGTGGCGAGGCTGACCTTCACAACGCCGGGAATGGCGTGGAAGCGGTCTACGATGGTCTGGTAAAGGGGCTCAACCTCTGTGTTCTTGTAGCCAGCCGCCTGTGGATTGATGTGGGCGATATAGCGGTTTGTCGCATCCAGCCTCATGTCGACGTTCTCGGCCTTGTTGAGGCTTTGCGCAAAGAGGCCCGCGGCGACCAGAAGCACGAGCGAGAGAGCAGCCTGCAGAACCACAAGCGCGCGCTGCAGCAAGGAGGTTCCGAGGGCGGTGTTGCGGGTGTTCAGGCGCAGGGCTTCAGCAGGCTGTGTGCGGGCGGCCATCAGCGCAGGGGCCATGCCGAAGAGAACTCCCGTCAGCAGCGAGATCGCAAAGGCAAAGCCGATGACCAAAGGCGAAGGCGAGGCGCTGATCGGCATGTTGTGTTGATCAGGGAAGGCCAGCGCCAGCAGCGCGTGCGCTCCGAGGTAAGAGATTACGAGGCCAAGCAGCCCGCCCATGCCGGCAAGAAGCACGCTTTCGGTAAGCAGTTGGCGGACGATGCGGCTGCGTTGCGCACCGAGGGCCGAGCGGATGGAGAGCTCCGCGCGGCGGCTCATGCCACGGACGAGCAGAAGATTGGCGATGTTGGCGCAGGCGACGAGAAGGACGAGTGCAGCGATCCATTGCAGAAGCTTCAGTTGGTCCTTGTACCCGTCCTGCATGTTCTGGATGCCGCCACCGCCGGGCGTCAGCACAACATGGGTGTGGGGAAGGACCTTCTGGGCGCGTTGATCGGTAAATGTCTTGAGCGGCGCATATTCCTGTTTGAGCAGCGCACTGGCCTTGGCCTGCAGCGCCGGGATTGAGGTTCCAGGCTTTACGCGGCCGATGATGTAAGCCCACTGGGTATCGGGGTCGTTAAAGTAAGGCGCGCCGATGATAGGGTCCATCGCGTTCATCGGCAGGAAATACTTGGGAGGATTGGTGTCGATGCGGTCGCCGTAGAAGCCCTTGGGAGCTACGCCGATGATGGTGGCCGGCTTGGTATTGATGTAAAAGCTGCTACCGATAACGCTCGGATCCCCTGCGTAATCCTGTTGCCAGGCGTCGTAGCTCATCACAGCAGTAATCGCCGCACCCTTCTGGTCGTCAGCGTCCATAAACAGGCGGCCAGCAGCAGGCGAGAGTCCGAAGACGCGAAAGTAGTTGCCGGAGACGAAGGTGCCCATGACGGATTTGGCAACGGTCTGGGGGCCTGCACGGCGAACCGTGATAGGCCGCCACGCGTAGCCCGACTCCATGGCCGCAAGCTCCTCAAACTCCGGCAGACTCTTTTTGAACATGGAATAGGTGTCTGTGGCGAAGAGCGAATAGTCTCCGTTGTCGTGCCAGCCGCCGTTCACACAGCAATCGTCCTGGTCACCGATGCGGATGAGGGTCTTGGGATCAGTCACAGGCAGGTTATGCAGCAGGATGGCATTGACCAGCGTAAAGATGGCTGAGTTTGCGCCAATGCCAAGGGCCAGCGTCAAGAGCACGGTGATGGTAAAGCCCGGCGCCTTGAGCAACTGGCGAAATGCGTAACCAAGATCCTGGATCAAAATCCTCATTCAGCCCTCCGGCACAGTGCTGCGCTTCATTCAACAGCACGTTGCTTGCCATCTGTCGATCAATCTAACATGCTTGAATGCTGATAGATGCCGCCTTCTTCTGGAGTGTGCGGTGGGAGTCTGATGTCCGGAAGCGAGAATGAGTGTTCGAATCTGAACAGCGAGCGTATCGCGGGCGAATGGAAAACGCCTAATGGGCAGCGGGCTTTAATTATGACCAAGGGCTACAGTCGTACTTCGCCAGAATGCAGCAAGAGGACAAGGCCCGGGCCTGAAGGCCCCCTCTGTTTTACGGCTGTTTCAGGGGCCTGAAGGCCCCTGCTCCCTCCGTAATTGTCGATCTACAACTGTAGTACCAGGACACAAAAGCTCTTTCCTGGAGGAAAGAGCTTTTGTGCTGCAAGCTGGAAATGACCTGCGAAATGGCCTAGCGCAGATTGGTGGTCTGGAAAGGGAGTCCGGTGAAGGGCTGTTTGTCGGGTTGGGCGTCGATGTTGGGGGCGATGGAGACGCCGGAGAAGGTGGCCGGCGCAACCGTGGTGTTCCAGCCATCGACCATGACCAGGGCGTCTTCGCCGTTGAAGTCCTTGAGTGCAGCTTCGATGGTGAAGGTGCGGGATTCATTGGGCACGAGCGAGATGTAGTTGTCGCTGTAGTAGACAGGCAGGACGCGCTCATTGGAGTGCTGGCGGCGGAGTTGGACGTGGGCCATCAGGGCTACGTTCGCCGTGGGGTTGTGGAGCGTGACGGTGACCAGGCGGTTGGCGTCCACGGTCTTGCTCTCGGCGTGCATTTCCAAGGTGACGGTGGGCAGCTTCTCGAGGTCGGTGAAGACATCCGGGTAGCCGGGCTGGGCGCGCCAGTAGAAGTTCGAGGAGATGAGCTTGCCCTGGGCGTCGCGCAGTTCCAGCTTGAGGAAGTGCGTCGAGTGCAGGGTTGCCGGGAACTCGACAGGGCCGAGGCTGGTGGCGGCTGAAGGCGTCGCGGTCAGCTTGGTCTCATGTTCGTAGGCCAGGGTGCCGTCCAGGTTATAGACGCCAACGTGGGCGGTGGCGTCCGTGAGCGGCGCGGGAAGGTTGTTGATGACCTGGAGTTCGCCGGTGGCCTCGTTGAACTGTATGTGCTGCGGCTCGCCCGCGCTCTTGACTGCGAACAGCGAGGAGTTGGGCTCAAGATCGTAGTGGTAGATCTGCCAGACGAAACTGGGCTGGGCCGGGTTGCTCATCCAGGTAATGACGGCCGTTGCTGGGGCGAAGAGCTTGGCATTGCGACCTTCGTACATGGCGCGGAAGGCCTCGTAGTTGGCCATCTGGCCCTTGCGCACGAAGTCGGCGAGGTTGGCGATCTTGCCGTAGCGGCTGGCCAGCTCGCCGGGGTAGGCGTCGCCGCGCTGCGCGCCCTTGGCCAGGTCGTGCTCGGCCCAGTCGTCGTTGATGCTCTCCCAGTCTTTTTGGGGCATCATGCCGTGAATGGATTCGAGCGTGGGCACGGAGACCGAGCCGGTTTCGGTCTTGAAGAAGTCGTCGGTGATGGTGTAGAACTCGCGCGGTGTGCGCCAGAAGTAAGGGCCGTGGGAGCGCACGCCGGCTCCGTCGGTGGAACTGGGCTGGTAGCGGCGCGTGGGTTCCAGTTCCGCCATCAGCTTGCGCAGCAGCGCGTCGATATGCGGGGGCGGGAAGCCCTCGTTGCGCGCGCACCAGACGGCGATGGCCGGATGATTGCGATAGCGCAGGATCTTTTCGCGAACATTGGCGATATAGGTGTCCACGTCGGTGGGGTCGGGGCCGTCGGCCGGGTTGGGCTGGAAGAACTCGTCCCACAACAGGATGCCGTACTTGTCGCACATCTCGTAGAAGTCTTCGCCGGTGCTTTGGCCGACCCAGTTGCGGATGAGGTTCATGTTGGCCAACTGGTGCAGACGGATATTGGCTTCCAGGCGCTCGCGGGGAATGCGCTTGAGGGCTTCATCCAGGCCCCAGTTGCCGCCGCGAATGAAGATGGGAACGCCATTGACGGAGATGGTCAGGTTCTCGGTGCCAGGGACGGAGTAAGTGATTTTGCGGACGCCGAAGCTCACGTCCTGCGCGTCGGAAACTTCTTTCCCGGCCTTGAAGCTGAGATGGAGCTTGTAGAGGTTCTGCGGGCCGTAGCCGTTGGGCCACCACAGCCGCGGGTGCTCGATGTGCAGGGCCGGGGTATTTTTGGTGTCGAAGCTGACTATTTGCTTGCTGTGCGGGGCGATTTCGACTGCCTGCTGGAAGGTGATGTTTTCGATGGTGCCTTGAAGCACGCCCTTGAGGGGCTTGTCGCTCACGTTCTCTACCGTTGCCTGCACGGCCACATCGGTGGAGTCGGTGCGGGGCAGGGGAAGGTCGGTGGTGACCAGCGGATCCTTGACCAGGGCCGGGCCGGTGGCGGAGAGGAAGACCTTCTGCCAAATGCCAGCGTCGCGGTCGCGAATGGCGGGAATCCAGTCCCAGCCGAGGGTGCAAAGGAAGGTCGGTCCGTCGATGGCGGTTTCGCCGCCGTTCTGCCCCAGGCCGTTGCGCAGGGTGTGCTCGTGGGAGATGCCGGGGTGCGGCTGCGGCGCAACCAGCACGGCTACCACCGCCGTCTTGCCAGGCTTGACCTGGGCCGAGATGTCGAAGATGCCGCGGCTGAAGGCTCCGCGCATGACGCCGACCTGGGTGCCGTTGACCCAGATGGTTGCGGCGTAGTTGATGCCGTCGAAGTTGAGCCAGATGTGGCGCCCGCTGAAGGCCTTGGGAATCTCGATGGTGTTCCGGTACCAGTAGGAGGTGCGCGCCAGGCTCTCGGGAATGATCTCGGGGCGGTTGTTCTCGCCGTAGAGGGGCTCGGGATAGACCTTGTTGTTGACCAGGGTGGTGAGCACGGTGCCGGGAACCGTGGCCGTGTACCAGCCATCGGTTTTGAAGGCCGCAGAGGCCACTTCAGCGCCGGGTTGCGGCACCTTGGCCACATCCTGCAACTGCCAGCCAGAGGAGAGAACAACGGGCTGGGGCGGGGCGGTTTGTGCGGCGGCGGAAAAAGCCATCAAGGCCACAAGCGGAAATCCCGCAGCGAAAAGTGAAGATCGGCACGAACATATTTGCAACAGATTCATTCTTTGTACTCTCTTGGGAGGGTTGGCGGCCACATCTGCCGGACACACGGATTATAGTTGGCGGGACGAACGACCCGTGGCACTAGCTCGCATCTCCAGTCGATAATGGGAGCATGGAATTCAAACGTTCGTCCGGAGTCCTGCTGCACGTGAGCTCGCTGCCCTCGTATGGGGGAATTGGCGACCTGGGTCCGGCCGCCCACGAGTTTGTGGGCTTTCTGGCCAAAGCCAAACAGCACATCTGGCAGGTTTTGCCCTTTGGTCCTACCGGCTACGGCAACTCGCCGTATGCCGGCTCATCGGCCTTCGCAGGAAATCCGTATTTGATCAGCCTGGAGTTTCTCTCCGACTGGGGCTGGATCGGCGGGGAGCGCATTGCAGGGCTGGCCGGACGCGGCGGCAACGTGGACTTCGACGAAGTGGAGCGGCGCAAGCTCCCGCTGCTGTTTGAGGCGGCGGGGAACTTTCTGGACCGCGGGCCGCGCGAGCCCAAACTGGCCGTGCAGTGGAAGGAGTTCCAGAAGTTTTGCCAGGAGGAGGAAAGCTGGCTGACCGACTACGCTCTCTATGCCGAGCTGCGCCGCCAGTTCAACACCGGCGCGTGGACGGCCTGGCCTGCGCCCCTGCGCCGCCGCCAGCCGCAGGCACTGGCGCAGGTGGCCGCCAAGTGCGGCCGGGCGCTGTCCCAGGAACAGGTGCTGCAGTTTGCCTTCGCGCGGCAGTGGAACCAACTGCGCGCGGTTGCCGCCCAGAGCGGAATCCGGATTCTGGGAGACGTAGCCATTTTCGTGAACATGGACTCGGCCGATGTCTGGGTTCACCCGGAACTCTTTGAACTGGACGAGGACCTGAACCCGGTGAACGTTGCCGGCGTGCCTCCCGACTACTTTTCACCTACGGGCCAGCGCTGGGGCAATCCGCTCTATCGCTGGGACGTGCTGGAAGAGCAGGGCTTTGACTGGTGGGTGGAGCGCATCCACCGCGCAACCGAGCTCTACGACATTGTTCGCCTTGACCACTTCCGTGGCTTTGAAGCTTACTGGTCGATTCCTGCCGAGGAGGAGACGGCGGTGAAGGGCGAATGGGTGAAAGCGCCGGGGCTCAAGCTCTTCCGCGCGCTGGAGGCGGCGCTGGGGCCTTTGCCGCTGGTGGCCGAGGACTTGGGGATGATTACCGCCGAGGTGGACGCCCTGCGCCTGGAGTTGGGCCTGCCGGGGATGAAGGTGCTGCAATTTGGCTTCAGCAGCAAGGGCGCGCACATGCACCTTCCGCACCGGTTTACGCCGGAAACAGTGGCGTACACAGGCACCCACGACAACGACACCACGCAGGGCTGGTGGAAGCTGGCCAGCAAGGTGGAGCTTCAAGCTGTGGAGGCTTACGTGGGCTCGGTGGACGGCCGCCCCGTGTGGCCGCTGGTGCGCGCCCTGGACGCGAGCGTGGCGCAGATGGCCGTGGTTCCGGCGCAGGATCTGCTGGACCTTGGTTCCGAGGCGCGCATGAACACGCCGGCGGTGGCCGCGGGCAACTGGAGTTGGCGCGCACCAGAAGGCGGCTGGACTCCGGAGTTGGCGGCGCGTCTGAGTGCGCTGGTCGAGGTGACGGACCGCGACAACGATCCATTGGGAGAGGCAGAGGAAGAGGGAGAAGCCTGATGCGATTCCATGGGGCAACGACGACGGAGCAGGTGAGCGTAACATGGTTCTTGCTCTCAGAAAACAGCTGAAAACATCGCCTCACCAGCACGGAGCCATGATGATCGACCGGCGCGATTTCCTCTTCTCTTTGATCGGAGCTGCCTCTCTCTCCGCCTTGAGCACCACGGCGCGCGCAAGTTCCCTGCTGGATTCGGTGGTTGCCGGACGACTGGCTTCTGACCCGCGCCGGCCGCAGTTTCACCTGCTGCCGGCCGCCAACTGGATGAACGATCCGAATGGCCCCATTTATTGGAACGGCAGCTACCACATGTTTCTGCAATACAACCCCCACGCGGCTGTGTGGGGCGATATGCACTGGTACCACTCTGTCAGCAAGGACCTGGTTCATTGGAAACATCTGCCGGTTGCACTGGCGCCCACGCCTGGCGGTCCGGATGCGGACGGCTGCTTTACCGGCACCGCCGTAGTGCGGGATGGCCAGGTTGTGCTGCTTTACACCGGGGTTCGCTCTGTGCCCGAAGCGGAGGCCACCATCAAGGACGGCGCGCACAGTTTGCGTGAGTCGCAGTGCATGGCCGTGGCCAACGATCCCGATTTGCTGACCTGGACCAAGATCGCGGCTCCGGTGATTGCCGCGCCGCCGCCGGAGCTGGAAGTGAACGGCTTCCGCGATCCTTCGCCCTGGCGGCAAGGCGACTGGTGGTATACGGTGCTTGGCTCCGGCATCGCCAACCAGGGCGGCGCGGTGCTGCTATACAAGTCAAGGGACCTGCGCAGTTGGGAGTTTGTGCACATCCTGGCGCACCGCAACGGCGGCGCCTGCGCGAACTTCGATCCCTTCGATCTGGACGAGGTCTGGGAGTGTCCCGAGTTCTTCGCCTTGGGCGGCCGCCACGTACTGATCTATTCCACCGCCGGCAGATCGTTCTGGCAGAGCGGCAAACTCGATGAAGAAAAGATGACGTTTCATCCCGAGCAGGCCGGCATCCTGGATTACGGCTCTTTCTATGCTCCCAAGACGCAACAGGACGAGGCGGGGAACCGGATTATCTGGGGTTGGGTGCAGGAGACGCGCTCGCAGGAGGAGTTGAAGGCCGCGGGCTGGGCGGGAATGGTCTCCCTGCCGCGCAGGCTCACTCTCGATGTCAATGGACGATTGGTCATGCGCGTTGCCGCTGAGGTAAATCAACTGAGGCAACGCGAACAGACGCTGAACATTGGCACGGACGAGGAGAGGAACCATCGACAACTCGCAGCGATGAGTCTGGAGGGATGCTGCGGCGAAGCGATTTGCCGGGCACGCAGGACCGGGAAAGCTTTTGAATTGCACCTTGCCGGATCCGAGGAAAATGCAGCACCCTGGCTCCGGTTGAAATATGATCCGCACCATCCCGGCGAGATCGCCATCGATTCCCACCCGGTGCCTTTGGCTCTCGGCGAACGGGAGGACCTGAGCTTTCATTTCTATGTCGATGGCTCGGTCATCGAGATGTTTGTGAACGATCGGGTCGCCTGCACACGACGCTTCTATCCTTCCGGTGCAACCGTCGGGAATTTCCATTTCAAATGGATTGGCAGCACGGCCGAGATGGCGAGCTTTTCCACCTGGCAAGTGGCGCCCATCTCCGCGGACCGTCTCACGAGTTGAACGCTGGCTGGCCACGGCGATGGTTCCGAATCCATCGCCAGAACACAAAGAAAGACAACCGCACGAGGAGCCTCAGATGAAACTTGGAGTCAGCGCCTTTGCCTGGACCGCGCAGTTCGATCATGAACACCTGAACCTGATTCCCGAGGTCGCGGCAATGGGCTTCGAGGGCTTCGAAATTCCCATGTTCGATCCGGCCAAGCTGGCGGTCGCGGAGATACGGCGAGCTTTCGAGGCCAACGCTCTCGAGTGCACGGTTTGCGCCATTTTGCCGGATGGGATCAACCCCATCAGCCCGGATGCCGCGGTGCGGCGTAATTCCCTCGTGCATTTGAAAGCCTGCGTGGAGATCTCTGCCGCGCTGGGCGCAAAGCTCCTGGGCGGTCCGCTCTTTGCGCCCATCGCCTACCTGCCCGAGCATCGGCCCAGTAAGGACGAGTGGCAATGGGCGGTCGAGACCTTCCAGGCGCTCGGCGAAGTGCTGGACGCCAATCAGGTCACGCTTTCCATCGAGCCGGTGAACCGCTCCGAGACCTTTTTCCTGAGAACGGCACAGGAGGCAAAGGCCTTGTGCGAGGCCGTTGGCCACCCGCGCATCGGGGTCACCATCGACACTTTTCATGCCAACATCGAAGAGAAAAACATCGCCGCGGCCTGCCATTCGCTGGGGAATCGCCTCACGCATATTCACGCCAGCGAGAATGACCGGGGACTTCTGGGCCAGGGGCACGTGGATTTCCCCGCCATTGTTGCGGCTCTCCAGCAGATCGGGTATCAGGGCTACCTGATGATTGAAGGCTTCGGCTACTCCGCGGCGGAGAAGGTGGGGCCGGGGGTGCTTTGGGCGGACCTCGATGTCTCTCCGGAAGACATTGCTATCAAGGGTGCGGAATATCTGCGCGGTCTTTTGTAAAGAGTCAGATGAGCCCCGTCCCGCGATCACGGTTTGAAATGCGGTTGAACAAGCTGCGGAAAAAGGCTTGAAATCGGGCAATGAGGGCCAAAGAACAGACCGCAGGGGCTAAAGGCCACGTTGATTTTGCTGCCTCTGCGGCACAACTGAAGTTGTGCTCAGTTACAAAGCGAAGTTATGCAGAGCTTCCCTAGACTTCATCTACTCTTCAATTCATCCACTCTTCACCATGGTTCGTTGTAATACCCGATATCGGACCGCGCCGCAAGCCCGTCCCCGCTGACCTGCACCTTCAGGCTGTGGAATTCATCCGCTCCCGCGGCCTGCGGAGGCTCAAACGTAACTGTGTAGTAGGGGCTGATATCGCTCTCGCATTTCAGGATTAATTCAGCCAGGTCGTTGCCCGGATCCAGCACGCGGCCGCCCGTGTTCACCGCCAGCACCTCCAGGGCAAGATCCGCAATCTCCATCTTGCGTGCCTCGGTTACTGGCTTCAGGTAGCCCTTGTACAACTCTCGTGTCACACCCACAACCGGCGCAACGTTGTATATGGTGATGCGCGCTTCGCGGATTTTATTCGTTAGCGTCACAAGCTGGTGAAAGTAATTCTGCCTCGACTCATTCGACTCGATGAAGAACCGCTCCGTCAGCAGCGGCCATCCTGGTCCAACCCAAATCAGCACCTTCCGTCCCGGCTTCCGTGTCTCGTTCTCGGCGATTTTCTGCATCGTCTTGAACGAGTCCTGAAATTGCTCCGCCAAGCTATACACACCGCCTGAAAGGTCTCGCGCCCGAACCGTGCCGCTCGCCTTATCAAGCACCTTCGCCAGCGCACTGCCGTCCTTCGACGGTGCAGGCTGAACAAGCAGGCCTTGGCTGCTGTACAGAAACACTGATGTTGGAAATGCCAACTGCCCGTTGTTCAGCCGCAGAAACTTCTCTACCTCCAGCCGTTGCTGAGTGACTGCCTGGTAGGGCAAATTCACTGCATCAATCACCAGGATTACTTCGATCGGTGGATCGATCCGACTTCCCGTCAAGCCGTCCGTCCGGCGAAAGCTCAATATCTTTCGTGGTTGATTATTGTCCAGGAGCGTCAGGTCGAACGGCTCCAGCTCGCCGACTGCTTTCCCCGCTTTGTCTGTTACCGCCACGTCCAGGCTGATTCGAGGTTTTTCGGGTGTTCGTGCCGCAGTCGGCGGCACAACAGCTTGCTGGGAAAATGCGCTCCATCCCAAGACAAGAAAACCAAGGACTATGCACAAAGGTCCGCGCATGTTCGCCACCTTTAGATCAATAGGATTGGATAATCGGTCGAAGTCTAAACCTGTTGCCGGGTTTCTGTATACAAGCAGCGGGTCAACAACTGGTTACGATGGGTGAATGAAACGCTCCTCGCGACCCATCGAGGCACGGCGACAGAAGCGGTGGCGCCATAGCCGTGCGTTAACTGCCGTGGTGTTCGGGCCAGGGATGGCGGGGATAGCGTCGCATCAGGTCGCGGCGAACCTGCGGATAGAGCCTCTCCCAGAATCCGGCCAGATCCGTGGTGGTTTGCACCGGTTGCCGATTGGGCGCAAGAAGCTGGAGAACGACGGGGGTTTGCGCGGGACCGATGCGGGGCGTCTGGTTCATGCCGAAGAAGTCCTGTAGCCGCGAGGCGATGTAAGGAGGCTTGCCGCTCTGGTAGTGCACCTTCACCTGGCGGCCGCACTGGAGGCGCAGAGTGCGCGGCGCCATCTCGTGCAGGCGATGAGCGTCGAGTCTCTTTTCCAGCCAGGAAGGAAAGCCTGCGCCAGAGCTTTTGAGGTCGGCAAAACTGCGCTGACCGCGGCAGAATTCCGGAAAGAAGGCGGGAATTTCCGGCGTCCCAAAGCCGGCAAACTCCAGGCGGCCCAGCAAATCCTGGAGCGATTCGGAATCCACGAAGCGCTCGATCCCGGCCTCCAGCGCTTTCTCGGCCAGCAGAACGGCCGCGGCTTCCGCATCCGGCTGGGCGCCGCTCGACTCCTGCAGAATCAATTCGTCGTAGAGCAGCCGGCTTACTGAGTCCACGCGCTCCGCCTGCCGGTTCCAGAGCACAATGGTCTCTTCCCGCACGCGCTCCGGGAAGAGATCGAGAAGCCATTCCGGCTCCACGCGGGAGGTGAGACGGATAAGAGGCTGAGAATTCTCGGTGCGATCTTCCACGTCCAGAGCCACCATGAACGGATAGGACTCAGCTTCGCCCACCGTCTCTGCCGCTACGCCGTTTGAAAGCATCACCTGATTTCCGGCCTTGCGCCTGGCCACGCGGTCGGGGAAACCCGCCAGCACGGACTGGAGCAGTGCATCGTCGTCGAACTGGCGCTTGGCAGGATGCGCGATCCTGAGCAGTTGGCGCAGCTGTAGCCGCGTGCGCTCGTCAAGAGGTTCGTCGATGGCCGCCAGCAGGTCTTGTTGCGCGCAGCGCGCACCGGAGCCAAGCAGCGCGGCGGCAACGCATCCCGCCTGCCCCACGCCGCGCACCAAGGCCGCGTCGATCATGCGGGCGAGGCGCGGGTGCAAAGGGAAACGCATGAGCTTCCACGCTTCTTCATGCGTCGCTCCCAAACGGTCGAGCAGCCTCTCGGCAGGTTCGACGGCTGCGGGTGGTGGGGCGTCAAGCCACTCCAGTTGGCCCGGCTCGGCGATGCCCACGGCGCGTAACGATAGGCAAAGCTGGGCCAGGTCGGTGCGAAGAATCTCCGGCGTCTCGTAGTCCGTGCGCTGCTGAAAGTCCATCTGCGAGTAGAGGCGCAGCACGCGGCCGGGAGCGGTGCGGCCCGCGCGTCCCGCCCTTTGGCGGGCAGAAGCCTTGCTGACCCGGCCAATGCTGAGGGTGGGAAGACCCGTCCAGGGCGAGTAAGATGCCCGGCGCGCCAGGCCGCTGTCGATGACGGCCGTGGTGCCGTCGATGGTGACTGAACTTTCGGCCACGTTGGTGGCCAGAATCAGCTTGGCCTGCGAGGCGGGCGCAACGACACGGTCCTGCTCGGCGGGCGAAAGATCGCCATAGAGCGGCAAGACCAGCCGGTTCGCCCGGCGTGCCAGGGGCTCACAGGCGCGCAGGGCGCGGTGAATCTCCGCGATTCCGGGCAGGAAGACGAGAATTCCCCTGTCCTGCCCTTCGCGCAGCAGCACTTCCACAGCATTCTTCACCTGTTCGTGCAAGGGCTCCGGCGAGTAGGGCAAGTGCTCTATGGAAAGATCGAAGACCCTGCCCTCTGAACGCAGCACAGGGCAATTGCCCAGAAATTGCGCCACGGGCGCGGTTTCCAGCGTGGCCGACATGACCACGATGCGCAGCTCGGGCCGGGTGCGCTGCAGCCGCTTCAGCAGGGCCAGGGCAAGATCGGTCTCCAGGTGGCGCTCGTGAAACTCGTCCAGAACGACCGCGTCCACACCGCTCAGATGGGGGTCGGAGAAGAGGCGGCGGGTCAGCACGCCCTCGGTAAGAAAGTGCAGCCGCGTGGCGGGGCCGGCCACTTTTTCAAATCTGACCTGGTAGCCGACCGTCTGGCCCACTTCTTCGTCGAGTTCCCAGGCTACCCGGCGCGCTGCCAGCCGTGCGGCAATCCGCCGCGGTTCCAGCACCAGCACATGGCCGCGGACGGCGGTCAGCAGCGCCGCTGGAATGCGCGTGGTTTTGCCGGCGCCCGGTTCCGCTTCGATCAGCAGATTCGGGTTCCGGTCAAGGGAGAGAAGAACGTCCGGGACGAGGGCGTCCACGGGAAGTGGGGAGCGGCGGCGCACATCTTCCATCCGATTCCAGAGCGCCTCTCAAGTCAATTTTCCGCCGTCTCCCACTTTAGCCGATTGCCGGACTTTACATTTCCAGGCGCAAGTGCGTCCTAGTGTGGTGAGTCAGAAATTCATTTAAGAACAACCGCACGTTCCCTTCGACTTCGCTCAGGGCAGACTTTCGACTGCGATTGGCGCACAATTCGCGCCAATCGCAGCTCAGGATGACAGTTTGTTTAGATGAATATCAGTCTTGTTCAGGCGAAGAAAAGGCGATATTCTTGACGCATGAAGAAGCGTTCAACGAGCAAGCGCGGTCGGATGATGACTGTGCAGCAGTTTCGGGCATCGTTTGGGGACGAGC
>Ga0302198_10002667_pt1 | contig 18529 bp, 16 predicted proteins | sample II_Bog_N2_2_FD_193521 | JGI IMG/M metagenome (GOLD analysis project Ga0302198, IMG submission 193521) | Peat permafrost microbial communities from Stordalen Mire near Abisko, Sweden - II_Bog_N2_2 | ecosystem: Environmental > Terrestrial > Soil > Wetlands > Peat | place: Sweden: Abisko... | reverse complement strand
TCAACGAATCAATCGTCATCAGGATGGAGCCGACCGCCACCAGCGGGATGACCGCCGCCAGCAGCAGCGTCCACAGCGCCACGCGGTCGTCATACAGCCGCCGCGCCAGCAGGAAGAGCAGCGCGCCCGTGCCGGTGCTCAACATCACCGCAAAAAAGCGGATGCCAAAAACCGTGTTGCCGAACAGCTTCGTGCCGAGCGCGATAGTCCACGCGACCGCCGGGCCTTTGTCGCGATACGACCAGGCGAGATGTTTTGACCAGAGCCAATAATAAGCCTCGTCCGGCACCAGCTCCATTTGCGTGATGAACCACAGCCGGTAGCAGGTCAGAGCGAACAGCAGAAAAACCGCCAGCCGCACGGGGCTGGTCTGGCGCAGGGACGAAAGCATCTTGTTTTTTATGATTTTTTGCCGGCAGCCGCAATCACTTCTTCGGTGCGTCCCGGAATTATTTCAGCGCCGACTCGCACGCGGCGATGACCTCGCCGACGCTTATGTTTGCGATTTTCCGTTCGGTCGTCGGCGCGAGCGTCCACTCGGCGCGGCGGAACGGATGCGGCCGGCCCGGCCGGTTCGTGTTCATCAGCATCACGACGCGTTTGCCTTGCGCCACGGCGAGGTGCAGCGCGCCGGTGTCGCCGCCGACCGTGAGCGTGGCGAGCTGCATCAGCCCGCCGGTGACGAGCAGCGGCACGCCGGCGGAAATCACAAAACCCAATGTCCGCGCGGGTTCCAGCGCGGCAACATCCGCCGGGCCGCCGCCAAAAACAACCTGCCAGCCACGCGCCTGCGAGTGCCGTGCCAGCGCCAAGTAATTATCCAGCGGCCAGTTTTTCGCCGCCGAGCTGGTGAACGGCTGCAAAAACATGGTCGGTTTTTCGGGAACAATTTTGTTCGCCGCGAAAAAATTCCGCGCCGCGTCCATCGCGTCCGCCGGCAGGAAAAATTCGTTGCGAGTCAAATCTGTTTTGAGACCGCAATGCTTGAGCAGTTCCAGGTGCATTTCCGCCGCGTGGATTTCGCGCCGCCGGTCCACGCTTTGCGTGAAGGCGTGCCGGCGTCCGGGCTTGTGGACGATGCCCCAGCGCTGCGGCGCGCCGGTGAGCCGGGTCAGCCACGCGCTTTCGCCGTTGCCCTGCAGGTCCACGGCCAGCGAAAATTTCCCCGCACGCAGCCGGCGCAGCATCCGAAAAAATTCCCGACCGATCCGCCATGGGTTGCCGCTACGGAACGCCGCGCGGTCTATGACGATGGTTTCATCCGCGTCGCGGAAGCCGCGCAGCAGCGTGGCGTTTTCCTTTGTTGTGAGAAACGTGATTTTCGCCGCCGGGAAATTCTGCCGCAGCGCGGAAACCGCCGGCAGTGTCAGCACGACATCGCCGATGGCCGTCAGCCGGATGACCAATATGCGTGCGGGGTTTTCCATTTTTAGCCGGTGGACAAAGACCGCAGCAGCGCGGTGCGAAACGCGGCGCGGGAATAAATCTTTGCGTAAGTTCGCGCGGCCGCGGCGAACTGGTTTGAGTCGGCAATGGAAAGTTGCGTCATCTGCCGGAGGCTTTGCGCGAGCGCGGAAACATTGCCGGACGGAAACACCAAGCCAAGCCGGTGCTCGCGTGTTAGGCGGCCGAGTAATTGTTCGTCGGAAACAATCACCGGTTTGCCGGCGGACATGGCACGCGACAAAACGCCGCTGGTGCCGAAATGGTTCAGGTAGGGCAGCAGCACCGCGTCGCTCGCGGCGAAGCACAATTTTTCCTCCTCGACCGTGACGTAGCGGTCAAGCAGCCGCGCGCGATGTTGGCGGACGAGTTGTGCGAGGCCGGCGGCGGTCTTGCCGGCGGGATTTTGTTGGCCGGCGCAGAGCAAAAACGCCGGCGATTCCGGCGGCAATTGCAACATGGCCTCGACCGCGATGTGCAAACCTTTGCGCCGCGCGCCGGTGCCGTAAAATAAAAAAACCTTCCGGTCGGCGGGAATTTCCAATTTGGTTTTGGCCGCCGGCGCGTCGCCGTCGTAGCCGGGCGGACACGGGTCGGGCAGAAAATAAATTGGCGCGGACGGATTTTGCTTTTGCGAATCGGCAGCGAGAAATTCGTCCACGAACAAAATTTGCCGCCACCAGTTTTCGCGCAGCAGGCGGTTGAATCCGGGAATTTTCAGCGCGCGACCCGGCGACCACTTGGGCGCTTCGAGAAAACGCGGGCGATGATAAATCCCGCCGATGCGACCGCGTAGTTCCGGCGGCGGGCGCAAACCAAAAGTCGCGCCGCGCCAGCAGTGCGAGGCGATTTCGTCGAGCGCGCAAAGAAAAATATTTTCTGCGCCGCTGGCCTGCAGACAGTGCGCGACGGAACGGGCTTTGCCGTCGAGATGGCGGCGGCCGTTTTCATCGTAGGCGGAAAATAGTTTCACCTCGCCGAACAGCCCGGCGAGATTTTGTTCAACGCGTTCGCGCGAGCCGGGGCGCAAATCGGCGGCGATGGACAGGCGGAAATTGGCCGACAATAAATCTTCGGCGATGAAACGCAGCCAGCCGAGGTGATGACCTTCGGTGCGCGGCTCGTAAAGCAGCAGATGTTTTTTGCTGTTGGCAGACGCGGTCATTTTGGCGGCGATGCTTTGCGTTTCTGCGCCTCAAACGCCTTGAAGTAGCGGAGAAAAGTGTAGAAGCCCGTCAGCCAGGCAATCGTCAGTCCGCGCCAGCCGTCGAGAAAACCGAGCTTGAAAATGTAGCCGCGCAAAAAACGCCACGGCGGCCGGACAAGCAGATGCCAAAAGGTGATGCGGCGGTTTTCGGCGCGGCAGGTCGCGGCAAACTCGTCGGCGTAACGGACGGTTTTTTTGATCTGATGCTCGACACTTTCCATGCTGTAGTGCAGCAGTTCGCCGCGCAGTCTGCCAACTTTTCCAGTCACGATGACACGGCCGTGCGGAAACACGCCGCCCCATTTTCCGCAGCCGCGCCGCCAGAGGCGCAGCTTGCGGTCGGGATACCATTCACCGTGGCGGATCCATCGGTCGTAATAAAGCGTGCAGCGCGGAAATTCGTAGGCGTCGCAGCGGCCAAGTTTTTCCGGCGCGGAAAACAGCTTTTGAATCTCCGCCGCGAGTTCCGGCGAGACGACCTCGTCGGCGTCGAGTGCGAGCAGCCAGTCGCCAGCGGCTTTTTCGGAGGCGGAACGGTTCTGCTCGATGTTGCCTTTCCATGGTTCGCGAAAAACTTTGCCGCCGAAGGATTCCACGATTTTGTCCGTGCCATCGCTCACGTCGTCGTTGATGACGACGACGATTTCGCCCGCCCAATCCGCGACGCTTTGCAAGGTCGGGGTGATGCGATGCGCCTCGTTGCCGGCGATGATGCAGACGGAGACGGGCAGTTTCATGGGCGGCGGCGCAGCTTGCCGAGCTGGCGGTAGAGAATCAGGTTGTAGAGATGACACAGCCGGTAGCGCAGATGCCGGTCGCTGGTGTAGGTGTCAAACGAAGCCACTTCGGCATCCGGTGCGAACCCGGCCTTGGCGCAGAACTTCGGAAAAATTTCCTGCACGGCAAAATCGTAAAGCGCGAGGTCGAGCCGGTTGCGTTCGCGCGCGAGCTCGATCATGCGCGGATCCCTGGCGACGGGCTGGCGGACGGTGTTGGTGGCGGCGGTGCGGCGGCGCTTGTAATTCAGGTTCAGCGGCAGGGGCGTGAGCTTTTCGAGGATGTGCAGCGAGAGGTCGAATTTTTCCGTGAGGCCGACAAAGTCGCAGCGCTCCAGGTATTTTTTGGCCTTGTCGAGGTTGGGCTCGCCGGCCATGAGCCGGACGTGAAGGTTTTCAGCGACACCGCTTTTCTCCATGAATTCCTCAAACGTCCACGTCTTGCCGCCGGTCAGAATCATGTCCTGATAATGCGAGAAGACGCGCGCCACCGGCTCGCGCAGAAACGTGACGTGAAACGCGCCGGGAATGCCCAGCGCCAGCGGGTCCACGAGGTTGTGGCCGGCGAGGCTTTTCATGCGCGGGAAAAATTTCCGGGCGAACTCAAAGTCGTCCGGCCGGAAAAAATCCTGCTTGGTGTGGTTGGTGTGGCAGGCCGAGACGCCGAAGGTGTTTTCCAGGATGAACTGGAAGGTGGAGCCGGCGGTTTTCGGGATGTGCAAAAAGACAATCATCGGTTTTGCGCCGCCATCATTGGCGCTGGGCGCGGCAAAGTAAATCCAGATTTCAGCGGCGGCGCTTCAGGCCGGCCGGATCCAGCTGAAAAATTTGTCCTGATGTTCCAAAAGATATTTTGGAAAGGTGTTGTCCAGCGGCACGAATTCCAGCCGCTTTTCCTGGTCGAAAAACACGCGGCCTTCCTGGAGCGACTTTTCGATGTTGCCCGCGTCGGCGATCTCCGGGCGGTTCCGTTCCTGGTGCGAATACGCGGCCAGCTTTTCCTGGATCCGCTCCACGCCGCCCATCCACGAAAAATGCCAGCCAGCGTCCTCGACCGTCTTGTGGCCGCTGTGGCGCATCTCCTCGGCACAGGAAAAATCCCGGAACCGCAGCATCCGCGTGCCGTGGCTGAACGGCGTCTCCACCGCGCGGCAGTTCAGGTAATGGCGGTAGAGCGCCTGGTGAAACCGCCAGACGAACGGATGGTTCCGGCGCAGCTGGTGGCGCAGGGCTTTCCGGTGGAAGACGCTTTTCACCGGCGAGGAGTTCAGGGCGGCGTGGACGGCGTTGCTGAAAAAATTGTCGTGAAAAGGAATTTCCCGGCTCAATTTTTCCACGGTGCTGGCGCGGGGAATTTCATCCACGTCGGACACCAGCACGAAATCGTCCGGTCGGCAGTTCGTCAGCCCGCGCGCGATGGCGTTGCGCTGGAACCGTTCCATCACCCACGCGCTCGGCGACGGCGGCATGTCGTCCACGACGACGTAGATAATCTTGTCGTGGAACGCGCTGAACCGCGCGCGGTTTTCCTGGTAGTGCAGCGGCTTGGGCTGGTGCGTGTGCGTCTCGTTGGCCTCGACGATGACAAACTTGTCCACCACGCCAGCCAGCTCGTGCAGCCGCAGCTCCAGCAGCTCCAGCTCGTTAAAAAAAATGAAGCAGTCGTAAATCATCGGACGTTCACGCGAAACTAAAGAAGCCCGCCTGCCGTGCCAAGTTGAAAACAAAACTTTCACTTTCCGCCGCCGTCGCCAAAATGGGGGCGCATGACTGACTTCCTCCGCAAAATCTGGGAACTCGCGCGCCCCTACCGCGTGCGGCTGTTTCTCGGCGTGGCGATGGGCGTCATCAGCGGCCTCATCGGCCCGCTCTTGATCGCCACGGCGATGTTCATCTATGCCGCCGTCTTTCCCTCGGCGAACGCCACCGACGCGCGCCCGCCGATCAAGCACCTGCCGGAGCTCGCGCAAACCTGGTTTTACAACGCGCGCGACGGCCTGGCCAGCGGCTTCCACACGCATCCCGGCGCGGTGTGGATGCTGATCGCGCTCATCCCGTTCATTTCGCTGCTGCGCGGTCTGTCCGGTTATTTGAACGTGTATTTTTTGCAATGGACGGGCACCCACGCGGTCGCGGATTTGCGGACAAAATTGTTCGCGCACCTGTTGAATTTGTCCGCCGGCTTCTACACCGAGAACGCCACCGGCAAGCTCGTCTCGCGCGTGATGAGCGACACGCAGGCGCTGCAGACCATCCTGACAAACGTCGTTTCCGTCGTCGTGCGCGACCCGGTTTCATTGGTTGGCGTGCTGGCCTTCCTGTTTCTCCAGCAGCCCCGGCTGACGCTCATTTCCATCGTCGTGCTGCCGGTGTGCATCGTGCCCATCGCGATTTACAGCCGCAAAATCCGCCGCTCCAGCCGCGACGCGCAGACGCAGGTCGCGGAGCTGGTGCAGACAATGACCGAGGGCTTCACCGGCCACCGCGTCATCAAGGCCTACAACCTCGAAACCATCGTCGCGGAAAAATTCCGCGAGACCGCCGGCCGCGCCGTCAACCTCGTCATGCGCATCACCCGCGCCACGGAAATGCCCAGCCTGCTCATCGAGTTTTTTGGCGCGTGCGGCCTGGCGCTGATGCTCGGCTACGTCATCCGCTCGTCAGGCGAGCGGCCCAAGCCCGAGGATTTCCTGCAACTGCTCATCTCCATCATCTACATTTATCAGCCGTTAAAAAACCTGACGCGGCTGCAAAACCAGGTCGTCCAGGCGCGCGCCGCCACCGAGCGCGTCTTCGAGCTGCTCGCCACGAAAAATTCCGTGCCCGAACCCGCCGCGCCCAAGATGCTCCACGCCTCGCGCGCCGACATCGAGTTTCAAAACCTCGATTTCAACTACGGCGAAAAGCCGGTCCTGCGCAACATCAATCTCACCGTCAAGGCCGGCCAGCTCGTCGCGCTCGTCGGCTCCAGCGGCTCCGGCAAGACCACGCTGGCCAACCTGCTCCTGCGCTTTTACGACCCGGCGCGCGGCGCGGTGAAAATCGGCGGCGTGGATTTGCGCGACGTCGCCACGCGCGACGTGCGGAACCAGATTGCCGTCGTCGCGCAAGAAAACATCCTGTTCAATGACACCATCCGCCGGAACATCGAGGTCGGCCGGCTCGGCGCGACCCAGGAAGAAATCGCCGCCGCCGCCAGGCACGCCTACGCCTTTGATTTCATTGAACAAAAACCGCAGGGCTTCGACACTGTCATCGGCGAGAAAGGCGTCTCGCTTTCCGGCGGCCAGCGCCAGCGCCTCGCCATCGCGCGCGCCGTTTTGAAAAATGCGCCCATCCTGATTCTCGACGAGGCCACCAGCGCGCTCGACACCGAGTCCGAACGCGCCGTGCAGGCCGCGCTCGACGAGCTGATGAAGGGCCGCACCACCATCTGCATCGCGCACCGGCTCTCGACGATTCTGCACGCCGATTTGATTGTCGTCCTGGACCAGGGAAGAATTGTCGAGACCGGCACGCACGACGAGCTCGTCCGGCGCGCCGGCACCTATCAGAAACTTTACGAACTCCAATTCGCTTCGTGATGAAGATTTTAATTAGGAAAGCAAGAAAACAGGAATCGGAAAAATTTCCATCCTGGCTTTTCTTGCCTTCCTGCTTTCCTTGTTCATTTTGTTTTCCTGATTGAAAATCCTCGCGCTGCAGTTCAAATACTTTGGCGACGCCGTGCTGCTCACGCCCGCGCTGCGCGCGCTGCGCGGAAATTTTCCCGACGCCGAACTGCACCTGCTCGTGCCGGAGGAGGCCGCGCCGCTGTTCCAGCCGCTGCCCTGGCTCGACCAGGTCTGGCCCATGCCCCGCCAGCGCGGCCGCGCCGACATCTTCGAGACGGCGCCCATCATCTACGCCCTGCGCCGCGAGCGCTTTGACCGCTCGGTGGATTTCGCCAGCAACGACCGCGGCGCGATTCTCAGTTTTCTCATTGGCGCCAAGCGGCGGCTGGGCTGGGCGGAGCGCGGCGGATTTTTTGGCCGGAAGTTTCTCTACACCGACCTCGTGGTGCCGGCGAAAAATCCGCCGCACGAATCCCTGCGGCTGGCGCAGCTTTTATCCGGCTGGCAGATTCCCATGCCCGGCTCACTGGAAGCGGAACTCCACGCGGATGTCCTGCTGGCGGACGCCGCCAAAAAAATTCTGCCGGACGAGCACGCCATCGTCTGCCACGTCGCTTCGAGCCAGCCCAAAAAGGAATGGCCGCTGGCGCACTGGGCAAAATGGCACCGGTTGGCTACCGCCGCCGGCCGGCGGCTGGTGTTCACCACCGCGCGCGGCGAACGCGAGGCCGCGCTGATGGTGGAATTGAAAAAGCTCGCGCCCGACGCGGTGATTCTGCCGTTCATTGCCGAGTTGCCGCTGTTTCTCGCGGTGCTGGCGCGAGCGCAGGTTTTCGTTTCCGGCGACACCGGCCCGCTGCATTTCGCCGCTGGGCTGGGCGTGCCGACGATTTCGCTGTTTGGCCCGACGCCGCCGGCGCGCTGGGCGCCGGTGGGCGATAAGCATCTTGCGCTCACCGGCGGCACCTGCGGCTGCGCCGGCAGCTCGGCCGTCTGCACCGCCGCGCGCCACTGCCTCGCGCAAATTTCGCCGGAGAAGGTTTTTACCGCGCTGCAAAATAAGTTTTCAGCGCGGTGAATATCCGCTGCTTGCTTCGCGTCACGTTGCGCGGGTAAAATCTAATCCCAATGTCGCACGCTGATTTTGTCCATTTGCACCTGCACACCGAGTATTCGCTGCTCGACGGCGCGTGCCGTCTGGACAAGCTGATGGATCGCGCGCATGAGCTGAAATTTCCCGCGCTCGCCATCACCGACCACGGCGCGATGCACGGCGTGATTGAATTTTATTCGGCCACGCGCGCCAAGGGCATCAAGCCCATCATCGGCTGCGAGGTCTATGTCGCGCCCGGCAGCCGGCTGGAACGCAAAAAAGTCGAGGGCGACAAATATCATCATCTCGGGCTGCTGGTGAAGGACGAGGCTGGCTACAAGAATCTCATCAAGCTCACCACCGCCGCGCACTTGGAGGGTTATTATTACAAGCCGCGCATCGACAAAGAAATTCTGGCGGCGCACAGCGAAGGCTTGATTGCGATGTCCGGCTGCCTCGCGAGCGAGATTCCCGATTTGATCATGAAGGATCAGATCGCCAAGGCACGCGACGCGGTGGATTTCTTCAAGCAGACGCTCGGCGCGGAAAATTTTTTCCTCGAACTCCAGAACCACGGCATTCCCGAACAGGCCAAGGTCAACAAGCAACTGATTGTCTGGGCGAAGGAATTTGGCCTGAAGCTTGTGGCGACGAACGATGTGCATTATGTCGAGAAAAGCCATTCGCACGCGCACGACTGTCTCGTCTGCATCGGCACCCAATCGCTGTTGAGCGATCCGAAGCGCATGAGCGCGGGCTATGTGCCGGAGCAGTTTTACTTGCGCAGTGCGGACGAGATGAAGGCGCGCTTCGCCGAGGTGCCCGAGGCGGTTTTGAACACGCGGGAAGTCGCCGAAATGTGCAACCTGGAAATCAAATTTCCCAAGGCGACGAAAGATTTACATTACCCGGTGTTTCATCCGCCGGAACATTTCACGCGCGAAGGATTTTTACGGCAGTGGCTCGCCGAAGGGCTTTTCACTCGCTACACAATTCACGCGAAGGCGGTCGGAAATGAATTTATTGTGACGGGCGTTGATGATCCGAAGCGCCTGCCGACGCTCGTTGCCAGCGAGGAAAAAAATCTCGCATTCGACAATCCTCTTGTCACTGCCGCCATTAAAACGGTCATTGACCGCTTGAAAGTCGAAATGGAAGTCATCGAAAAGACTGGTTTCATTTCTTACTTTCTCATCGTCGGCGATTTTATTCGCTACGGTCGCAGCGTGGGAATTTCCTGCGTCGCGCGTGGAAGCGCCGCCGGTTCGCTCGTCACTTATCTTTTGGAAATCGCGAACGTGGATCCGATTCGTTACGGCCTGCTGTTCGAACGTTTTCTAAATCCCGAACGCGTGAATCCGCCGGATATCGACATTGATTTTGCCGACGACCGCCGCGCGGACGTCATCGAATATGTGCGCCAAAAATACGGAAAAGATTCCGTCGCGCAAATCATCACCTTCGGCACGATGGGCGCGAAAAGTGTCGTGCGCGATGTCGGCCGTGTGATGGGTTTGCCGTATGGTGATTGCGACCGGCTGGCGAAGATGATTCCGTTCGATCTGAAAATGGATCTGACGAAGGCGCTCAAGCAGTCGCCGGAATTCAAGGAGGCTTACGAGAACGAGGACGTCACGCGTGAACTCGTGGACACCGCGCTCATCCTTGAAGACCTCACGCGTAACGCCAGTGTTCATGCCGCCGGCGTCGTCATCGGCGACCAGCCGCTGGTAAACCTGCTGCCGCTCAAGCTGGACGAACACGGCGGCATCGTTACGCAATACGCGATGGGCCCGGTCGGCGATCTTGGCTTGCTGAAGATGGATTTTCTCGGGCTGAAAACTTTGACCGTCATTCGCAACACCTGCGAGATGGTCAAGCAAACGCACGGCGTGGAAATCAATATTGACCAGTTGCCGCTCGACGATAAAAAAACTTACGACCTGCTGAACCGTGCGGAAACGCTCGGCGTGTTCCAATTGGAATCCGGCGGGATGCGCGACCTGTGCAAAAAATTCCAGATCAGCTCAGTCGAGCACATCACGGCGCTGGTGGCGCTGTATCGTCCTGGCCCGATGGACCTGATTCCGGATTTCATCAAGCGTCGCCACGGCGAAATTGAGATCAAATACGAGCATCCGCTGCTCGAATCCATTTCCAAGGAGACCTACGGCATCCTGATTTATCAGGAGCAGGTTATGCAGGCGACGCAGTTGCTCGCCGGCTATTCGCTCGGCAAGGCGGACTTGCTGCGGCGCGCGATGGGCAAGAAGAAGGTCGAGGAAATGGCCAAGCAGCGCGAAGATTTCGTCAAGGGTTGCCACGAGAAAAACCAGATTCCGAAGATCAAGGCGAATCAGATTTTTGACTTGCTGGAAAAATTCGCCGGCTACGGTTTCAACAAGTCGCACGCAGCCGCGTATGCCGTCGTCGCGTATCAGACCGCGTATCTGAAGGCGAATTATCCGGTGGAATTCTTCTGCGCCATGATGACGAACGACATGGCGAACACGGACAAGCTCGCCGAATATATCGCCGAGGCGCGCGAGTTCGACATCGAGGTGCTCGGCCCGGACGTGAACGAAAGCGGCGTGTTTTTTGCGCCGGCGCGCGAGGGCAAGGCCATCCGCTTCGGCATGGCCGCGATCAAGGGCGTGGGCGAAGCCGCCGTGGAAACCATCCTGAAGGCGCGGAATGACAGCGGGAAATTCAAGACCCTTTCCGAACTCTGCGAGCGCGTGGACGGGCGCACGCTCACGCGAAAACCGTTGGAGGCATTGATCAAAACCGGCGCGTGCGATTCGTTCGGCCAGACGCGCGCGACTCTGTTTGCGCAAATCGAGCGCACGCTTTCCCGCGCGGCGAGCATTCTTTCGGATAAACAAAAAGGCCAAAGCTCGCTCTTCGGCGCGCTCGAAGAAAAATCGGCACCGATGCCGGAACGCGAAAGCAATCTGCCCGAATGGCCGCAGCACGAACTGCTCGCGCACGAAAAGGAACTGCTCGGCTTTTACGTCACCGGTCATCCGCTGACGCCGCTGGTGCCGCTGCTGGAAAAATATTCGCTGACCAACACCGCCAAGCTCGCCGAGCTGCCGAACCGCAGCCTGACGCGCATTGGCGGCATGATCGCGGCGGTGAGCCACGGCGTTTCCAAAAAATCCGGCAAGCCGTATTCGATGGTGACGCTGGAAGATTTGGAAGGTTCGGTGCAGTTGCTCGTGATGAACGACTACGACAAGTTCCGTCCACTACTCGAAGCGAACAAGGCCATCCTCGTCATCGGCGAGGTTAGCACCGGCGAAGATAAGCCGAAGATTTTTCCGCAGGAAATCTTGCCGCTCATGGACGCGCCCAAAAAATATACGAAGCAGGTTCACCTGCGCCTGCACGCGGCGCACTTGCAGCCGGAAGACATGACGAAAGTGCAAGAACTCGTTGCCGCGCACGCGGGAAAATGCCCGTTGTTCCTGTGTTTCATGCGGCCGGAAGGCGAAACGGTTTTTGTCGGCACGCACGAACGGTTTGGCGTCGCGCCGTCGCTGGAACTGGAACACGCGGCCAACAAACTTTTTGGTGAAGAAACTTATTACGCCAAGGTGGACACAAGTCTGCCGGAAAAAGCGCGGCGCAGTTGGGAAAAGAAAAACGGCGGCGGCAACGGCGACGAGTAAAATGAAAACCCGGCGTGAATTCTTCAAGTCCGCCGCCGCGCTCGGCGTGCTGGGCGCGAGCGGTTTGCCGCTGCGCGTGACGGCCGAAACCCCGGCGGCGATTTCCACCGCCGCTGATGACCGGCAATACTGGGTTTCCGTCACGGGAAAAATTGCGCGGCCGGTATTGGGAAATTTGTCCCGGCGCGAGCTGAAAAAGAAAATGCCGGTGGAAAAGCAGCCCGGCGCGCAGCGGGCAAATTACTCGCACTTGGAGGCGTTTGGCCGGCTGCTCTGCGGCGTAGCGCCGTGGCTGGCGCTGGAAAACCTGCCGGATGGCGAGTTGGAATTGCAGCAGGACTTTTTACGGCTCGCGCAATCGTCGCTGGATGCCGCGACGGATCCAGCCTCGCCGGACTTCATGAATTTTACCGCCGGCGGGCAGCCGCTGGTGGACGCGGCGTTTTTGGCTCAAGGAATTTTGCGTGCGCCGAAAGTTTTGTGGGAGCCGCTGGATCCGCGCGTAAAAAAACAGGTCGTCGCGGCGTTGAAATCCACGCGCCAAATCCCGACGCCGACCGGCAACAACTGGGTAATGTTCGCCGCGATGGTCGAGGCGGCGCTGCTGGAACTGGGCGAGCCGGCGCTGCCGGAACGGCTGGAAGATTGCGTGCGCAAAATGCTCGGCTGGTATTGCGGCGACGGCGCTTACGGCGACGGCGATTTTTTTCACTTCGATTATTATAACAGTTTTGTCATCCAGCCAATGCTGGTAGATGTGCTGCAAACATTGGCGAAACACGATGCCCAGTTTGCCGCGCCGCTGGCAATAGTTTTGCAACGGGCAAAACGGTATGCCGAGATTCAGGAGCGACTCATCGCGCCGGACGGGACTTTTCCCTCGCTTGGCCGTTCGACGACATATCGTTTCGGCGCGTTTCAAACGCTGGCGCTGGGGGCGCTGCGGCGCGAACTGCCGGAGAAGATCAAGCCTGCGCAAGTGCGCTGTGCGTTGACGGCCGTCATCCGCAAAATGGTCGAAGCGCCGGGAACCTTTGACGCGGATGGCTGGCTGCAAATCGGCTTCTGCGGCCACCAGCCGGCACTGGGTGAAAGCTATATTTCCACCGGCAGTTTGTATTTGTGCAGCGCCGGTCTGCTGCCGCTGGGCCTGCCGCCGACGGATGAATTTTGGAGCTCGCCGCCGGCAAAATGGACTTCGCAAAAACTATGGACCGGTGAAAATCTGTCCGCTGACCACGCGATGAAAGACGTGCGCAAGGTGGATTTGCCACCGGTGAAACGGTAAAGGAAACGCCGCGTTCGCGCGAACGCGGCTTAGAAACCTATCGCTTATTTCACCGCCGCCCAGACGCGGTGGACGTCGTCGTGGTCATCCAGCGTCTGCAAAAATTCGCCGACCTCGGCGTGCTGCGCCTCGGTGAGTTCGGGAAACTGTTTGGGCACATAGCCGATTTCGCTCGTCACCACCGTCCAGCCATTGGCCGAAAGCCATTTTGATACGGCGGCCACCGCCGTGCGCTCACAGATGAATTTTGCGCCGGACCCCGCTTCGAGTATGTCATCGTTCTCCGCGTGCGTCAGCGTTTCGACCTCGTTCGCGCCGGCCTCGATGGCGGCGGTTTCGCGGTCAATGTTCGCATCGGGATGATGCGCCTCGACGAGGCCGACGTGGTCGAACAGAAACTTGTTGCTGCCGGTGGTGGCGAGCTGGCCCTTCTTGAAGAGCACGCGGATCTCCGGCGCGGTGCGGTTCACGTTGTCGGTGTAAACCTCAACAATGACAGGCACGTTGTGCGGCGCGCGGCCTTCATAGACGATGTGGTCCATGACGAGTTTTTCCTCGCCGATGCCCGCGCCTTTGCGGATGGCACGCTCGATGGCGTCCTTGGTCACGCTGTCTTTTTTGGCCTTTTCAACGGCGGTGAACAGGCGGGCGTTCATCGCGGGATCCGCGCCGCCCATTTTGGCGGCGACGGAAATTTCGCGGACCAGTTTTCCGGTCGTGCGACCCTTTTTGAGGCCGGCGACCAATCGTTTGGCATGAAGCCATTGGCGTCCCATAGGCGGAAAATCTAGCAAGCCGGCGGAAAAGTTTCAACTACGGCCATTGCGATACCAGACGGCTTGCCAAATTTCCGGCGCCAATTATGATTTGTGCACATGAAAAAATCATTTGTGAACCTGTTAATTGTCATCACCGCCGCCGCAAGCTTGGGCGGTTTCACCACCACTGTTTTCGCGCAAGCCGACGCGGACGTGGCCGCCAAGTTTGTGGATGCGGCCAAAGCCAGTTCTGACAGCCAGCTTGGCGGCATCGCTTCCGAGCTGACCAGCAAGGTGCAAAGCCTTGGCACCGCCACTGGCGGCAACTCCGCCATCACGAGCAAGCTCAACAGCACTTTGTCATCGCTCACGGGCGGGCAGGATTCCGCCGCGCTGGCGTCCGCGTTCAAGCTGGCGTCCTCCGCCAAGCTGACGCCGGAACAGCTCGGCCTCGCCAAGCAGATGGGCAACCTCGCCTCAGCCTACGTCGTGCAGAAAAATTTCGCCACGCTTGACGGTTCGCAGGGCGATGTCGCTACCATCGTTACTTCGCTGCGCGCCGGGAAGATCAAGGACGCTGTGCCGTCGCTGAAAAATGTCGCGACCAGCGCGAAGCTCACTGACAACCAGAAGCAGCTCATCACGACCATCACCGACAAATATGTGCCCGGCTTCAGCAAGGCCAGTGGCGCGGTGAATGAGATTAAAAAAATTCCCGGCTTCTGAAATAAATTTCGTTTCACCTCGCGGCGGCCGGACTGGCCGCCGCGTTTTTCTTCTTCGTTTCCGGGCGCCTTTGGGGCTAGACTTTTTTCATGCGCTATCTGATGAGGCAAAAGCTGTTTTGTTTCGGCGACGATTTCACCATCAAAAACGAGGCGGACGAGGACGTGTTTTTCGTGGACGGCAAGGTGTTCACCATCGGCCAGAAGCTTTCGTTTCAGGACATGAACGGCAAGGAGCTCGCCTTCATCCAGCAAAAACTGCTGTCGTGGGGGCCGACCTACGAGATTTACCGCGACGGCCAGCTCGCCGCCGTCGTGAAGAAACATCTATTCACGCTGTTCCGCTGCGCCTTCACCGTGGACGTGCCCGGCCCGGACGACATCGAGGCGCAGGGCAGTTTTACTGATATGGAATACACCTTCACGCGCGGCACCGAACAGGTGGCCGAAGTCTCCAAGCGGTGGTTCACTTTTGCCGACACCTACGGCGTGGACATCGCCGAGGGCGAGGACGATGTGCTGATTCTCGCCAGCACCGTGGTGATTGACATGGTCTGCCACGGCGACCACAAAAACCGCTGACCAAGGTGAACTGTCCCGCCTGCCAACGCCCGCTGCGCCGGTTCAAGACCGGCACCGTCACGCTCGACGGCTGCGACGGCTGCGACGGCGGCTGCGGCGGCATCTGGTTCGACCACCGCGAACTCGCCAAGGTCAACCGCGAGCATCCCGATCCTGACGCAAAAATTGCCCACCTGCCCATGACCCGGCTGTGCGCGTGCAGGACGAGGACATCCGCGAATGCCCGAAGTGCGACGCCGTCACGCTGGAGAAAAAGCTCTACAGCCTCGGTTCCGGCGTCATCATGGATTGCTGCCCGAAGTGCCAGGGCGTCTGGCTGGACCGTGGCGAACTGGAAAAAATCCGCGCGGCGCTCTATTCCGAACCGGCCCGGCCGCGCGTCGTCGCCCGCCAGCCCGTGCCGCAGCACATCATCGTCAACTTCGAGGTGATGCAGCAGGTTCACGATCTCCAGGCCCGGCCGCGCGCGTGAGCCGGCGGTTTTTTTAACAACGAAGGCGCAAAGGCGCAAAGTTTGGAACTGAATTTCTTCTTCGCGTCTTTGCGCCTTCGTTGTTAATCTTTTCCTTATGTCTGCTGAACAACAACCGGCGCCCGCCGCGCCGAATCCCGAACGCAAAACTTTGGACGACCGCGCGAAGATGACCGAGCTGGAGCGCATCCGCCATTCCGCTGCGCACGTCATGGCTACCGCGATTCTCCGGCTCTGGCCCGAAGCGCAGTTCGCCGCCGGGCCGCCAGTGGAAAACGGATTTTATTACGACGTGGATTTGTCGCACCGCATCTCGCCGGAGGATTTCGAGAAGATCGAGGCCGAGATGAAAAAGGAAATCAAGGCCAACCATCCGTTCGAGAAAATCGTCGTCTCGCGCGAGCAGGCCATCAAAGATTCCGAGAGCGGCCGGCTCGGCGGCCTGGGCGAACGGCCGGGCAATGTGAGCAAATTCAAGCTCGGCAACCTGGAGGCCATTCCCGAGGGCGAGGCGATTTCCTATTTCAAGAACGGCGATTTTATTGACCTGTGCGCCGGGCCGCATGTGATGCGCACGGGCAACATCGGCGCGTTCAAGCTCACCAGCGTGGCCGCCGCCTACTACAAGGGCGACGAAAAAGGCCCGCAGCTCCAGCGCATCTACGGCACGGCGTTCAAGAACAAGACCGCGCTCGACGAGTATTTCAAGATGCTCGAGGAGGCCAAGCGCCGCGATCACCGCAAGATCGGCGCGGAGATGGGGCTGTTCGCGATTGACACGGAATTTGTCGGGCCGGGCATGCCGCTGTGGCTGCCCAAGGGCACGGTGCTCGTCGAGGAACTGGAGAAGCTGGCCAAGGAAACCGAATTCGCCGCCGGCTACGTCCGCGTCCGCACGCCGCATCTGGCGCGGGAGAAGATGTATAAAACTTCCGGGCATTTGCCTTACTACGCGGAGTCAATGTTTCCGCCGATGCAAATGAAACTTGAAGCCAAAGATGAAGTTGAACTTCTTGGGCTACAGGAAGAGCTTCGAAAACAATGCGAGAAAATTTCTGAGTTGCAAAAGCATCGTGAGGAAGTGAAGCAAAGGCTTGATACGCTTAAATCTTCGGAATCGTATCAGTCAGCAAAGGACGCCTACGCTGGTAATAAATCTACCGCTCCGCAGGCAGAAGAATTTATTTTTGGTGTTTTGGCTTTTGAAAAGAAGCTCTCGGAATACGAAGCGCAGTATGAGACCTTGAGTTTAGAACGACAAACATGGGAGCAAAAAATTGAGAATACGCTCTCGCATAATCGTTATTTCCTCAAAGCCATGAACTGCCCGCATCACCACCGCATCTTTGCGGCTGAACCGCACAGTTACCGCGACTTGCCGTTGCGCCTCGCGGAATACGGCACTTGCTATCGCTACGAGCAGAGCGGCGAATTGTTCGGCCTCATGCGCGTGCGTTCGCTCAACATGAACGACGCCCACATTTATCTCACCGAAGAACAGTTTGAATCCGAGTTCAACGCGGTGAACGAGATGTATCTGAAGTATTTCAAGATTTTCGGCATCGAGAAATATGTCATGCGCTTCAGCAAGCACAGCAAGGAGGGTCTCGGCAAGAAATACGTGGACGAACCGGAGTTGTGGCTCAAGACGGAGGACATGGTGCGGAACGTTCTGAAAAATTCCGGCATCAACTATGTCGAGGTCGAAAACGAAGCGGCGTTTTATGGGCCGAAAATTGACGTGCAGGTCTGGAGCGTTATCGGCCGCGAATTCACGCTGGCGACAAATCAGGTTGATTTTGCCGTGCCGAAAAAATTTGGTCTCACTTACCGTGACAAGGACAATTCGAACAAGACGCCGTTATGCATCCATCGCGCGCCGCTCGGCACGCATGAGCGGTTCATCGGATTTTTAATCGAGCATTACGCGGGCAATTTTCCGCTCTGGCTCGCGCCGGATCAGGTGCGCGTCATCACGCTCAACGACGACGCGGCTTTGATTGAGTATGCGAAAACCATCGTGACGGAATTGCGCGCGAACATGGTGCGCGTGGGATCGGATTTTTCCGCGACGCCGTTCAAAGCAAAAATTGCGGATGCGGAAAAAACCCGCGTTCACACGATGCTGGTCATCGGCGGCCGCGACATGGAAGCGGGACAAGTTTCCGTGCGTCTCCACCACGGCGGCCCGCAAGGCGCGAAGCCGAAGGCGGAAGTCGTGGCGGACATTCTGGCGAGCATCAAAGAGCGGCGGGCGTGAAAGACCGGTTGCGTTACGTGAAGACGTGGTTTAGAGATTCTGCGTCAGTCGAAACAAAAAAATAAAAAACATGAAAGCATTCAACAAACAATTCGTCATGGCTCTGCTCGCCGTTCTAGCAGTCGCGGCCGTTTCCGTGGGCTGCAATAAATCGGACACGGACAAAGCAGTGGACAACACCAAATCCGCCGCCAGCGATGCGAAGGATGACGTGAAGGATGCCGCCAATAAAACTGGTGAAGCCATTAAAAACGGGGCGGAAGCCACCAAAGACGCGGTCACCAACGCCGTCGGCAACATGACCAACACCAACAAGTAGTCTGATGGGCGGCGGCCATTTCCGCTGCAATGAGGATTGAAAAGTTCAGGGACAAGCCGCAAACTTGTCGCTGAACTTTTTTTCATATCACGAGATAATTTTTTATGGGACGCCAATGGTTGCATGCCAAACGTCTGGTCGCCGGCCTTAAAAAAGGACGGACGACCGGTAAACTTGTGCGCGAAATTTCGGTCGCCGCCAAAATGGGCGGCGCGGATATTTCCGCGAATGCACGGCTTTTCACTGCCGTGGAAAAAGCGAAAAAAGAGAGCGTCACAAAGGACGCCATCCAGCGCGCGATCAACAAGGGCGCGGGTG
>Ga0302198_10002664_pt1 | contig 18544 bp, 20 predicted proteins | sample II_Bog_N2_2_FD_193521 | JGI IMG/M metagenome (GOLD analysis project Ga0302198, IMG submission 193521) | Peat permafrost microbial communities from Stordalen Mire near Abisko, Sweden - II_Bog_N2_2 | ecosystem: Environmental > Terrestrial > Soil > Wetlands > Peat | place: Sweden: Abisko... | reverse complement strand
CTGTGACTCGCCAAAATACCGATCTGCTGTTGAATCAATGAGATGAACCGGACGCTCAATTTGGTCTGTTTCCGTGTAAAACTGTTTTCATGCTCCGCTTTCTGAGGCTCATGGTTGGCTTCTTTGGTCGATGTTTTAGCTCTCGTCGCGATCTAATCCTGGAAAACCTGGCGCTGCGGCAACAACTCGGTGTCTTGAAGAGAAAGCATCCTCAGCCAAGGCTTGCCGCTTCTGACCGGCTGTTTTGGGTGATCTTGCGCCGACTCTGGTCGGGATGGAAGCGAGCGGTGGTCCTTGTACAGCCCGATACGGTTGTTCGCTGGCATCGGGTAGGGTTTAAATCCTACTGGACGTGGCTGTCGCGTCATCGCTCCCGAGCAGGAAGAAAATGCGTGAGCAGGGAATTGCGAGAACTCATCTTTCGCATGGTAGCCGAGAACACGACTTGGGGTGCGCCGCGCATTCACGGTGAATTACAGATGCTGGGCTTTGATCTTTCGGAGCGAACTGTGTTGCGGTGGATGAAGAAAGCACCGAGGAATCCAGAGCCGGCGAAACGATGGGCTGCATTTCTCAGCAATCATCGTGAGGCCATCGCCGCGATGGATTTCTTCACGGTGCCGACGATCTCCTTCGGCGTTCTCTACTGCTTCTTCGTCATCGCGCACGACCGGCGGCGCATCCTTCATTGGAACGTTACCAAACATCCGACGAGTGCCTGGGTCGTTCAGCAATTGCGCGAAGCATTTCCCTACGATTCGGCGCCTGGATATCTGATCTTTGATCGTGGTTCCAACTTCAATGAGGAAGTGATCGACATGGTCAAGAGCCTCGATATCGAGGCCAAGCGAACGAGCTTCCAAAGCCCTGGGCAGAACGGAGTTGCCGAGCGTTGGGTTGGGAGTTGCCGTAAGGATCTGCTCGACCACGTGATCGCCCTGCACGAACGGCATTTCAAGCGCCTCTTGATTGAGTACGTCCACTACTATCACGATGACCGAACGCACCTCGGGCTGGCGAAGGAAACACCCCGAGGTCGTGAGGCTGGGAGAAATCCCGGCGGAAATCGCAGAGCGCTGAGACCCTGCTTGAAGTCGCCCGCGATCCACGGCATCTTGGAGCCGAGATCGGTTTCTTCAGCGTGCTTCACAGTTGGAATCAACGCCTGCAGTTTCATCCGCATATCCACTGCGTAATTGCCGCCGGCGGAGTTGCCCCGGACCACTCACGATGGATCTCCGCCCGGCGTTCCTTCTTTCTGCCCATCGGCGTGCTCAGCCGCGTCTTCCGCGGCAAGTTCGTCGCTGGACTCCGCAACGCATTTCATCGAGGTGAGCTTCAGTTCCACAGCAGCCTCCTGCCACTCGCCGAACCGCGTGCGTTCGCCGCATGGCTGAGGGTACTGTTCCGCCTTAACTGAGTCGTTTACTCCAAGCCGCCCTTCGGCGGCCCGGAACATGTGCTGCGCTATCTCGGCGCCTACACCCATCGCGTCGCCATTTCGAACTCCAGGCTGGTCGCTCTCTCCGCTGGCAACGTCGCCTTCCGCTGGCGCGATTCCGCGCACGGCAACAAGAAGCGGCTCATGACTCTGGCCGTCGATGAGTTCCTGCGCCGCTTTCTGCTCCATCTGCTGCCACCTGGATTCGTCCGCATCCGCAACTTCGGATTCCTCGCCAACCGCAAGCGCGCATCACTGTTGCCGCTTTGCCTGCAACTGCTCGGCGGACCACAGGAAAACATGGCTGAGCCGGCATCACCTTCCAACGATCAGATCCAGTCAGTCTGGAACTGCCCAGTCTGCGGCGCAACCATGCATGTCGTCGAACGGCTCTCCGCTCCGCAACTCCTGCTTCGCTCTCCACCCCTACTAGACCAGCGTGCAGCATGAAGCTCTATCCACATCCTCGGCCTCTGCACGTGCTTCGGCGCGTCCGCGGATTCCTTGCATCTTCCGGTCGAAACCCCTTTGATGCCAGCCCCTACATCAGCCCTCGGCAAGCCAATGTGCCGCTCCATCCGGCCTTCAGGCAAACGCATCCCACCCAACTCAGTCTGTTTCCGATCCCTCTGCGCCAGTTCAGACCGATTCAAAGTACATAGGCTTCCATGAGGGCGGCTTCCTTCAAGTCGCTGTATCCGAAGCGCCCCGCCTGAGAGCATGCAACCGCACACTGTTGCGTCGCGGGGCGCTCCAGATACAGCACTAAGACTTGGCGGGTGGGGCGCATGTTGGAGTTCCGTCGTATCACCGCCATTCCGGACAGAGCTCAAGAATCGGGGTCGTGTACAGTTGGCCGACGAGCCAGTGAGACTCTGGCGGGCTCGATTAGCTCCGTTGCGAAGGGGCTAAACTCATATTGAGATGGCACACCCGTCATGGAATGAGAGCTACGCATCGGGACACCTACCCTGGGATACCGGACAACCAGAGCCTCTGCTGGTCGAATTCGTCACTTCGGACGCGATCAAGCCAAGCCCTACGCTTGAAATCGGCTCGGGTACCGGTACGAACGCAATTTGGATGGCGGAACGAGGATTCGATGTACTTGGAGTTGATATCTCGCCGCTCGCCGTCGAAAGGGCCAACGCCAAGATTGAGGGACCCGCTCTGCACTGCCGCTTCGCTGAATGGGATTTTCTTGACGCGCCATCCCCCGTTGGCCCGTTCCAATTCGTGTTTGACCGGGGTTGCTTTCATGTATTCGATGAATCCGCCGAGAGACAACAGTTCGCGGCGCGAGTGGCTAACGCGTTGGCGCCGGGCGGCTTTTGGCTGAGCATAATCGGCAGTACTGAAGGCTCGCCGCGTGAGGTTGGTCCGCCGCGTCGTTCTGCAAGGGAGGTCGCCGTCGCCATCGAGCCTTCGCTGGAGATCGTCGAGTTGCGATCGGCCGACTTTCGCGGCACGGGCGCGAAGGCGTGGTTCTGCCTGTCGCGCAAGCGCACCGTGCCGGCACAACCCTCTACGCTGCACGATTGAGGTTCAATGCGAACGCGGGACCAACACACTTGTAGCGCGTTATCTCCCGAGTTGCGCGAAACGCCAGAGCGAAATTCAATCGTACGGAAGTTACAGATTATTAAACTGCGCGGTCAGGATTCCGTGCCGGGGCTGCACACATTCCGCATCACCGATGCGGGAGTGCAAGCCTTTTGCGCCCTCGTAGTTGACGCTGCATTGGGGATTCGTGCTGACGAATGCGGCGACCAGTTCGACTTCTGAAATCGATGAGAATTGCGGCAACTTCTGTTTTAGCTGTTGCGCAAACTGCGCAACAGGAACCGTCACCCTTGAGTCCGCCATAAATCCTTCTTCCTCAGAGCAATTCCACAATTCCGCACGCCAAACGACGCGAGGTGGTCGCTTCTACAGTTCACCTCATTGGGCGCTGCATCAAGCTGTTTAGAATCCGCGAGTAAGGTATTCCTGTCAAGGAAGGAAAGCAAATCCCACTTTTGTGGCTAGGACCGAATCTGTGGAGCGTGGCGTTGCCTAAGCCCTACCTCGAATACCGCCCAGGCCGGGGTACTCTTGATAAGGATTTCGTGATGAACTCGCTCAATATGGTTCGTGACATTTAGAAGAACGAGAAAATCGTCTGCCCCTCGTGCGGCGTTCCGGCGATCAACTCAGATGGTCCTCGGGAGCAGCCATCGCGTCAGCACATCCGCTTTATCTACCTGGAAGGATAGGAGCAGAGGTTTGGACTACTTTGGGCTGGCGGAATCCGGCTCATCAGAGGACGACCTAAGATTGCTTAGTCGAAGGGGACTGCGGTCGGATCCTTTCTATTAAATGATTTCTTAAACGGTCACTCGAAGATCGACGGTCGTCGGGATATGCGCATCGAGTTCTCTGCAAAGCCACTCAGCGAGACAAGTACCGGATGAAGCTTTGTGGAAACTGAATCTGTTCCGGCGTGACGAATCAACGGCCAAAGCGCTGATTTGTCAGGGTAATACCCTCAATAGCACTTTTTGGGCATGTATACGGCTTCAATCGTACAACGAAGGTTGTAAACATCAAGTCGCCAAGAATCGGCTTGCCGGGGGCGTAGCATAATCGATCAAGCCCGGGGAATTCGTCAGGACCCGCGCCGAATTCTTAGGTGTCAGCACCTCATTGGATGTTCGCTTCGGAGGGTGTAGACTGGGCGGCCGTGGCCCCCGGGTTATTCTGAGTTCTTGATTGATCGTGATTCGCTTGAGCTTCAAATGGATCGGGGCCCATGTGGCCGCGGTGACAGGTTCCGCAGTTTACCGGGACGCCGGAGCTGTCAATCTTCGCGATGTATCTGGAGTTAATCTCTTCAGTCATTGTGTACATCGCGCGTGCAACAGCCTTCTGGGGCTTCGCATCGCTCGCGAAGTTGAGCACTGGCCGCCCTTCCGCATCCACCTTTTCCTTGTCCTCGGCGTGGCAGGCGGCGCAGTCCATGCCCAATCCGGTCTTCCAATTCTCCATGAGGTCGTGGACCTGTTGGCCGGTAAGTTCCTTGGGCAGGACCTTCAGGTTTGTGGGTGCAGGGTATAAGGGGGCCTGAAACGCCGGATTGCCAGGTATCGTTTGCGGAGATTGTGCAGCCATGGTGACCAGACAGGCGAGGATCAGAAGCGAGAACACTAGGCCTGCATTAGGCGTTGTTGAAGGTCGCTTCATACGTTGTAACTCCATGAGAATTGGGAGTCTGTTCCAGCCAGCGCAGCGATCATAGCCGCGCCGGCCGGATGATTGGGCCTACCAGCTTTCCTTCTTCTTCTCCTGCTTTGACCACAGAAAATCTGCGAGACGGTTGATGTCTTCATCGCTCAACACTTTCTTCCACGACGGCATGTAGAGAGGAGGAGTCGGGCCGGCCGTGTTATCCAGCGGCGGAGCCCTGCCGTTGCGGATAACTGCGATGACCTCATCCTTTGTGTAGTCGTCGGAGAGGTGCAGGAGCGAGGGAACTTCGCCACCCTGTGCGTTGGGGTTGGGCACGCCACCTTGAAGCTCAGTGCCATGACAGCCCGCGCAGCCAAACCGAGCGAAGTCAGCCTTGCCCGCTTCGATGCCCACATCTTCGGGCGTCAACGGGTGATTCTTGTGGGCCAGCAGCAGCTGGATATCTGCCGGCGTTGCCGAGTTAAGATAGGCCACCAGAGCCTTGCGGGCATTGGGCTCGAGGTCATAGGCGGGCATGGAGCTTCCCGGATAGACGAGCTCAGGATTGACGAGTTGCTCATCGAGCCATTCGAGCGAGTGCCTGGTGGTGACACCCATCAGGTCGGGCCCAGTCTTTGCGCCGACTCCGCCGACGTTGTGGCAAGTTATGCAGTTCTTCTCTTCGAATAACTTCCGTCCATACTCCGGCCCTGGGATAACTCGCACACTGGAGTAGTAGCTTCCCATCTCTTCGCTGGTGAGCGAGAGCATGTAATAGGTGAGTGCGCGCGCCTGCTCTCGCGTGAAGTGGAAGTTGGGCATGGCCGAGCCAGCGGAGACTGCGTTGGGGGTGAGGAAGTGCTGTTCGAGCCACTCCGGGGCGCGATGGTTCGCGCCTTCGGCGGTGAGGTCGGGGCCGATGCTCCCGCCCACGCCGTTGAGCTTGTGGCAACCGCGGCAGCCCTGGCTCTCGAACAGACGGCGGCCTTCAGTAAGCTCTGGCACGCCGGGGACATCGCCTTCCTTATGGCAGCGGCCACAGGAGGCGCGGATGTAATCATTGCTGAGGAGCGGGTTTGGCCAGAAGGCCACCTTGCCGTGTGCTGCCTCCTTGTCTGTCGCGAGTCCCTGGCCGCCGTGACAGATGGTGCAACCAAATTTTGAAGGAATGTGCGAGCCAAGATTGGCATGGTAGCGGAATGGCTCCGGCGCATCCTTCATGGTGGGGTCTTCAACGCCGAGGTGGCAGGTGGTGCAGCGATCCACGCGCTGCAGTCCGGTGAGCATTACCTGGTGAATCTCGGGCGGTGTTGCCAGCACTGCGGCCTTGGCTACGGCATTCGGCTCGCCCTGAGCCTCAAGCTGAAGGAAGTTGTGCTGATAGGTCTTCCAGGACGGCGTGTTGGCTTGCCAAGCCGCGGCAACTATGAGCACAAGCGCCAGAATACTTAATGCGAAGAAGAGCTGTTGCAGTCTGCGTTCCATTACTCAGCCCCCCCAACAACATGAACCCACGGTGGAACCAGCGCCCAGCCTGGCCCACGGAAGAAAGTTCCAATCACGATCAGAACCAGGTTGGCGACGACGAAGATGGTGAATAACCAGAGAACCCATTTGCGATCCCGAGGACGTCGGCTTGGGTTGCGGTCGATGTAAGGAATCGCAATGAGAGCCAGGACCATCAGCGCTGGTGCCACGACGCCGCCGAGCAATGCCGAGTGGCTCACAAGCTCCTGCAAGCCCAGGAAGTACCACGGCGCCTTGGCCGGATTTGGTGTCTTGGCCGGGTTGGCCAGCTCTTCAAGGGGTGCGTTCAGGAACAGGGACATAACCATGATGGTGGTCACGGTTGCCATGAGCGTGACTGCCTCGCGGACAAACGCATAAGGAAAGGAGAAGACCGTGTCCTCTTCCTCTTCCGCCGATACCGTTTCAAAGATGGGCTTGCCGGTAACGACTTCCATCAGTCCGTAAGTCTTGGTGGTGGAGGCTTTGACGGTCAGCGGCGCAGCCTCGGCAGGTGCGCCGATGGTGACCAGTGTTTCCCTTTCAGGCTTCAGCTTCCACACGGGGCGGGAGAGGCCGCCGTCTTTGCGTACGCGCCAGAAGTGAACGATGGTGAGCAGGATGACAAGAGAAGGCAGTACTGCGACATGGAGAACGTAGAACCTGAGCAGCGCTGCTTCTCCCACGCTGTGCCCGCCGAGCAGCAACTCGCGGACCTGACCGCCGATGAGTGGAGCATAGCTGCCGATGTTTGTTCCGACCGTGATTGCCCAGTAGGCAAGCTGATCCCAGGGCAGCAGGTAGCCGGTGAATGAGAGCCCAAGGGTGAGGAGCAACAGGAAGACGCCGATGACCCAATTGAACTGGCGCGGCTTTTTATAGGAGCCGGTATAGAATACGCGGCACATGTGCAGAAAGACGCAGACCACCATTCCGTGTGCGGCCCAGCGGTGCATGTTGCGCAGGAAGGGACCCATGAAGACCACGAACTGGAGGTCCTTCATGTCCTGGTAGGCTTGCGGCGGATATGGCCGGTAGTAGCACATCAACGCAATGCCCGTGGTGATGAGAATGAGAAAGAGGAAGAAGGTAATGAAGCCCAGGTAGAACGAATGCCTGAACTTCATGTTCTCTTTCTTCACTTTGGCCGGATGGATGTGCAGCCAAACATTAAGGAAGACGAGTTCCGACTTCCCCTTGTCGGTGGACAGCGAATCCCGGCGGACGATCGATTGCCAGATTTCCTGAAGCAGATTCATGGTTACACCATCAACCGGTACGTAGGTGGCACTACCTTGTTCTTGTCCACGCGAAGCTGCCCATCGCGTGCCAGCGTTACCTCGAACCAGTCAAGCGCGCGTGGCGCTGGCCCATGCTGCACTGAGCCGTCCGCGGCAAATACACTGCCGTGGCACGGACAATGGAACTTCTCGTCGCTTTGGAAGTGAGCAACGGTGCAGCCGAGATGTGTGCAGACGGCACTGGCCACCGAGAACCCCTTGTCGCGATCATGGAAGACGTATATCTTCTCTTCGACAAGAAATTGCGGCGCACCAAAAGCGAAGTCGCCGGGAGTCCCGATCTTGAATGCCTGCGGCGGTTCATAGAAGACACTGGGCATCAGAAAGCGGACCACCGCAGCCAGACTCACTCCAATTGCCGAAACCAGAGCAGCTAATCCAACAGTTCCCCAACTCAATTTGAAAAATGTTCTGCGATTCATTCCTTGGCTCCCCTATTCAAAGACTTCCCGCTCCTGCTGCTCAAGGGCTTCCATGGTGATGGCGCCGGTTGGGCAGCGGGCAGCGCACAACCCGCAGCGAATGCACTTGTCTTCGTTCTTGATGATTGCGCCTGCCTGGCCAGCCTTCAGCTCATCGGCGGCCACACCGTAACGGTTTCGGATCAAAGCGTCGTAGCGCTCGTCTCCGCTTACCTGCACAAGATCAACGAGGCGGAGACAGTTTTCAGGGCAAACATCCACGCAACCGGCGCAGAGAATGCACTTCGATCCATCGAAGATGGTGTTGACCTGGCAGTTGAGGCAGCGCAGGCCCTCTTTGCGGCCTTGCTCCTCGTCGAAGCCAAGTTCAACCTCGGCGATTCCGATGCGGCGGTTGTGCGGCAACACCGGCATTATCTGTCGAGGTGTAGTGAGAAACCCGCGCGGCATCTCCCAGTTCGGCAACACGCGGAAGCGGCTAAGTATCGACTTCTTCGTTTTGCCGCTCAAATAAACGTGGATGGAGCGGGCTGCCTTGTGCCCATTAGCAACGGCCTCGACCAGTATGCGTGGGCCGAAGGCAACGTCGCCGCCGGCAAAGACGCCGGGGGCAGTCGTCATCAGGTTTTCGTCGATCTTGAGGATTCCGCGCGGCGTGACCTGAACGCCCTCTTCGCCGCTGAGGAACGAGAGATCGGCTTGCTGGCCGATGGCGAGAATCACGCTATCGCAGGGGATGACCTTTTCCTCGTCGCTGAAGACGGGATTAAATCGACCGTTCTCGTCAAAGACGGTCAGGCAACGGCGAACTCGCAGTCCGGTGACTACGCCATTCTCACCGACAATCTCCTTCGGCCCCCAGCCGTTGTCGACCACGATGCCTTCATGCTCGGCCTCGTCTACCTCACCCTTCCAGGCGGGCATCTGCGCTCGAGACTCCAGGCTGACCATGTCCACTTCTTCCGCGCCCGAGCGCAGTGCCATGCGTGCTGCGTCGAATGCGGGCTGCAGGCCCTTGACGTCGTCATCCTCTTCGGCGAAGTCCACCTGCTCATGCACGAGCCGAACTGCGGCGCGTGCCACATCGATGGCCACGTTGCCGCCGCCAACGACAACTACGCGTTTGCCGAGCTTGATCTCGAAGCCGAGGTTGACATTGATCAGGAAGTCAATGCCGTTGTAGACGCCGGCGAGGTGTGCTCCGGGAATGCTCAGTTCGCGACCCTTGTTGAGTCCGGTGGCCAGTAAGACCGAATCGAACTTCGCACGCAGGTCGGCGAAAGATATGTCGCGCCCCAGCGTCACGCGGGTATGGAGCTTGACGCCGAGGGAGAGGATGTTGTCCACCTCCATCTTGATGATCTCGCGCGGCAGGCGAAACTGCGGGATGCCGAGGTAGAGCATGCCGCCTGGTACAGGCGCAGACTCGAAAACCTCTACGGAATAGCCGAGAAGAGCCAGATCGTGAGCGCATGTGAGTCCACAAACGCCTGCGCCGATAATGGCGATCTTCTTGTCGCGCTTGGCCGGCGGGGGCAGCTTCTTTCGCGCCGGATCGTGCCCGGTTCCGAGATTGTGCCGGTCGGTTGCGTAGCGTTTGAGTGCGCAAATTGCAATGGGCTCGTCGATCTTGCCGCGGCGGCAGTTGTCTTCGCACGGATGCGCACAGATGCGCCCCAGCACATAGGCAAATGGATTGGGTGCGCGGGCGAGCAGGTAGGCCTCTTCATCTTTCGAGATGCCGATGGCCTGGACGTAGCGTCCGCACTCGGTGTGAATGGGGCAGGCAGCACGGCACGGAATGTTCTTGTCGAAGTATTCCTGGTCCGGGACCGTGATCGGATAGCGCATGCGTTCCCCGCTCTGAACGTTCTAGACAGCCACTGTAGCGTGTTGCTCGACAAATGTGTATCGGTTCCCCTGAAATGGGTCCCCGGCAAGCGGGCCAGATGCTTACCGGGGTCGAAGGCAACACTTCTTGCGCCACTACGCAAGAGCGCTTGAGCCGGAGGCTTGAACTCTAGTGCTGCTGCGCCTTCAACTTCTCAATCTCCTCATCGCTAAGGGACTTGAAGAATGCCGACGGGTTCTTATCCTTGCGGTTTTCCTGGTCGTAGGCAAGGAACTCGAAGATCGTCTTTCCCTGGGCGTCGCTGATGCCGGAGTTCGGCTTGTGCATCATGCGCTTCACATAGCGCTCCCAATCCGCCTTGGTCATAATGGTGTTGATGGGCCGGGCGATGGTGTGGCACTTTGAGCACTTCTCGGCAAAGACCTTGTAGCCTTTTTGCTGGTCCGCGGGATAAGTGGAAACGTTGATCTTGTCTGGCCCTTTATCCTGCGGAAGGGTTACGTTGCTGCCACTCTGAGCCGCGAGGAACAGAGGAAGTGCAAGACCGGCGACGGTGATGATGCGAATTGCCTTGTGCATGCGAGTTTCTCCTTACCACATGTAGCGAATGTCAACTTTGAAAAGTTTGTCGGTTGAGCCGACGAGTGCAACCGGATCTCCATCGTGCTCCTGAGTATAGGCTGCGCGCAGGACGACGTTGCCGAGTTGCGTGAGAGCGCGTTCGCCGCCAATGGCCCACGCCCGCGTGTGCATGGTCGGCTGCGGAGCGATACTCGAAGTTCCGCGATCGAGCCTCGCCATGATCACCGTGCCCGGCTTGAAGTAGTAGTCCGCCTCACCCCGATACGTGTCCGCAATGTAATGCGTCTTCGGATCGCCGGGGTTCCATTCGTACTCGTCGTTGCTGTGAATGTATCCGCCCAGAAGATCCAGCTTGTCAAAGAACAGATAGTTGCCAAAGCCGCCCACTCGATAGAATGCCGGCCGGTAAGTGAAGGGTGTGCTGTTGCCGTCGATCGAGGTCTGATTTTGGTCCTTTGTCCCGCGATACATCATCACGGTGACTCCGCCGTCAGGGCCAAACCAGTAGTCCGCGTCAGCCCATATATCTTTGGAACTCTTCTGCGAAGAATCAAGAATCTCGCTGCCATCCGCGTTGAGCCCGTTGGTCACCTTCGCCGATACGGCAAATATGTTCTTGAAGTAATTCGAGGCCCACGTATAGCCAACATCCACGCCGACAGGATGCTGATCGAGGGTGAAGTTGATGGGATCGACGTTGACCAGCGTATAGGAAGGATCGGAGAAGAGGTTGTAAAACATCGCGGCTCGCGTGCCCTCACCCTCCTGCATGTGAATCATTCCGGCCTTGATGAAATAGCTGCTATTGGCGCGCCCTCGCGTGTAAACGCCAAACCCCTGCTCAAGGTTGTTGCTTCCACCCTGGTAGAGCTCGTAGTGGCCGAAGTAAGAGAAACCGGTCTCGGGTATCGCGCCGGCAAGAAACAGCGCTGCCTCGTCCATGTTGAAGCTGGTGCAGTTCGAAGTGGAGTTGGTATCGCTGCTGCACGATGTCGCAGCAGAAACGGATGTGGGATTGCCCGCATCGGCGACGGTTTTTTCCGCTGTCACGCTGGCCTGAAGGATCAGCGCCACGGAGTGAGTGAGGCTGAACTTGATGTCCTTGTCGAGTTCGGTGATCTTCGGGGCAGGCTTCGATCCGTCCATCTCATCCGGCGGCATCCGATAGCCCAGCCGCTTGAACATGTAGCCGTTCTTGTTCAGCGCGGGCGGAACAGTGTGGCACGTGTAGCACTTCACGCCATACTTCCGTGCAAACGCCGGAATTGCCTGTCCCGGCTGCGGCGCCAGAAGCACCACACCTGCGACGAATAACATTCCCTTCACGACCAGGTTCCGAACTTTCATTTCAGCACTCCATGCCGACCTATATCGCATGCAGAGAGCCAAAGTGGGGAACCTTTGCTTTCAAGCACTTGCCTTCGATTTCTTTCTCGAACCGGGGAATCTACTCCACGCTTTCGCCGTCTGGCTGAGGAATCGAATCCCCAACCTGCTGCTCCTTGTCTCGCTTCAGCAGGGCATAAAACGTCTTCCGGTCGACTCCCGCATCCCGCGCCGCTGCACTTACGTTGCCTCCACAGCGCGCCAAAACTGACTGGGCATACGAGCTCTCAAATCTCGCCAGGTATTTGTCGCGAGCATCCTTCCAGGGAAGAAAGGCCAGCGCGTTGGGCGGGCTGACGTCTGGCCCATCTTCCTCCAGGTCCTTTGGTGCAAGTACGCCACCCGGATGCAACGCGGTCAGTCGCTCCATCACGTTCTTCAACTGGCGAACGTTTCCCGGCCAGCGCTGGTGCAAAAGGGCTTCATAGAACCGGCCTGATCCGGTCAGGCTCTTCCCGTAACGCCGGGAAAATCTCTCAAGAAAGAACCGGGCGAGGTGAGGAATATCCTCGGGCCTTTCGCGCAGTGCAGGCAGCCTGACAGTGACCACGCTAAGCCTGTAAAAGAGCTCTTCGCGGAAGCTTCCATCTTTGATCTTCGCCGCCAAGTCTTGATTGGTCGCACAGAGAATTCTGCAATCCACCTTGACCGGGGAGACACCACCCAGACGGCGAATTGCGCGTTCCTCCACAAATCGAAACAGACGCGTTTGCAACTCCACGCCCAGGTCGCCAATCTCGTCGAGAAAGAGGGTGCCACCGTCGGCCGACTCAATGAGCCCCTTCTTCATCTTGTCGGCCCCGGTAAACGCCCCGCGCTCGTAGCCAAACAGTTCACTCTCGATCAGCGTTCCCGGCATCGAGCTGCACTCGACCGGCACAAATGGCCCGCCTTTGCGCTTGCTCTGCTCGTGGATGAACCGGGCCACTACTTCCTTACCCGTTCCGCTTTCGCCAAGGATCATAACCGTGGCGTCTGTCGCCGCCGCGCGCCGGCTCTTCTCCATCTGATCCAGCATCACCGCGCTTCGGCTTTGTGCCGCGTCCGCCTCGCCGAGCGCTTCAAGCCTGCCCTTTAGCTCTTCCACTTCTCTCTCAAGCTTTACGTGCGCCAATGCGCGGTTGGCCACCAGCAACAGATCCTCGCGCTTGAACGGCTTTTGCAGGTAGTCGAATGCCCCATTGCGCATGGCCATCACTGCGCTTTCCACCGAGCCAAATGCAGTGAGGAAGACAATCGGCAATGTTGAGTGGGCCGCGTGCAGGCGCGCGAATACCTCTTCGCCCGACATTCCCGGCATCCGCATATCGAGGAAAACCAGGTCGGGCGGGTTGGCCAACGACTCTGCAAGCCCCTTGACCGGATCCGTGCAAACACAAACGGTGGTGCCCGGCTCCCTGAGCATCCGCTGGATGTTCTCGCCCAGCGCTGCCTCGTCATCGATTACTAGAATCCTGCTCACTCGGTCGTGCCTCCCGCAAACCAATGGTAGGGCTGGCCACGAGTGAAGCGAGCTGGAGGCAACTCGATCACGAAGCTTGCGCCCCCACCTTCCCTGGTCTCATAGCGGATTCGGCCATCATACATATCCAGCAGGCTCGCGGCCAGAAATAACCCGAGCCCGAGTCGCTCGCGGCCCTGGCTCTGCGAAATGAACGGTTCGAAGAGGTGCTCCCGGATGCTCGCAGGAACTCCAGGGCCGTTGTCTTCAATCCGGGCCACGACCCTTGCGCCGGCGGTGCGGTAGGGCTCAAGACGCACCCAGGCTTTCGCGGCGTCGCGCCCCCTGAGTGCTTCAACAGCATTGTTAATCAGGCCGCGGGTCACCTCGCCGATCACATGCTCGGGGACATCCACGCGCGGCGCCTCCACAAATTCGTCCACGAGTTCCACTCCCGCCATTTGAGCTGCCGGCCGCAGAGCCTCGACCGCATCCCCAAGCGCCTTCTGAGGATCCGATGCGTCAAAAACCTCTCCACCCCGCTCACGACGCAAGGCCTGCAACAAAGTCCTCGCAATGTTGCTCATGTAGCGAGTCTCTTTTAACATCTGCTCCAGGTCGCTGCACAGTTCAGCATCTGCCTTTCGCTCTTCGAGCAGCACCTCGATCCGGCCCGCAACAATCGCAAGGGGATTGTTGAACTCGTGCATGAAACCCGCGGTGAACTGGCCGAGCAGCGTCAGCTGATGACTGAGCCGGGCTTGCCGGTCCGCGGCTTGCAATTCCTCACGCAAGCGAGACGTGCGGTAGCGAACCGTTTCCAATTGCAGCTTCAACTGCGCGGCATCTTCCTCCGCGGCTGCTATGCGTCCTTGCAAATTCCCTCGCTCGGCCCGCCAAAACAGCAACGCCGGAATCGGCGCCGCCAGGATTGCAAAAGTGGTGATAATCCATCTCGACCACCCGACACTCGGCAAGAGCCAATAACCTAGACCAAGAAACGGAAGCGTCCAGGCGCCACTCACCCACAGCAGCGTCCTCCGGCGACCGTTCCCTGCGCCATGATTGCTCTTGTCACCTGCCACTTTCTGCATAGCTGATAAGTGTAGAGCGTTTACCCCAAGCCTGGGCGAATGGGCTGTGCGCTATTGCCCCGGAATTGGTAATTCAGATGCCGATACTTATGGGGAAACTTTGTTAAGGATGTCGACTGGAGCTCAAAATGCCCCGAAAAGAGATTTCATGCAACTGCGGCTTCTGGGATTCGGATTCCCAAAGTAGCTTCTGCTGGACTCGCACTTGCGCAGGTAAGAAGCGCCAAGCAGCGAATTCAAGCAGCGATATAGCTCCATCGGGAGTGACAGCGCCCGAACGAACCGCTGAAGAGCGTCGTGCCGGCGTATTCGCTGCTTGATTCCGAGGCTGTGCCTCGCCAAAATGCCGTCCGGCAGCAGAATAAGCGCGGCTCCCGAACCCGGGAGTCGCTTTCAGTGGTGCGCCAGGCATGGCGCGTAGCGCGTAAGCGCGAGCGAATTGGCTGTGGTGGCCATTTCGTAGACTTGGCGGTGCAAGTCCGCTGCAGGCCCTGATGGTGGGAACTGCTAGCCGAACAGCAAGGGTGTCCATCGCGAGGTGGAATCTGAAGGAAGCTGTAAGCAAATCTGCGGCCCGACGTACAGGAAGCGAATAGAGGCGGACTCACTTGGGCGAGAGGGCCACAAGACTCGAAGCCCGATACCATCCGGAAGGTGAGGACGTAGATTGGACGGGTATATGCAGGGAAGGTCGCGCGAATTACCCTGGGAAGTCTGTCAGCCTGCCTTGGGCTACTGGCACCGTAAGGTGTTGGGATGGGTTGGCAGATTGCAGCAGAGGTCGTAGTAGCCGCTGAAACCGGAGCGGCGAAGGACCGAACATGAAACACGGAAGTAGGAGAGCAGACCTCGATGCAGGACGAAGAAGCAGAAGCGTACGCAAGTACGGCCATTCCTGAAGGTGGTGGGCGGAACCTGCCATGGGCCGGAATTGGTGCCGAGTCATGCACGACGGCTGTTGGGTTGCCGAAAACGAAAGCGATGGGAGCCTTATAGCGCCTATCGCTGTTTCATGAACCGCCGGATACCGAACGGCATGTCCTGTGGTGTGGGAGGACGGCGGGAGTGATCCCGCCTCCTACCCGATGTCCTTGAGTGAAGGCTACAAGTTTCAGATAGTTGTCCGGCGCTGACGCTTCAATGCGAGCAAGCCCGAGATTCCGAGCAGGCCGGTGCCGAGAAGGAAGATTCCATTCGGCTCCGGGGTGGCGACCAGATCCCCCGCGTAGTCCAGATCTGTAGAGGAGTTGGCGATTGCCGCTCCGTAGACCGGATCGGTGGCAGGGGGAATGACGCCGTTGCTCCACAGCTCGGCGGTGTCCCCGTTGTCGAGGTTGAAGAGCACGCCCAGCACGTCGAAAACGCCTCCGGAAAACGGATAGGGGTCCGGCGGCGGGCAGTCGGCTGGGGAGTTTCCTCCGGGAAAGTACAGGTCGTCGTAGGAATTGCCTGCGGTGGAGAATGCAATGGAGCCGGGGGTGGTGTTGTACGAGATCGGGGTGTAAATCCCGGTGATTGTAGCCGAGATTCCTAAAGCCGCGTCATTGAAGTAGCCGGAGACTCCGGTGACCTCAAGTGCATTGACGCCGTCGACTACAGTGGGCGTGCTAGAAACCGTGAAATTGCCCCAGGTCGAAATGCTGCCATCAGTGAAAGAGAAGGTGATTTGGTCGGCACGGGCGGCCTGCCCGATCGAGAGGACCGCTGCCAATGCGAGGGGAACGCAAAAGTGCTTCTTCATTTTTGGTCGTTACCTCCATGTTGTAGCTTCTTGTAGAATTCTGTGCCGGGAATGCACAGAAAACCGGGGAAGTGGCAATGCTAGCAGAGTGTGAGACGAAGGTCATCCACAGAATCTAGATCTGGATGCCCAAGGCGTGTATGAATCGTGCACGGAGTTGGCCGATTCCTGATTGCGAATCCTCCGGCAAGGGCCAGCGAAATGGCGGCAAGCACGGCGTCGATTGTAAAGGGTCAGGATCCGAGCCGGTAAGAACTATAAGTCTTTGCATATCAATAGCTTGGGTTGAGTTCTGGTCGCCCATGCATAAATATGCTAATATGCTTTTATGCGTACCACAATTGATATTCCGGATGAGACCTATCGCCGCCTCAAAGTGAAGGCTGCCCTCCAGGGAGAGTCCCTCCGCGAGATTGCTTTGCGGGCTCTGCGCCGTGAGATCGATGCAGCCTCTGAGGCTCCGCTTCCCCGCCTTACAGAGCCCATTCTCGAGTCGCACCAGCCGGGCTCTATTCGGATCGACAACGAGCAGATCTATGACCTCATCGGTTTTCCTTGATGTGAATGTCTGGCTGGCGCTCAGCTCGCCGGATCACGAGCACTTCCCATCCGCTTGGAGTTGGTACACCGCTCTCCCCAACTCCACCCGTCTCGTTTTCTGCCGCTTTACCCAGATCGCCTTCTTGCGCCTACTGACGACCGCCGCCGTAATGGGCCCCGGGACACTCACTCAAGAAAAGGCTTGGCATGCCTACGACCGATGGCTCCGGGACGCGGCGGCCCTCTTCGCCAGCGAGCCCCCGGGGCTCGATCCAGTCTTCCGATCTCTCGCTTCGGCAGCTTCAGTCTCCCCCAAAACCTGGGCTGACGCTTACCTCGCCGCCTTCGCTCAGACGGCAAGTCTCACTCTTGTCACCTTTGACAGAGCGCTTGCCGGCAAAGCCTCCGACAGCATTCTCCTCTCCTAATCGCGGACAAATCGGGACTGTCCTGGTCCCCTCACTTGCCTCTCGCCCGGCCTTCTGCTATTTTTTCTCGTACCTCGGCAGTCCGCGATGCAAGGTCAACAAGCGGGCTCTACCTGCACTCTCCTGCTTCTGAGGGAATGTGGATGGAGGCGATTCAGAGCACCTGGGAAAGGTGTGTCTGTGCGCTTCCGCACCCGAGTGGGGGTCCGCAGCTGCCTTTCCCTCGACTCCACGCATCACAACGAGCGGCATGACCGGGCCCCATGCAGGCCTGAGCCGTGTTCCGAGGAGAAAAGCCATGAGCAACGCAGAGAATCACAATGCAAATCACCACAAGATTAATTACATCGAGTTTCACTCCACCGACATTGCGCAGACGAAGAAGTTCTACAGCACGGTGTTCGGCTGGACGTTTCAGGATTGGGGCCCAGACTATGTGAGCTTCAAGGGCGCTGGCATTGATGGCGGCTTTGTGAAGGACGAACCGCACGACGGGCCGGGCAAGTTTGCCCCGCTGATCGTTCTTTACTCTGCCGATCTTGCTGCCACAGAGATCGCGGTGAGGATGGAGGGCGGCGGTATCGTGGTGCCGACCTTCGAATTTCCTGGCGGGCGTCGGTTCCACTTCGCAGACGGGGCAGGAAATGTGCTGGGTGTTTGGTCGGAGTGAGAAAGACAGGTATAGGGTTCAGGGTCCAGGGAAACAAAGGCGTTCGGTGCTGTATCCGCGAAGGTGGGGCAGCGCGGGACGCCTGTTCCTTTGTGCGCTAGGTCAAGTGCTTCTTGAGGAAAACGAGGGAGCGGGCGCGGGCCTCCTGCGCTGAGGCGGGGTTGTAGCTGGCGCGGGCATCGCAGTTGAAGCCGTGGCCGGCGTCGTACCAATAGATTTGGACTTCAGGATGGGCGGACTGCACCTTCTCTACTTCCTCGGCGGGGATGTGCGCATCCTGACGGCCGAAATGCAGCATGACGGGCACAGTGGGCGTTTCTGCTGCGTATTGTGCGATGCGACCACCGTAGTAGCCCACCGCCGCTGCAATGGGCAGGCGGCAGGCGGCCAGCCAGGCGATGGTGCCTCCAAAGCAGTAGCCGATGACGCCAACTTTTTTGCCTGTTGTTGCGCAGTAATCGATCGCAGCAGCGACGTCGGCGAGGGCCATGTCGATGTTAAGTTTTGGAATGAAGCTGCGCGCGGTTTGCGCGTCAGTTCCTTCGTATCCCAGCTCGACGTTTGGCTCGATGCGGTCAAAGAGCGCGGGAGCAACGGCCAGAAATCCATCCCTGGCATAGCCGTCGGCGACGGAACGGATGTGGGCGTTGACGCCGAAGATCTCCTGGACGACGACCAGCGCGGCTGTGGGCTCACCGGCGGGGTGGGCGACATATGCGCCCAAGGCTTGGCCGTCGCTGGCGTGCAGGGTAATTCGTTCGCTCATTTGCTCTCCTCAACTCCGCCAGTATCTATGTGCCAGAGGAGTTGCACAAGCGAGTGGTTTCAGTTGAATGAAGGTGCGTTCTCGTCCTTCGTCCAATGTCCGTTGAGTAACTCCCGAAGTGCAACCGCAGGTTCTTCGACTTCGTTTGGCCAAAGTGCGGCCAAACT
>Ga0302198_10002661_pt1 | contig 18560 bp, 20 predicted proteins | sample II_Bog_N2_2_FD_193521 | JGI IMG/M metagenome (GOLD analysis project Ga0302198, IMG submission 193521) | Peat permafrost microbial communities from Stordalen Mire near Abisko, Sweden - II_Bog_N2_2 | ecosystem: Environmental > Terrestrial > Soil > Wetlands > Peat | place: Sweden: Abisko... | reverse complement strand
ATATTCGCGCGTGACCGCACCGTCATCAACATACTCAGGTGAATTCTTGATCTTTTCACGCGACAGGTCGACAACAACCTCCCGCTTATCCCAGCTCACACTCGCAATCCATTGCGGTGAAACCAGTATCTTCTTCCCAGGCCAGAAGTTGGTTGTCGCGACAACTAGATAACGAATTGCCCATGTCTCCTCATCAATGATGAAGTCTTCGACGTGGCCGATTTCGCCGTCCGATGCGAGGATATGGTAGCCCTTGACCTCGTGGGTGCTACGAAGATGACGGTCCCAAGGTGTGCTGGTCAGTTCCGAGCCTACCCACTTGCTGCGGTTCCGCTCCAGATACGGATAGTATCCCCACGTATAGGGCCCGTACCAATAAGCTGGATATCCATAGTAGTTGTAATAGGAGTCCTCAAACTGCTGTGACACCGGCGCGTCCGTATCGATTGAGGGACTGTTTTCGATTTGTTTTTTCGTGAGAGTGAGCGAGACTGTTTCGTGGACAGGGTCGATTGAGCTCACGGAATAGGGCGAAAGCAAGACTTTCCTGTCGCTAAGCCAGCCGCCCGTTTTGGCTACCAGGTAACGAATCGACCAATAGTGATCGTCAAAATAGAACTCACGGGCAGATCCGATGGTCCCGTCTGTGCTATCAAGTTGATAGCCTTTCAGCTCTTCCGCTTTAATTAACATCAAGTCTCCTTGGTGAAGCTCTACAGCGTGCTTCTCCGGGTGCTAACTGCTTGGGGCAACGCCTACATGAGAACTTCCATAGACGACACATTACTCTTAGGACAATCCTTGCAGCTGTGCTCTTCTATACAGGCAGATGCAATGTGCTTCATCTCGACGTCTGAGAATAAAGGGATTGGCTACTCGCGAAGCGAGAGGTAATGAGGCATTGTTCATCCCGGATGCTGTCACCGGTCAATCGGTCTGCTTTCCTCGCTCAAGCTTGGTGGCATCGTAGCCCTTGGCCGCTAGGCGACCCGCAATTTCTGCATAGAGCTTGTCGTCCATCTCCGCTGTGCGGCTCAGAATCCATAGGTACTTGCGACTCGGCTCGCCGACGACGGCGTACTCGTAATTCGGGCTCAAGTCGATAATCCAATAGTCGCCAAAGAACGGCCAGAAGAATGTCACTTTAATTTTCGAGCGGTTCTTCTGGTCAACAACCTTAGCCCAGCCGTGCGATTGGGTAAGCTTGCCCTCGCGAGTTGTGCAGGAATTTACTACGCTAATCTTGCCGTCAGAACGGAGGGTATAGCTCGCCGTGACGTTGCTGCTGCACCTGCGCTCGAAGCGATTGGGGTACCTTGCAATTTCATACCACCGACCCGTGTAGCGGCTCAGGTCTACGTTCGGGACGGATTCAAGAGGAACTTCGCCAGATCCGGCCCGAACGAGACAAAACACCCCGGCCAAAGCGAGGCCAGAATAGATAAGCTTTCGTGAATTCATCAGGAATCTCCACAGTCTTGTGCTATCGGTCTGAATTCGCCCTTGAAGTAACCATACAGCGGCTCTAACTCATCCTTGTTCCAAAGAGAGCCCCGACACCCGCCGTAGCGGCCATTGCCAATGCACCCCAAAACATCACGCGCAGAGCTCCAGTCAACACTGGTGCGCCTCCCACTTGCGCTGCAACCGCTCCGAGTGCTGCAAGGCAGAACAGAGAGACGATCGCGACCAGAGGCAACAAGAGACTTTGCGGCGAAAAACTGACCATAAGTAGCGGCACGATCGCCCCAGCGGCAAAGCTAGCTGCGGACGCGAGAGCTGCCTGAATGGGGCGAGCAGTCAGGGCATCTGTGATGCCGAGCTCGTCACGGGCATGGGCCTGCAAGGCGTTGTGTGCCATCAACTGTTGGGCAACCTGCGTTGCGAGAGATCGATCTAAACCTCGGCCTACATAGATGTCTGCCAATTCTTCGTGCTCGCCCGCAGGGTCTACCGACAGCTCTTGCCCCTCACGCTTCAAGTCAGCGTTTTCCGTGTCGGCCTGGGAGTGGACGGAGACATATTCGCCTGCGGCCATCGACATTGAGCCTGCAACCAAGCCTGCAGTGCCGGCAATAAGAATGCTGCTATGCGTCCCGTGCGCTGTCGCCACCCCAAGCACAAGACTTGCGGTCGAGAGCAGGCCGTCGTTTGCTCCCAAAACTGCCGCGCGTAACCAGCCAACCCTTTGCGTACGATGATGCTCAACTTGACGTCTATGCATGGCCTAGTGATCCGTTCAGAGAAACTAATTGGGCAAGTCGAGAAACGATCGTATATAGCGGTCGTTCGAGTGAACTAAGTCAAGTGTCGAGCCATCGAAGAGGAACTTCCCGTTGTTCAGTACTAGAAAGGTTGTGTTCTTGTCTTCCTGGCCGTCGGGCAGCCTGATGAGCTTCCCTGAGCCCTGATCGAAGCGGTGGGTGGGACATAAGAATGCATCTTGCAGGCGCTCAGTGATGAGAAGGGAACTGGAGCCGCGAACATCTCTCTGCTTGATGACAAGTTCCATAATGGTTTCGGAAGTTACGGGGTCTAGTCCGCCAGTCGGAGAGTCATAGAGAAGCAGGTCGGGTTTGCCGATGATGGCGCGAGCAACGGCCACTCGGCGCTGCATTCCTCCCGATAGTTCAGGTGGAAATGCATTAATCTTGTCCTCCAAATCAACAAAGCGCAGCACATCCAGCACGCGACTCTCGATCTCCTGCTGGGGGATTTTGTTTTCAATGAGCTGATACGCAACGTTGTCCCGAACAGACAGAGAGTCAAATAGAGCTCCGTCTTGAAACACAATTCCTACGTTTTGTCGTAGGGCGAACAGCTCAGCTTGTTGTAGGGAGGCCAGGTCTTTGCCGAAGACACGAACTGTACCGTCATCTGGCGTTAGTAAACCATCAGTTAACTTAAGGAGAACGCTCTTCCCGGACCCGCTTGGGCCCAAGAGAATTTTTGTCTCACCGCGGTTGATCTTGAATGAGATGTCGTCCAACACAGTATGGCCGCCCGAAGCAAACGAGACATGTATGAACTCTACGATTGGCTTGTCCGCATGGTCGTTTCGCCACTTCTCAGCATCCACTGCTGGCGAGAGGTTCATATACCTTAGCCTTCAGCATCCTGTTATCCAAGTGAAACGTTGAGGATTGCAGCTTCTCTGCTGGGCGATGATCTGCATGTTGCTGAAACCCATTAAGAATAGGATGTCACTCTGGATCTCGTCTTGCTGTGCAATCCGACACAGATCGAAGGCAGGGGTATGGATGACACTGGAATCCTATGCAGCCCGTCGCAACTGGGCTTGAACCAGTGGATCAGAGGCTAGCTGTTTTTCAGAGTGGTAGCGGGATACCGGGAGCAAAAATGTCAACGCAAAGTACAGAAACACTCTTCACTCCATACAAGCTGGGAGATCTGGAGCTACCGAACCGGATTGTGATGGCTCCTCTTACCAGAAGCCATGCAACAGAGGATGGTGTTCCCACCCCATTAATGGCCGAATACTATGCTCAACGGTCGACCGCTGGGCTGATCATTTCTGAAGCTACGCAGATCTGTGCCGAGGGTCGCGGTTACGAGGGGACACCTGGGGTCTACACAGAAGCGCAAATAGCAGGCTGGGAGCTAGTAACGCATGCCGTCCATGCCTGCGGTGGCAAGATCTTTCTTCAACTATGGCATGTCGGTCGGATTTCGCACACGTCATTGCAGCCGGCCGGGCAAAAGCCTGTGGCGCCATCTGCCATCAGGGCTAACGCGCAGACGTTTATCGATGGTAGATTCACCAGCGTCTCTGAGCCGCGCGCTCTTCGAGTAGATGAGATTCCGGAGATCGTTGAGGCATACGTGACGGCGACGCGAGATGCATTGGCCGCTGGATTCGACGGAGTTGAAGTCCACGCTGCCAACGGCTATCTCATCGACCAGTTCTTGCATGATGGATCGAACAAGAGGACCGACGCATACGGTGGGTCGATCGACAACCGCGCTCGCTTCCTCACCGAGGTGATGCAGGCGGTTATCGACGAGGCGGGAGAAGATTTCGTTGGAGTGCGGATTTCACCGGTAAGCACGGTCAACGACGTCCAGGACAGCGATCCGAACAGGCTATTCGACCACGTGGTGGAAGTGCTTGACCACCTCAAGCCGGTCTATCTTCATGTAATCGAAGGGCAGACGGACGGCCCGAGAGATTTTGATCCCAGTGTCGATTTCACCGCTCTTCGGCGAAAGTTCCACGGAGCGTACATGGCAAACAACGGATACACTCTCGCGCTCGCCAATCAGAGCATCGCGGAGGGCAAGGTCGACCTGGTCGCGTTTGGAAGACCGTTTATAGCAAACCCCGATCTGGTGGAACGCTTTCGTGTGGATGCGCCTCTCAGTTCCTTCGATCCTGCAACGCTCTACGGCGGTGGCGCAAAGGGTTACACGGATTACTCGGTTATGGAGGATGTGAGTCGCGTGGTCACACAGTCCAGTGACCTAAGCCGTATTGATTCTCGGGAGCAGATTCTCGCGTGCAAGCGCTGATGCCGTGACCACTGTGGACCAGAGCGACGGCTTTAGAGAGAGCGGCTTTGAGTCAAACTGCTTTCGATCACAAGTATTGTAATAAGAACTAAAATGGGGGCGAAAGTGTTGCAAGCTGCTAATTCAAGTGGAGTCGCCGGACGTCATGAGATGCGAGCAAATGCTCCGCTCATGCACGCTGGCAAGAAGCGGATCGTTGCTGCTCCGGCCGGCAGCATCGCAGGAACCTCGACAACGGTGCTTGGAGGAAGCATCCCTACGCGCCCTGTCTTTGTCTCCGCCGCCGAGATTCAGATTCGAAAAGCTGAGGTCAACAAGGCTTCTGCATCAATCTCAATAGCGCAAGAAGACAGGTCTGAGCGACATCAAGAATATGCTCGGCAGCAAACGACTGCGCGGCTATGACTTGGTGCATCCGGAGAGCTGTTCGAATTAGGTCGTCGGCCGCCGGGGACATGCCGTGGATTGATCGAGGGGCCGTCAGACACTGCCCGAGGCCAGAAGTTCAAGTCAATGGAACCCGGCGCATAGCGTTAGGCGACGACGCGGAAGTGCATGGCCAGGATTGCTCCCTGACTGGATGCGTATCAACGCACCCTGATAGGGCCTGCTTGTTAGTGCTGTGCCGAATTGCTCAGCGTGCCGGTTGTGGAAGATGGAGACTACATGTCTACGCTGTTCAGGGTTCAGGGCGTGTTGGCCGAAAAGGACTGCAACCTGCGCGGTTAGCTGCAAGGAATGCTGCTCTACTGGCGCAAATAGTCTTCACGTGACTAGCTTTCAGAAAATGGAGAAGTACATGCCGCAATACGATTCAGTAGTAGCTGTTTTCGACACTCATATGCGGGCAGCGCAGGCGATAAAGGAACTCCAGGCTGCAGGTGTCGACATGAAAAGTCTCTCGATCGCGGCAAAAGATACGTACACCGAGGAGCAGGTGGTTGGTTACTACAACGCCGGAGACCGGATGAAGTACTGGGGTAAGATTGGTGCGTTTTGGGGCGGATTGTGGGGACTGTTGTTCGGGTCTGCGATGTTTGCTATCCCCGGTCTCGGCCCTATCCTGGTTGCTGGACCACTGGTTGCGTGGATCGTCGCAGGCCTTGAAGGGGCGGCGGTCGTCGGAGGCGTCAGCGCGATTGGGGCAGCCCTCGTAAGTATCGGAATTCCAAAGGACAGTGTTCTTCAATATGATGTCGCCCTTAAGTCCGATAATTTCTTGCTGATTGTTCATGGATCCCGCGATACGGTCGCGAAGGCCGAGGCAATCATCTCCGGCACCAGGCATGTTTCCTGCATGGTCCATGGTGAGACCCTGCTGATTGGACGGGGATGAACATGCGCCGTACGCGAGGTTGAAAGGGGAAGAAGTACTCAAGGAGTAAGCATTATCTTCCCGATACCACCTTTCTCCGCCAGTTGCTGGGCCTCCCGGACCTGCGAAAGCTTGAGCCTCTTGCCGATCGGAATGGAAAAAAGTCCTCTTGCCACCTCCTGGCCAAGTTCTTCCAGTCTCGCGGAATCAGGCTGTGCCCAGACGGGCACAACGCGTATATCGCGCCCTTCTGCGGACGGCGGAGCACCGACTACGGTTGCCAGCACTCCATTCTTTCGGATGAAGGGCAGGAGTCGGTCAATCGTGTCGTGTCCTACCATGTCAGCGATTGCGTCAAGTTCCGGCAAGCTGGCAATTTCTTTGACATCGCTCAATGCAATCACGCGATCCGCACCAAGACCTTCAGCTTCTGCCCTCTGACTGGCTCGGACGCCTGCAATTACATGGGCGCCATGCTGTTTGGCCACGTGGACTGCGGTTCGACCGACACCGCCAATCGCGCCCGTAATGAGAATGACCGCTCCGGATCGAGGTCGAATGCCGCGTTCGATGACCTGGGATCCGGTCAGCAGAACAAGAGGTAGTGCGGCTGCGTCGATGGGGTCTAGCGCTTTCGGTGCCTTAGCCAAGTCCTCGGGTTTGCACACGACGTAATCGGCGTACGAGCGGTTTACGAGGCCAAAAACGCGGTCCCCGATCTTGAGGCTGCTCACCACGCCCGCGATCGAAACCACCTCGCCCGAAAGATCGCGGCCCAGGATCGCCGGGAATGTAAGCGGCATCATCTCCTTTAGGTCACCGCGACGCAATTTCCAGTCGATTGGATTGATGCTGACCGCTATAGTTTTCACCAGTAATTCGCCGGCTCCAGGCACAGGTATGGGTGCCTCTTCGTACGAAAGGTGACTAACGTCGCCATAACCCCTAAGCAGAACTGCTTTCATTAGTCCTTCTGTCACGCTCTTACTCCCTGTTCATGTTGGGTTGCCCCGGTGTTGGCAGCTAATGGCCTTACGAGGGGGTTGGCAAAGGTGTATCGAGGATTCAATTCTGCGATTTGTGACATGCAACCGAGCCCGTCCGGCTAATGCATGTTCTCCGCCCAAGCGCCGCGAGTCGTCAGGAAGAGAGTGCAGTGACGGGGCAGATGTATCTCTTTGCTATCTCTTCGATCTCGGGCTCGGTCAGCGCGGAGAGATCCGCCGTCTCGGTAGCGATAATCCGCTTGAAGGTTTCAGGATGATGGGTCTTCAGATATTCGCTTAGGAACTTGACGGCGCTGCTCTTTCCGATTGCATGGCCAATGAGTACGATCGCCTCGGCATCGACCAGGAACCCGGCAACTTCCTCATAATAGGAGTCCTCTTCAGGAACATGGTCGCCTTTGTAATGGGCTTCCTTGCGGTGGACCAGGTGGCGTTCGAATCCAAAGGGGTCGTACGGCTTCACGGTAACTTGGCCTTCAGGCAGAGAACCGCCGAGGTCGTGATAGATATGGGCGGCATGATGGCCGACGACCACAACTATTCGCCCGATTCGGTGTGCCTTGGCAGGTTTTCCAAGAACGTCAGCCTCTCTTAGAAATGTACGTAGCCGCGAAATCTCATCAACTTCAAGGTTATGGGTGCTGGGGCGCTTGAAGAAACTCCTCTGCGAGCCGACTACGAAGGCGAATTCGTCGTTTCCGTGGGGCTGGACCTCGCCAATCTGTCCGATTAGTTCAATTACGGCGCTCCAGCTTAGATTGCGTGGCAGTTTGCCGCCGACAAGAGTATCGAGTAGCTCTTCATGATCGTGAAGTATGTGGAGACTCATTTTTCGATGATCCCACCGGCGAGCGGGATATTCTGTGCCGGTTTGCTCATCGCGCGCGGGATGCGAGGGAATACGAAATGGCTGATCAATCGTATACAGCGAAGCGTCCCTAGCCTGCCTATGCTGCTGACCCAGCATGTGCGGCACGCCATGTCGTTACATGCATGCTCCGCCGCAACCCGTCTCGGGGAAGCACACTGCGGAATCCGGAACCGACTAGCTCTCCGAGGGCCTCATCAGCTGACCAGATTGCGTGTGCCCAGAGGCTGGACTGCTCTTCACCACAGCACTAAAGAGAACCCAAGTTCAAGCACCCTTCTAATTGTTTCCACGATCATTCTGGCAGTGACCCCACTCGCACTGACGTCCGACCACGAAGATGATGTCGCTCGCACCCGCAAGGCTGCTCAGGTCGGCTCCGGTTACGAACCTACTTATTGATGTGGGCGGGTCCTGCTCGCCAAAGGGTGACCACCTTGCACGCCGACGTGTTTCCAGACACTTCAAGCTGACGTGGGCGCAGTTGCGCGAGGACTGGTCTTCGAGACGCTTGAAGAGGGATGAATGACCTTCCAGGAGTATCTGGGTCGGGTGGCCTTCTACCTTACCGTTGCACCGACTTCATTCTGGAATGGCAATATCGAGCAAAGTTACTTGGCCTTGTGGGCAAAACCTGCAAATTCCGACGGTCGCCGGTAAGAGCCACACCTCTCCCTTAGTGATTAGATAAGACGCTCCTTGATACTCCACGTCTCCGGCGCCCTCGACGCAAGCGAGCACGCGCGGTAAGTCTGTACTGCCAATATCGAAGGGCGCAGCGCCCCTCAATCTCCATAAGAGAAAATGCTTTGTGCTGAAAAGCCGCTCGCGTTGGACGGGTGCGGTTGATTCAACGACCGGCGTGACTAGGCCCGCATTGCACTTCCCAAAAACTACGGCAGCCAGTGCTTTCTCAACCTGCAGCGGACGAGGCTCCCCGGTCCGAGGATCGATGTGGCCCCAGTCATAGAGCCGAAATGTAACATCGCTGTTCTCCTGAATTTCGAATACGACCAGGCCGCCACCGAGGGAATGAACTATTCCGGCCGGAGTGAGAGCAGCATCTCCAACTTTGGGAACGAAGCGTTCAAGATGGTCGGGTAGAGTGCCGTCGGAAAGCGAATGACGGAGGTCTCTCAGCGTCGTCCCCGGTTTGAGGCCGTCATAGATTAGGCTCCGAGGCCCTGCTTCGAGAACGACCCACGCTTCGGTCTTACCAGACTCGCCGGGCGGCAGCAAGTCCGACCGATTGTCGCCCGGATGCACCTGGACGGACAGCATTTCTTCGACGTCAAGGAACTTGAGGAGCAATGGAAATCGCTGAAAACGGTGTGCGAGCCTTCCCATCATCTCTCGGGGGAAGCTCTCCAAGAGATGACCTATGGCTTGTCCTTTGAGGACCCCATTGGCCACGCAACTGGCGTGATCTTCGCGATCGCTCAGCGCCCATGCCTCCCCGAACGGGCCTTCGCCTGGCAGAGGATTGCAAAGTAGCCGCCCAAGACGGCGACCACCCCAAAGACGATACTGATAAATCGGGTCGAACCGCAGGGGATACAGTGTCACTGCGGGCATCGTATTCACTCCTTGGATACGCGAGGCAACTTAGTGCAAGGCGGCCCCAGCGGGTCGGTTTGGTCTAGGACACCGTCACCGAATTATCACCAGGGACAGTAACCGCGCTTCTAGCAGGATCCGAACCCACGGGAACTATTACCACTTCTACCAGGGCTCGTTGAAGACCATTGAGGGCATACGTTCTCAATCTAGATGGCTTGCTGGATTCTTTGCTGAGCATAAGTGACCAGCATCGCTAGTCTTTTTCCCGCATAGTAGACGAAGGCGCAAGTAGCTTCGATGGACTTCCCCTACAGCCGGAAAGCAGGACATCAATGCCCCTACCAGCGATGTCGCTTGACGAAGAACAGCAAGGCATCTCGCTCGTCCCAGAACAGCAACAAGTCACGGCTTCTCCGATGCATGCCGAGCTTTCACTGCCAACGCGGATCGCCTTCATCGGAAATTATCTTCCGCGACAATGTGGAATCGCTACTTTCACCTCCGACCTCTGCACGGCGGTCGGTACCGAATATGGTGCAGATAGGTTGTTTGCGATTCCGGTCAATGATCCGGGCTCCAGCTATCAATATCCGGAAGCGGTCAGACTCGAACTTAGTCAAGAGGACCTCTCCTCTTATCAAAGAGTTGCCGACTTTCTGAATTTCAATGGCAACGATCTGGTGTGCCTTCAGTTTGAGTATGGGATTTTCGGCGGCCCTGCGGGGAGCCATATCCTTGCTCTGCTACGTCGATTGAAGATGCCATTGGTTACGACCCTGCACACTGTGTTGCGGGAGCCGGAGGCAAACCAGCGATCAGTACTGGAAGAGATCGCAGACCTTTCGGACAGGCTCATTGTGATGAGTGAACATGCGGCCAACCTTCTCGATGAGGTTTATGCCATCCCGCGGAGGAAGATCGACGTGATTCCGCATGGCGTTCCAGACCTCCCATTCATGGATCCGAATTACTTCAAGGATCAGTTCGGCACCGAGGGGCAATCGGTCCTGTTGACGTTTGGTTTGCTGTCCCCGAACAAGGGAATCGAAAATGTGATTCTCGCATTGCCCGAGATATTAGAGAGCCATCCAGGCGTGGTTTACATTGTCTCCGGAGCGACGCATCCGCAGATCCTAAAGCGAGTGGGAGAGCAATACAGGGATTCGTTGAAGACTCTGGCGGAAAGCATTGGCGTCTCTTCGCAGGTTAAGTTCAACAACCGCTTTGTGAGCGCCAAGGAATTAGTTGAGCAGGTTGGGGCAGCTGATATCTACATCACCCCATATCGTCAGGAAGCACAGGTCGTGTCCGGTACTCTCGCGATTGCCTTGGGCGCAGGCAAAGCGATTATTTCGACCCCTTATTGGCATGCGAAAGAATTGCTTGCGGACGGCCGTGGAGTCATCGTTCCATTCGATGACCCGACTTCCATCGCGAAGGCCACCATAGCCCTGCTTGATGATGAGGCGGGCCGTCATGCCATGCGCAAGCGTGCCTACCTCCATTCTCGTGAGACGATATGGCCAAGAATCGCCGTGTCCTACATGGCAAGTTTTCAACAGGCGCGTGTCGAGAGAATGTACCGTCCCCACCCGACTCATGACGCCATCAGTATCGGCAATTTGGACGATCTGCCGACGTTGAACACACAACACCTTCTCAGCATGACGGACGATACAGGCATCTTGCAGCATGCCATTTTTTCGCTGCCAAACTGCCTGGAAGGCTATACCACCGATGACAACGCGCGTGCACTGATTGTGGCTATATTGATGAATGGTTCCAGCCATGCAGGGCTATCACGACGCTATATGACATTTCTCTGGCATGCCTTCAACGACAAAACAGGTCGGTTCAGAAACTTCCTGACTTATGACCGTACGTGGTTGGAAGAGTCGGGCTCGGAAGATAGTCACGGTAGAGCATTGTGGTCGGTGGGGACGGTCCTCGGCAATACGAAAGACGCGGGGCTAAGAGGCGCTGCTGGTCGGTTGTTCGAGAAGGCCTTTCCGGCGGCGTCCAGCTTTACCAGCCCTAGGGCCTGGGCTTTTTCCATCCTGGGGATGCAAAGCTACCTGGATTGGTTTCCGGGGGACAGAGTTATCCAGGGCGCACGCAATTTGCTGGCAAACAAACTGCTGGACATATATGAGCGCACTCATTCGCGAAGCTGGCATTGGTTTGAAAAGAGCCTGTCATATTCGAACGCCAGGCTTTCGCAGGCGCTTCTATTGACCGGTCATGCGAGCGGGAATCAGAGAATGATTGCGACTGGCTGCGAGTCTCTGGAGTGGCTTGTCGCACAGCAGCACCGCGAAGACCCCGATATCTTCGTGCCTATTGGATCGATGGGATTCTTTGCCGAAGGTGGTGAAAAGGCCCGATTCGATCAACAACCAGTCGAGGCTTGCGCGACTATCTCAGCTTGTTTGCTCGCCCACCGCGTGACCGGCGAACAGCGATGGTGCGATGAGGCATGGTCCGCCTTTCGATGGTTTCTCGGCGGCAACGATCTCCAGATTTCGCTTTACGACCCGGCGACCGGCGGATGCAAAGACGGACTTCATCCGGACCGAGTGAACGAAAACCAGGGGGCCGAATCAACGCTTTCGTTCCTGCTGGCCCTTCTTGACATGCAAGGCCTGGAAAACCATACCGCCTCACAACAGAAGCAAGAAATGAGCGTGTCAGTTTGAGCACAATTACACTTTCACATCCTCTATCAGATCCGGCCAAGACCGACGCCGAACACACACGGTTTCACGGCCAGGACTCGCTCTTCCTCCGCCATCCCTCCAACCCAATTCTCAGCGGTAAGGATTGGCCGTATCCGGTCAACAGCGTCTTCAACGCCGGCGCCGTCCGTCTGGACGACGGCGACACGCTGCTGCTTTGCCGGGTCGAAGACCGGCGCGGCTTGTCGCACCTTTGCGCGGCCCGATCCGCGAACGGAATCGATGGTTGGCGAATCGATCCGCAGCCGACTTTTGCGGCCAATCCGCGCGAATATCCCGAGGAAATCTGGGGCATTGAAGACCCACGTATTACGTATGTCCCGGAGTTACAGCAATATGCAGTCGCTTATACATCATTTTCCAGAGGAGGTCCCGGTGTGTCGTTGGCCTTGACGAAAGACTTCAAGACCTTCGAGCGCTATGGGGTCATCATGACTCCGGAAGATAAGGACGCCGCCCTACTGCCACGCAGGATCGGAGGTTTGTGGGCGTTGGTCCATCGGCCAATGACCACATTGGGCGCTCACATGTGGATCTCTTACTCGCCGGATCTGAGGCACTGGGGCGGCCATAAAGTGATGCTCGAAGCTCGTCGTGGCGGATGGTGGGATGCTAATAAAATCGGGCTTTGCTCACCGCTTATCGAGACCAAGAAAGGCTGGCTGGCGATCTATCATGGCGTGCGCCAGACCGCCGCTGGTAGCATCTACCGACTCGGGCTTGCACTCTTCGATCTTGAGAAGCCGGATGTGTGCCTGCAACGCGGAGACTGCTGGATGTTCAGCCCGGAGGCACCGTACGAGCGAAGTGGAGACGTGCCCGAAGTCGTCTTTCCTTGCGGGCAGACGATTGGAGACGATGGGGACACAATCAACCTTTACTATGGGGCCGGCGACTCCTGCATAGCGCTGGCCACCGGCAGCATTCGCACTCTCTTTTCCTGGCTCGATGCGAATCCCAGTTGGGGGGATGACCCTCGTTTGCCATAGCAGCCTAGCCTCCGAATCGAGGCGAGCGAATGAGCTAAGGCCACGGTAGTAAGGGGATGATCAAGGATTGTCACTCGACGGGCTGCCTGTGGCTCATCGAAGCAATAGACAGTTCCTTGCTCACGTGCAAAAGTGATCAGACTTCGGAAATGCCTGAGGCTAACTTTGCCGCATGGGGTGTCTAACATGGAAATCGCACTGACGATGGATCACTCTGAGAGGCGAGGAGACCAGACTGTGGATGAGGACCTGAAATTCTGCCTGGCAGCGCTCGCTCGGGGAAATTGCCTCGCGATGCAAGGTCAGCTGGAATCAGCTACTCGCGATCTTCGGGCGGTTGAAGATGCCTTAGACACCGTAAAGAAAGCTCTAGCCAAAGCTGGAAATGAAGAGGCTCTCGATCGGCGGAATAGACAGCTCTCCGAAGTTCAAAGAGGCCTCAATGAACTTAGCAGCACGCTCGATATCCCTCCACAGAGAGCGCTAACTTACCATCCCGGACGCATAGAGCTACGGAATGGAGGAGTTTGAATTGAGGCTGATTGCGAACGAAACACTTGAGGTTGAACATATTCTTGCCGCAATGCCGCTCCGTCGGGGTGCCGGTCCTCCTGGGGCTGAGCAAGAATGCACAGAACGACTCTGTTGAAAGATATAGGGTGAAGAGGCGGCTCTTTCTGCGCCTCAGGTAAGGATTCTTATCTCTTCCGCGGTCGATCTGTCCCCGACCGCCGTTTTGGATGGAGAGTATGAACGTCTCCAATTCTTCATGCCACGGTCAAGTTGTCTCAATACGAGGAAGCGTCATCGATGTGCATTTCGATGAAAAGCTGCCATCAGTGTTTTCGGTGCTTCGTGCTGGAGCAGACGATAAGATCGTGATTGAGGTCATGGAGCAACTAGGCGAGCACCGTGTTCGTGGCGTTGCTTTGACGCCTACGCAGGGGCTTGCTCGAGGGATGACTGTGATCGACACGGGCGCTCCGCTCCAGGTTCCCGTAGGGAAGACGATCATCTCGCGCATGTTTGACGTCTTTGGCCACGCGATCGACCGGCAACCGGAGCCAGCGGGCACCCAATGGCGAAGTGTGCACCGCGCTCCGCCGCCCTTATCAGAACGTCTCACGCAATCGCAGGTGTTCGAGACCGGAATCAAGGCCATCGATGTGTTGGTACCACTCGAACGTGGTGGAAAGGCAGGCCTCTTCGGCGGCGCCGGTGTTGGAAAGACTGTTCTGCTCACAGAGATGATCCACAATATGATCGGAAACCAGAAAGGTATCAGCATCTTCTGCGGCATCGGCGAGCGCTGCCGCGAGGGCGAGGAGCTCTACAGTGGCATGAAGCAAGCCGGCGTTCTCAAGGATATGGTGATGTTGTATGGCCAGATGAATGAGCCGCCGGGTGCCCGATTTCGAGTGGGAGATGCTGCTCTGACGATGGCCGAGTACTTCAGAGACGACGAACACCGCGACGTACTTCTACTGGTCGACAACATTTTCCGCTTTATCCAGGCCGGCATGGAGGTTTCCGGACTGCTGGGCCAGATGCCGTCGCGGCTCGGGTATCAGTCGACCATGGGCACGGAGCTATCTGGGCTGGAGGAGCGCATAGCAAACACGAAGGCTGGCGCAATCACGTCGATACAGGCCGTCTATGTACCCGCCGACGATCTCACTGATCCGGCAGCGGAGCATGTTTTTGGACATCTTTCCGCATCCATCGTGCTCTCGCGCAAGCGGGCAAGCGAGGGACTATACCCAGCCATCGATCTCCTGCAATCGAACTCGTCCATGGCAACGCCTGGCGTGATAGGCAAGGAACACTATGCTCTCGCGCAGCAAATACGCGAGACCCTGGCGCAATACGAAGCACTGAAAGACATCGTGGCCATGTTAGGTATGGAACAACTTTCTCCGGAAGATCGCAACACTGTCGGAAGAGCCAGGAGGCTTGAACGTTTTCTGACACAGCCTTTCTTTGCAACGGAGCAATTCAGTGGGCTTAAAGGGAAGCAAGTCAGCCTGAAGGATGCACTGGACGGATGCAGTCGTATTCTGCGGGATGAGTTCAAGGACTATCCGGAGAGCTCGCTTTACATGATTGGATCGATCGATGAGGCGAAGAAAGCGGCACCTCAATCCCAGTCAAAGTCCCAACCACAAGGCGCAAAGCCCAATCAAGACGCCACCCCGAAGCAAGCGGAACATCCCGCGCCGGAGGTTGCCCATGCAGCTTAAGCTGCTTCTTCCCTCCGATGTCATTTTGGACAATATCAATGTTCTGCGGATCGTCGCGGAGACAAACGCGGGCTCTTTCGGGATTCTGCCGCACAGGCTCGATTGTGTGGCCGCTCTGGTACCCGGAATCCTGACCTACGAAGAGAAGGAAAACATCCCCGTCTACCTCGCCGTGGACGAAGGCGTGCTGGTCAAGGTTGGGCCTCAGGTCCTTGTCTCCGTTCGTCGTGCGATCGGCGGAAGTGATTTGGGCCAGCTTCACGAAGCCGTAAAGAGGCAGTTCCTCGCGCTTGAAAAACAAGAGCGTGATGTTCGCGATGCCATCGCAAAGATGGAAAGCAGCTTCATTGGTCGAATCGCGGAGTTTGTTCATGATCGATAGCGAGGGGAAAAACAAAGAGATCGACATGCAAACAGCAATCCCAAGCGAAGAGACAGTGTTCCTCGCACAGGTAAGCGCGAAAGCTGCTCGAAAGCAACGTGCTCAACGCGACGGAAGCCAGGGTGTCTGGTTCGGCCTAGGAATGTCCGGGCTGATCGGCTGGTCGGTCGCCATCCCTACCTTGCTGGGCGTGCTCCTTGGGCTTTGGCTTGACGAGCGACATCCTGTGTCCTTTTCCTGGACGCTCACCCTCCTATTCGCCGGGCTAATACTTGGCTGCTTCAACGCGTGGCATTGGGTTTCGCAGCAGAACGATGCCATCCGCGAGCAGTCGGAGGATGACACCCGTGAGTGAATTTCTGAAAATCGTTGCCGCCATATTTGCAGGAGTATTGCTTGGCCTATTTTTCTTTGGTGGACTGTGGTGGACAGTTCGCAGGGTGGTTGTGTCGACGAATCCAGCACTGTTCTTACTCAGCAGTCTTCTGCTGCGACTAGTCCTTGTCGTAGGCGGCTTTTATGGTGTCTCACACGGTGAGTGGCGCAAATTGACCGCGTCTCTAGTCGGCTTCCTGTTGGCGCGCCTGTTTGTTGGAAGCCACGTGGACTCTATAACGCAAGCCCGGTCGCAGATGCTGGAAGGAGGATCCAATTAACCTAACCTCCGATCAATGGATTTTCTGGCAGCACGGCTTATTCAAATTGAATGAGACGATCGTCACCACCTGGGTGATGATGCTGATAATGTCTATCGGCGCGATGTTAGCGACGCGCCATCTCTTGACCGAGGGAAAGATCTCACGCTGGCAAGGTGCTTTGGAAATTATTGTCACGACGCTGGAAGAGCAGATTAAAGAGGTCGGCTTGCCGGCCCCCCGGAAGTATCTTTCATTCCTGGGTACTCTATTCCTGTTCGTTGCACTCTGCGCACTCTGCACGGTAATTCCCGGTTATAAGCCGCCGACCGAGTCCCTTTCTACCACCGCTGCGCTGGCGCTCAGCGTCTTCATCGCCGTTCCACTTTACGGCATTAAGGAACAGGGCTTCGGCGGCTATCTGAAGACGTATACGCGGCCAACCTTCATCATGCTTCCGTTCAACATCATCAGCGAACTTTCGCGCACGCTGGCCTTGGCCGTGCGCCTGTTCGGCAACATGATGAGCGGTGTGATGATCGTTGGCATTTTGCTCACGATTACACCCTTCTTGTTCCCAATTGTCATGACGGCACTGGGTCTGCTGACTGGCATGGTTCAGGCATATATCTTCACGATTCTCGCTGGCGTCTACATTGCCGCCGCCACACTAGTTCCAAAGCCGAAAACGGCCACGGCGGCTGCACAGCCAACTGCCTGACATCACCGGATGTATCTTGAGGAGTTTTCATGGATAGCACAACCGCAATTGCAATCGCATCGATCGTTACCGCCGGACTCACAATCGGCATCGGCTGTCTGGCTCCGGCACTTGGAGAAGGAAAGGCGGTATCAACTGCCCTGACTTCCCTCGCACAGCAGCCTGACGCCTCAGCGACGATCACTAGAACCCTGTTTGTAGGGTTGGCGATGATTGAGTCGCTGGCGATCTACAGCTTCGTCGTTTCCATGATCCTGATCTTCGCGAACCCTTTCTGGAAGTATGTGATCGCGCACGCTGGAGCGAAGTAAGCCATGCTTATCGATTGGTTCACAGTCGTGGCCCAGATGCTCAACTTCCTCGTCCTCGTCTGGCTGTTGAAGCGCTTTCTGTACAAGCCGGTGCTGGACGCGATCGATGCTCGCGAGAAGGGCATCGCGACTAAGCTCGCGGACGCCGAAGCGAAAGAAGCCGAGGCGCTCAAGGAGCATCAGGAATTTGACGATAAGAATAAAGCTTTCGACGAGCAGCGGAACGCGCTGATGGTGAAGGCCACTGTCGATGCAAAGGCGGATCACGACCGCATGTTGGGCGACGCGCACAAAGAGGCCGACGAGTTGCGAACCTCCGAGGCAACCTCGCTCAGGAACGATCAGGTTCGTTTGAGCATGGGGATCAAACGTATGGCGCAGGATCAGGTCTTCGCGATCGCAAGGAAGACGCTCAATGACCTGGCAACGGTCAGTCTGGAGGAACGCGTCGGAGAGGTCTTTACCCGGCGTCTGCGGCAGATGGACGCCAAAGGGAAGGAGGAACTTGGTGCAGCCCTCAAGGCGTCGCCCGAAGCCTCATTGGTGCGGAGTGCCTTCGAACTTCCAGCCGATCAGAAGGACGCAATCCAGAACGCCTTGAACGAAACATTTTCGTCGGTGATACGTGTTCGTTATGAAACCGATGCAAACGCGATTAGCGGTATCGAAATCACCGCGAACGGCCAGAAGCTCGCCTGGAGCATTTCCAGCTATCTCGATGCGTTTGGCCAGAGCCTGGAAAAGATGTTGGAGCTTCAAAAGGGAACTGAGTCTGGTTCTTCTTCGGAGCCGGCACCATCAACACCGTCGGCGCCGGTAGTCAAATGACTGCACAACCAGGAGCCCTGATGACTGCGCTCGGTAGCGCTTTCGATGGCCTCCGTCATGGCTGCGACACCTATGTCGCACAGTTAGAACCCTACGAGATTGGCATCATCACCAGTCTTTCCACGGGAATCGCGACAATCTCCGGATTGCCGAACGTAGGCAACGAAGAACTTGTATCCTTTCCCGGCAATCGCCTTGGGATGACATTCAATGTAGATGAGAATGAAGTAGGCATCATCCTGCTGTGCGAATACCAGAGCCTCCACGTAGGAGACGAGGTGCGACGCACAGGTAGAGTCATGGATGTCGCCGTAGGCGACACGCTCCTCGGCCGCGTTATCGATCCCCTCGGCAATCCGCTAGACGGCAAGCCGCCGGTGATCTCCGAGCATCGCCTTCCGGTAGAGCGGCCCGCGCCCGCCATCATGGATCGCGCTCC
>Ga0302198_10002658_pt1 | contig 18563 bp, 17 predicted proteins | sample II_Bog_N2_2_FD_193521 | JGI IMG/M metagenome (GOLD analysis project Ga0302198, IMG submission 193521) | Peat permafrost microbial communities from Stordalen Mire near Abisko, Sweden - II_Bog_N2_2 | ecosystem: Environmental > Terrestrial > Soil > Wetlands > Peat | place: Sweden: Abisko... | reverse complement strand
TACGGGTGGAAAATGTTGCCGGTTCCGACAAGAGCGTATGCTTAGAGGGAACGCCGACCGGCTGGCTCGCCATGCGAATTCTTTTCCTCTCGCCACGACAATCTTTACCAGCGCGAAGCGGCGCCAAGCTGCGCGAATATCATTTTCTGCGTGCGCTGGGACAAGCGGCGGAGGTCAGCTATCTGTATTTCATGGATCCGGGAGCTGCGCGTCTGACGGTGAATGAGTTGCCGTTCTGCCGCGAGGTGATCGGCATACGGAAGCCGGCTGCGTATGGAGTAACAAAGACTGCGCGCGGGATTGTGGGGCGGTGGCCACTGCCGATTCTGAACTACACCTCGCCTGAAATGGGCGCCGCCGTTTCGTGGCTGACGGATGCCCGCGATTTCGATATGATTCATCTCGACAGCATTCACATGATGCGTTACGCGCAGGCGGCCACTGCGCGCAAGCCGACACTGCGCGCGATTTATAACTGGCACAACATCGAATCGGAAGCGATGCATCGCTTTAGCGCGACCACGACTTCGTATGCGCGGCGCTGGTACGCGGCGCAAACGGCGCGCAAGCTGGAGACTGCCGAGAGCGAGATACTGCGCTCCGCGTTCGGGCACATTGTCTGCAGCGGGAGGGAACGCGAGCAGTTGCGGCGGATCGCACCCGCCGCGCGAATCGAGGTGGTGGAGAACGGCGTGGATACGCGCTACTTCGGGGAACCGGTGGCCGCTATTCCGGGAGCCGCGCGGAGGCACCTTGTTTTTGTTGGCGCGATGGATTATTTTCCCAACTCCGAGGCGGCGGTGTTTTTCGCGAACCACGTCTGGCCCCGCATGAGAAGCAGCCTCGGCGTAGCGGAACTGACGATCGTCGGAGCCCATCCCGGTCCGCAGGTGCGCGCGCTGAGCGAGCTATCCGGCGTGAAGGTCACCGGCATGGTCCCCGATGTGCGCCCTTACTATCGGGGGGCGCTGGCCGCCGTGGTGCCGCTGCGAACGGGCGCAGGCACACGGCTGAAGATTCTGGAAGCGATGGCGGCGGGCGTTCCGGTGATTTCGACGCCGCTCGGCGCCGAAGGGCTGGAGGTGACCGATGGCGAAAACATTCTGCTGGTGAATCCCGACGATACTGAAGGGTGGATCGAACATGTGGCGAACGTGGCCGAATCTCCTGCGTTGAGTGAAAGGCTGACAGCCGGCGGGCGGCAGCTGGTGCAGACGCGGTACGACTGGGAAATGCTGGGCGCGAAGCTGCGGAAAACCTACGAGGGCTGGCTCAGTCCGCGGTAAATCGAAACCAGCCTGCGAACACGGGCCTCGGGAGTGTAGCGGTCGACAATGAGCTCGTGGCTGTTGTTTGCCAGACGCCACGCAAGTTTAGGTTCGGTTAGGACCCTCGCAAGCGCGGCGCTCATCGCCTGAGCGTCACGCGGTTTCACAAGCAATGCGGTTGCCTGATCGGTGACGATTTCCGGTATGCCGCCCACCGCTGTCGCAACAGCCGGAACCCGGGTTGCCATCGCTTCGAGCAAAGCGTTGGGCGAGCCTTCGCTCAGCGACGAGAGCACTGCCACATCGGCAATCCCGTACCAGCGCTCCGCGGAGCTTTGATGGCCGGTCAGCGTAACAAAATCTCCGAGACCCAGCTGACGAATTTTGCCGTCAATGCGCGGCTTTTCCGGTCCATCGCCCACGATCACCAGATGAGGTCTGATCTTCGGAGACAGGAGATGAAGGGCATCCAGCAGAGTGAGATGATCCTTCTCACGTGACAGGCGGCCCACAATCAGGGCAACTTTTCGGCCCGCGGGAATTCCGGTGTCGAAGGGCTCTCGCTGCGCCGCGCCCCAGTCCGCGGGTATGGCGTTGTGGATGACCTGAATGCGCTCCGGGCGCACGCCAACGGCGATCAGCTGATCGCGAAACGGGAGGCTGACCGTCAGCACCTGCTTCGCCGCGCGCAGCGACCACCGATCCAGCTCGTTATAGGCTCGGGCCTTCAGGGTGGGCCAGGTATAGCCGTGATGAAACGCAACCCACGGAACAGATTTGGGCAGGCCGGCGGATCGAACAAGGAAATGAGACTTGACCGCGTGGGTCTGGATAACATCGGGCCGCACGCGTGCGGCGAGCGCACGGAGCGCACGGATAGGCGCAGTATCGAAGGGTCCGCGCTCCGGGATGGTTTCGAGAAAGATGCCGGGGTGGGTCGCCGACAACGCCTGAACGGCGCGCGTGAACTGGTTTTCCGGATCGCCGCGGGTAAACGTGGCGATGGTGGTGAAGACGTTTTCGGCTGCGGCGAGGCGTGCGAACTCCAGCAGGTTTTTGGCCGGACCCGTGATGGAAGTTGCTTCGATAATGGCCAGCAGTCGCAACGTTTTCACGTTAGCAGTCGCCGGGATATACTCCGGGTAACGTGAGATCTCTCTTCTGCATTGCGCTTTTGTGTTGCTGTATTTCACGAGGGCAGACCCCGAAGCCCTATACAACATGGAGCGATTACGGCGGCGGCGCGGATGCATCGCAATACTCGGCGCTGAGTCAGATCAATCGCGCGAACGTGGGCAAACTGCAGGTGGCGTGGAGTTATCCGATCGGCGATGGCAATCCGTACCTGTTCAACCCGGTAGTGGTGCAGGGCGTCATGTACGTGATGGGGAAGGACAGTTCGATTGTGGCGCTGGACGCGACCAGCGGTAAAGAAATCTGGACGCATCCGAACGCGCGTGGGCCGATTACCACGCGCGGACTCAGTTATTGGGAGAGCGCGGACGGGAAAGACCGCCGTTTGCTTTACGCCAATGCGAATTACCTGGTGGCCATCGATGCGAAGACGGGAGAGCCGATTGAATCGTTCGGCGTGAACGGGCGCATCGATTTGCGCGAAGGTTTGGGACGCGATACGGCGCGGCTTTCGGTGCAATCGATGACGCCGGGGCGGGTGTTTGAGAATCTGATTATCGTCGGCTCGGCTACTAATCAGGAATACGATTCGGCGCCGGGCGACATTCGCGCCTACGACGTGCGCAGCGGAAAACTGGTGTGGACATTTCACACGATTCCGCACGAAGGCGAGTTCGGCTACGATACCTGGCCCAATTCGCCGGAGCCTTCCTGGAAGACGGTGGGCGGCGCGAATGCGTGGTCGGAAATGTCAGTGGATACGCGGCACGGCATTCTTTTCGTGCCCACTGCGAGCCCGAAATACAACTTTTACGGCGCGGATCGCAAGGGTGCGAATCTGTTTGGCGATAGCCTGCTGGCGCTCGATGTGCGGACCGGCAAACGGCTCTGGCACTTCCAGATGGTGCACCACGATATCTGGGATTACGACAATCCGAACGCGCCGAAGCTGCTGACGGTGCGGCATAACGGCCAGATGGTGGATGTGGTGGCGGAGGCCGGCAAGACCGGCTTCCTCTACGTGTTCAATCGCGTGACCGGCGAGCCGTTGTGGCCCATTGAAGAGCGTCCGGTGCCCAAGTCGGATATGCCCGGCGAACAGGCCTGGCCCACGCAGCCATTCCCGACCGCGCCGCCTCCCTTCGCGCGGCAATCGTTCACCGTGAAGGATCTGAGCCCGTTTATCGACGATGCGGCGGAGGCTGCGCACTTTCGCGACGACATGGCGAGCGCGCGCAACGAAGGAATTTTCACGCCGCCGGGTTTGCGGAACACGATCGAGATGCCGGGTAACAATGGCGGGGCGAACTTCAGCGGTTCGGCCGTCGATCCCGAGCACGGCACCATGTTTGTGGTGTCGAAAGATTTTCCGGCCATGCTGAAGTTATCGCTGACGGGTCCGGATACGGGAGATCCGGCGACCATGCGGTACAAGAGCGCATTCGGCTTCATGGTGACCAGCAGCGGCCTCTCCGCGATCAAGCCTCCGTGGACTACTTTCACGGCGTACGATCTGAATACGGGAACTATCAAATGGCAGATACCGCTCGGTCAGGTTCCGGAACTCGCGGCGAAAGGGATTACGGACACCGGTTCGCATTTCCCGAAAGTGGGGCCGGTGGTTACGGCAGGAGGCCTGATTTTCACGGGGACGCGCGACCGCGACATCCGCGCGCTCGATGTGGAGACCGGCAAAGAACTCTGGCACGCGGAGGTGGATGCGGCGGTGGAAGGGATTCCGGCGATCTATGAGGTGGACGGGAAGCAGTACATCGTTTATTGCGCCGCGGCGCGCGCGACCACGCATACACACGCGATACCGGGGCATCCGGCGGCGAATACACCCGTTGCCGGAGCGTACGTGGCTTACTCCCTGCCTGCCGCGAAATAGCGCACCATGTAGGCTGGAATTGTGAAGAGGCTACGTGTGCCCGATCTCGCTTCGATGAAGCAGCGTGCGGAACGAATTGTAATGCTGACCGCGTATGACGCCACCATGGCGCGGCTTTTCGACAGCGCGGGGGTGGATGTTTTGCTGGTGGGCGATTCGCTGGGGCAGGTGATGCTGGGGCTCGAGACCACCATACCGGTGACGCTGGATGCGATGGTGCACCACACGGCGGCCGTTGCACGCGGCGCCGAACGCGCGCTGGTGGTGGCGGATATGCCGTTTCTCACTTACCAGATCGCGCCGGAACTCGCCATGCAGAACGCCGGCAGGCTGTTCCAGGAAGGCGGCGCGGCAGCGGTGAAGCTGGAAGGCGGCCGCGCCATCGCGGAGACGGTGAGAAGGCTGACGCTGGCTGGTTTGCCGGTGATGGGCCATGTCGGGCTGACTCCGCAGCATGTGCACAGCCTGGGCGGAATGCGGCAGCAGGCCCGCACGGATCAGGCCGCGCACGAACTGATCCTCGACGCGCTGGCACTGCAGGACGCAGGAGCGTTCGCCATCGTGCTGGAGTCGATTCCCGAAGATGTGGCAAAGGCCGCTACGGCGGCGCTGCGCGTGCCGACTATCGGGATTGGTGCGGGCCCGTGGTGCGATGGCCAGGTGCTGGTGGGTTACGACGTATTGGGGCTCTCCGGAGCGTCCGCGCCGCCATTTGCGAAGCAATACGCTCAGTTGGGCGAAGCAGTGGTGCGCGCGGCGGAGACCTTTGCGCATGAGGTGCGCGAGGGGGCGTTTCCTTTGGCGGCAACGCGGCCAGCGGTGTTGGCGTAATGATGACCGGTGTGCAGGTCATCGCGAAGACAGCGGAACTGCGCGAGCGGTTGAATGCAGTGCGAACTCGCGGCGCGACAGTAGGATTTGTGCCAACCATGGGAGCGTTGCATGCCGGCCACGCATCGCTGCTGACGGTGGCGCGCCGGGAAAACGATTTCGTGGTGACGAGCATTTTCGTTAATCCGCTGCAGTTCGATCGCAAGGCGGATCTGGAAACGTATCCACGCACTATGGCTGAAGATCTGGCTACCTGCGCGGCGTGTGGAACCGATCTGGTGTTCGCGCCTGGCGTCGAGGATCTGTATCCGGCGGAGCAACTGACGTTCGTCGATGTGCCCGCGCTCAGCGAAAATCTGTGCGGAGCCAGCAGACCGGGACATTTTCGCGGCGTCGCGACGGTGGTGCTGAAACTGTTCAACGTTGTGCAGGCGGACAGGGCTTACTTCGGCGAGAAGGACGCCCAGCAACTGGCCGTGATACGCCGGATGGTTCAGGATCTGAATGTGCCTGTGGAAGTGGTGCCCGTCGCGACGGTTCGGGAAGCGGATGGACTAGCGCTGAGTTCGCGCAACAAACATTTAAGCGCGGCGCAGCGTGAGAACGCTCCGGTGCTGGCGCGGGCTCTGCGGGCGGTGCTTGAGCTCTTCGATTCCGGCGAACGGTCCGTGGCGGAAGCGATCGCTCGCGTGCTGCCGATGTTTTCACAGGTTCCCGAATGCCGCCTGGAATATTTCGAGGTAGTGGACCCGGCGACGCTCAGGCCGGTGGAACGCGCAGACGTTCCGGTGCTCGCGATTGGCGCGATGTGGATGGGCACCACGCGGCTGATCGACAATATGCGGTCTAGTTCAGACGCGCGCACTTCATGAGCATTTCGAGCGTAACCACTTCGAGCGCTCTTTCGTGCGTGGCTTCCAGACGAACCGGCGCGATGATGCCGGCTTCGAAGGTTTTCTTCCACGGCTCGACGCAGACGCACCAGCCATCTCCCGCCTTGAGGCCGGGAAACCCCCATTCCGGATGCGGGGTGATGAGATCGTTGCCGATGGAAGCCTGATGGGCCAGGAACGCGTCGGTGACGATGACGCAAACGGTGTGGCGACCGAGATCATCCTGCCCGGAGTTACACTTGCCATCGCGATAGTAGCCTGTGAGCGGATCCGTACAACAGGTCTGCAATACGCCGCCTAATACGTTTTTGACCATACCTCCATAGACTACCTGATTCGGTGGATCTCAAATCGCAGCCCGATTCGATTTCGGTATATACTCCAGTGATGAACCGTCGAAATCTTCTGACCGCGATGGCCGGACTACCTGTAGCGTCGGCTCTGCGGGGGCAAACTGCGCCCGCGGCGCCATCTCAGACAACTGGTCATCTGAGGGCCGGGCTGGTGGCTTATTCGTATCGCGTGGCGCTGGCCGCGAAGACGATGACGTACGAAGACGTCATCCACAAGGCTTCCGACTGGGGGCTGGATGGCGTGGATATGACGGTGTACTGGTTTCCCGACACCTCGGACCAGTATCTGGCGGGCCTGCGCAGAACGGCGCAGCGCGCAGGCGTACAGCTTTATAACGCGGGCGCGCGGGTGCAGTTGTCGCAGCCGACGAAAGAAATGCAGGACGCGCAGGTGGAGAACATCAGGAAGTGGGTGGACGTGGCCGACCGGCTGGGATCGAGCCACGTGCGCGTTTTTGGCGGCGCGATTCCGAAAGGCGCTTCCGAGGAACAGGCGATTGCGTGGGCCGTGGAAGTGCTGAAGCGCGGCGCGGAGTATGCCGGCGCGCGGGGAATTACGCTCGGCGTGGAAGACGATGGCGGCCTGACCGCGACCGCGGAACCGACTATTGCGGTCGCGAAACAGACTGAATCGCAGTGGGCGGGTATCAATGCCGATTCCGGCAATCTTCCGAAAAATGGGTATGCGCAGTTCGAAACCCTGCTGCCGTACGCTACCAGCATTCACTTCAAAACTACGATGACGGACCCCGATGGCAAGCATTTGGCGGCGGACTGGCCGCGGCTGCTGGCGACGATCGCGGCTTCGGGCTATCGTGGCTTTGTGGGGTTGGAGTATGAGAGCAACAACGCCGAAGCCGAGGTTCCGGGTTTGTGCGCGAAGCTGCGATCATTGATTGCGAAGTCGAACGCGGCGTAGCGGGAGGTAATTAGACGTGTCCGCAATCGACAAGCTGGCGCTGTACGACAAGCTGGTGGCGACGAATCCGGCGATCGGGCGCAAGGGCGCGACGGTTCCGTATACTTCGCTGAACGGCCACATGTTCAGCTATCTGAGCAAGGGGGGACGCTCGCGCTCCGTCTGCCTGCCGATATTCGGGAGGAGTTTCTGAAGAAGTACGAGACCAGATTGTGCCAGGCTTACGGCGTGGTTCAGCCGGAATATGTGGAAGTTCCCGATTCGCTGCTGGCGGCAATCAGCGAACTGAAGAAGTATTTCGACAGCAGCGTACAATACGTCAGTTCGCTCAAGCCGAAAGCGGCGGCGAAAAATAAGAAGCGCTAAGGCGCTGCGGCGCCAGGAGAACAGAAATGACACAGATTTCGAGAAGGCAATTTGTGGCTGCGGGGTTGATGGCCGCGGCGGGCGCGGCGATGCGTGCGAATCCGCTGGGTATGCCGATCGGTTGCCAGACTTATCCGGTGCGGACGAATCTTCAGGCGGATTTTCCGGGCACGATTAAGATGCTGACCGACGCGGGATTTCAGACGATCGAACTATGTTCGCCGGCCGGTTACAGAGAGTTCGGCGGGCTCGCGAAATACACGGGAAAAGAGCTGAAGAAGATGCTCAATGACATGGGCGTTACGTGCGTGAGCTGTCACTTTGGCATGCGCGAACTGCGGACGAATCACGCCGAGAGAATCGCGTGGGCTTCCGATATGGGGATGACGCAGATGGCGGTGGCGAGTCTGAGCGGGCCGAAGAATCCAACGATGGACGATGTGAAGAAGGCGGCGGACGAATACAACAAATTCGGCGAAGAGGCACGCAAGGCCAATATCTGGCAGACGCTGCACAACGAAAATTTCGAAGAGAGCATGGTGGGCGACAAGCGCACGTACGACGTTCTGTTCGAACTGCTGGATCCGAAACTGGTGAAGTTTCAGTTTCAGGTTTCGACGATTGCAGAAGGCTTCGACGCTGCGGAGTACTTCAGAAAATACGCGGGGCGGTTTATCTCCATGCACGCGCAGGGCTGGGATATGGACGCGAAACAGCAGGTGGCGATCGGTTCGGCGAAGGATTCGCTCGACTGGAAGAAGATTTTTGCGGCGGCTAAAGTTGGCGGCATTCAGAATTATTTTGTCGAGATGAATTACGATCTGATGAAGGCCAGCGTGCCGTATCTGAAGTCGCTGCAGGTTTGAGGGCGAAGACGACGTCGCAGCAGAAGAGAAGATCGAGCAGGGCGCTGAAGAGGGTCAGGTGACGGCCACCATCGGCGCCATCGAGCATGCAGATCGCGAATTCCGCCGCGAGCGATAAAGTCACGCTGGCAAGCAGGATGCGCAGCGGCCACGACGGCGGCGCAAGAATCCATGCGAGCGCTGTTACGGTCAAAATGTAAGCAAGATAAATCAGGGGCCGGTCGCCGAAGATCGCGTCTTTGATGGTTTCCCACACGGTGAAGAAGTGGCTGATCGATTGGGGCGGTTTACCTTGAGATTCATCGTAGTTGCCGAGACGGTGAGCGACCCCGGACATTCGCATGCGCACGCGGTCCATGGAGGCTTCGTCGAGATTTTCGCGCGCGATCAGCCAGGCTGCGGATGGATGGCGCAAGTAGAGACGAATCAATTCGACGGGGCCGAACCAGTGGCCGAACTGTTCGGCATATTCGGGATCCTGCACGGGAACGTCTTCGGCGAAGGCAACCTCGCCGGAGTAGCGTGCCCAGGAGGTTGGGATTTGCGTTTCAGCGAGGTATGCAGCGGGGTTCGGGACGGTGGGCAGGATGCGGTAGAAGAGCGCGTTGAAGGTGGCTTCTCCCTGATAGAAGCGCGGCATGGTGCTCAATGAAAGAAATGCGCCGGTCAGGATGATGAGCGTGCCGAGTGTGCGGGGCCAGCGGGGTCCGCAGCCGATCCAGAGCGCCGGAATGAAGAGAATTGCCATGGGCGCGTGCTGACTTTTCGAGCCAGCCAGTACGGCCAGCCAAAGGGCGGCGACGAGGACGGATAAAGCACTGGAGTCCTTGCGGAGCGCCACAAGTCCGACGGCAGCGAGCGCGCCGGTGAGGGTGGCAAGCGACAAGGCGTCGAAATAAAGCGTGTTGAACATGGGCACGAAGACCGCGTTGCAGAGGACTAATATCCAGATTGTTTGCGCCGTGACGGAATGCGTCAGGGGCAGAAAGCGCAGGGCGTGCTGCAGCGTTAGAAAGCCAGCGAAGAAGATCAGGCCGTAGACGATGCCCATGAAGCGCAGGTCGAAGTCGGTCTTTGAGAAGATGGTGTGGTCGAGCCAGAGTCCGACGTGAAAGGCGGCGTGGTTGGTGGTGCGCATGGGCCAATCGATGCAGGAATCGGCGTCGTAGGTGTAGCGGAGGACGGTGTAATCGAAGTAAGCGGTTTGGTTGGTGGGCGCGGGGCCGAGGCAGAGCGAGCCGAGGATTTTTTCGAAATCGTGATCGTTGGCGACGCTGAGGACAGGGGGCACGAAAAGCTGCCAGATCACGAGCAGCAGAACGAGCGCGCAGAAGGCGAGGTCGATATGTGCGCGCCGATGGATTGCCAGAGCCATTATGTTATATACTTGCACCTGCCGGAAAACGGATACGAGGAAAACAGATGAGAGTTTCAGGAAAGTTGCTGGCGCTGGGCTTCGTGGCTGCGATGGCTGCGTTTGTCGCGATGATCGCTTCGGCGCAACAGATGCCGGCGACTAAACAGGCGCCGCTTTATAACACGGTGAAGGCGAAACTGCTGGCGGGGAAGCAGGTTTTCAGTTTTACGCAGACCACGGCGGATCCTGCCGGTTATTGCGAGAAGGCGAAGCACTACGACTACACGTGGTTCGAAATGCAGCACAGCACGCTCGAATATAAAGACATCGAGGCGATGATTGCGGCGTGTCCAAGGGTGGCAGCGACGCCGATGATCCGTCTGCCGGACGCGCAGGAGTGGCATATTCAGCATGCGATGGACATCGGGGCGCTGGGCGTGGTTATTCCGACGGTGGACGATGTGGATCGCGCGCGCGAAGGGGCGAAATGGGCGCGGTATCCGCCAGTGGCGCGGCGCAGCCAGGGGCAGGGACAGTACGGATTGATTTGGGGGATCAACGGCATCAATTACCGGCAGACGATCAACGACAACACGCTGGTGGTGGTCATGATCGAGACGCCGACGGGCGTGGCGAACGCGTTCGATATCGCGTCGGTGCCCGGGGTGGATGTGGTGATTACGGGCAACAACGATCTCAGTTCATTTTCGGGTTATCCGCAGACCGACGATCGGTATCAGGCGCTGGTGAAGCAGGTTCACGATTCGACCATTAAGGCGGGCAAGATTTTCGGGCAGGCGGCGGCTATTTATGCGACCGGGGCTCATAGTTATGACGCTCGATTCTTTCAGAACGGGCCTTCGAACGACGGCTGGGTTCCACCGGCGGCGCCGGGCGCGAAGCCGGTCAATGTGAACGCGCCGCCCAAGGGCGAAGAGCCGTAGGAAGGATGATGAAATCGATGAAGGCTATTTCGACGTGGAGCGTTGTTGGTGTTTTGCTGGCGGCGGGTGCGCTGGTGGCGCAGAATCCGGGGATTCAGCGGACGATCCTGCAGCGGAAAGACATCTCGGTGCCGGGGCGCGAGGCGGTGATTGCGCGGGTGGAGATTGCGCCGGGGGCGTCGGCCGGCCGGCATACGCATCCGGGCGAGGAGATCAGTTACATTCTGGAAGGCCAGGCGGACATTCTGGTGGATGGTCAGCCGGTGTTGCATGTGAAGCCGGGCGATTCATTTATTATTCCGGCGGGCGCGATACACGATGCGCATAATACTGGCACGGTGCCGCTGCGGTTGGTTGGGGTTTATGTAGTGGACAAGAGTAAGCCGATGGCCAGTCCTGCACCTGAAGGGCAGGGACACTGATCCCACGGCAGTGAATTCAAAGTAACGCCGTTGCGGCAGGGGGTCGGATTGTTAAGCCGCCGTTTCCTGCCGCACGTGAATTGGGCGGGATCTATCGGGCCAGACAGCAATGCGGTTAGTGTTGTGGTAATGCCCGCGTAGCATAGCGCCAATTTCGATCTTTGTCAGGCGACGTTTTGCGTCGCCGTCTATAACGATGTTTTCATCGCTATCCGCCCTCTGGAGCCGCGAACTACGTCTTTCGCTTGAACGCGGCGTGATCAGACCAGTCTGAAAGTTCTCTCGTCGGCGTGATCTGCATGAGTCAGCGCCGTCAGCCCTATCGGATACTACATGGGGCGCCCGAGAGTCCAGTTTCACCTCAATCGACGTTTCCCGGCCGGGAAAATATTGTCAGCAACGGCCAGTGAATTAGCCGTTCCCTGACTGGAAAATAACACGCGCGGTGGCGAAACCGGTTCGCGGCAATTGCCGGCGCGGGGACGGACGTGCCAGCTAAATGGCTAGCTCACAATGGGATGCGGCGGAACGAAGATTTCTGAAAATAGTTGTGAACGGGTTTCCGTGAAGCGCGAAATCTTCATTGCTACGATGTGTATGGCGTGTCTTAGCGTGTACCGACCGCCCGTGTCGCGACCTCCGTCGGTCTCCTGTTTCCATTCCACTACCGCCTCCGTCTTGCGGTTCGCTTGCAGGAGTTCGTCCCGTTTCCGGGACAGGAGGATGCAATGAAAGACATCAGACGAAGGCTCGTAATTGCGGGTATGCTGGCGATCGGCATCAGTCCTGCGCAAACGGACGATGCGGCGCTGATCGCCAAGGCCAAAGGCATTCATGCGCGGGTCATTACGCTCGATACGCACAACGATATTGAGCCTTCGTACTTCACGGCGGATTGCAATTACACCATGCGGCTCACGACGCAGGTGAATCTGCCGAAAATGGCGGAGGGCGGCATGGATGTTTCGTTCATGATCGCTTATGTGGGCCAGGGTCCGCTGACGCCGGAAGGTTATGACAACGCTTACCGGCAGGCGGTGGCGAAGTTCGACGCGGTGCATCGGCTGACGGAGAAGATCGCGCCGGATCAGATTGGCCTGGCGCTGACACCGGCCGACGTGATCGCTCTGCATAAGAAAAATCTTCGAATCGCGGTGATCGGTGTGGAGAATGGATATCCCATCGGGACGGACATCCACAGGGTGAAAGAGTTTTACGACCGGGGTGGGCGATACATGTCTCTGGCGCACAACGGCAATAGCCAGCTGGCCGATTCGAATACGGGAGAAACTCAGGGTTATCTGTATAACAACGGGCTGTCGCCGCTGGGCCGCGAAGTGATTGCCGAGATGAACCGGCTGGGGATGATGGTGGATTTGTCGCATCCATCGAAGGGCGCAAATATGGAAGCGATGCGGCTTTCCAAGGCTCCGGTGATTGCGTCGCATTCGGCGGTGCGCGCGCTGGCCGATGTCAGCAGAAATATGGACGACGAGCAGTTGCTGGCGCTGAAGAAGAATGGCGGCGTGGTGCAGATTGTCGGGTTTGCTTCTTACATCAAGGTGGATTCGAAGGAACGCACGGAGGCGCTGGCGAAGCTGCGCGACGAGTTCGGGCTTGCGGCGGCGGGCGGACGCGGTGGCAGCGGCGGCGGCGGAGGAGGGCGCGGTCGTGGCGCGGGGGCGGCCTCGGATCGGGGATGCCCGGTAGAAAGCGCCGGTAGCGCTGCGTCGCAGGGTCGGGGTGCGGGTGGTGCCGGCGGGCGTGGGCGAGGGGCGACGGGTCTGGAGACGCTTTCACCGGAACGCCGTGCGGAATACGATAAACGCCTGGCTGAGATCGACGCGAAGTTGCCGCCGGCGGGCCGGGCCAATGTGAAGGACTTCGTGAATCATATCGATTACGCGGTGAAGCTGATTGGGATCGATCATGTGGGGATTTCGTCGGACTTCGATGGCGGGGGCGGGATCGACGGCTGGAACAGCGCGGCGGAGGCTTTCAACGTCACGCTGGAGCTGGTGCGGCGCGGTTATACGGAAGAGCAGATTGGAAAGCTGTGGAGCGGCAATCTGCTTCGGGTGTGGGGAGAAGTGGAGAAGGTAGCGCAGCAGTTGCAGAAAAAGCAGGGCTGACGCAGCGTTTTAGAAGAAGAGGAGAGGCCAATGCACAAAAACATATTTCGCAGCGCGTTTTCCGCGTTCTTCATTTTCAATTCCGTGGCTTATTTTTGCGGCGTGCCTTTGAGCGCGCGTGAGCCGGTGAGGGCGCGGCACGCCATGGTGGTGGCGTCGCAACCCGCTGAGCAGGCGGGGATCGCGATCCTGCAGCGCGGTGGCAACGCGATCGACGCGGCAGTGGCGGTGGGGTTTGCGCTGAATGCCGCGTATCCTTTCGCGGCCGCGCTGGGCGGGGGCGGTTTCATGACGATTCGCCTGGCCGACGGGACCAGCACGTTTATCGACTTCCGCGAAGAGGCGCCGGGTAAGGCATCGAAGGACATGTATCTGGATGCCAACGGGAATGCGACGCGAGAGAGCTCGACGGGCTGGAAGTCGTCGGGCGTGCCGGGAACGGTGCGCGGGTTCGAACTGGCGCAGAAGAAATACGGCAAGCTGAAATGGGCGGAGGATCTGGAGCCAGCGATCACGATGGCGGCGAAGGGGTTCCCGGCTCCGTACGCGCTGGCGGAAATGCTGCGGACGGCGCGCAGCGTGGCGAACAATCCGGAATCGAAACGGGTTTATCAGCGCGATGGCAAGTTTTTCGAGGCGGGGGAGACGGTTACGTTTCCGGATCTGGCGCGGACGCTGACGCGGATCGCGGAGAAGGGGCCGGATGAGTTTTATCTGGGCGAGACGGCGCACACGCTGGCAGCGGCAATGGAAGCCAATGGCGGGCTGATCACACTGGACGATCTGAAGAATTACAAGGCGGTGGAGCGGGCGCCGCTCACGGGCAAGTATCGCAACTACACCATTATTACGGCTGCGCCGCCGAGCGGGGGCGGGCTCGGAATCATACAGATGCTTGGGATGCTGGAAGGCACGGGTTACGAGAAAGGCGGCTTCGGATCGGCATCGTCGCTGCATTATGAGGCGGAGGTAATGCGGCGTTTTTACGCCGACCGGGCTCAGTATCTGGGCGATCCGGACTTCGTGAAGAACCCGATTGCGGGTCTGCTCGATCCGGCGTATATCGCGAGCCGGAGAGCATCGATCGACCCCTTACACGCGACGCCGAGCAATGTGGTGGGGCCGGGCAAGCCGGCGGGCGCAGAGAGTTCGGAGACGACGCATTTCGACGTGGTGGACGCGGACGGGAATGCGGTTGCGGTCACGTTTACGCTGAACGGCGGCTTTGGGAATGGCATTACGGTGCCGGGGCTCGGGCTGCTGCTGAATAACGAGATGGACGATTTCACGTCGAAGGCGGGCGCGCCGAATTTGTTTGGTCTGGTGCAGGGGCAGGCGAATATTATTGCGCCGGGCAAGCGGCCGCTGTCGTCGATGGCGCCGACGATTGTGCTGAAGGATGGCAAGCTGTTCGCCGTGCTGGGCGGACCGGGAGGGTCGCGAATTCCATCGGCGATTTTGCAGGCGTTTGTGAATGTGGTGGATTTCGGAATGAACGCGCAGGACGCGGTGGACGCGCCGCGGATTCATCATCAATGGATGCCGGACCGGATCACGATGGAGAAGGGAATTTCGCCGGATACGATTGACCTGCTGAAGGCGCGGGGCCATGACGCGCGCTACGAGGGCGGGCCGGTGACGGCGGAGGTGGAGATGATTCTGATCGATGGCGGGTGGCTACAGGGGGCGGGCGATCCGCGGAGATCGGGCACGGCGGCGGGGTATTGAGTACGATTCCGGCAGACGATGCGACGCGCGGGCTGACGCTTTCCGAGGCGGACGATCCGGGCCTGCCGCATCTTGGCGTAGCGGGCGACACGTACACGATTTTGCTATCGGGGAAGGATACGGCGGGGCGCTACTGTCTGATTGACATGCACGTTCCGCCGGGTGGGGGTCCGCCTCCGCATCGGCACGATTTTGAGGAATCGTTCACGGTGCTGGAAGGCGAGATCGAGGCTACGTTTCGCGGCCAGCGGCAGACGGTGCGGGCGGGGCAGGTTATTAATATTCCGGCTAATGCGCCGCACCAGTTCAGAAACGAGTCGCAGGAAGCGGCGCGGTTGCTGTGTATGTGCTCGCCCGCGGGGCTGGAAGAAATGTTCCTTGAAGTGGGCGTGCCGGTGGCGACGCGCACGACCGCGCCTCCGAAACCCGACGCCGCTATGCAGGAGGCGTTCCTGGCGCGCGCCGGGGCTGTGGCGGCGAAGTACAGAACCGAGTTGCTGCGCCAAGCTTGAGTGGAAGCTGCCGCTTACTGGAACAGCAGCGGAGCGAACGCGACAAGATTGCGCTTCCAGACGGTGTAGGAGTGAGTGCCCGGCGTCACGATATCGGTGAACGGCACGTTGTTCTGTTTGAGCGCGGCTTTGAACGCTACGACAGAAGGGCCGACCAGCGTGTCTTCACTGCCGCAGGCAATCCAGAAGAGCTTAAATTGTTTTGCCCAGGCGGGTGTGAGCGCGGCGGGAAGCGTGGTGGTTCCGCCACGGCCTCCGCCTACCGCGGGCGAAAACATGCCGACATAGTTGAAGAGTTCGGGGTGCAGGAGCGCGATCTGCTCGGTCTGGCCGCCGCCCATGGAGAGGCCGGCGATGGCGCGCGTGGCCTTCGTGTTGCCGGCGTTGTAATTTTTTTCCACCTGCGGCATGATCTCGGTCAGCAGCGAGGTGAAGTACGGGGTGACGACGGGCTGGCCCGCGTTCCCTGAAGCTCCGCGTCCTCCGCCGCTGCCACCGCGTCCGCCACCTGCGCCGCCGCGTCCGCCACCTGCGCCGCCGCGTCCGCCAAAGTCATTCGCTGGCGGGGGAGCGTTCGGATCGGTGACGGCGGGCAAGGGCTGCGCGGGGTGACCGAGCGGCATCACGACAATCATTTCCTTCGATTTGCCGGCTGCGATCAGCGAATCCATGATGAGATTCGCTTTGCCGATATCGGACCAGCCGGCCGCGTTCTCGCCAGCGCCGTGTTGCAGGTAGAGCACGGGATAACGGCGGGAGCGCTTCGGATCGAAGGCGGGCGGCGTGTAGACGTAGTAGTCGCGGTAAGCTTCCATCGCTTTGGAATAGAACGTTACGTGAGCCAGAGCGCCGTGCGGAATGCTGGTCAGTTCCCACGGCTCGGCGGGATTGCCGGGGACGAGGAACTGGCTCTGCCAGTTGCCGGACGCGCCGAGTTCGCCCGCGGCGTTGGGGCGTCCGGTCTTCATGACTGCGCCGCTTGACGGATCGGGCATGCCGACGCCATCGACGGTGAAGCTGTAGGCGTAGACGTCGGGCTGGAGGGGGCCCATGGTCACGGTCCAGACGCCATCGTCGCCTTTGATCATGGGCACGCGGTCGCCGGGTTCGGGGACCAGGATGACGGCTTTCGCGTTTGGGTTGCGGTAGCGAAACGCGACATGGCCATCGGTCATCACCTGGGGTGAGCGAAGCGCCTGAAAGCCGCTGCCGAACGCGGGGCCACCACGGCCACGACCGCCGGACGCACCTGCGGGGGCCTGACCAAACGCGAGCGGTAAAAGCAGAGCCCCGAGCAGGGGGACGCACAGCAAGGCTTTGTTCATAAGACGAAACTCTCTTTCCTGAGACTGCACCGAACATGATATCCCCCTGCACGCGGGCAGATTAGGGTTTAGCGTGTTGTCAGATGCCGATGAGTTGTTCAATGCGGCACTGCACGATCACGATGTCGGGCGATTCCTGAACCGCGTTGTAGTAGCGCGTCTGGAAATCGGAGCCGTGTTCACGTGGTCTCATCATTTCGCGCGCCTGCGCTAACAGCGCATCGGCCACCGGCTGTTCCGCGGTGCTGCGGCGGGACAGCGCTTCGTCGATCGCCACCACAAGGCCGGATATCTGCTTGAGCCAGGCGAAGTGCGGGTCTCCAAGGACTAGTGTGAGGAACGGGCCCGGGCCGGCAATCGGTCCATTAGCTTTTTCGTAGACGGCGCGCTCGCGATCAAGAAGCAACTTGTGCTGATCGATCAGAAGGCCGCTGAGTTTGCCAAGGAGTTCTCTGCTCTCGGGGTGAATCGGTTGAGGAGACATAGTCGACTTTTATTGTGCCTTGGCCACGAAAGCGGACCGAACGGGAGGGCACAACCTTGCTCCCGGATTATGACATAATTGGCGCAATTCGTCCCGGAAGGGGGTCGCCATGAAATCAGCGCTTGGGTTCCTGTTGATGGCAATCGTTGGGTTGGTGTGCCTATGGGCCCAGAAGAGCGGCGGCACATCCCCTGCGGCTCCAGCTAATCCGACGGCAACCGCTCCACCGGCGACCACTCCGTCGCCAGGCACTCCTGCGCCAACCACTCCGGCGCCGGTCATCACCTTACCGAAGCCCATCTATCTTTCGGGCACCGTGATTGTGGACGACGGTTCGCCATTGCCAGGCAACGTCGACATCCAGTCTATTTGCGGCAGTCAGCGGCGCGCGGTGGCCCATACGAGTCCCGCGGGCGACTTTGGATTTCTATGGGGCGACACCGGGGGCGTGTTTGAAGACGTGTCGGAAAATGGGCGGAATTTTGGCAGCGGCGGCGGTGGTGGCAGTGGTTCCGGCTCCGGTTCGAATTCGCCTTCGGGCAGCGGTAATGCGGCAGGCAACAATGCCACAGGCGGCAATGCCGGCAGCGGCGGTCGCATGACGGATCCGCTGGCCGATTGCGATCTGCGGGCAGAATCCCCGGGATACGCGAGCAGCAATGTGAGTTTGTACCAGCATTCGGCTTTCGATCGTTTCGACGTCGGGACGATTGTGCTGCACCGGGTTACCGGCGACGAAGGTCGGGTGGTGAGTCTGCTGGCGCTCAAGGCGCCGAAGGACGCGAAGAAGAATTTCGATAAGGGCACCGAACAGGCGCGGGCGAATAAACTGTCCGATGCCGCCCCGAGCTTTCAGAAGTCGGTGGCAACTTACCCACAGTATGCGGACGCGTGGTTTAGCCTGGGACGGGTGCAGGAGCAACTGGGCGCGAAAGACGCCGCGCACGAAGATTTCCAGAAAGCGATGGACCTGGACGGCAAGCTGGTGGGTCCGTGGCAGGAATTAGGCTACATGGCATCGGATCAGTCAAAGTGGGAGGACGCTGCGCGGTATCTGAATCGCGCGGTGCGACTGGACCCGATGAATTCCCCGATGGCATGGTATTTCAACGCCATGGCGAATTACAATCTGGGGCGG
>Ga0302198_10002642_pt1 | contig 18642 bp, 13 predicted proteins | sample II_Bog_N2_2_FD_193521 | JGI IMG/M metagenome (GOLD analysis project Ga0302198, IMG submission 193521) | Peat permafrost microbial communities from Stordalen Mire near Abisko, Sweden - II_Bog_N2_2 | ecosystem: Environmental > Terrestrial > Soil > Wetlands > Peat | place: Sweden: Abisko... | reverse complement strand
GTTGAGGTTGAATTGATTGACGACCAGCGCGCGCTCGCGGTGGTCCCATCCGTTCGTAAGCAGAACTCCGCCCACGTCGAAGAGGATTACGTCGAAGGGGAACATCGGCGCCTCTCTTTCAACTCCAAATTCGTAATTAAAGGAACAAATCCACTAGTTTCCTAGCGACAAAAAACGACTGTCATCCTGAGCGAAAGGGGCCCCGAACGTCTTTCAGTTCGGGGGTGGTGAGTCGAAGGATCTGCTTTTGTTCTTTCCTCTGAAGTTCATAACAAACAGAGACTATGCCGGGCTGTTCGACCCGTCTCCACACATATACTTCGCTTCGATCGCCAGCACCTTCTTGAACCGGCGCGTGAACCGCTCTTCGTTTGCAATGAATTTTGCGCCGATGAATGCATCCACCACTTCGTACGCCAGCGAAGTGCCGATAATCCGCGCGCCCAGCACAATCACATTCATGTCGTCGTGCTCCACTCCCTGGTGAGCGGAATACGTGTCGTGGCACATGCCGGCCCGAATGCCCGGAATCTTGTTTGCCGCCACGCACACCCCGACCCCCGACCCGCAGATGAGGATGCCCCGATGCGCTACGCCCGCCTTGATTGCGTTGCCCACCAATTCAGCAAAGTCGGGATAGTCGTCCGGCAAGTCGCCGCGGTAAGCGCCAAGGTCCACCACTTCGTGTCCTGCCTTGGCAAGGTAGCCGCGGACATCCTCCTTGAGAGGAAACCCCGCATGATCCGCACTGATTACTAACTTCACGATGAACTCCTTTGGAGCAGTTGTCAGTTGTCAGTCTTTAAAACCCGGCTTGAACTGCGGCCCAAACCGCAATCCCGATGGCTGCGGACCGGGAGACTGAACACTGACAACTGATAACTGAAGACTGTCTCGTTACTTCACCAGCTTCTTCGCCCGCGCCGCCACGTTAGCGGCCCCGAATCCCAGCTTCTCCAGAACCACCGGTCCGGGTGCGGAAGCACCAAACCGATCAATTCCGAGCACGTCCCCATCCAGGCCCACATACTTCCACCAGCCGAGAGTGGCACCCGCCTCGACTGCCAGCTTGGGCACATCCCTGGGCAGCACGCCGGCCTTGTATTCCGGCGTCTGTTCCTCGAAAATCTTCCAGCTCGGGAAACTCACAACGCGTGCGCGGATTCCCTCAGCCGCAAGCAGCTTGGCGGCCTCGACGATCGGCTGCACTTCCGATCCTGTGCCGATGAGCACTACCTGCGGGTTCTCGACATCCTCAAGCACATAGGCGCCGTGACTTACTCCGCCCAGCACGTCCACCGCTGCTGCATCGATCACCGGCAAATCCTGCCGGCTAAGTGCAAACCAGGCCGGACCCTTGCGCTCAAGAGCCAGCCTCCATGCCGCTGCGGTTTCGTTGGCATCCGCAGGCCGGAAATCGGTCAAATTCGGAACTGCGCGCAGCGCCATCAGGTGCTCGATGGGCTGATGCGTCGGCCCATCCTCACCCAGCCCGACCGAGTCGTGCGTAAACACAAACAGCGACCGAATCCTCATGAGAGCGGCCAGCCGGATTGCCGGCTTGCAGTAATCGGAGAACGTAAAGAAGGTTGACCCGAAGGGAATCAGGCCTCCGTGTGCCGCCATTCCATTCACCGCCGCGCACATACCGAATTCGCGCACCCCAAAAAAAACGTTCCGCCCGGTCGGGTCGACATGGAAGCTGGCGCCCGGCTTGAAGATCGTTTTGGTCGAAGCCGTCAGGTCCGCCGCGCCGCCAAACAGCTCCGGAACCTTGTCAGCAATCGCATTCATCACCAAGCCGCCGGCATTGCGGGTCGCCTGGGGCTTGCCCGCAGGAAAGCTCGGAATCGCTTTCTCCCAATCGGCCTTGCGCACATCCTTCTGTGTCCGCTCAAATTCCGCGGCAGACTCCGGATTCGCCGCTTTGTATCCCTCAAATTTCTCGTTCCACTCCGCCTCAAGCCCGGCTCCGCGATCGACGGCCTTGCGCCAGTTCTGCAGCGCTTCGTCGGGAACATAAAAGCTCTGGTCCTCAGGGAATCCGAAGAATTTCTTTGTGGCCGCCACAGCCTCCGCGCCCAGCGCCTCGCCGTGCACCTTGTTGGTTCCCGCCTTCGGGCTACCGTAGCCAATCACCGTCCGCACTGCGATGATCGAGGGCCTTTCCTTCTCGGCCTTGGCATTTTCAATCGCCTCTTCAATGGCCTTCAGATCATTGCCGTCATGCACACGCTGCACATGCCAGTGATAGGCCTTGAAGCGCTCCAGCACATCGTCGTTGTAGCTCAGCTCCGTAGGCCCATCCAGCGAAATCAGGTTGTCGTCGTACAGAATCGTCAGCTTGCCCAGTGCCAGCGTCCCGGCCAGCGCGCAGGCCTCGTGGCTTACGCCTTCCATCAAATCGCCGTCACCGCACAGCGCAAACGTGTGGTGATTCACAATCTCGTATCCCGGCTTGTTGTAAATCGCCGCCAGATGCTTCTCGGCCATGGCCATGCCAACGGCCATCCCAATTCCCTGTCCGAGCGGACCGGTGGTCACTTCCACGCCTTCCGTGTCGCCATACTCCGGATGCCCCGGCGTGATGGACTCCCACTGCCGGAAGCTCTTCAAATCGTCCAGCGTGACCTTGTAGCCGGAGAGGAAGAGCGACCCGTACAGCAGCGCCGAAGCGTGGCCATTCGAAAGCACGAAGCGGTCCCTGTCCGCCCACTTCCAATTCGTGGGGTTGTGCTTCATCAGCTTGTGGTACAGCAGATAGGCGATGGGCGCACAGCCCAACGGAGCGCCGGGGTGGCCGCTATTGGCTTTTTGCACGGTGTCCACTGCCAGCAAACGAAGCGTGTCGATCGACAACTGGTCGATTGTCTGTGATTCCAGTGATTGTCCTGCCAGGCTTGTAGCCATAATTGTTCAAATCCTTTCGCTGCGGCGCTCGGCGCGCCAGTCAATCCATTCGGGAATACGGTCAAGTTCCCGCTCTCAGTCCGCTTCCACCTTCACGTCCACATTGTATCCAAGCCAGCTGTCCTGTTCCGTCCAGCGCAGAGTCCATTGCAAGGTGCTGCCGCCCGGACCGGCCACAATGTCAGCCAAGTGTCCTGCGCTTCCCAAACTGCGGCTGCTCGTGGTGTGCTTCGTCTCCCAGCCATCCACTGTCCAGGTCGCCTCGAACCGCCCCTCGTCCAGAATGCGCAGCGTGCTTCCCGCCGGAATCGCCTGAATTGGCCGCCGCAGCGAATAGATCTCCAGCTTGCGCCGCCGAATACGGCACTCGCGCTCATCGCCTTCCGGGTCGCAGTAGCGTGCGTAGACCGGATCGATCCGGTCAAACACTTTTCCGTCCACGGCAGAACGGAGCAGCTTTAGATACTCGGCATGAGCCCACACCAGCGGCACCGCCGAGCCGGTCGGCTGGCCTTTCCTCATGCTCGCCTCGGGAATATTCTCCTGGTCCCACACCTGTTCCGGCATCATCTGCCCGCAGGTGGCGAACCCCTCATAGGTCTTGATCAGCGCCGAAATATCGTTGCCCGCCGCCAGCTCGTAGTGAGCCCTTTCGCCCGTCAGCAGCGGCCAAGGCGCGCCCTGGCCCCAGCCCTGAAACGGAGCGCCGTCCGCATGGTTTCCATAACCGTCCCAGTTGTAGCGCAGCCATCCTGGACCCTGTGGAAGCTCCCGCTTCAGCACCGCGTCCACTACCACCAGCGAATCCATAATCAAGGGATCGTCGGCTCGCCGCACTCCGTAGCGAACCAGCTCCAGGAATCCCGCGTCGATAATCTCTCTCGCTTCAAATTCGTACCGCGTACCCGGCGGGCGGTTTGAAATGTGGATCGATTCCTTCCCGCAGCTTTCGTGAGCATAGGCCGCGCCGCACTCCGGCGGCCGGATGCGCATGTAGTGCCGCTTGATGTCAGGATGCAGCACGCCGTTGTTGGTCACCGTCCAGTCTTCCAGGTGGCACGCGATCCAGTCGGAAAACTCCTCCAGAAACACCGCCAGTTCCATCGAATCGTGAGCCCGCGCAATTTCCGCTGCGCAAATCAGCCCGCCAATCACAGCCGCCAGCGTGGAAGGCGAATAGCCTGAGTTCTCCTCCCAGCGATCCTGCTGCGTAATGGGCGCGTGCCGCACCAGGAACCCGGCCGCCCGCTCAACAAACGGGAAAATCTCCAGATCGCCCAGCGCATCGGCCTTCCACAGCCGCCACGCCAGAATCAGCGGAAACGCTACCTCGTCCAGTTGCTGGCCCGTCCAGTACGGCGTCCCGTCAATCCAGAAATTCTGCGCAAACGCCCCGCTGGGCTGTTGCGTACACGCCAGGTAAACCAGGGCCCGTCGCGCTGTTTCCGCCCGCCCGCAGGCCAGCAGCGCGGTCGCCGTCTGCACCATGTCCCGCGTCCACACCAGGTGGTAGCCGCCCAGGTCGTCGTCCCCCTTTACCTGGCCCCACGGAATCGACAACGAAGCCACAAACGCGCCGGAATACGTCTTGTCTTCGTGCGCCAGCAGCACGTTGTGGCTGGTGCCCATCAGCTTGCCGCCATCGCTCGCCTTCGCCGCCAGCCACGCCGGATTCGCCGCCCGCTTCCACTGCGTAATGTATCGGCTCCGGTTCTCTTCGAACGGCGTTGCAAGCGCTCCCATCGTCTTTTGCGCCGCCGTGTGATGTCCCGCCCCGATGCCCACACCCACCGTGAATTCGATTTTGCCCAAGGCGCGCTGCGAGTCCAGGTTTACTTCCCCCATCACCGCGATGTTGCCATTCGTGGCCGATCCAAACTCCCAGTCCATCCTGAAGTTGTCCATCAAGTCGCGCCAGCCGTCGCTTGAGCCCACAAACCCGCAGCTCACCCTGGAGAAGCCGACGCTGGTCCCCATGGCCAGCGACCACTCGTTCTTCCACGCCAGCACCGCCTTGTATCCCGCAAAATCCACCGCATGCGCGGAGTTGCCCGCGCCGCCGCCATCCAGATGCGGCGCCAGCAACGCATAAACCTTCAGCCGGGGCAGCAGGGCCGCGTCGCCCTCAATGCGCACATTCGTCAGCACAACCGAGTGGTGCGGATCGCAAATGATTTCCTTCGTCAGGGTGTAGCGGCCTGCCGGATCGGCATTCACGTAGCGGACGCCCAGAGCCTCAGGATGGATGTACTCAAATGTGGTCTGCAGGTCCCGCTTTTCCTCGTGGACAAACGTCTCCCCGTCGGTCACCAGGAACTCCATGTCGCGCACCTGGGCCCGGTCGATGGTCGGGTGATAGACCTCATTCAGAACCCCATGGCTGCAGGTAAACCAGACCCGGCTCGACGCAGCGTACGCCGTACCCACCGCGTCCTTCACGCTTGACGTCCACCGCGGCTCCATGCCGGGACTGCCAAACGCTTCGCCCTGCTGCTCAAGCCAGCGGTACTGCTCCGCACCTTGTTTCGCCTGTTCGCTCATCCTGCACGCCCCGCTTCCTGTTGGGGATTTCAACAAACCGCGCAGGATTGGGGAAGCCGCGCGCTGCCGTTCATCTTACCGATGTTTTCCAATACCCGAAAGTTTCGTCCCCGCGCACTTGGTCCTTCCATTCCCTGTTCCCTGTTCCCTATTCCGTGTCTCCAAACACATTCCCGCAACTTCCGCTCCGCCTCAGGCATCCATCCAAACATACGGCGTGCGCCGCAGAGCGTGAAGATTCTGTATCACCCTACCGGCCCGCAACCCCTGTCCTTTGTAGCTCAACCGGAAGGCCGGCCTACACAGTACAATCCGAACGAAGGAGAATTCCCCGATGGCTTACGAACTCGCACCACTGCCTTACGATTACGCGGCCCTTGAGCCGTTCATCGATGCGGAAACCATGCACCTGCATCACGATAAACACCACCAGGCATACATCAACAACGTGAATGCCGCGCTGGCCAGCCATCCCGACCTCGCAGCCAAATCCGTCGACGACCTGGTCCGCGACCTTTCGCAGGTCCCTGAAGATATCCGCGGCGCCGTCCGCAACAATGCCGGAGGCCACTCCAATCACACCGCCTTTTGGAATCTGATGGGCCCGGTAGGTTCGGACGGCATTGGCGGCGCGCCCACCGGCCCCATCTCCGACCAGATCCATGCTGACTTCGGCGACTTTGAAGCGTTCAAGAAGACCTTCAACGAGGCCACTGCCAAGCAGTTCGGCTCCGGGTGGGGCTGGCTGGTTTTCCAGGCCGGCAAGCTGAAGGTCATCACTACCCCCAACCAGGACTCGCCGCTGACCCAGGGCCTCTATCCCATCCTTGGCAACGATGTTTGGGAGCACGCCTACTACCTGAAGTACCAGAACCAGCGCCCCAAGTACCTTGAGGCCTGGTGGAACGTTGTGAACTGGCACGAAGTGAACAAGCGCTTCGCGACCGCCAAGGGCTAAAAAAGCAGTGGTCAGTTGTCAGTGATCAGTTGTCAGAAAACCTCCCCAGGTCCCTCTTCCGGGACCTGGGTTCCTCTTTGGGCCAAGCAACCTTGTGGTGGTTGGGCCGGCGGCGAATTGCGATTTCGTCACTGGCCTTTTGGCAGCTTGCGGGCTTTGCGGAGGTCTTGCCAGTCTTTTTCGGTCTGGTCGGCGTAGGCTAGGCCAAATTTGCCGAGAGCTTCGGCGAAGCCGTCGCCGGAGCCGAGGTAGCCGGCGATGACCAGCGGGTCGCCTGAGCGGGCGTGGCCACGGGCGAGCAGTTCGCCGCAGACCTCGGCGAACGCAGTTAGCGCTGGGCCGGCCAGGTCATCGAGCGAGATGGAACCTTTGTGGTCGTTGAGTTGGCGGACGAGGTAGTTGCGCCCGGCGATGTGAGTCCAGCCGAGGAAAGGATCGGACTGGATCTGCATGGCTTTCTGACCTTCGGCGACGCGCTGGCCGTTGTGATGGGGAGGATGGGCGTCTGGCAGGTAGGGCGCGTAGCCGGAAGCGGGCTCCTCTTTGATCTGCAGGAAGAGCGGGTCGGCGGGGCTGTTGCCTTCAAAGTAGACGCAGTAATCGCGGAGTCCGACCGAGCCGGTTCCGACGACCTTGAAGACGACGTCGATGGGGCGGTAGAAGGAGAGCAAGTGCTGGCGCTGGGGCTCGAGCATTTCGCGATAGGGCGCGAGCGAGGCGAGGACAGCGGCGGCTTGGGCGGCGGTGACACGCGTGAGCAGGGGTTTCGATTCGCGGAAGCGACGCGCTGCGACTGTCTTGCTCCCCACAGAGGAAGACCTGTCCGTGGGGGCCCCGGTCTTTTCTGAATCGGGCTCAGTGAGCTGGTCGAGGGTGTGCAGAGGGGTGGCGCGCTCGGCCTTGAGCAGGGCGTCGCGGATGGGCGCGACCTTGCTGATGCGGTGCACCTGGTGGCGCCCAATCTCGATGGCGGGCATCTGGGCGAAGGCATGCATCTGGGTGGCGTAGCGCACAATGAATTTCTCCACGGCTTCGCGGGATGCCGAGTCCTTGTGGCCGGCGCCGCGGCCAGCGAGGGTGACGGAAGCGGCCATGCGTTTGAGATCCCACTCGAAGGGACCGCGGATGGTTTCGTCGAAGTCATTGATGTCGAAGACGAGGCGGCCATCGGGCGCGGCGTAGGCGCCCAGGTTGCGGACGTGGGCGTCCCCGCAGAGCTGGGAGACGATGCCGGTATTGGGCAGGGCGGCCAGATCGTAGGCCATGACGGGGACCGCTCCGCGGAAGTAGCCGAAGGGCGATTCGCCCATGAGCTCGTATTTGTGCTTGACGAGAGCGGGAACGCGACCCTGCATGGAGCGCTGCAACAGGACGAGTGACGAGGTTTTACGGGTTTTGGTGTTGCACTCATGGTGCTGCTGACGGCCGACCTGTTTGCGGCGCGCCTGCCCGAGCGCAGTGCGTTCTTCTGCGGTTGCCCATTGCATGAGAGGCACCATATACGGTCAGGCTGTGATGTGCAACAGGCTGGTTTAGACTTCAGGGTAAGCCCCGAAGGACCTTGTTGGCTCGAACGGCCTGATTGCAAATGTGGCAGGGGCTAAACAGGTTGCGGAATGAGCATGGTTTCGGACGAGCTGGCCAAGACCATCCCTCAGCGGCTAAAGCCGATGTTGATTCTATGCTGCTCAGGGCACGACTAAAGTCGTGCCCTTTCAAAAACTCCGCAATTGAGAGATTCGTTACGAGACTATGAGTCATTTCTGGAGGAAATCGCTTTGATCCGTACATCCGCTGTTTCATGTGCCGTTGTTGTTGGGTTGACGCTTGCCGCGCCGTTGTGTTCGATCGAGGCGCAAGCCGCTGACTCTGGGCAGAAGCCGCTGACGGTGGACGCGATCTTTGGACATGGGCCGCTGATCGGGCACCCGCCGGAGGGATTGACGTGGTCGCCGGATGCGAAACATTTGACATACATGGATGGCGGCGAGCTAATGGAACTGGACCTGGCGACGGGCAAGGGCCATGTGCTGGTGAGCCGGACGAAGCTGGGCGCGATTGCCGGGGATGAGGGGTCGGAGATTGACCGCGACCACCGCAGCCGGTACAAGCAGGCGAGCTATCTGTGGTCCCCGGATGAGACGCATTTGCTGTTTGACGCGAGCGGGCGGTTGTGGAACTACGATCTGCACAATGGGACTGGAGTGCAGATTGGGTTCACGGGGGCGGCGAGCGGGGACGATCCGAAGTTTTCACCGGATGGGCAATCGGTTTCGTACGTGAGGGACCATGGGCTGCAGGTGGTGCGGCTTAAGGATGCGGGAATGGCGCCTACCGTGGTGGCGGCTGCTGCGCCCAACAAGACCACGCTGACCACACTGAATGGGGAAGTGGATTGGGTTTACCTGGAAGAACTGGAGGTAAGGAGCAACTACTTCTGGTCTCCGGACTCTAAGAATCTGGCATATCTGCAGATGGACGAGGGCTTGGTGCCGGAGTATCCGATCACGGACTGGATTCCGACGCACGCTACGGTGGAGGAGCAACGGTATCCGCAGCCGGGCGACCCTAATCCGGATGTGCGGGTGGGCGTGGTGAGCGCGGGTGGCGGCAAGACGGTGTGGGTGAAGCTGCCGATTCGCGCTGGGCAGGATTACATTCCGCGGTTTGGATGGGTGGACAAGAAGACGCTGTGGATTGAGACGCTGACCCGTGACCATAAGCGCCGCAGCCTTTATTTTGCCGATGCGGGGATTGGCAAGGCGCGCCCGGTGCTGGAGATCACGGACGAGAAGTTTATCGACGATAACTACGATGTTTCAGTGGGGTTGGGCTCGATTGTGGTGACGAGCTGGGCGGATGGACATAGCCACCTCTATCTATACAGCTACGACCAAAACGATCCGACAGGGGCAGCGGCCAGGCTGGAACGTCAACTGACGAAGGGCGAGTTTGAAGTTGGCAACAAGCCGAGCGTGGATGCGGCGGCAAAGGTGATTCGCTACGTTTCGAACGAGGGCAATCCGCTGGAGCAGCAGGTGTGGCAGGTGAGTTTTGCGGGCGAGAAGAAGCAACTGAGCAATGAGCCGGGATTCCACGATGCGAATTTTGCGCCATCGGGCGGGGCATTCGTGGATCGGCACTCGACGCGCATGAATGCGCCGGTGGTGAGCTTGTGCCAGGAAGCGGAGAAGTGCCGGGTGTTCTGGATGACGAAGGCGCTGGAGGCCTACCGGATGAGCGCGCCGGAACAGATTGAGGTAAAGGCGAAGGATGGAACCACGCTGTATGCGACGGTGCTGCTGCCGGAGGGGGTAACGAGCGCGGCAAGCGTGCCGCTGATCGTGAATCCTTATGGTGGGCCGGGGCCGGAGACTGTGGCCAACAAGTGGGGTGATGGACTGCTGTTCGACGAGTTGCTGGCGCAGCATGGATTTGCGGTTCTTCATGCCGATAATCGGGGCAGCGGGGCGCGGGGACGGGATTTTGCGCAGGCGTCGTATCACAACTTTGGACCGGTGCAATTGGAAGACCAGTTGACGGTGGTGGACGCGGCGCTGGCGAAGTATCCGCAACTGGATAGGAAGCGGCTGGGGTGGTGGGGATGGAGCTGGGGCGGGACGTTTACGCTGTATGCGCTTACGCATTCCGACCGCTTCCGCGCGGGGGTTGCGGTGGCGCCGGTGACGGATTGGCATAACTACGACTCGATCTATACGGAGCGCTACATGAGCGAGCCGGCGGAGTTTGCCAAAGGGTACAAGGAGTTTTCGGTGGTGAATTCGGCGGCGAACTTGAAGGGGCGGCTGCTGCTGGTACACGGAACGAGCGACGACAATGTGCACATGGAAAACTCGATCCAGTTTATTCAGCAACTGATCGAGGCGCAGATTCCGTACGATCTGCAGCTTTATCCGCGGAAGACGCACTCGATTGCGGGGCCGGATGTGCGGGTGCATTTGTATAACCGGATTCTGGCGCAGTTCGAGCAGTATCTGAAGCCGGCGGTGCAATGAGCCTGAAGCAGCAGTCATGGGAGGAGGTCTGCGCCCACCTGCAGGCCTGCGAGGAGGCGATGCTGGATCCGGCTGTGCGGCGGGATCGCGGACTGGTTGAGGCGCTGCTGGCGGAAGACTTTCTGGAGTTTGGTTCTTGGAGCAGGGTGCGGACGCGAGAGCGGATTCTTGATTTACTGGCGGCCGAGGAATATGAAAGGCCGGCGATGGAAGATTTCGAGTGCGCGCAGGTTGCGGACGGAGTTGCGCTGGTGACCTATCGAACGGTGCGGACGGACTCGGGCACAGGAGAGAAGGCGGAGACCCTGCGCAGTTCGCTGTGGACGAATGCATCGGGTGTGTGGCGAGTGCGGTTCCACCAGGGTACGCGCGCTGCGCAGAACTGAACGCGACGGCGGTTCAAAGATTGGCAGGATGAATCTTCGCATGGGATGGGAATAAATTGCGCGAAGCGCAGTTTGCCTCGGTGGAGGAACTTCCCATGAAGGATGCGAATCGCCCTGGCCTTGTGCAGGCACAACCCAACCCGGTGTCAGAGCCGCTTTCGAGCGACGGCGTGGACCGGCGAAACTTTCTGAGCTGCATGGCGTGGGCGGGCACGGGCCTGCTGTGGACCATCGCGGGCGGCGTGCCAACATCGAAACTGTTTGCGGCGACTGGCGGTGGAGCGGCACGGGACGGATCGCGTGGATCTGATGGGTCCGGCTTCAGCTTTGTCCAAATCAGCGATAGCCACATCGGCTTTAACAAGGCGGCGAACCAGGATGTGACGGGTACGCTGAAGCTGGCGATCGACAAGATCAACGGGCTTCAGGGCGAGCCGGATATGCTGCTGCACACGGGAGACATTACGCACTCGTCGAAGCCGGCGGAGTTCGATACGGCGCAGCAAATGCTGAAGGGCGCGAAGGCCGGAGAGGCGTTTTATGTTCCGGGCGAGCACGATATCGCAACCGACGACGGGGCGATGTATCTGGACAGGTTTGGCAAAGGAACCAAGGGCAAGGGATGGTATAGCGTCACGCATAAGGGCGTTCACTTTGTGGGGCTGAATAATTGCCAGCAAGTGGACGCCATGGGCAAGCTGGGCGAGGATCAACTGAGCTGGCTGAAGGCCGATCTGGGATCGCAGCCGGCATCGACGCCGATTGTGATCTTTGCGCACATTCCGCTTTGGATGGTGTATCCGGAATGGGGCTGGGGTACGCCGGATGCGGCAGAGGCTCTGACCTATCTGAAGCGGTTTGGATCAGTGACGGTGCTGAACGGCCACATCCACCAGGTGGTGCAGAAGGTGGAAGGGAATGTCTCGTTCCATACTGCGTGCTCCACCGCATTTCCGCAGCCTGCGCCAGGATCGGCGCCGCATGCCGGTCCCATGGTGGTGCCCGCGGGCAAGCTGAAGAGCGTTCTGGGAATTACGGAAGTGAAGTACGTGGGGCGGCATAGCCATTTGGCGATTACGGATTCTTCCTTAGATGCGGAGTGAGGTCGGAGGCGTGAGGCGGATCGGTGCCCTGCTGCTTTGCTGTGGATTTGCATTGCCGGCTTTGCTGCTGCTGGCCCGCGTTCATCCGTTTGGGGACCCGGGCCTATATGCGGGAGAATCCACGGATGCGGCCATACTTAATGGAGCACAAGCGCCGGCCGAAGTGCGCACGATGCTGGTGGAGAAGTGCGCGGATTGCCACTCCACCCAGACGCACGCGCCGTTTTATGGGCATTTCGCGCCCTTCTCATGGCTGCTTGAACGGGATGTGGTGGAAGCACGGAAGGCGATGAATCTTTCGCAGTGGGAGAGCTACTCGGCTGAACAGAGGCAGACGCTGATGGCGAAGATGGTGCAGGAGACCAAGGCGCATGCGATGCCGCCAGTGCAGTACCGAATGATTCATTGGAATGCGGGTATGGAGGATGCTGACCTTGGGGTGTTGGGCGCGTGGGCGCACGGCTTTCAAACGGCGGCGGGAGCTGGGGCTGGCGGCGAGGGCGACCCGGCGCGCGGCAAGGCGCTGTTTGAGAAGCGGTGCACCGGATGCCATGCTCTTGCGCAGAACAAAGAGGGCCCGCAGTTGAAGGGAGTCTACGGGCGTACATCAGGGGCTGTGGCGGGTTTCGCCTACTCCGGAGCAGTGAAGAAAGCGCAGCTTGTGTGGGATGACAAATCGCTGGATAAGTGGCTGACTGATCCCGATGCGTTTATTCCCGGCAACGACATGGACTTCCTGGTTTCGAGAGCGCAGGAACGTATCGACTTGATCAGTTATCTGAAGCAAAGCTCAGGTAGGTAGGCGCTAGACCTGGCGGCGCCGGAAGAGATCGTCCTTGTCGCGACAGGGGCATTCCGAGCATCCCAGGCAGCAGACAAGGAGCACCGCAACTCCAGCCGTCACCAGGACGGCCAGCAGACTTCCACTCGTCATGAACCAATGAATCAGATTCTGCATGGTCAGATACCGTACCAGATTCCATCCAAACACATTAGACGATGTGCTTGAGGGAAAGGCTGTATCGCATTGATCGCGATGGTCTGGATTAGACGAGACAAGTCTATCATCGGCGAATTTCTCTTGGCTATCTCTTGTAATGAAGAGAATAAAAGGCGAAAATGATTCCAATATGGATTCTGGGCCCAATCCGGTGCGTGATTCCCTCTTAAGCGAGTGGACGGAGGAGCCAGCCCTGGACCCGGAAAGCAGTGGTTGCTCGCCTGTGCCGCCTGCCTCCGCTGCGCGGGAGCCCGCAGCCAACTCCTCCGATGGCCCGCAGCTCAACTGGCTGTTTGTGGATCTGAACTCGTATTTTGCCTCGGTGGAGCAGGACGCGCGGCCGGAGCTGCGGGGGTGCCCGGTGGCTGTGGTGCCGATGATGGCCGACACCACTGTGTGCATTGCGGCCAGCTACGAGGCGAAGGCGCATGGGGTGCGGACGGGCACGGTGGTGGCAGACGCCAAGCGAATGTGTCCTGGCCTGGTGCTGATTGAGGCGCGGCACGAGCTTTACGTGGAGTATCACCACAAGATTGTGGAGGCGGTGGAGAGCTGCCTGCCGGTAACGGCGGTGCTTTCAATCGACGAGATGGCGTGCCGGCTGATGGGGCGGGAACGGCCGCTATTAGCTGCGATGCAGCTGGGGCGGCAGGTGAAGGCGCGCATACGGGAACGGGTAGGGCCGATGCTGCGCAGCTCGGTTGGACTGGCGACGAACCGGTACCTTGCGAAGGTGGCCAGCGACATGGAGAAGCCGGACGGACTGGTGGCGCTGCCGCTGGATATTCTGCCGGAGGCGCTCAAGCAACTGACTCTGCGTGACCTGCCGGGGATTGGCGCGAAGACGGAAAAGCGGCTGAATGAGAAAGGCATCCACACGATGGATGAGCTGATGGCGCTCAAGTGCGACAAGTCGGGCGAGCTGTGGGGGTCGGTGTGGGGCGAACGGCTGTGGCACTGGCTGCGCGGGGAAGACTTCGACATGTCGGAGACCGAGCACCTGAAGTCGATCAGCCATCAGCACGTGCTTGCTCCGGAGATGCGAACGCCGGAGAAGGCCTGGGCGGTGGCGCACAAGCTGCTGCACAAGGCGGCGATGCGGCTGCGCGCGGGCGGATTGTGGGCCAGCAGCATTGGGTTGGCGATCGGGTTCGCGGTGCCGAAGAGCGAAATGAAGCCCATAAGCAACTTCGGCCTGCCCACGCGGGGATGGAAGGGCGAACTGAAACTGAGCGAGTGCCAGGATAACCAGACGCTGATTGCCGCGTTGAGCCGATTGTGGGCCACCAAACCCGGCGGCGGGGAGTTCGACCATCCGTACTTTGTCGGCGTGCATTTGAACGGGCTGGTTCCGGACAGGCTGCACTCGCTGAACCTGTTTGACGGGACGGAAGACGAGCAGGGACGAGCGCGGCTGCTGGTGGTCATGGACCAGTTGAACAACAAATACGGACTGAGCACGCTGGCTCCGGCGACGATGCTGACGGCGTACAAGTCGGCGCCGACGCGGATTGCGTTTCATAGCATTCCGGAGCTGTTTTGAATTGCTCGTGGACGATGGGGTGAGGCTAGCGGATTTCCCAGGAAACTTGGCGTTTCCCGGGCGGGGACAAGTTAGACGTATTTGAGGTCTGTCGGGTTGCAGTGTCGCCGAAGATTTATAGAGACTGTCGAGGATAGGTTGATGTAAGCTTTCGGCCTGGAGAGAAGCAAGGTTGAGCTTCGTACGCAACCCAGGAACGATCGGCATGTTGCTGGCTGCCATGATCGGCAGTTCCGGGGCAGCCTTCGCCACTTGCATCGGGCCGCCGGCGATGGTGGCAAAACTTCAGGCTGATCCCTCTCCAGAGAATGCCATTGTTCTGGGCAGCTGGTTTGCCGCCAACAAGCAATACGACTGTGCCATCGAAACGTTTCGCGATGCTCAAAAGGCCGATCCTCAATCGGCTGAGCTGCATTATCTTGAAGGGCTGGCGCTGGTGGGAGCGGGAGAGCCTTCGGCAGCAATTACCCCTTTGCAGGACGCAATCCGATTGAAACCGGACGCAATCGACCCGCACCTCTTGCTTGCCGATGTTTACGATCAATCGGGGCGACGAGAGGAAACCGATGAGCAATGGAAGGCGGCGCTGGCCATCGATCCAACGTCGGAGACTGCGCTTGATGGCTATAGCCGGTCGCTGGCTGCCCGAAGAGACTTTATCAGCGTGATTGGCCTGTTGCAGCGTGCGCCTCGAACGGAAACGCTGGCGATTCGGCTGGCGCAGGCCTACGGGCTTCTGAACTATCTGGATGATGCAAGCCGGGTGCTGAATGACGCGCTGAAACTTGCGCCGGAGTCAGTGGATCTGGCGAGTGCGGAATCCGTGGTTCTGATCAAGCAGCACAAGGACGACGAAGCACTGAAGCTGCTGGAGTATGCGGACGAACACAATCCCGACAATCGGGAGGCGGACATTGAGTATCTGCGCATCCTGGTGCGAACGGAGCATCGGGACCGCGCGCGCCCTCTTGGCCAGAAACTGCTGGGGCAAACCCCTCACGATCCGGAGATCCTATATCTAAACGGCGTTTTGGACCACCAGGTGGGAGATGATTCCGCTGCCAAAGCGCACTTGGAAGAGGCAGCGGCCCAAGTTCCGGATTTCTCCTATTCTCGCTACCATCTTGGCGTGGTGCTTGTGGCGCTTAAGGAATGGAAGGAGGCCAAGGAAAACCTGGAGAAGGCGATTGCACTGGGAGACACGGACGCCAAGGTGCATTACGAGTTGGGGAAGGCACTGCACGCGCTGGGAGAGAACGAACGCGCGGCTCGTGAGTTTCAGCAGTATCAGGAACTGAAGAAAATCGAGTACGACAAAGAAGAGGCCGCGTCGCATGCCGCACACGCGGATGAAATGCTGGCCGCAGGCAAGCTGCAGGATGCGATTGCGGACTATCGCGAGGCCTGCGATCTGGCGCCCAGCAGCGCGATAGACAGATTCAAATACTCCGCAGCGTTAAGCAGGGCAGGGGATGTGGAGGGTGAACGCACGCAACTGGAGCAGGCAGTAAAGCTCGACCCGAAGCTTGCCGGCGCGCAACAGCAACTTGGATTGATACTGGCGCGCATGGGCGATTCTCCTGGGGCAGTGGAACATTTTCAGAAGGCAGTTTATGCGGCACCGGGCTGGGTGGAAGCATGGATCGACCTGGCCGCGGAACTGGCGACGGAAGCACATTTCTCCGATGCGCGGGAGGCGGCAAGTATGGCGCTTCGTCTGGACCCCGGCAACGCGAAGGCGCGGAAGCTGGGCGATCAACTGGCGCGCGATCCCGCGGCACAGCAGAGCCAGCCCTGATGGCTATAGCAGCCCGTGGTGCAAGCAGCTGAATTCCAGAAGGTCCGGCATCTGGGTTTGATGGAGCGGTAGGCCCTGGTTGAGTCGAGAGCCGAGGGCGTTCGGGGTTCAACCGCTCTGTTGGCCCGATTCTGGCGGGTGAGCAACAAAAAAAGGCGCAAAACAAGCCTTATTGCCCTGTTTTTGAGTTCTCGTGGCGTTCCCGCGCCCAGCAGTTGGCGCATGACCAGGCTCAGGTTGAAGGCGCTCACATGAGCCAACTGACGCTTGAGAATATTCTCGCGTCCGCGCAGGTGGCAGCGCCGCATCCCGCCCGTTTCGTAGCAGTGGGCGAAGCTGCGTTCCACCAGTTCACCGCGCCGCTTCAGCAGGCTCTTGCCGTATTCGCCTCGCACCCGCCGCCGGTTTGCGTAGACCGCTTGCTGCTCCTCGGCCTTGCCCTGCCAGTGCCGCTTGCCCTTCTGCCGCTTCTCCGGAATGTAACTGCGCACCCCGTAACTCTTCACCCGCTTGAGAACCGCGCCGCTCAGATAGCCCTTGTCCGCAACCAGTTCTTCGATGCCGTGGAGGTTGACCTTCGTATCGCCAGAATGCGACTCGGACCGATGCACCGCCAACTCGGCCACTGCCATCCCGGCCTCGATCAATGTCTCATCCATCGTCGCGGTATCGCCCTTGTCCGCCGCTTGCAGGGTCACTGCCACTACCGCGCCGGAGTCCAGATCGACGGCGTGCTCGGCCTTGTGGGCCAGGTGCGTACGGCCATCCTTCATCTTCGCTACGCGCGCATCTTCATCGACAGGGCTCTTCCACTCCTTATTCGAGGTGCGCTTCTTGCGCTTGCGGTCCAACCGCGCCAAGTCTTCGCGCGTCGGCGTCTCGATCCCCGACGCCTTGGCCAGCCCGGTCAGAAACTCTTCGTAACTCGCCCCCGTATCGCGCCGCACGATGGAGCGCATCGCAGCGTTCGCTTCCAGCGTTGTTGCATCGATGGCCACGCGCTTGCCCACGATGAGTCCGCGCCGCGCCAGCACCTCCAACACCCACGCGAACACGGCCGCATGCGTATCCAGATCGATCAGCCGTCGGGTGCGTGAAATCGTCGAGTGGTCCGGCGTCTCCTCGTCCAGCGCAATGCCCACGAAACGCCGCAGTGCCAACGAATCCGCCAAGCGCCAGGCGATCCCGCGCTCGGCTCCGATGCCTTCAAAATACCCGATCAACAGGGAGCGGAAGTAGATGCCCGGCGTCAGCGAAGGACGGCCGAACTGCGGAGCGTAGAACTTCGCGCAAAGATCTTCGACAAACCTGTCGAAGCCTTCTGCATCCAGCACCGCGTTCAGACGCTCATAAAATGGATGTCCCGGCGCGGTGGCCAACTCCCTATGCGCCACCCACAAATCCTCTTGCCGCTCTCGATGCTGCCGCCTGCCCATCGCCATGAATAAAGCTTACAAACTATCCCTGTGGATACTCCAACAAGATCCAGACAATGAATCAGGACTTGCACCACGGGCTGCTAAGTCTATTCTCCCAGAGGAGAATGCCGATCAAGTGTTGGAATACGACGGACACCTCGTCGCAGTTGAAGTCTCCAATCCCCCGAAGGCATCGCCTTCCGCAACTTCAGTTAGATAATGCCGGTACCGGATCCGTCCCTACATGGAGTCGCTGTTACCCGCGAACCGGCGAAGCATCACGCAGCCTCAATCCGCGCACGTTTGATTGCTCTGCCCAGAGCGGTGTACTGTCGATAATCAGGCGATCCTGGACCAACCAGAAGATCCCTACTCTAGGTTCTTGTTCATCACTTTTCTTCATCGGCGCTGTCATCGTCCAGAAGCCCTGCCTGTTCCAACATCGCTTGCATGACTGGCGGCATGCAGTTCTCATCCTTCAAGGTTTGAAACGCTGGGCAGTCTGGCATGTCGTCGGCATTATGGGCCTCGACTTCTTCCATCGAATAGAAGTCGCGGTTACACCACAGACAGAAGCCTACGATGTGGTTTCCGTCTGCGTCCTTGAACATAGAGGATTCTTCAACATCTGCAGCGGGAGCCTGTGCTGGCGCTTTCCCATGCTCATAACCCATGGCCAGGAGCTGTTGTTCGCTGTGCTCTGGGCAGGCGAGAAGCTCTATCGAACATTGGCTGTGGTCTCGCCCATCTTCCATGGACGATTGATGGTGTAGGCAATAACATGGCGTCGGCTCTGAATCGCCGCGCAACGGGCGCAGAGCGGCACCATCGCACTCCCATTCGTGTCCGACCACGTCACACCAGTGCTTGTGCATGTCTCTTTCCTCTTTTCCAGTTCAGTCTGTTGCCCGCAATCGACATCGTTGTCGTTGCCTGGCTATATCCACGTAGGGGTACTACCGCGCCCGC
>Ga0302198_10002635_pt1 | contig 18679 bp, 17 predicted proteins | sample II_Bog_N2_2_FD_193521 | JGI IMG/M metagenome (GOLD analysis project Ga0302198, IMG submission 193521) | Peat permafrost microbial communities from Stordalen Mire near Abisko, Sweden - II_Bog_N2_2 | ecosystem: Environmental > Terrestrial > Soil > Wetlands > Peat | place: Sweden: Abisko... | reverse complement strand
TTCGGCGGTTGTGCACCTGGCGGCGCGGGTTCACATCATGAAAGACAAATCGCCCGATCCGCTCAGCGAATTCCGGCGCGTCAACGTTAGAGGGACCGAGGCCCTGGCTCGCGCTGCTGCGGCTCAAGGCGTGCGGCGGTTCGTCTTTGTCAGTTCAGTAAAAGTAAATGGCGAATCAACCTCGGGGAGATCATTTGCAGAAGGAGACGTGCCCGCTCCGCAAGATCCCTACGCTGTTTCGAAGTGGGAAGCCGAAGAAGTGCTACGGCGTGTCTCCGCGGAAACCGGTCTCGAAGTGGTAATCATCCGGCCACCGCTGGTTTACGGTCCTGGAGTGCGTGCGAACTTCCTGCGATTGATGGGCCTAGTCAAGCGCGGGCTTCCGCTGCCCCTGCCCGACACCAAGAACCGGCGGAGCCTGATCGGCGTCGAAAACCTTGCCGACTGCCTGGTACGCTGCGTCACTCACCCCCAAGCCGCTAACCATACCTTCATGGTCAGCGATGGCGAGGATGTGTCCACGCGCGAACTGGTGACACTGCTGGCTCCGCTTCTCGGACGATCCGCCTGGTTCTTACCTGTTTCGGAACGCGCATTGCGCCTCGCCGCGCGGCTCACAGGGAAGCAGGCCGCTGTCGATCGACTCATGGGTTCGCTTGAAATTGACTCGAGCGCGGTAAGGCGCACATTGGAATGGGAGCCTCCGGTCTCGCTCGGCCGCGGGCTGGAAGCCACTGCCAGCTGGTATCTCGAATCTCGTAAGCAGCCGGCGTGATAGGAATCGTTCCTCAGTCACCTTCCCAATCAGGGATCCTTTTTGAAAGCCGGAGTTACGACGTGCCTCGTATGAAGCGAGTTCTCGATGTCATGGTTGCTCTGCCGCTCTTCTTGCTTTTGCTGCCGCTGCTGATTGCCATAGCGCTGCTAATCAAGGTCACTTCGAAAGGGCCAGTCATTTATTGGTCTAACCGGGTGGGCAGAGACAACCAAATATTCCGCATGCCGAAGTTTCGCAGCATGCGGATTGACACTCCTCAGGTTGCTACTCATCTTTTGTCGGATTCCACGGTGTACCTGACCCCCATTGGCAGTCTTCTCCGCCGCTCAAGTCTGGACGAGCTGCCTCAGTTGTGGAGTATTCTTGTTGGTGACCTGAGCTTTGTTGGTCCGCGCCCCGCACTGTTCAATCAGGACGATCTTGTTGCGCTTCGGACGGAGCGAGGGATTCACGCGCTGGTGCCAGGGCTAACCGGCTGGGCTCAGGTGAATGGCCGTGACGAGCTGCCGATCCCGGTCAAAGTCCAGTTCGATTATGAGTATCTGCAGCGGCGTTCTCTTAAGTTCGACCTTGCAATTGTTTGCCGGACAATTGGAAAGGTATTGCACCAAGAGGGTGTGCATCATTAATGCGTCGGTGCGATTTGTCTCAGCGCAAGAGCCCGTTGGCGCCGTACTCGTGGTTTTCTTGAAAGAGTTACTTGAAATGAACCTTGGTATTGCTGAGTTGGGCGCTTCCCCAAGACGCACAGCTTGAGCTAAACAAGTCAGACCAGCTAGTTTGAAATCGATGTGTCAGAAATCGTTGATCGAGCAAAAATGACAGTTGGTGCGGACGCGTTGCTTCAGATGGTCGGAACAGACTGCCTTGCGGAAGCTGGGCACTCTGGTTTGGCGAGGTTAGGAGAAAGAAGATGCGTAAGGCTCAGAAACTTATAGATCGTTTCAGTGCAATCCGCCGGGTCTTCGTGTGGGCGGCGCATTTAGGCATATTCGCGCTCTCAGGGGTAGGGGCATTCCTGCTGCGATTTGATCTGGGCATCCCGCTGGGGTACCGTCGCTACCTTTTTTATGCACTGCCGATCTGGATTCTGGTCAAGATTGTCGTGTTTCATGTGGCAAAGCTGGATCGAGGATTGTGGCGCTACCTCTCCGTAGCCGATCTGGCGCGGATTGGGTTAGGCAACCTGATTGGCTCGGTCGTGAGTTGCGTTCTGATCCGCCTCATCGCGCCGCCGGGATTCCCGCGGTCGATCTATGTACTCGATCTGATGATCTGCTTTTTGGCCACGGGCGGCTTCCGGCTGCTGCTGCGCACCATGATGGAAGTCACCTCACAGGTGGGAAACGTCAATGACGTTGAGAAGCGGACGCTGATTTACGGGGCAGGCGACGCGGGGATTACGCTGCTGCGTGAGATTCGAAACAATCCAAGGCTGCTTTATCGCGTTGTAGGGTTCCTGGATGACCGGCCCGACAAAAAGGGCCTGCGACTGGCCGGCGTGCCTGTGCTTGGAGGCGGCGAGCAAGCGGAGTCACTGGTAATCAAGCACCATGTTGAGACGATTCTGGTTGCGATCCCTTCGGCGAGTGGAGCCGAGATGACCAGGATTCTGGGACTTTGCCAGTCAGCCGAGGCGGAATGCAAGACGGTGCCGGGGCTCGCTGAGGTCATTGAGGGTCAGGGTCTCGCCGGGCAAATTCGCGAGGTGGCTGTCGAGGATCTTCTTGGCAGGACGCCAGTACGCCTGGAAGAAAAGCAGATCCGAGATTCGCTCCAAGGCAAGGTCGTCCTGATCACTGGCGCTGCGGGATCTATCGGCTCAGAACTCTGCCGGCAAATTGCGCGCTTTCACCCGGCCGGAATCGTCGGTTTCGAGATCGCCGAGTCCCCGCTTTTTGAGATCGATCGCGAGATGCGCCTGACGTATCCGCTGGTTCCCTTCCATCCGGAGATAGGAAGCATTCAGAATCGCGAGCGCCTTGACGAAGTGATGCGGCAGTACCGACCTTCGGTGGTCTACCATGCGGCAGCCTACAAGCATGTTCCCCTCATGGAAGCGCACGTCTTCGAAGCGATCGAGAACAATGTGTTCGGGACATATAACGTGGCTGTTTCCGCCGCTGAGAATGGGGTCCAGGACTTCCTGATGATCTCGTCCGACAAGGCCGTGCGCCCGACCAACGTGATGGGCGCCACCAAGCGCATTGCGGAACTGATCCTGCTTGCTTTGCAGAATGGCCGCACCAAGTATGTCGCCGTTCGCTTCGGCAACGTGCTTGGATCGAACGGCAGTGTGATCCCCATCTTCAAGAAGCAAATCGCGGCCGGGGGGCCCGTCACCGTGACGCATCCCGAGATGCGCCGCTTCTTCATGACCATCCCCGAAGCCTGCCAGCTTGTGTTGCAAGCCTCGGCAATTGGCAAGGGCGGCCAGATCTGCGTCCTGGATATGGGCCAGCCAGTCAAGATCGTTGACCTGGCAAAGAACCTGATTCTGCTGTCGGGGCTTAGGCCCGACGACCAGATCAAGATTGAATTCACGGGCATGCGGCCCGGCGAGAAGCTCTATGAAGAACTCAGCACGCTTCTTGAAGATACGGTTCCTACCGAACACGAAAAGATTCGCATCTTCCTGGGCGACGCATTGCCGGAGGGCGACATTCAGGGCTGGCTCGACGTTCTTCACAGGATTTGCAAAGACCGAGACACTGGCCGCCTGGTCGTTGCCCTCAAAGAGATTGTTCTGGACTACAGTCCAAGTACGCACCTGCTAAAGCGCATGATCAAGGCTCGTGACCGCGCTTTTGCGATCGGAGCTGACTGATTCCAGATCAGCGGCTGAGCGGGTATCCATATCCTCTCTCGGATACAAAATCCGATTAGGTGTCTAGGAGCGGACCTATAGTGCCGAGACCGAAAGGGAATGCCGATCTGCTGGAAGACCGGCGCAGGCGAGCCTTGGCGCTGTTGGATGCGGGGCACTCACTCAACGAAGCTGGACGACAGATCGGGTGCGAACCAAGTTCCGTCATGCGCTGGCGCGATGCCCGCCGTCGCGGCGGAGCCGGCGCATTGGCGGTGCGCCGCTCTCCTGGGCGTCCTATGAAGCTTGAACCGGCGCAGAGAGAGCGATTGGTCAGGCTGCTGCTAAATGAGCCTATGGCGCATGGATACCAGAGCAATCTCTGGACAAACGCCTGGATCGCCGAAACGATAGAACGCGAGTTCGGAGTTCACTATCACACCGGCCATATCGGCCGGCTCATGCATGGCCTGGGTTGGAGCGCGGAAGCTTGAGCGGATATATTCGGCGGTATTTTTTTTTGCGCATTCGTATTGCATTCTTTATGCGGAAACCAGGAAACCCCAATGACCGCCGAATTCGCTCACTCTCGCATGAATGGGTTCGCCGGCTCTAACTCCTCGCTCGATTCCGGCGGACACAAGGTTTCCGGTAGGTTGGCTCCGCAATATCCGATTCCGCACAGCGCGGCCTGGCACACAATTGCAAGGCGCCGGATGCCTTCCCTGATTTGCTCTGGGGAGGCGTTGGAGAAGTTCAGGCGCATGAATCGGTGACCGGAAGTATCCGAAAAGAAATCCTGGCCAGGCACAAATAAAACCTTGCGCGCAAGCGCCTCTCGCATCAGTTCGTTGGTGTTCACACCTTCCGGGCAGGTTACCCAAAGGAACATTCCGCCCTCGGGGTGCGTCCAGGTGAATCCCGGCGGCATCGTCTCCCGCAGGGCGGCGTCCATAATCGAGAATCGTTCCCCGTAAGACCTACGGATGCGCTCGATGTGCGCGCCGCTGTCGAAGTCTGAAAGGTAGCGATGAACGATGCGCTGATCCAGACTCGACGTGTGAAGGTCGGCCGCCTGCTTGGCGATGGTCAGCTTGCGCCGGATGGGTTCGGACGCGACCACCCAGCCGACTCTGAGACCGGGTGCAATCGTCTTTGAGATGGTGCTGTGATAGATGACCAACCCTTCTCTATCCAGCGATTTGACAGGTGGAATGTCTGTTCCGGCATAGCGCAACGCCCCGTAAGGGTCGTCCTCCACGACGACGAGTCCGTAGCGAGCCGCGATGGAATAGAGCTTTCGGCGGCGCTCCGCAGTGAGCGTCACGCCCGTGGGATTCTGAAAATTCGGAATCGTGTAAAGAAACTTGGGCCTCTCGCGTTCAATCAACGCAGGCAGCGCTTCTGGAATCAGACCCTCGCTGTCGGTAGGCACTGGGGCAAAACGAGCCCCGTAGGTTTGAAACGCCTGGATCGCAGCCATATAGGTCGGGCTCTCGGTGAGCACGCAGTCGCCCGCATCCAGAAATATCTTGCCGGCCAGATCCAGCGGCTGCTGGGAGCCCGTCATGATGAGAATATCGTCTTCAGAGCAATCGATCCCACGCTTGCGCGATTCCGCCGCAAAGACCTCTCGCAGCGGAGCGAAGCCCTCGCTGGGACTGTATTGCAGCGCGGCTGCGCCGGTCTCGCGAAGAACGCGCTCCGTAGCGGAGAGAATGCCGTCTACCGGAAACAACTCCGGCGCGGGAAGCCCACCGGCAAACGAGATAATATCCGGCTGCTCGGTGACCTTGAGAATCTCGCGTATGGTCGAGGTGCGCACACTGTCCATCCTGCGCGCGAACCGGATGTTCATGCCTTTTCCTTCCGGGAATCTATGATTTTGCAGTCCCGATGCAGGCCAGACAATGCCTGTTGAATGAGTCTATCACCGCCCTAGTTCTTGGCTTCCGTGCCAAACTCACCGCCGCCGCTCACAAACATCTTCTCCGCCTGGCCGCGCAGCACGCGATAAAGAGCGAACTGGCGCTGGGTTGCGCCGCGCAGTTCAAAGAGCAGCTCGCCGCGGTTGTCGGCCATTGCGTCCACCGCGTCCACCAGCCTCATGCGCGGAGTTTCGTCCAGGTGGGCGCCATCGGTCACGCTCTTCAGCAGCACCAGCACATTGCCGTAGAGGTCCGGCTGGGCGATCAGCGTCACAAACTTCTGTTGGCCCGCGGAACCGTCGGTATGCGCGGTCAGCACCAGGGTGGCCCCTGATCCGTAGGCCAGCTCGAAGACTTGAAAATGCTCGCCCTCAAGCGGGGCCGGTTCTGTAGGAATCGCAGACTTGGCGCTCTTCCGCGCTGTCTTCTGTGTTGTGGTCCGCTTGGGAACCGCTTTGGAAGAAGGAACATTCATGCCCAAAGCAGTCCTGGCAATCTCTTCGAGAGCCGACCTCATCGCCGCTTCGTCGTCGGGGTTGGACCACGCGTAGTCCCAGGCGTGCGCAGGGCGGGACTTGGCATCGGATACAGCCACTGCCTGCTGCATATCCGCCGGAAGCCCCATCAGGGTGGGAACGACATCGAGGTTGCCGCCGCCGGACTTGCCGCGCTTGAGCGTTGGCCGGTCAGGATCCGTCGCGCCGAGTTGCGAGTCGCGCTGGCCAACATCCTCCGCCTGCTTCTTCTTGCTCTTGTGGAGCGTGGGCCTGTCGGGATCGTTCGACGTGTCGCTGGCGGTTCCCGATTCGCTTCCGGCGCTATCGCCGCTAGAGGATCTCTTGTGCAGTGTGGGCCGATCTGGGTCGTCAGCTTGACTCGAGCTTGCATCAGCCGGAGGTTTGCTGGAACCTGCGGTACTTGTGCCGGGGCTGGAGCTTGCATCGGCTGCGCCGCCGCTATCAGCCTTCTTGTGCAGCGTAGGACGATCCGGGTCGCTGGCCTGGTTTGAGACCTTGTCGTCTGGAGCCGCGCTGTTCGTGCCGGGGCCGGCGCCGGCATCGGCCGTGCCGGCGCTGGCGGCTTTCTTGTGGAGCGTGGGGCGATCCGGGTCGGCCTCTGAATCGCTGGCCTGCGACTGCCCGCTTGAGCCAGATCTGTTACCGGCGCTGGGGCCGGATCCGCCGCCGCTACCAGTCCCACCACTGGGTTCGTCGGCGTGATGCTTGCGATGCAGGACCGGCTGATCGCTCTGCGCATCGTCGTCAATCTGAGTACGCGCCAGTTCCCGTGCAGAGGGCTTGGGCCTCGCGACAGGCATCGGCTTCCAGCTTCCATAGCCGACCCACGCCCCTTGCTCCTGGCCAGAGTTGCGAATGTCAAACAGCCCTATCGGCTTGCCGTCCTGCTGGAGTTCGTATTCAACCTCGCCGGCCAGAGCCAGCGGTTGGGGCCGTGCCAGATAAATGCCGCCATCCTGCAGTTGGCCGCCGTCCAGCACCGCTACGGGGACCAGTCGGCTGGTCTTGGGTTTGCCTGCGTCACCGGTCCACTCCAGCACAGAGATGGCCCGCAGCTCGGGGCTGTCCTTGCTGCTCTTCGTCACCTGGCCGGGGTATTGCGCACAGGTTGGCAGAGCGGCCATAAAGGTCAGCAGCAGAATCCCAGCCTTGGCGCAAAAACAAGGACGCGCCAACGATGGGGCACACGGTTTCATCCCGCCCATGACCGTCCTTCCCGCGAATACAATGGACTCAACCGTCCTGCGCGGTAACATCCGCCGCCCACCTCGGGAATAATCGAACTTGATGGCCACCAAAGGCCCTCCATCCACAATACGAGGATTTTCCCCATGGAACTCAACGAGAAGGTCGCCGACTTTACCTTGCAAACCGACGAAGACAAAACCACAAGCCTGTCAGCGTATGCCGGCAAGCCGGTCATACTCTTCTTTTACCCCAGAGCCGACACGCCTGGCTGTACCATCGAGGCCTGCGGCTTCCGCGATACCTTTGCCAAACTTCAGGCCGCCGGCGCCGTGGTGCTAGGCATCTCCCGCGATACACCCAAAGACCAGGCCAAATTCCGCGCCAAGTTTGACCTGCCTTACACACTCCTTGCTGATGTAGACGAGAAAGTCTGCAATCAGTTTGGCGTTCTCAAGGAAAAGAACATGTATGGCAAGAAAGTTTGGGGAATCGAGCGCACGACATTCGTAATCGGCCCCGACCAGACCCTGCTGCACATCTACCCCAAGGTTACCCCTGCCGGCCATGCTGAAGAGGTGCTGGCGCTGATCGAAGAATGGAACAAGGCGCACAAGTAGGCCGCACCCCAGGCATTTCCTCCCTGCATCTCCAGCCGGAATCGCTTGACGGATGGGGCCGCCTACGCCCGCGCGCCTTCTTTGAAGCGCCGCCGGAACACGTGGCTCCGCGTCTGCTGGGCAAGCTGCTGGTGCATCGGACCGGCGACGGCCTGGTGGCGGGCCGGATCGTCGAGGCCGAGGCCTACCTGGGACCCCACAACCATCCTCCCGACCCCGCCGCGCACTCCCACAATGGCCCCACGCCCCGCAACCGCGTCATCTTTGGCCCCGCTGGCCACGCCTATGTCTACGCGATCTACGGGCGGTACTTCTGCATGAATGTCACGTGCGAAGTGGAGGGCAGCGCCGGTTGCGTGCTGCTGCGCGCGCTCGAGCCAGTAGCCGGAGCAGATCGGATGGCTCTGAACCGCGGTCTTGCGCCGGGCGCGCCGTCCCGCTTGCTGACCTCGGGTCCCAGTCGGCTCTGCCAGGCTCTTGCACTTACCCGGCTGGCCCACAACTCCCTCGATTTGGCCGATCCCGCCTCGGTGCTGCAAATCCGCGATGACGGCTACCCAGTCTCCGAAGTGTTGGTAACGCCTCGCATAGGCATCCACGAAGCGGTTGACTGGCCCCTGCGCTTCGTCCTGCCTGAGAGCAAGTGTGTCTCCGGCCCAAAGAGTTTAACCGGCAAACGCGTCCTTCTCCGTTAGAATTCCGTCCATCAGTAGAGCCATCCCAACCCGCGAGGAATTTTCCCCTTGAAGCATTCTTTTCTTTCCCTGCCCGCCGCCACGGCTTTCTTTGCCCTGGCTGTCGTTGCCGCTTCCACCGCTGCTCAAGCCCCGCAAGCCCCACCGGCTCAGCCGTCGCCCGCAGCCGGCAGCCCCCCTGCCGTTGAGCAGCACAATCACACCCATGCCGCCCCCACCAACCTGAAGGTGCTGCCCAAGGATCTGACCGGGGACCAGGTCCACGAGATCATGGAAAAATGGGAGGGTTCACTGGGCGCGCACTGCAACACCTGCCACACCGCCGACCCCAACAATATCGGCCCCAACGGCCGCCCGCGGCTCAACTACGCCGACGACTCCAAGCCCGAGAAGGCCATCGCCCGCATGATGTTTACCATGACCGAAGACATCAACATGAACTACGTGTCCAAAGTCCCCAATTCCGAGATGCCCGTTACCTGCGGCACCTGCCATCGCGGCCACCTGGGTCCCGAACCCTTCCTTCCGCCACCAGATGACCACGACGGCCCGCGTCCAGGGCAAGCCGCGCCGCCTCCAGCCACAGCCGCGCCGCAGGCGAAGTAGCCGCGTCGCCGGAATCCGCGTACGGGCCAGGAGGCCCGCACGACAGCCGACCCGGAGGTCGGCGCTACCAATTTGCGGATAAGATCTTAGCCAGAGGTCGGGGGGCAATATTCGGATCAACGGCAACACTCCAAGACATTACTTTTCCTGTGGCGAAAAATTGACTTGAGCTTTGCCGCGATCGCCGGTACCATGTCCGCATACAACGCAGCAGGGAGGCAAACATGACTACTCCACTCGACCCCACGCAGGCAGCTTTCTACGGCCAGTTCGTTGCAGCCGCCTACGACATGTTCCAGGCCGACGAAGACAATCTCCGTCCCGCCCCCAAAAACATTCCTGCCGGCTGGGAGCTCTCCGCCTGGATCGACATGTCGGACTTCCTCTTCCAGATCGAAGATCCGAAGTTCTACGGCATCGTGGTACACGAGATCGCCAACCCGGACAACCGCATCATCGCCATTCGCGGCACCGAGGGCATCATTGAGTGGCTTGACGACGCCGCGTCCATCGTCATGGTGCCGTTCAAGCAGGTGCCCTCCGCTGGCCGCGTGGCCTTTGGCTTCGACAACATCTACTCCACCATGAAGGTGGTGCCCGTGCCGCACATTGCGCCCGGACATGTGACCGCCACTGCCCCCGAGCCCGAACTCACCGGCTCCTTCGGCGACCAGATCGAGCAGCTCGTCCGCCGGCGCGAGGCCGAGCGCGGTGTTATGAGCCAATTCGCCGAGGGCCGCACCCGCCGCGACCGTCCCACTGTCGTCACCGGTCACAGCCTCGGCTCCGCGCTCGCCACGCTGTTTGTCCTTGAAAACAGCGTCAAGCACAAACTCGACATCACGCTGAGCAGCACCCTGGCTTCGCCCAAAGTCGGTAACCTTGAGTTCAAGCACGTCTTCGGCGCATTGCCGCTCACCTCCTGGCGCATCGTCAATGTCCGCGACGTAGTCCCCAAGCTTCCGCCGACCATCCCCTTCATCCTCGACTATGAGCACGTCGACGTAGCCTACAGTTTCGACTCATGGCTCTTTGCGAAAAAGAATCTCGGCTGCTACCACAGCATCGATACCTACCTGCACTGGCTCAACAACGCCTTGCCGTTGGCCCCTGAGTGTGTCCAGGCCTGATCGTCATCGAGCCAGAGAGGCGCTGCAAGGCGAAAGATCGTCATTCCGCCCGATGACCGCGACAGCCCGCGCCCTGGGCAAGCCCCAGCCTCCAGGCACAGCGACGCCCGACCGAGCGGCACTTTCGGTTGAACAGCCTTCAGTTTTGGGGCTTAGGAGTTGGATTGGCAGGAGAAGCCGATGGCTGCGGGGGCGTCGCCGGGGGCTTGGGTAGCCTCTTCGCCCTCCGAACTGGAGCAGACTTTGGATGGACAGGCGCCGGTGGAGGAGGTGTCGTGGGGCATTTGGCGGCTTCACTCGCCTGCAACGTGCTCCGCAGATCGACTTCCTGCTTTTCAAGAGCGGTGACAGACGCTTGCAGCCGGTCGTCGAGTGCGGCATGTGCTTTTCCCAAACTCGTCAGGGCTTGCTCCAACTGAGTCACCTCGTCTGGCGACGCAGAGATACGCGCCGCTTCAACGACACTCAGAAGCACGTCATACAAGGCTGCGATATTGCGCGATACCCGCAGCATTTTACTGCTGGTTTCCGGAGAAGCATCGGCCGTGTCCAGGAGAAGCGGCAGGGTTGTATGCAGATCTCGCAGGATGGCGCTGATGTGGTCGCGAGCTTCATCGCGCACAGTTCCCCTCTTCCACTTATCCACCTTTAATGCACTGACGGTCTGCAGCACTTGGTCAAGAGCAGGCTGCAGCAACCCCGAGGGAGCGGGCAGCGCAGAAGGCGCTCCTTGAACAGGCGTCGCACCGGTGGGCGATTGTGCCGGGGTGACGACGCAAAGGGAGCAGAATGTTGCCACGATAATGAATGCATTTGGAATGCGCATCGCGTGTTCCTACAGTCTATCCGGTTTTCGGCCTTTGCTGGACCCCTGGCGGCTCTAAACAAAGGTCGGAGACGGGTTGGCGATGATTCGACCGAAAGCGGCAGACCCAAGCTGCTTGTGAAATCAGCAGTCCACACTACAGGCCGTGAACTTCCCAAAAACCCGCATTAGGGCAGCTACGGTACAGCGGTGGAGGTTTACCATGACGACATGCTCCGGGAGACAACAAAAATGACTGGAATGACCGACGAAGAGGTTCTGGCGTTCCTCGCAAGGAATGAGTGGAACAAAGGCATCAAGGCCAATAATCCGAAGCTTGATCATGGGGATTGGACGCTCCATTATGACGATCCGGAGGCAAATGCAATTTTGCTCAAGTATCCGGCGACACCGAGAAGGGTTACCTACTTCTCCAGGCTGGCCTCATTGCTCGGGGCAGAAGAGGAAAGCATGTTCTACGGCGCTCTGCTGTGGATAACGCTTTCGTCTATAGGCAGTCCTCAGCTCGAAAAGACTGGATGGGACATGGTGGATATGATGCGACGCGGTTTCGGCGAAAACCGTCCGCTAGAGGCCGCTCCGGGCCATTGGTTTCGGAATGGTGCAGTCGTTGAGCTCGCTGCATTCATCCTGCCCTGCTTCGTCTTCGGCTGGGATGCTTATATAGTCCCAAGCGGGGGCGATCTCTTTGTTCACATCAGCCATGACGAGTACTGGGCGGTCATGACAAGAAATGCGGAAACGTGCGAAACCGTCCTGAATGATCTGAGAGATATCCAGCCAGAGGCAGGTAATCAACACTTACTGCAAAGATTTTGTCCTCTCTCGCGGCACCTCAAATTGCCCGAATAACTTCATGAGGATTGGCAGTATTTCCTTGAAAGTCGTGATTTCGGCAAGTAGGGGCCCGTCGCGTACAGCAATCCTAATTTCGGGCGAGTGATCGGCTATCTGGACAGAACTCGAGAATTGGGTAAAGTCCAAATTGGCTACCAATCAACCGAACCAGCTCTCGTACACTTTGACTTAAGGATAGGGGTTTCGACGTGCTCGATGTCGCTATCAGTTCGCGAGTGTTCTTTTCCGGGTTTGATATTAAGACTCCGGTGGGAATCTTTTCGGCGAAAAAGGTCCCGCTTTCTCCGACTGGTGAGATTCGTATTCTTGACGCTTCAGCTAGCCAGATAGCGAGACTTGAGTTGGAGAGCTTCTTTAGCAGCGTCTATAGCGTCATCATTACCGGCGGTGGTTTCTATCAGTTTGGGCGCGACGGGAGCTCAAGCCGAATTTGGACCTGCAAGGGAGAGGGGAAACTGTTTCGCGTGTCCGAAGAAAGCAACCGCAGGTTCCTCATTTCGGAGGATGCCCAGGAGATTGCTGAATGCTCAAAATCCCGTTTCTCCAACGACTACGAGGTCAAAGTATTCAACGACGCGGATTTGAAACTCGTGATATGCGTATTCATCGTGCTGAGCCTGCTGGAGCATCAATCCGCAGGCATCCCGGACTAACTGCGGTCGAATAATAGGAAAACCGAAAACTGCGCAAGTGCCTGACCCGAATCACGCGCGTCCGCCCGCCCTCAAGTACTCCCCGCTCTTGCCGCCCGACTTCGCTTCGAGCTGCACGTTGCGGATGACAATCCCCTTGTCCAGCGCCTTGGTCATGTCGTAGACGGTGAGCGCGGCCACGGCGGCCGCTGTCATCGCCTCCATCTCCACGCCCGTGGGTCCGACCGTGGCAGCCGTCGCCGTAATGCGCACGCCCCCTGGGACAACCTCCGCCTGCACGTCAACGTGCGTGAGCGCCAGCGGGTGGCACATGGGAATCAGTTCCGCGGTGCGCTTGGCCGCCTGAATGCCGGCGAAGCGAGCCACCTCCAAAGGGTTGCCCTTGGGGTTGTCGGGCAGGGCCGCAAGCACGGCGTCGGAAAGCTCGACAAACGCCGAGGCTGTGGCCGTGCGCCGCGAGGGTTGCTTGGCGCTCACATCCACCATGCCGGCTTGCCCTGACGAGTCATAGTGCGAGAGGTGCGATGGTTCGGTCATTGGCAATCCTCACGGCAGAAGAATGCGGACGATGGTTCCCACGTCAAAATCATGGGCGTCTTCAGGCACAACCAGAAAGCAGTTGGAGCGTGCCAGGGCAGCCAGGTCGCCCGAACCTTGCATGGGAACAAGGGCGACCTCGGGGATCTCTCCCCAACCGGAACCAAAATTACACGACGCCGGCAGAAACCGCGTAAGGCCCGCCTTGCCCAGCTTGCCGGCCTTTGCCGCCAGCCGCGCCAGAGCAAAGCGCGGACTGCATTCTCGCCTGCCCGCCAGCGCCGCCAGCACCGGCGCAGCAAACAGCAGAAGCGTAACCGCCGAAGAAACCGGATTGCCGGGCAGCCCGAAGAAGCACTTCGCGCTGTTCTCGTTTTGGATGGCACGCGTGTTTATTACTGGCAGTTCGCCGAAGATCAGCGGCTTGCCCGGCTGGATGCGCACCCCTGTGAAGTGAAACCGCGCCCCAGCGCGCGCCAGGGCCGGCTCAACCAGATCGAATTTGCCCGCCGAAACACCGCCGGTAATGATTAAAAGGTCGGCCTCCGCCGCCTGAGCGAGCGCGGCATCGAGCGCATCGGCGGTGTCGGCCGCGGTGGGCAACACCCAGGGCTCGCCCCCGGCCGCAGCCACCATTGCGGCCAGCATTGGGGCGTTGGAGTTCCTGATCTGCCCCGGAGCAGGCGCGGAATCGATGGGCACAAGCTCATCGCCGGTTGTCAGAATCGCCACGCGCGGCCTTGAAAAGACCTCGAGCGCAGCGCAACCGCAGGCCGCGGCCAGGGCAATCTGAGCGGAGCCGATCATCGTTCCAGCGGGGAGCAGTTCATCGGCGGCATGAGCCTGCGCGCCCTGGGCCACGATGTTCTCGCCTTGCTTCAGTTTGCGAGGCTCAAGCAGCCGGACCCGGCCTTTGGTCAACTCCACATGTTCGATCATCATCACCGCGTCGGCGCCGGCGGGCACCGGCGCGCCGGTCATGATCTCCCAGGCAGCGCCCTTCGGCAGCGGTCCACTCGGCATGTCGCCGGCCTTCGCAGAGCCGGCCAGCCGCAGGAATTCGTGCTTCGCCGCTTCGCTGGCCCGGCAAGCGTAGCCGTCGCGGGTCGATCGGGCAAACGGCGGCTGATCGAGATCGGCGCATAGTGGCTGGGCAAGCACACGCCCGGCCGCCAGCCCTAGCCCCACAGACTCGGCACGACGGCGCAACCGGCCCAGCTTGACGCAGCTAGCGTCGACTACCGCTGCAGCTTCGTCGTAACTGGGCAGATCGGAACTCATGGATCGGATTGTAGAGTGTCAGCCACCGCACCAATTTGGAAAGCACAAATGCGAAGGACGCCCTGACTCGCAGGAGCGCCCTTCTGAGACGAAGCTGGAAGCTCGATTACTTTTTACCAGCCTTGGGAGCCTTGTAGCTGTTGTCAACCTTCTGTGTGGACTGAGCGAGAATGCCTTTTACCTCGCCGGCATAGGGTCCGTTCGGAGCCAGTTCCAGATATTTCTGATAAGCTTCGGCGCAGCCTGGCGGCAGAACGTACTTCCCTGCGGCGTCGACTGTTGCCTTCACGATGAGCCCCTGGCCCTTGAGGTAGTAAAGCATCGGCTGAGTTGGATCGGCAAGGATGGCTTCGTCCGCCGCAGCAGCCTGGGCATCCGCGTTGTTCATCTGGAAGAAGATGACCGCTTCGTTCTTCAGGTAAAACCCAGCCTGTGTGGGATTCACTTTGGCGGCCGCGTCATAGGCGGCATTCGCCTCGGGCACCTTGCTGGTACGCGCGTAGATTTCGCCCAGACCGCTATCAGCCAAGCCCTGAACCTGAGGATTCGGCTTCTTCGCCGTCGCTTCCAGTTCCAAGACCTTCTTGTAAGTCGTCTCCGCCTCGTCGTACTTCTTCAGGCCAACCTGCGCCTGTCCCAACTGCGCCCACAGAACCGACGCATCCGGCTTGGCCGCGGTGTCTTTGAGCATGAGAGTTTCAACATCTGTGTATTTCGCGGTTTTGATCTCCGCTTCTTTAGCTTCCAGATCTGCCTTTGAAGCCGTTGCACCCAGAGCCTGAGCGGCTGTCTGACGCGCATTGTCGGCGTCCTTGATGTCCTGGCCAACGGTCTTAAGATCGGCGTTGAGGTTCTTGATTACCTCATTGGCCTTCATGGCTTCAGAGTTCTTCTTCTTCAGCTCTTCCAATTGCTTCTTCTGATCTGCGCTCAAATTGTCGATGAAAGCCTTGCGGGACATGTCGATGTCCTGCTCCACATCCTGGCCGAACACGACCTTGACGTTATCGAGGTAGTCAACCATCTTGTCGGCCGGCGTTTCAGGCTGGCGATAGACAATGGTGTACGTGCCAGGCGCCGCCTCGCCGGAAAAGTCGCCGGACGAGGAGACCGGGAAGGTGTATTTGGAGGTGTGCCCATTGTCAGTGGAAAGGCTCACCGAACCACTGGGCGCGGACATCCCCGTAGGATTGGTCACGTGGCCATGAATCTTACCCGTAGGCCCAGAAGGCGTTTGCGCAAGCGCGGGCAAAACGGCGAATGCCAGCAAGCCCAGCCAAAGTGAAATACTGCGTTTCATGTTCTTCTCCTTGGGAGCGGCGGGAACCAGGCTGCCCGCAGGCTCAATAAATCGTTATTGCCGACACATGCCGGGGATGGCGCCGGCGGCGTTTCCCCCCTAGTGAGTGTACTCTTCCAACCAAGTGCCAGAGGCCGTTCCGGAACTGCGGATACAACGGATAACCTCTCAACGCATTCATTCGTGATCGCGAGTCCGCCGCGAACCCCGCTAGCGCGCTGCTGCTGCCAGCAGAACCCAAGTTAAATCCAATCGACTGTTCAACACAAGAGCGCACTTCGGCATGTCGAATCTCCGTGCGCCTTCAACCACTTTGAAGTCCCGCTTTCAAGCCAATTGAATGAACGAACGCGTTCTGCCAGAGGCGCATTGCCTGTCGGCAGGGAGTCCACGCTGGATCGTGCCACCGCGGTCACTACTACATCGTAGTGCCCACGGAATCAGCCCGCTTGTGGCCTGTATCACACTCAAGGGTCTGCTTTTGATGCCGCGATGGGAGTGCGAACAGACTCTAAAATAGGAGTATGGCAACCACGATTCGCCCGGCGACCGCCGCGGATGTCCCCCAGGTTTTGGCTTTCATCCGCGCGCTGGCCGCCTTCGAGCGCGCGCCAGACGAGGCTACTGCTACAGAGGCGGACTTGCTTCGCGACGGCTTTGGTCCTAACCCCTTCTTTTCCTGCCTGATAGCCGAACAAGACGGCCAGCCGGCCGGCTTTGCTCTCTACTTTTTCAACTACTCCACGTGGACCGGGCGGCCGGGGCTCTACCTCGAAGATCTCTTTGTTCAGCCGGAGTTCCGGGGGCTGGGAATCGGCAAGGCGCTGCTCAAGAGGGTTGCGGCCATCGCTGTGGAAAAGTGCTGCCCGCGCCTTCAGTGGGAAGTGCTGGACTGGAACACGCCGGCCATCGAATTCTATCGCGCCATGGGAGCCGAATTTCTGGACGAGTGGCGCAATGTGCGCGTCACCGGCGAGGCGCTCCAGCAGCTGGCTGGGATTGCACCAAAGCTGGGTTCCCCGGCCTCTCCGCTTCTTTTTGCGGAAAGAGCGGGAGATCTCGAATTTCAGCCGCTGTCTGTCAATGAGGAGACCGCAAAGTGAGAATACGTGTGATAGGCGGTGGCCTGGCCGGCCCTGAAGCAGCGCTCACCGCCGCGCGCCTCGGCTGCCAGGTGGACCTCTACGAGATGCGAGCTGTCATCGACGGCAAGCCGCGCCTCACCCCGGCCCACCAGACCACCGAGTTCGGCGAACTGGTGTGTTCCAACTCGCTCAAGAGCGAGTCCCCCAACACGGCGCCCTGGCTGCTCAAGCAAGAGATGCGCCGTGCCGGCTCGGCTCTGCTGCAAATCGCCGATGCAACCGCCGTCCCCGCTGGCCACGCGCTGGCCGTGGACCGTGTCGAGTTTTCCCGCCGCATCGCCGAGGCCATCGCCGCAGAGCCGAACATCCGTGTCTTCCGCGAAGAAGTCACATCTTTGGTCCAAGACGAGGAAGGCCCGAAGGGCTGCACCATTCTGGCCACCGGCCCGCTGACCTCCGACGCATTGAGCGCCGAGATCGCGCGCATCACCGGCTCTGAACACCTGGCCTTCTACGACTCCATCTCGCCCATCGTCGATGCCGACTCCATTGACATGGACCGCGTCTACATGGCCGCCCGTTGGGACAAGGGCACCGCCGACTACATCAACTGCCCCATGGACCGCGAGGAGTTCGACCGCTTTCTGGATGCGCTGCTGGCCGCCGAGGCCGCCGAAGCCAAGGAGTGGGAGAAGCTCGATTATTTCGAGGGCTGTCTGCCCATCGAGGTTCTCGCCCGTCGAGGCCGCGACACTCTGCGTTTTGGCCCCATGAAGCCGGTGGGCCTGCGCGACCCCCGCACCGGCAGGACCCCCTGGGCCGTGGTGCAGTTGCGCAAGGAGAACCTGCGTGCCGACAGCTATAACCTGGTCGGCTTCCAGAACCATCTCAAGTTTGGCGAGCAGGCCCGCGTTCTCCGCCTCATTCCCGGCCTTGAAAATGCGCGCTTCCTGCGCTTCGGCCAGATTCATCGCAATACCTACATCTGCGCGCCTGCCTTGCTCGACGAAACACTCCGGCTGAAGTCCGCCCCGGAGGGGCCGCTACCGCTCGATGAACTGCTCCGGCTCAATCCCGCCCCGGAGGGGCGTAGCGAGAATAGCCCAGGGCAAGCGAAGCGCAGCCCTGGGGCCGAGCGCAAAGAAACCCCTGGCGCCCCGGAGGGGCGCAGCGAACCAGCCCCGATCCTCTTCGCGGGGTGCCCCACCCTTTCCGCGCCTTATGCGGAAAGGGTGGGAGGGCAACAGACCATCCTCTTCGCCGGCCAGCTTTCCGGCGTCGAAGGCTACACCGAATCCATCGCTACCGGCCTCCTGGCCGGCATCTACGCAGCCGCGCTCGCTCAGGGAAGGGAACCCATCCCTGCGCCGCGTGCCTGCGCCCTGGGCTCGCTGGTCCACTACATTACCCACGCCGACCCCAAGCGCTTCCAACCCGCCAACATCACCTTTGACCTGCTCGAGCCGCTCGAAGAAGAACTGCGCAAGAAGGTTCGCGACAAGAAAGAGCGCCACCGCATCGTCTGTGAGCGGGCGCTGGCGGCCTTCGACGGCTGGTGGAAAGTTGCGGGTCCAGCGAGCCCCAAACTGTAGAAGTTTGTGGGGCATCAAGCTCGACCGCCATAAACCCTTCGAAAACAACCCTCCGATTTTCTTCCCAAATGATGGAACAACTGGAGAACTTGCCGCGTATCTGATGGCAATCCTGGTCGAAAGCCGTGCTTTCTTCCTTGGAGGGATGCCATGAACGTTTTCTCAGCCGCGCAAGCCGTCTCACCTGCCATCGACCGCACCAGACGCTTCCTGTTCCATCCCTTCCGGTGGAGCACCTATTTGAAACTGGCTGCCGTTGCGTGCATTACCGAAGGGTTCTC
>Ga0302198_10002597_pt1 | contig 18825 bp, 14 predicted proteins | sample II_Bog_N2_2_FD_193521 | JGI IMG/M metagenome (GOLD analysis project Ga0302198, IMG submission 193521) | Peat permafrost microbial communities from Stordalen Mire near Abisko, Sweden - II_Bog_N2_2 | ecosystem: Environmental > Terrestrial > Soil > Wetlands > Peat | place: Sweden: Abisko... | reverse complement strand
CCCCGAGCAGATCCTCGATTTCAGGATGAGGAACCGCTGCCCTAGAAGCGGATGGAACGGATGGGTGACAACGGCCCATCCCAAGCACTCACGGGATTCAAGTGCAGTTCGAACGTACGGTCGGGATACCCAGTGGCCTTTGCTTGCCATCCGCTTTGGGTATCCAAACTCGGAGAACGGGACTGACCCGATAGCTCCGGCCGCGCAGTTCGGCTTGCAGACCATCGAGGAACGCGGACGCATTGGCCTTAACGGCCTCTGTCGTTACACGATCCACCCCGGCTGCTCCACCGTTGCGCAACACCGTCGCGAGGGCCGTTTCCAGCACATCTCGACGGCATAGATCGCCGAACAGGCTCCAAGCCCGCCAGCGAGGATCTTCCTTTGCCTTGCGGTAAAGTGTCCGTTGAAGCGATTGAACCTTTGTCGGTGTGGGTACTTCCTTTTCAGGAATCATCACCAGTCCTCCGCTTCGCTGTTCACTTCGACCAAGTGAGGCTCCTTCGCTCCACGGTGATTAGCCGCTTCATCGCTACTACGGGCCTCTCCGACTTCTGCCCCGGCCAAACGGGCCTCGCGGGATTCCCTGCTTGGGCCCGCCGTTGGACCATGATGTCCACCGGCGCAGATCTCCTCCCTTAACACCCCAACCTTTTCAGACATCCCGTGCCCGCAGACCACGCCATGGCGATGACTGGACAAGTCGTCATTCTGGTCTCTCCCGCTCGTCGCAGGGTTTACCATTATCCAGCCCTGATAGCCTTCACCTATTTTCGAGAGGCTCGGCTCCATGGGATTTTGGGTTTATCGGGGCTCATCAGATGGGCTTCACTTTCGTTACGGGCTGTCTGCCTTGCTTGCGGTTGCTCCCCACGCCCCCTCACGGGAACGCAGTTACCGGGCATTCCCCGCTAAATGACGTAATTGGCGGAGACGTTGTTTTCATACGTGGATTGTGGTTTTTAGGAGCGCGACGAAAAGGGACCCTTTTGTGGGCAGCAGTTGATGTTGTTTAGGCCGCGACCAGCCCATTGGTCATGGCAACTCATAAACCTCAACTAGGGCTATGCCGGTGTCACCGCTCGCCCCGGAGACATTGGCCGTATAGGGCCCCGGCGGCAGCGTCATGAGAATCGCCGAATCGGGCGTCGAGGTGCCGCCCCACGAAAAGGCCCCTACCGAGGCTGCCGCTGAGGTTATCTGGGGATCCGCGGACCATCCTGCATTGGTTGCCAGGAGAGTGCTCCCCGATGCGGTGCTGTACAGCTGGAGCCGGGGATCAGGAAGCGTCCCCGGTATTCCAAACGGGATTAACGCCGGTCCCGAAGCTCGAACGAGGACGGTTTTTGCGGTGGTGCCGCCAATAACAAATCCGGCGATCAGGGCATTGCTTCCATTGCCCACATGTACCCGGGCCGAGATATTCACCAAGCGCGGCTGTGAGGGTGTGTAGCTCGGCGAGGCATCATAAACTTCAGCCAGAGCAATGCCGCTATCGTTACCAGCCCCTGAGATCTCGGCGGTGTACGCCCCAAGCGGCAAGGATTCAACCAAGGCCGAGTCATCGCTTGAGATGTTTGTCCAAGGAAAGGCGCCCACGAGTGTGGCGGCATCGGCTATTTCCTTGTTTCCAGACCAACGAAAATCGGTCGCCAGGAAACCGCTCGAGTTGTTTAGGGTCACCTGCGGATCGGGAACTGCGCCAGTAACGCCGAATGCGGCTAGGGCTGGCCCGGAGGCGCGGATAAGAAACGAGCGGCTGCCGGAGGTTCCTAGCCCTCCGACAACAAAACCCATTATCAGTTGATTTGCACCGGGCTCAACCAAGGCCCGGCAGGAAATATTGATCAACCTGCCGGGGTCCGAGGTACTGATCACACTCAGGGCGGCCTCCGACGTCATCACCGAACCGGCTGCGTTGGTCGCAAGGCAGGCGTAATTTCCGTTATTCGACGGCGAGACATTGGCAATTACGAGCGTCGGATCGGTGGCATTTGCAAGAGGCACTCCGTTACAGATCCATTGGAAGGATTGCGTTGGAGCGTCCACAGCGGCCCCATCGCCGGATTGGGGGTGTACTGCCATGACCGATTTCAGGCTGGATCCTGAAATGGTGGCGCCGCTTACGCCCACGTTGAACGCGACCGTGCTGCCACTCGCAATGACCTGTGATGACGGCTGCTGGACGATTGTCGGGGCGGAAACACCCGCTGCCGAATTGAGCGAAAGCTTGGCCGGGTTGCTCGAAATCGAGCCCAAGGAATTGGCTATGGTCACGGTATAAGTACCCGCGCTGGAAGGGAAAACGGGGTTTATGGACAATATGGGATCGGTGGCTCCTCCAATCGGGGTGCCATCGAAGCTCCATTGGTAACTGGGAGTCGGATTGCCCGTGGCAATCACCCAGAACGTGGCCGCGGCTCCAACATCTGCGGTCTCGTCGGAGGGCTGGGTTGCGAAACTGGGCGGACTGTTAGCGGAGTTACCGTCAGGCGTCGGAGTGGCCGTTGGATTCGGCGTCGGTGTCGGTGCTGGAGGCGCCGTGGGAGTCGGAGTCGCTGCGGGTGTAGGCGTGATCTCTGGCGATGGCGTCGCAACCGGTGACGGTGTGGCGCCAGGGGTGGGCGTTGTTACAGGGGTCGGCGTCACGCCGGGTGTTGGCGTGGGTGACGGAGCAGGTGACGCCGTAGGAGTCGGAGTCGCTGCGGGTGTAGGCGTGATCTCTGGTGTCGGCATCGCAATCGGCGACGGTGTGACGCTAGGGGCGGCCGTTACCGTTGGCGTCGGAGTTACTCCTTGTGTGGGCGTGGGTGACGGAGCCGGTGACGAAATCGTCAATGTCGCCGAGGCGCTGCCCGAATAGTCGGAGTCCGTCACGGTCGCCAGGACTGAATAGCTCCCAACGGCACTGGGAGCGCTTGTATCTCCATTATACGTGACCCGTGTGGCAAGTCCGGCCGGATTCGTCGTCACGGAGATCGATTTTGTGGTCCCATCGAAGAGCTGATCGAGCCCTCCCAGTGTGACCGTTGCGGCCCCCTGGTTTATCGTTAGGGTTATCTCACCCGTGTTTGAAACTGCATAATCATATGCCGCGCTATAGGTTATGGACCCTGATCCAAGGCTCGTTGGCGTGAAAGTAGCCTGACCGCCGGTGACGGACACTGTGCCCCCGGTCGAACTTAGAATGCTGAAACTCAGAGTGTCGCCTTCCGGATTTGATGCCGGAAGCTCAAATGTTAGGGGTTGGCCGTATTGCAGCGTCTCGGTCCCATTGCTAGCGACAGGAATTGCCCTGCTTGGGTATCCCAGCCGGACCGTCTCTGCGCTGGCATCTGTCACGAACAGGCCCCCCCTTGAGTCAACGGCTACGCCCAGCGGCGAAACAAATTCAACGGCTGATCCAGTTCCATCGACATTGGAGTGTACGCCGGGAACTCCGGCCACCGTGGTCGCGGTCCATGCACCCGTCCCGCCCGCGGGCGGCGCCAACCTGCGCACCGTTCCATTCCGGCTGTCGGCCACAAACAGGTTTCCGTTTCCATCCAGAGCTAGGGCGCTTGGCCAGTTAAACTCCACGTTCGGGCCGTCGGAACTGCCAGGGCTGCCAAAAGGACCGCCGGAGCCGGCGATTGTCCTGACCGTCCAGATCGTCGAACCCCCAGAGACGCTCGGCGTAATCATGCGAATCTCGTCGTTGCCGGAATCCGCAACATAGAGAGTGTCGTTCGCGTCCACGACGACATCACCGGGATCGAAAAATTGGGCACCTGCGCCCACACCGTCACCTCCACCAGGGTTGGTTCCGAAAAGATAATTAGGCGTGCCGGCTATCGTCTTGACGGTCCATGTCGTGACGCCACCGGAGGAGGACGGGGAAATCTCGCGGATGGTGCAGTACGGCGAATCGGTCACAAAGAGGTTCCCATTGCCGTCAACGGCGATACCGACCGGACCTGAGAACCGGGCCATTGCCCCGATTCCATCTGAAGCACCGCTCTGCTCAGGCGCGCCGGCCAAGGTGGTGACCGTCCAGGTCGTGGTGGTGCCGGACGAAGACGGCACAATCTCGCGGACGGTCACGTTGGCATAATCGGCAACAAAAAGCCGTCCCGAGCCGTCTATGGCCACTCCCGAAGGATTGTTGAACCTGGCGCTCGAGCCGGCCCCATCGGCGCTGCCTGAAACTCCAGCACTTCCCGCGATCGTTGATGCGACCCAGGTAACCGTGCCCCCGGATAAGGTAGGAGACAGTTTTCGAATAACGTGATTCGCGTAATCGGCGACGTAAAGATTGCCCTGCCCGTCGAGGGCCGGCTTCATGGGGCTGTCAAACAATGCCGCAGGGGCCGCCCCGTCGGCGCTTCCGGCAACCCCCGCCGTCCCCGATATCGTGCTGAAGGTATACGGGTAGGTGTAGACACTCTGCGCCCTGGAAAGCGGAGATAAGCCCAGGAGGCCAATTGCCAGAACACAAACGCCCTTCGGATGAAGCGCGGGAAGTCGAAGCACGGTGTCCAACTTGCCCACTTCAGCCGCTCCGTCACCACGATTTCATTCATAGAACTGCGCTATGAAAAAACCTATTCAATCCTAGTAGGCTTTGAGTCGCTCGTCCAAAACAGGGGATAGAGTCCGAAATGAACACCCAGCGCGTGGCGCGAAACGAAGCAATCGGCGAACGCCATAACCTGGATACTCGAACCGATGCCTCAATCCTGACTTCGCCCAACTGAACCGCCGGATGCGGATCCGCATGTCCGGTGTTGCAATAGGTAAAGCCAGAAAGGGCCTACCTAGGTAAATCACAAAAGGATCCGCTCCATCCCTATTTCGCGGGAACCTCGCCGAGGTTCTTGGTCTCCCCTATGTCCACGTTCCCCTCTGGGATCGGTTTCTGCACGAGACCGAGGCTGTCCTTTCCAAAGTATTCGGCGGCGACCTGGGTCATCGCGGGCAGATCCAGCCTGAAGTCGTGGTGGCGCTGCGAAAGGCTGAACCGGGTCTCCCAAAGGAGCTTGGCCTGCCTCTGCTTCCAGAGCATGGGGAAGTCATAGGCCCGCAAGATCACGAAATAGCGGTCGTCCTCGATGGCGTCCATGACGCCCGCGTAGACTTCCCGCCGGATGTTCGCCATCATGTTGGCGTGGTCGTCGTAGCCCAGGTCGAACACCTTCTCGCTGTCGAAGCCCAGGAGCCTTGCGTTCTCGAGGTCGATCTTGTCCCGGTCGCCCCCGTTGACAGCGGCCGAAGTCGTGCCCTCGAACGCGTTGGTCCCGATCGTCCTGCCCCAATACACCACGATAAGCAGGTTTGCGGTTTTGGGATCCCCGGTCGGCAGATACTTTTGTCCCGCGAGGGGCCCGCGGATCACGCTTGAGATCTCCGCGAACGCAATGCCGTCGATCGACCGATCGGCCGTCGGAAGGCCACCGAGGCCCTCTGTACCCGCGGAGCTCTTGTTCAACTCGCCGCCGATGGCAAAGCCGTAGGTCTCCGGGCGGGGGGAGCCGTCCGGGAGGAAAATTCGCTTGTAGCCGTTGTAGACCCGTGAGGAAACGGCCGTGATGTCCTGGCTTCCCGCGCCCTGGACCGGCATCGCCGGGACCGAGGCACAGAGAAGCGCGATGAAGAGGTAGATTTTGGGACTAGAGGCCACGGGTCGTAGGGGTTTGCGCTCGGCCGAAGGATGATCCTCCGTCAACACCGTAGCACAACCCCGGTGGCCGTCGAATCCCTTCGCCCATTTGTAAGGGTAAAATCTTCGAGATGCAGAATGTCGCGGCGATTGGCAGCGGGTTAAAAGCGTATAGGGCCAGAATAGATGGAAACGAAGCTCCGGTAGGAAGCTTCATGACTAAATAAGTGGCCGCTTCTCCCCGCCCCACGAACCCCAGCCGCTCGTAGAGTGACCTAAGGCTTCAACCCACCGTCATACGGCAACCCAACCTTTTGAGAACGGCCCCAGAACATAAGTAGTCTGCGGTCAAGTGGGCCCGGGAATACCTTTGCGCAGCTCTGCACGCCGACCATTATGTGGCTAAACTAGCAGCAGTGGCCGCAAAAAGGAAAACCGCAGTCCTTGCACTTTCGCTTGCCGCGAATGCGGCTTTGCTTGGATTCATCGCCTTCAGGACCCCGAGCCTCGTCGGACTCGGGGGCGAAGCGGCGCCCAAATCGGTGCCCAGGAAGGATCCGACTTCGGCCTTACCGTTCCGGGACTGGAAGAGGTTATCCTCTGGGGACGTGAAATCCCAGATCGCCGATCTTAAGGCCGCGGGGTTTCCGCCTGAAATCGTTCAGGGCATCATCCGAGCCGAGCTCGACCAGGTCTACAATGTGCGCCGCAAGGACCTACTCGCTCGCTACCGTCAAGGGACCTATTGGCAGGCCTCCTATGCGCGGCCCAACTTCACGGCTGTCCTAGGCCTTAACGTCATCCAGGAGCAGGAAAACGTGCAGATGAGGACCCTCTTCGGGCCAGAAACCGACAACACGGCGTACGACACCGGACGTTTCATGCCGAGCATGTTCAACCTGACAAGGCAGTCCGAGTCTCTCTCTCCGGACAAGTTCCAGAAAGTCGCGGCCATCATCTCCGATTACACTGCGATGAGGGCCGACCTTAATGAGTCGGCGAACGGCCTCGTCTACCCGGACGGCAGCGCAAAGTTTGACTACCTCGGCAAGCAGCAGAAGGCCGACATCGAGGCCGCTCTTACACCCGACGAACTCCTCGAGTTCAACATTAGGTCCAGCCAGGATGCAAATTCGCTGCGCTGGACCCTCGACACCTTCAAGCCGACCGAGGACGAGTTCCGTGCCATCTACAAGGCACAGGACGAATTCAACCGCAGGTACAGTACCGACGGGGGCCTGGCGACCGGCGATGTCCAAAAGGAGCGGGACGCCCACAAGGCCGAGCTCGACGCCGAGCTGCAGGTGACTCTCGGGCCCGACCGCTTCGCGCAGTATCAGGTGGAAACGCAGCCGAACTATGGATCGACGAGCAAGGTGGCCGAGGCGCTGAACCTTCCCTCCGGGTCGGCGCAGCGGCTCCTGGACGTCGAGGGCGACATCACCAAGCGCATGAATTCGCTTAAGGGCGATCCGACGCTCTCGGACGCGGACCGCACGACCCAGCTTGCCGCGCTCACTGGAGAGGCGCGGAGCCGCCTTTCTTCCGTCATCGGCGATAAGGGCTTCGAACTCTACAAGGCCAATGCCGGCTATTGGCTGAATTCATTGCCGCAATCCAAGTAGGCACGCGTGGCTGCCGAGCGTTCAGGATCGGGGCGCCGCATATCGAAGGTCGACCGGCCGTCAATCGGCCCCATTTCGAATACGCGGAGCCAAAGCCGCCCATTTTCTCCAACTCTAATAATGGCGAAAAATGCTGGCTAGGAGCAGCAGCTCAGGATGCGCAGCCGACATCTTTGGCAAAATCACGCGGATCCGATCACGATAGCTTGAAAGCTTCTCGTTAAATGCTCGCAGATCCCCCGCCTTTTTCCATTCGAGCTTCTTCAAGTCGAGCACGAGCGGGTTCTTGCTCTGTGCTAGCGAATCGCTGAGGCGCTGCGCCAGTCTTTCTGCATCCGAGGTCGACGGCATGCCCTCAAGCCGCATCCAGACTTGTTTCTTCGCGTGCTGCATCTCGACCCTAACGGAGAAATTCGGACTGGCCGTCTTCGCCTGGAATTCATCCCAAAGCTCGAATGCGCCCCAGCTCTTCGCCGGCATTCGGTAGGCTGTCCGCTGCAGCTTGGGATGCTGGAAAAGATCGAATCTCAACGTGAGCTTGGTCCACAGAGCCGCGCCCACCGCCATGACAGCCTTGAATCGCTGCGCAAAGGTGGGCTGGCCAAGCTCCGTGTGGAGGCGCCGCTCCAAGTCGCCTATCCATCTTCGCACGGTCGCGTTTGGGCCTAGCAATTTGCCGGCGAGAAACACCGGGAAGGCGTAGCGCAATTCTTTCGCAAAGTATTCGGCTTTCTCCCTCAAGACCCGATTCGGCGAATCCCTAAGCGTCAGGTAGCCGAGGAAACGGGTTTCGAGGACGCGATAGATGCTGGGCCCGAGCCGTTGGAAGTCCTGCTCGAAGCACCATCGCTGGATGTCCTCGATCTGCGCCGGCGAAAGCGTTGGATGCTTGATCATCGTCCGGAATCCGTCTGCGCGCCGGTAGAACAGCTCCTTGTCGCTGGTGTACACGTCCTGCAGTAGGTTCTCCTTTATGATGCGTTCGTAAAATGGCGTGCCCGGCACCGGACCGTAGATGAGATACTGCCCCAACGCCGGCCTGAGCTTCAGCAGGCCGTCGAGTTCCTGCGCGACGATCTCCGGCGTCTGATAGTCAAAGCCGACGATCATGGAGGCCAGGATCGTGATCCCGTGCTCGCGAAGATCGGTGAAGAGTTCGTCGACCGGCCGTCCTTGCTGTTTCGCGTAGTTTGAGCGCGTGCCCTCGTAGCCGATCCAGAAACCGTCGATGCCCATTTCCAGGATCTCTTCGACCGTGTACTGGCTGATCGCCTTGACGCTGGAGAACGCGAAGATCGACGGCTTTTTTTCACCCTGCAGGACGCAATCCCGAAACTCCAGCGCGCGCTTCTTGTTGAGCAGGAAGTCCTCATCCAGGATCAAAAACACCAGGCTTGGATCGAGGTCGAAATACCGTTCCACGACGTCGTAGATGTCGCGCCCGGTGGGAAGCAGCTTGATATGTTTGCGCGAGAAGAAATGCGAAGTGCAGCAGAAGTCACAGCCGTTTGGACAGCCAAGGCCTGCAAAAATCTTGCCCGTGCCGGAGACTCTCCACCCAAAGACCTTCAGCCAGCTCACGATCAAGGGATGCCTGTAGGGCATTGAGATCTCCGGTTCGCCGAGGAGTCGGCGTAGAAACGCCACACCCTCTTCACGACAGATGAAATCCCCATACGGCTTGAGCACGTCGTCCTTCAGCACCGTTCCATATCCTCCGAGTATGATCTTGCTCTCCGGCGAGTACTTACGGATCAGCGCGACCACCTCCTTCATCTTGTGCATCACCGCCATGATGAACGAGACCCCCACGTATTCGTAGCCCTTCTTGAGCTCCCTGATCAGTTCGCGCTTTGACGGGTATTGCAGAACCATCGCTGGCGCGTCCAAGTTCTCGGCAATGTAATCGAGCGAGAAATGCACGTTCACCGTGCGGGGGCTGAAGATTCCCTGCGCGCGTGTGACCTGGCTAAAGAGGAGCTCGTAGCCCACGGACGGCGCGTCGCCGTACTTGGGGCCCATCGGGCGACAGACACTAGTCAATAAGACGGTGCCTTTCATAAAGGCGCCGTTTCGACCTACCCTGACCATGGTGGGTACCTGCTCCGTACGTCTGGCAGGGAATTGCATAACAGCTTGCAGTCAATGCGGGTGCCGCGTCGTGCATACCCTACACTTAGGCATCGTTCGCAAAGGTAAGTATCTTTTATTAGGGATGTTAAACGTCACCCGATGACGCAACCTTTTCGGACTTCCCTCCCTGGTAGGTGAAGACCCCATGGCCCAATGGCATCTTTATGCTATCCGGGCATCAAACCTCTGGCGGGAGGATTTGGCTCGATTCCCATAGCCTGCGGCATGGCCCCCTCGCCAGATTCGAAGTTACCCCGCACCGGGCACGCCCTTTAACTCAGCAATGTAAGGCAGCGTTCGGAAGCGGTCTGCGTAGTCCAGACCATAGCCGACGACCCAGACGTCCGGTATCTCGAACCCCAAATAGTCGACAGGCGTCTGGAGGCTGGGCCGCTTCTTGCGAACCATGACACAGGTGCGCACGGACGCGGCCTGCCGCGCAATGAGGAGGCGATAAAGATAATCGAGGGTCCGCCCGCTATCGACAATGTCCTCCACGATAAGGATGTGCTTCCCCTCCACGGGCTCGCGCAGGTCCATCAGGATCCTAACCTCGCCGTGGGACGCTCCCTTGCCGTAACTGCTTACGGCCATGAAATCGACGGAGTGGGGCACGGATATCTGGCGTGTCAGGTCCGCCATGAAGATGAACGCTCCGCGCAGGATGCCAATGATCAGGATCGAATCGTTCTTCTCGTAATCGCGGCTGATCTGGCGGGCCAAGTTGCCTACCCTCTCTTGAATCCGCTTGGTGGAGACGATCACATGGGAAACATCCGAGGGTCCCTCGATCATTCGTTTCGGTGTAGATTTCATACGGGATCAACGTAACGCATCCTGTGTTATAATCCACGCAAACTGGATCAGCGGCCAGATGAAGGCCTGACGTTTACCGATGGGCGCGGCAAGAGAACGCCTCAATCGGGAAGGAATTTCCGGAAAGGGGCCGTTTTCCGAACACTAAAGATAAACTCAACCTAGGGCGTGATTACAGAGTCAATGAATGAGCCAATCGACGATTGCCGCAGGTCGAACGAAGGCGAGAAACGTCGTCGCGAGCTTTTCGTATCGGGTGCTGAGACGCCGGTAGCGATTGATTCGGCAGAAGAAATTTTCGACCTTATGCCGCCGCCTGTAGTAGCCGCGGCGCACGTCTATCCAAAACCTATAGCTGTAATGAAACTGCATCTGATGCTCTGTTCGATCTCCGTGGGCTTGTTCACCTCAGTGCGTCCAGTTGCGAAAGGAGCAGAAGCTGACTTCTCCGGTGCTGTTGCCCAAGTGGTGTCTCCGCTCATGAAGCAATGGGACATCCCAGGCATGGCGGTGGGCGTAACGTTAGACGGTCACACGCATATCTTCACCTTCGGAGTGAGTTCTCTGACCACGCACCAACCCGTTTCCCCTGACACTCTCTTCGAAATCGGATCGGTGACAAAGACGTTCACAGCGACTTTAGCTGCCTACGCAGTGGAGAAAGGTGCCGTATCTCTTTCCGACCCGGTAGAACGGTTTCTACCCGAAATGACGGGCACGCCATTTGGCGCCATAAAGGTTCTCAACCTCGGCACCCACACTCCAGGCGGACTTCCGCTGCAAGTCCCGGATTCGGTGGGAACGCTCGAGCAGATGTTTGGTTACTTCAAAGCCTGGAAGCCGGCCGGCGCACCTGGCACGATACGCACCTACGGCAATCCGGGAGTGGGTGCCCTCGGACTGATCGTGGCTCGCAGCCTGGGGCGAGACTTCGGGCCGCTATTCGAGGAAGAACTACTCCCGGGTCTTGGGCTCCGTCACACGTATTTGCACGTACCGACCAGCGAGCAAGCCCTGTACGCCCAAGGTTACACGAATAAGGGCACACCTGTACGTCTCACACCAGGAGTATTCTGGGAGGAAACCTACGGGATCAGGACGACGATCGGTGACCTGCTCACTTTTCTCGAGGAGAACATGGGAACCCACCCAGTCGACAATTCACAGCTCGCGCGCGCCCTTCAGGCGACACATTCCGGATACTTTCGGTCTGGCCCACTGATCCAGGATCTCGTGTGGGAGCAGTATCAGACGCCGGTTGCATTGGGGACGCTCCTTCAGGGTAATTCCGCAGAGATGCTTTTCCATACGGTGCCGGCAACAGCGCTTAATCCTGCGATGGCACCTCGGCCCGATGTCTGGATAAACAAAACCGGCTCTACCTCTGGGTTTAGTACTTACGTTGCATTTGTTCCTCAGGAACGAGTGGGTGTCGTTCTCCTCGCCAACAAAAGCTACCCGATTCTCGATCGGGTAAGAGCCGCTTATGCCATTTTGGACTCAATCCGCCAGCCGCTAATCGGTGGTGTCCGCTGAACAGGGTTATGCGCCCCTTGCGCTCGTGAGTTTAAATAATGATCCATGGGCCGTTTTCCGCCCCGATCGTAGACCCGCTTTTCACCTCCCGAGATACGGTTAAGTACGCTTAATACCGATGCACTTACTTGCGGATCCCCCGCAAGAGGCAAAGGTAGAGTTTGATTCACGTGTTACTGTCAGCATCAAGGGTCGTGACTGCGCGAAAATCCGGTGGACTCATTCGGCGATCGTGCGCCGCGTGGATCATGGTCGCGTGTGCCCTTTCACTGGCGGCTTCTGAGATCCATGAAACATCCCCGCTCTACACACGGATTGTCCAGCCGGTCGTGATCCCCGCGGAGGTCAGCAGCCTTGGGCTCTTCGTAAGCGTTCTCATCAATGGTCAAGGCCCCTTTCGCATGTTGGTCGACACGGGTTGTACGTGCTCGATGATCTCCCCGGAGGTGGCAGCGGCCGTAGAGGCACGAGGCGTAGATACCGGAGACGAGAGCGACCAGGCCTTGAACGGCTTTGGCGATGCCATAGCGTTGCCCCGGGTGCTCCTGGATTCCATCACCGTCGGGGGCGTTCAGTTCGAAGGGGTGATGGCGGGCGTGGTGCCTCTGGAAGTCCAATCCAAGATCGACAGTCGTGAGCTTGATGGGCTTCTCGGCTATACGCTCTTCTCGGACCTGTACTTCGCCTTGGACTATCCGGGTCGGAAACTGATCCTGAGTCAGGATTGGCCCCTGAACCTGCAGCCGGTCCGGGCTGAGTTGGCAGTAAAGGAGCATTCCGACGTACCCTTCGTGAGCGTCACGCTTCAACGTGAAGTGTTTTCCGTGATGGTGGACACTGGCGCCTCCAACAGACTTCACCTGCAGTCTCAAGCGACGGCATCTCTCGATTGGAAAGTTGCTCCGCGTCCTGGGATGTTGATTGCCGTTGCCGGGGAAATGGGTCGCGAGCAGGTCGGGCGGCTATCGGGCTTTTTGGAGCTGGGGGCGGTGAAGCAGTTTGAGCCTGTGGTGGACGTCGGCGGAGGGTCGGCGGACATCGGCACCGGACTCCTCCACTCATTCTGCCTCGTTTTCCACGAGTCTGAGGACAAAATGTGGCTCTGCTCGGCAGATTCAGGCCCGCTGCTATCTCCCCCTGTGCGCACCATAGGGCTAAGCATGATCGCTGATACCGGGGGCTGGCGTGTCGCGGGAGTAATTCCCAACAGCCCAGCGGAGGAGGCCTCCATCCGCAAAGATGACCTGGTGACGGAAATAGAGGGACGGCCTTCGCAGGGGTGGACCCGCGATGAGCTCCAAGCTTGGATGGACACACATGAAGAGGTCACCCTTAAGGTCGCTACGGCCACGGTGGAGCGCGAGGTGCATCTGCGCGTATGGTCCCTCGTACCTTGACCTGTATCTTTCTATCCCATCCACCCGGCTCATGACGTTAATCACCTAATCCCGATGCGTGCTCCGCTTACATCTCTCGTTGCGGCCTTGGCGGTCGCATTTGGCGTGACCCTATACTGGGGCGTTGACCAGCACCAAGCCCTTGTTCGTGAACGCGCGAGTGCGTCAGGCGCGCGTAACGATCTCGATGACGTGACACATAGGCTCCGGTCCTCCGAAAGAGCCCTGTTGGCGGCCGAGACGAGCATTCAAGGGCTCCATGCCATGGATTCACAGCGGCTCTTCACGAGCGGCCACACCGTCGCAAGCCCCGAGACCATCGAACAATTCTATGCGGCAGCGGACGCGGATCCCCTTTGGGGACCGTTCCACCATAAACTGGAACGCAGAAGAATCCTTGCAAGGTACACCATCCTCTTCTCGGCGCTGAAGATTCCATCGGACTCGCTTGTTCCGCTTGAAGAGCTTCTTGTGGAGCGGGCCATCCTCAACCGGAGGGCTTCGCATCCGCAACACGGCGCGGATGGAAAGCTCGATGGGCCCCAAACCTCGATACAATCGTCACGCATCTTGGATGCCAAAATTGTGAAGCTGGTCGGCGACGAGGCCGCCCGTCTGATCAGGGAGTGGAGCAGCGCGATCTACTACTACGGAAACGCTCCGGACGGGTCTGTCGCCCAGGACGCGGTGACCCTAATGGATGCTGGGTTCTCGTTGAGCACCGACCAAATGGTGAAGCTCGCACTCATTCGCCACGAGGTCTTAGTGCTCCATCCCGAGCCTTTAGGGGATCCAGGGGCCAAGAGCGTAGATCCGACAACACGATTAACCCCAGTCGACGAGAGGCTCTTGGATCGGGAAAGAGAGGTCTTATCTGCAAAGGAAGTCTCGATCCTGCGGGACTGGACCAGTGAGGAGCGAAAGGCCCGCATGGCCCTCGAGAAGATCAAGATGACGTATCATATTGAGTCCGACAGAAATGGTCCATGACGGGGTGACTCAAGGATCCGGCCGGCACCTTGTCCATGACCCGGCGCCAGGCATCCGTCCAACCAACGGGGACCATTGTCCCCTCCGGTCGCGGGGTTCCTGCGCGCTAATGGTACGTTGTCGGTTCGTCGACACCACAAGGTGCCATTTCCCGCAGCCCAAACGGCCATATTGAGACCGGTCAAAACTCACAAGATGTCGTATTTTCCCCAATCTCTTTAATTCGTGTCCCATTTTGCGCTTAGCCGTCACGGCCAACCTAGCGCAATGGGAGACATTCTGTGGGTTCGAAACAAGCGCTGGTGATTCGAAGGCGACCCTTTTTGTGACAGCTGACCTACTGCGGCCGGTGGGGTTCATGCGGTGCGTCGATGCTTTCCTAGATGGTCTACAGGAAACGATTGACAAGCGACTCCTAGAGCGTCTAGGAGAAACCCATGCCCAAGGACAAAGCCGATCTGCTGCAGGGTACGCTCGACATGCTGATCTTGAGGTCGCTCGAGGCCGGTCCATCTCATGGATTCGGCGTATCGGGGGTCATTCGCCGTTTCTCCGAGGATGCGTTGCAAGTAGAGCAGGGTTCTCTCTATCCGGCGCTCTACCGTCTGGAGGCGGAGGGTTGGATTCGTTCGGAATGGGGCATCTCGGAAAACAATAGAAAGGCAAAGTTCTACGAGCTGACAGCTGCGGGCAGATCACAGCTCAGGCGGGAGACCGCGAATTGGGCGAGGATGTCCTCCGCAATCAACCTTGTTCTAAGCCATGCATGACCGAAACACGGCGAGCGCCCGGCTGCGTCGGCTCGGTCGCCGGTTCTTGTTCCTGTTTCGCAGAAACAAGATTGAGGCCGAGATGGCGGAGGAGATGCGTCTGCACGTCGAGCTGCAGGCAGCAGAATTTCGCGAAACGGGAATGAAGGCTGACGAGGCGGAGATGAAGGCCCGGCGCGAATTCGGCCACATGGACGGCATTCGTGAGAGGTGCCGGGACGAGAATGGAATCCTGTGGGTCTCCCATCTCGGCCAGGATCTGCGCTATGCTTGGCGCATGCTCGCCCGTTCCCCGGGCTTTACCCTCGCGGCGGTGCTAACGCTCGCCCTGGGTATAGGTGTCAACACGGCGATATTCAGCCTTGTTGACGAGATTCTGCTAAGGCCGCTACCCGTGACGGATCCGGGCGATCTAGTCCTTTTCCATTGGTCCTCGAAGGTAGACCTTCCGGTGCCGACCAGCGGAAGGTGGGAGCGGGATCCCGTCACCCAGCAGACGACGTGTACCTCGTTCTCCTTGCCCGCATTCGAGGCCATCAAAAAACGGAGTCAGGCACTGTCTGGAATTACGGCCTTCGCGCCAATCTCCAGTTTGACGGTTATCGCCGACGGGCAGGCTGAGGTGGTTGGGCTGGGGCAGCTGATTTCCGGCAGCTACTTTTCGGTCATGGGGATAGCTCCGGCAGCCGGAAGGCTGCTGGAGGCCACGGACGACCGCCCCGGGGCCCCGGGGGTTGCGATGGTTTCCTATGGCTATTGGATGCGCCGGTTCGGCGGAGATCCGTCGACGATCGGTAGGGCGATACTCGTGAATCGCGTTCCGATCACCATAGTGGGTGTGGTGCCGCGACGATTCCCGGGCTCGCTCCAGGTAGGCGACGCCCCCGACCTCTTCCTGCCGCTCGTCCTCGCTCGGGGCTTGGGTGCGTTTGAGATGATCGATAAACCGGACGCGCTCTGGTGGGTGCAGATAATTGGCCGGCTTGGAGCCGGAATGGGCCCCTCGCAGATGCTTTCCGAACTTGAACCGGCGTTCCAACAATCGGCCCTAGAAAGCCTCAAGCTTGTCGGGGCGCCGCCACCCAAGTCCCCGAACGACCTGCCGACGCTGAAGGTGGGCCCCGGAGGACAGGGGCTCAACGAGCTCCGAAATGAGTATCGGCAGCGATGGGAGATCCTCACGGGACTTGGCATCGCGATCCTAGCAATAGCGTGCGCCAACCTGGCGAGCCTACTCCTGGCCAGGGGCGCTGCCCGCCAGCGGGAGATGGGCGTGCGTCTTGCGATGGGCGCCGGCCGGGGCCGCATCGTCAGGCAGCTTCTCACTGAGAGCATCCTGTTGGCCGGTCTGGGCGGCGCGCTTGCTGTGCCGTTTGCTGTATGGGTTGAGGTCGGCCTAGTGGCCATGCAGCCCCGAGTCGAGGGGCACACGCTGTCCCTGGTCCCGCAACTCGATCCAGGGGTCTTCCTGTCAGCCGCCGCGATTTCGGTGCTCACGGGGGTGATCTTCGGCTTGGTGCCGGCCATTCGGGCCTCTCGGGTCAATATCAGCGCCGAATTCCAGGGCGGCACCAGCAACCGCGCGGGATCTCGGTCGCTACTGGGAAAGTTGCTTCTCGTAATCCAGGTGGCGCTCACACTCGTGCTTCTCGTTGGCGCAGGCCTCTTCGCCGGCACGCTCCGAAATCTCGCCTCCGTGAACGTTGGCTTCGAGAGCAGGGGATTGCTGCTCTTCCATCTAAACCCGAATCCGGACGGCACTAGCTTTAAGGCAGGCCTCGCCGTCGACAACGAGGTGGCCGAGCGGCTTCGCGCGGTACCCGGCGTCGCCTCAGCCACGTTTTCACGGATGCCTCTACTGAGTGATATGGGCTGGAACACTCGAATTGGCGTCGTGGGCCGGCCCCCTCGCGACGACGGCCACAACACGACAATGGTGAATTTCGTTGCCGGGAATTTTTTCGCGACGTACGGAATCCCGATCATGGCGGGGCGAGCAGTTGACATGGCCGACGGGGCGCGGGGTGGATCCGTCGCCGTCGTGAACCAGGCCTTTGTGCGGGAATTCTTTGGAGGCGAAGATCCCCTCGGTCGGACCCTTCAAAGGCCGGATGCCGGGAACATGCCAGCATTGATAACGGTCGTCGGGGTGGCACGAGACGCAAGCTACTCGGCAGTCAGGGACCCGGCGCCGCCGACAATCTATTTCCCCTACTATTCGCAGGCGTCGGCGAAGGTGGAAGCCACGTTTGCGGTGCGCGCCTCAGGGGATCCACGGATGCTTGTCCCCCTTATCCGCGAGACTGTACACAGCGTAGATCCCCTGCTGCCGCTTGATGACTTGAGGACGCAACAGGCCCAGATTGGTGAACTATCCGCGACCGAGCGCATGTTTGCGTGGCTTTCAGGGGTGTTCAGCGTTCTAGCGGTCGGCCTCGTTTCGCTGGGCCTGTACGGGCTCATGTCCTATTCCGTTCTCTGTCGCCAAGGCGAGATCGGCCTTCGCATTGCGCTCGGCGCGCGGCCAACTCAGGTTATCCGGATGATCGTCCGCGAATGCCTGCTGGTGGTTGGCATTGGCGTTTGCCTCGGCCTCATAGGCGCCTACGCCGCGACGCGAATCGTCTCCAGCCTGCTCTTCGGCCTTTCGGCAACTGATCCCGGAATATTTGCTGCTGGAGGAGTACTGCTCCTGCTGGTCGCAGTCTTTGCAGGATGGATGCCTGCGCAACGGGCAGCGCGCGTCAATCCGATGGTCGCGCTACACTCCGATTAGGCTCCTACATTGGGGATGGTCTGGAGAGGGTCTATCTGAGACGTTTTCCCAAAGGGACCGTTTTCTGGACATCCTCAATACCTCCCATTAAACGCCAATTGAAGCCCGTTATCCCCGCGCAAACATGAAAAAGGCCTCCATCGGTAATCGCAAACCCTTGAAAAGGGCTAGTGGCACCCCGAAGACCATTGATGAGTATCTCTTGCGCATCCCGGAACCCGCTCGCCGCACGCTAAAAAAGGTTCGTGCCGCGATCAGGTCCGTCGTTCCCCCCGAGGCCACTGAGACGATCAGCTACCGCATACCGGCATTCAGATACAATGGCGTCTTGGTGTGGTTTGCAGCATTTTCAGGTCATTGGAGCCTTTTCCCCACCTCGGCGGTGTTCGAAGAATTCAAAGAGGAGCTTAAGGAATACGCTACTTCGAGGGGGACCATCCGCTTCCCATTAGGCAAACCACCGCCAATCGACCTCATCATGAGGATTGTAAAGGCGAGGGTCATCCAGAACGAAGGCAAGAAGAGGCGTTGATCGGAGGTTGAGGTCCTCGTGGTGTACCTTCGCCGCGAGCGGCCGCCGATTGGGAAGAGCAACTCGCGAATCGTTTGAAGGAACTTATGGAGGCGTGCGCAACGTCATTCAAAAGTGACCGTTTTTCGAACACCGCTTCGACTGGCGTTGAGGGCCTGAAGTTAATCGTTTCGGACTCTTCCGACCCGCGAGAAACTCCACGGTGCGCTCCTCAACGATGCCGCGATAATCCATGCCGAAGCCGCTAGCAAAAAGGTCACGAGGGTCTCCGACCATTGAACCTGCGGTGAAGGCGCCCATGGGGGAACGGGTTTCATGAAGAAACTAGGCAACCAGACCATGACGCCAAAAAGGCCCATCATTGTAGCTTCCAATGTCGCTGCCAGGCGGGGAAGGATCCCAAAAAGGAGGCCGAAGCCTGCGGCCGCGTGACAAGCTCCAGTGACATACGCGAACCCCATCCGGGCGGGAAGGCACGCCGGTACCATTGCCGCAGTATACGTTGCGTAAGCGAAATGCGCAGCGCCATACACCACGCAGGCCGCGCCGAAAATCCCTCTCGCCACGCGTAACGCGCGGTCGCCTTCAAGCGCATTGCCTGTCGCAGGGCCC
>Ga0302198_10002595_pt1 | contig 18840 bp, 22 predicted proteins | sample II_Bog_N2_2_FD_193521 | JGI IMG/M metagenome (GOLD analysis project Ga0302198, IMG submission 193521) | Peat permafrost microbial communities from Stordalen Mire near Abisko, Sweden - II_Bog_N2_2 | ecosystem: Environmental > Terrestrial > Soil > Wetlands > Peat | place: Sweden: Abisko... | reverse complement strand
CCAGTTCCTTGCCCCAGGGCGCGACAGTGCGTCCGATTTCGGTGACCAGCGCATCTCCGGTTTCATCCACGTGACAGTTCCCCTTCCGTTGCCGGCTACGGCCTGATAGCTCGGGCGGGCCGAAGACCAACAGGCTTATACGATGGAAAAAACATATCAGACGACACTAATTTAGGTGTTGCAATCGCCAGATCGATTCCATACGATCGGGATCAACAAGCGGACCCTGAAAATCCGCTGAAACGTCCGACCGAGGAACTACGTCACACAAAACAGCGTACCCGGCATGGCTACGCACGCGCCCAGTACGGCAACGACAAGCACAAGTGCACTGTCGTGCCGTAGTTTTGCGAAGTGCAGATCGATAACGTTGCATCACTTGCCGGTGAATGCTTTGAATAGTTGTGCGGCTATCGTTGCGTACGAAACGTACTGCCAGGAGACACGTCCGTATGGCCAAGGACATGCCGAAAACCCCGATGCTGGATCAGCTCGAAAGCGGGCCTTGGCCGAGCTTTGTCAGTGGTCTCAAGCGGCTGGCAGAGGCCGAGAACAAACCCTACGCGCCGATGATGAAGGACCTGCTCGGGCAGCTCGAGCGCTCCTACGAAACGCGCAAGGGCTACTGGAAGGGCGGCACCATCGGCGTGCTCGGCTACGGCGCCGGCGTGATCCCGCGCTTCTCCGAGATCGCCGGCGAGTTCCCTGCATCCGCCGAGTTCCACACGCTGCGCATCATGCCGCCGGCCGGCATGCACTATACCACCGACATTCTGCGCCAAATCTGCGATGTCTGGGAAAAGCATGGCTCCGGCCTGATCGCGCTGCACGGCCAATCCGGCGATATCATGCTGCAAGGCTGTAAGTCGGAGAACGTGCAGCCCTGCTTCGACGAACTGAACGCGCTCGGCTTCGACCTGGGCGGCGCCGGTGCCGGCGTGCGGACGTCGATCTCGTGCATCGGCGCGGCGCGCTGCGAGCATTCCTGCTTCGATGAAGCCAAGGCGCTGCGCCTGTTGGTCAATGCCTTCCTGGACGAGATGCACCGGCCGTCGCTACCGTACAAATTCAAGTTCAAATTCTCCGGCTGCGCCAACGATTGCGCCAATGCGACCCAGCGCTCCGACTTCGCGGTGCTCGGCACCTGGCGGGACGACATGCAGGTCGATCAGGATGCGGTGAAGCAATATGTGGCGGAGCACGGCCGCAAGTGGATGATCGACCAGGTTCTTACCTTCTGCCCGACCAATGCGCTGTCGCTGAACGATGACGACACGCTGGAGGTGGATAACCGTAGCTGCGTCCGCTGCATGCACTGCATCAACGTCATGACGAAGGCGCTGAAGCCGGGCAACGAGCGTGGCGTCACCGTGTTGATCGGTGGCAAGCGCACGCTCAAGATCGGTGACCTGATGGGAACGGTGGCGGTGCCGTTCCTGCGGCTCGAAACCGTGGAAGACTACGAGAAGCTGCTCGGCATCGCGCAGCGGGTCATGGAGTTCTTCGTCGAAAATGCTCTGGAGCATGAGCGCACCGGCGAGATGATCGAACGCATCGGCCTGGTGAACTTCCTGGAAGGCATCGGCGTCGAGCTGGACCCGAACATGGTCAACCATCCGCGCACCAACTCCTACGTGCGCACCGATGGCTGGGATGAGGAAGCCGCCAAATGGCGCGCCCGCAAGGCCGCGCCCCGTCCGGCCGCCGAATAGCCGTCGCTTGTCGATGCGAAGCATGATTCTCGGAGGAAGCTGTGGCTGAACCGCGTCGCCCCATTGAAAGCGGAGTCCCCGACCCGTTTCCCTTCATGCACCCGGTGCTGAAGCGGAACTACGGCCAGTGGAGCTGGCATGACCGGCCGCGCCCCGGCGTGCTGCGTCACGTCGCGGACAGCGGCGAGTCCGTCTGGACCGTGAAAGCCGGCACGCAGCGCCAGCTTGACGTGTTTACGGTGCGCACGTTGTGCGAGATCGCTGATGCGTTCGCCGAAGGCCATGTCCGCTTCACCACGCGGTCGAACATCGAGTTCATGGTCAGCAGCGAGCAACAGGTCACGCCGCTGGTCGAACGGCTGGAAGCAGCGGGCTTCCCGGTCGGCGGCACCGGCAATTCGGTGTCGATGATCTCCCACACCCAGGGCTGGCTGCACTGCGACATCCCGGGCACCGACGCGTCCGGCGTGGTGAAGTCGCTGATGGACGCGATGCACCACGAGTTCACGCATGAGGAAATGCCGAACCGGGTGAAGATCACCACCTCCTGCTGCCAGATCAACTGCGGCGGCCAGGGCGACATCGCCATCAACATCCAGCATACCAAGCCGCCGGTGATCAACCACGACCTGGTCGCCGGCGTCTGCGAGCGCCCTGCCGTTGTGGCGCGCTGCCCTGTGGCGGCGATCCGCCCGGCCATGGTGAACGGCAAGCCGAGCCTTGAGGTGGACGAGAAGAAGTGCGTCTGCTGTGGCGCCTGCTACCCGCCCTGTCCGCCAATGCAGATCAACGATCCAGTCCATAGCAAGTTGGCCATCTGGGTCGGCGGCAAACACTCCTCGACGCGGACCAAGCCGACATTCCACAAGCTGGTGGCGGCCGGCATCCCGAACAACCCGCCGCGCTGGCCCGAGGCAACCGAGATCGTGCTGAAGATCCTGGGCGCCTACAAGGATGGCGGCAAGCCGTGGGAGCGTGTGGGCGAGTGGATCGAGCGGATCGGCTGGCCGCGCTTCTTCGAGGTCACCGACCTGCCGTTCACCAAGTATCACGTGGATAACTGGCGGGGCTCGCGCAGCAGCCTGAACGCCTCCGCACAGCTCCGGTTCTGAGGCGCACGATGAAATTCGCGATCCTGGTCAACGAAGGACCGTTCAACCACCAGGCTGCCGACTCCGCCTACCGGTTCGCCCGCGCGGCGCTGGACAAGGGGCACGAGGTGCTGCGGGTGTTCTTCTATTATGACGGTGTCCTGAACGGCAACAAACACTCGGCGCCGCCCTCGGATGATCGCAACATCGTCGCCCGCTGGTCGAAGCTGGCAGCCGATCACAGTGTCGATCTCGCCGTGTGCGTCGCTGCGGGGCTGCGGCGGGGAATCACCGAGGAGGTGCTCGCGCCCGGCTTTCGCATCACCGGCCTCGGGCAACTCGTCGAGTCCGCCATCGACGCCGACCGCACCATTGTCTTCGGCGATTGAGGAGCCAGCAGCATGTCCGATGAACCCGAAGCCGCCGTCGTCAAGCGGTTCCTGTACGTGAACCGCAAGGCGCCGCACGGCACGGTGTACGCGCTCGAAGTGCTGGAGATGGTGCTGATCGCGGCGATGTTCGACCAGGACGTCCACGTCGCCTTCATCGATGACGGCGTCTATCAGGTCAAGAAGGGCCAGACCCCCGGCGCGCTGGAGATGAAGGACTTCTCCAAGACCTACCGTGCGCTTGAAGGCTACGGTGTCGAGAAGTTGTTCGTCGAGCAGGAGTCGCTGACCGAGCGCGGCCTGACCCAGGACGACCTGCTGGTTCCCGCCGAGGTGATTTCGCGCGCACAGATGGCCACGCTGATGAACAGCATGGACGTGGTCCTGAGCGCCTGAGGGGAAACCGATGCTGCACACAGTCAACAAGTCACCGTTCGAGCGCAATGCGCTGGAAGCCTGTCTGAATCGGGCTGCCTCCGGCGCCGCGATCCTGCTGTACGAGGACGCTGTCTACGCCGCCATGCAGGGCACCAGCTTCGCCGACGCCATGCACGGCGCAGCCAGCCGGTTCGAGGTCTATGCGCTCGGCCCGGACCTGGCCGCTCGCGGCGTGGACCCGGCCAAATTGGTCGATGGCGTTCGCGTCGTCGATTACGGCGGGTTCGTCGATCTCGTCGCGGAGAAGGGGCCGGTCCAGGCCTGGCTGTGACCCCCGGATGATCCGTTACGACAGCAACCACGAGGACCAGAGATGAGCTATCAGGTTGACGGTAAGACCATCGAGCACGACGAGGAAGGCTACCTCACCGACATCAACCAGTGGACCGAGCCGCTCGGCACGGTGATCGCGGAGAAGGAAGGCCTGGCCCTGACGGCTGAGCACTGGGAGGTGGTGAACTTCCTGCGCGAGTACTATGCCGAGTACCAGATCGCGCCCGCCATCCGCGTGCTGACCAAGGCGATCACCAAGCGCCTCGGCGCCGAGAAGGCCAGCAACAAGTATCTGTACGAACTGTTCCCGTATGGTCCCGCCAAGCAGGCCTGCAAGATTGCCGGGCTGCCGAAGCCGACCGGCTGCGTCTAGGGCGGAACATAAGCGGACCGCTTGATCCTCGGGGGAGGACGGTGTCGTGTTGAGCGTGGCGATTGCGAGTCTGCTGGCCGTGGCGACGCTGGTCCTGGTGACCGGACTCGGCTGGCGGATCGCGCGCTACACCGCGACGCCGGTGCCGCTCGCCATCCCCACGATGCCGGCGCCGCTGACCCGCGCGGGTGCGGCAGCGCGGGTTGGCCGCGAGGTCGTGCTGTTTGAAAGCCTGTTCGGCGCCGACAAGCTGTTGTGGCTCGCCGCGATGCTGTTCCACGTCGGCTTGCTGCTCGTGCTGTTGCGGCACCTGCGATACGTGTTCCCGACGCCGCCGCTGCTGATCGTGTTCGTGCAGCCATTCGGCAAGCTGGGCGCGCTGGCGATGATGGCCGGAGCGCTGCTGCTGTTGGCGCGCCGCCTGGTGCTGCCGCCCGTGCGCTTCATCAGCCGGCCGAGCGATGTCGCCATGCTGCTGCTGTTGCTCGCGATCGGTGCCACGGGCCTCGCCATGACCTACTTCGTCCATACCGACATCATTGGGCTGAAGCAGTTTCTGGCCGGTCTGCCGTTGCTCGAACTGCGGCCTTTGCCCGACGACCCGATGCTGGCGTTGCATCTCGGCCTGGCAGCGGCACTGCTCATCGTGCTGCCGTTTTCCAAGCTGCTGCACATTCCCGGCGTGTTCTTCAGTCCGACCCGCAACCAGGCCGACGACAGCCGTGACCGGCGCCGCGTAGCCCCCTGGGCGCGCAAGCTGGATGAGGCACGTCATGGCTGACTTTGCCGTCCCCGTGCTGGCCGACGATTTCGAGCTGGCCTCCCCGCCGGCGCTGGCGCCGGATGCCATGGCGCATTGCCAGCCATTCCGCGCCCAGCCGGCGCACAACCGGGCGCTGGGCTTTCCTGGCGAACTGGTGCCGGACTGGGAAGCGCGTGCGGTCGCCCGATTGGGCGAGCTGCTGGAGCGTTCCCGTGCGCTGCGTGTGTATCTGGACTCCTGCGTCAAGTGCGGCGCGTGCGCCGACAAGTGCCACTTTTTCATCGGCACCGGCGATCCGAAAAACATGCCGGTGGCACGGCAAGACCTGCTGCGCAGCGTCTACCGCCGCCACTTCACCACGGCCGGCAAACTGCTCGGCGGCTGGGTCGGTGCCCGCGACCTCGACGAGGCCCTGCTGCAGGACTGCTACACCTACTTCCACCAGTGCTCGCAATGCCGCCGCTGCTCGGTGTTCTGCCCGTTCGGTATCGACACCGCCGAGATCTCCATGGCCGCGCGCGAAATCATGGACAGCATCGGCCTGGGCCAGAAATACTGTAACGAGATCATCGGGAAGGTTCACACGGTCGGCAACAATCTCGGCCTGCCGGGGCCGGCGCTGGCCAACACCCTGGAAGGTTTGGAGGAGGACGTACTCGACGACACCGGCATCGCGGTGAAGTTCCCGCTGGATGTCGCGGGCGCCGATGTGCTGCTGGTCACGCCCTCGGCCGACTTCTTCGCCGAGCCGCATGTTGACGGGCTGATCGGCTACGCGAAGGTGTTCCATCAGGCCGGGGTCAGTTGGACGCTCAGTTCCTATGCCTCGGAAGCGGCGAACTTCGCAATGTTCATTGGCTCCTACGAGCAGATGCACAAGATCGCCATGCGTATCCGCAAGGCGGCGATCGACCTCGGTGTCAAGCGCATCATCTTCGGCGAATGCGGCCATGCCTGGCGCGTCGCCTACGCCTTTCTGAACACGCTCGCCGGGCCGTGGGACTTTCTCGATCCGCGCTATCCGGTGCCGCAGCACATCCTGGAGTTCACCAATGGTCTGATCGAAAGCGGTGGCATCCGTCTCGACAAGGACGCCAATGCCGGGATGTGCGTGACGTTTCACGACTCCTGCAACGTGGCACGGGCGTCCCGCATGGGCGACCGGCCGGGCGGCCAGTTCGCCATTCCGCGCGCGGTGATCCAGGCCGCGGTGCCGCGCTTCGTGGACATGCATCCAGACACGATCAACGCCCGCACGTTCTGCTGCGGCGGCGGCGGCGGGCTGCTGACCGACGACCTGATCGAATTGCGCGTCAAAGGTGCCAAACCGCGCATGGAGGCGCTGAAGCAGGTGGTGACCGACCATGGCGTCACGCACATGGCCGCGATCTGCGCCATCTGCAAAACCCAGTTCGCCAAGGTGCTGCCCTATTACGGGTTCGAGATGGACATGGTGGTGTCGCTGCACCAGCTCGTCGGCCGGGCGATCCGGCTCGGCGACGGCGCGTGAGGCGGCAATGATGACCCAGCGGAAAGGATGGTCGCGATGACCGCGAAGACGGCACCGGAACAGACGCGCGGCCTGACCTTCCGTCGCTACGCCGATGGCGACTCGGCGCCGCTGCCGTGGCAGGAGGAAATCTTTCAGGCGGGCTGGTCGTACAAATGCCCGACCTACGTGCACAAGACCTCGCCGTGTCAGGCGGCGTGTCCGTCGGGGCACGACGTTCGGGGCTGGCTGGCGATCGCGCGCGGGCAGGACAAGGGCAGCGATGGCACGCCGTGGCAGGAATATGCCTTCCGCCGCATGGCCGCCGCCAATCCGTTCCCGGCGGTGATGGGCCGGGTGTGCCCCGCACCCTGCGAGGACGGTTGCAATCGCAACGAAGTCGAGGACCGGGTCGGCATCAACGCCGTGGAGCACTACATCGGCAATTGGGCGCTGGAAAACGGCATCGGCTTTGCGCCACCGGCGACTGAGACCGGCAAGCGTGTGGCGGTGGTCGGCGGCGGCCCGGCCGGTCTCGCGGCCGCCTACCATCTGCGCCGGCGTGGCCACGGCGTTACGATCTTCGAGGGACGGGCCGCGCTTGGCGGCATGATGCGGTTCGGCATCCCCGGCTACCGCACGCCGCGCGACGTGCTGGACGGCGAGATCGGGCGCATTGTCGCCATGGGCGTGGAGGTCCGCCTGAACACGCGGATCGGTCGGGATGTCACTCTGGCTGAGCTGGACAGCGACTTCGATGCGGTGTTCTGGGCGATCGGCGCGCAGAGCGGCCGGCCGTTGCCGGTGCCTGGTGCCGACGCGCCCAACTGCATCACCGGCGTGGCGTTTCTCGGCGCGTTCAATGAAGGCCGGCTGCAGGCGGTATCCGGCAAGGTGGTGGTGGTGGGCGGCGGGGACACGTCGATCGACGTTGCCTCGGTCGCCCGGCGGCTCGGCCATATCACCCATATGCACGAGAAGGACCGGCCGGAGAACGTCGTGCTCGGCCAGACCGCGCATGACGTTGCCAGCGCGGCGCGGCGCGAGGGTGCGGCAGTTGTGCTGACCTCGCTGTTCCCGATTGAGAAGATGACCGCCGCCGAGCGCGAGGTGCACGACGCGCAGCATGAGGGCGTCGAAATCCGCGGCAGTGTGATGCCGCTGGAGGTCCTGAAAGACGCCAACGGCCGCGCCCGCGCGCTGCGCCTCTGCCGTTGCGAGATGGACGGCATGCGGCCGATCCCGATCGCGGGAACCGAGTTCGCGATCGACTGTGACCTGATCGTCTCGGCAATTGGCCAGACCGGCGATCTTGGTGAACTTGCCGTGCTCGACAGCGGCAACGGCTTCATCGCGGCGGACCGGAATTTGCGCGTGCCGGGCCACAAGGGACATTTCGTCGGCGGCGATATCGTCCGTCCACACCTGCTGACCACCGCCGTCGGCCATGGTCGCATCGCGGCCGAGAGCATCGACCAATACCTCAACGGCGAGGAAGTCGGTCGCAGGCCGCGCGTGGACGTGGTGCATTTCGATCTGATCGATCGCCTGGCGCAGGACGGTAGGGCGCCCGCGCCGTCGCCGGTGCCGTTGCGCGGCACGGATGGCAGCAAGGTCGCGGTGCACAACTACGAGGACCGCGGGCTGCAGGAAGTGATCACGCATGAGGAGCTGTTCCTCGGGCATTTCCAGACCTCGGCGCGGCATGTGCGGGGACAGGTGGAGATCGCGGGCGAGCAGGTGCTCGGCAACTTCGCCGAGCGGCTTTTGCCGTTGTCGGAGGCTGATGTCATTGCCGAGGCCAAGCGCTGCATGAGCTGCGGCCTGTGCCTGGAATGCGACAACTGCATGATCTACTGCCCGCAGCAGGCGGTGGAGCGGCTGCCGAAGGCCGAGCGCTCACCGGGCCGCTACGTGCGCACCGATTACAGCAAGTGCGTCGGCTGTCACATTTGCCACGACGTCTGCCCGTCCGGCTACATCAAGATGGGCCTTGGCGAGTGACTCGCAGGCTGCCCCGCTGGGTCTGGCTCGTTCCCGTCGTGACGGCGGGGGCGCTTGCAGCGCTCGCGCCGAGCTTCGGCCAGACGCAAGTGCAGCCCGCCGAGACGACGACGCAGGTTGTGGGGACGCAGGCTGCGGCAGCACAGCCCGCGGCAATACAGGCCGCAGCCGCGCAGACTGTGGAAACGCAGGCTGCGGCGGCACAGGGCGATTGCCTGGCCCCGACGGCGGTGATGCGGCGTACGCACCCGGACTTATTGCGACATGAGCGCCGCGTAACGGTACATGACGGCGTTCGCGACCCGCAAGCGCGGCTGGAGAACTGCGTCACCTGCCATGCGGTGCGCGACGCCGCAGGCACGCCGGTTTCGTTCCAGGACAAGCGGCACTTCTGCCAGACCTGCCACGTGCAGGCGGCGGTGAGAATCGACTGCTTCTCCTGCCACCGCTCCACCCCAGCAACGCCGGTCGTCGCGGGAGGCCCGTCATGACGGAACAACGCGCCACGTCCGGCCGCGACAGACGCTTCGTTCTGAAGGCGGCGCTGGCCGGCGGCGCTGCGGCGGTTCTCGCCCCAGGCGTATTCCTGATCGCCGAAACGCAGGCGCGCGAACCCGCCGCCGCGGCCAGCACCGCGCAACGCTGGGGGTTGCTGATCGACGTCTCGCGCTGCGCAGAGGGCTGCACGCGCTGCGTCGATTCCTGCCGCGCCGAGCAGGGCTGTGAGGATCGGGGGCCAGGCGCAGCCGATCCGCAATGGATTCGCCAGATCGTCGCCTCCGACCCACAGGGCGGAGCGACCATAACCCTGCCCGTCATGTGCCAGCATTGCGCCGAAGCGCCTTGCGTGGATGTCTGCCCGACCGGCGCCTCGTTCCACCGCGCCGACGGGATCGTGCTGGTGGACCGGCACCTGTGCATCGGCTGCCGTTACTGCGTGATGGCTTGTCCGCTCGGTGCGCGCTTCTTCGTGGACCGGGACCTGCAAGACCAGCGCCCGGCCACGCCGCGCGGCAAAGGCACGGCGGAGGGCTGCACGCTGTGCGTCCACCGCATCGATGCCGGACAACGGCCGGCCTGCGTCGAGGCATGTCCGGGTGCCATGGTGTTCGGCGACCTCAACGACGCCGACAGCCCGATCCGGCAAGCGCTGGCCCGACATCCCGTAACGCGGCTGCGCCCCGATCTGCGGCTCGGCAACGGCGTGCAGTACCAGAGCCTGTAGGGGAGCAGCACGCATGGCCGCCATCGTCTTCGCTCCGCTCGCCGCCCCGCCGCAACGGTTATGGCCGCTGCTCGCCGGCCTTGGCGCGATGCTGCTGGCCGGGCTGGCCGCCGCCGGCTTCATGGAAACGCAGGGGCACCATGTCACCGGCATGACCAACCGCGTCGTGTGGGGCCTGCCGCATGTGTTCGCGATCTTTCTGATTCTCGCTGCGTCGGGCGTGCTAAATATGGCCTCCATCGCCTCGGTGTTCGGCCGCACCGACTACAAGCCGTTGGCGCCGCTGTCGGCGTTGCTGGCCATCGCGCTGCTGGTTGGCGGGCTCGCGATACTGGTGCTTGATCTGGGGCGGCCGGATCGTCTGCTGGTCGCGGTCATGAACCAGAACCCGCGGTCGATCTTCGCCTGGAACATCCTGCTCTACACGGGGTTTCTCGTTGTGGTGGCTGGCTACCTGGCAACCATGCTGAATCGACGGCTGGGCCGCCACGGGTTCCGCGCAGGCTTCACCGCGTTCCTCTGGCGTCTGGTTCTAACCACCGGCACCGGCTGCATCTTCGGCTTCCTGGCTGCGCGCGCGCTGTTCCATTCGGCGATCATGGCGCCGCTGTTCATTGCCATGTCGCTCGCCTTCGGCCTGGCGGTGTTCATCCTGCTGCTGCCGGTGGCGGCCTGGCTGGGCGGGGCGCGGCCCGGACCGGCATTGCTGCAACGGCTGGGGCGTCTGCTGGCAATCTTCGTTGCCGCCAGCTTCTATCTTGCCGTGGTGCTGCACGCCGGCAACCTCTACGCGCCGGGCGGCCGGGCGCTGGAGCGGTTCCTGCTGCTCGATGGCGGGGTCTATCCGGCGCTGCTGTGGGGCGGCCAGGTTCTGGTCGGGACCGCCCTGCCGCTGCTGCTCGCCTTCACCGGCCGTCCGATCGCCGCCGCCGGCGCCGTGGTGCTGGGCGGGCTGGCGCAGCTCTATCTCCTGATCATTGGCGGCCAGGCGTTCCCTCAGGACCTGCTACCCGGCCTGCGCCTGCAGTCCAGCTTCGGCGACGGCGAGGTTGCCGCGTATGTGCCCTCGGCACCCGAGCTGCTGCTGGGACTGGGCGGGGTGGCGATCGCCCTGCTGCTGGCCATGCTCGGCTGCCGGCTGTTCCGCATCCTGCCAACCGATTTGCCGGAGCCGGCCGCATGACCGCAGAACATCCCTTCGCGCCGTTCATCCGCATCCTCGGCAAGGGGCCAAGCCTCTCGCGCGACCTGACCGAGGCGGAGATGGCTGAGGCCGCCGCCATGATCATGGCCGGCGCGGTTGAACCGGTGCAGCTTGGCGCGTTCCTGTGTCTGCTGCGCATCCGCAGCGAAACGCCGGGCGAGATCGCCGGCTTCGCGCGCGCAGCACGCGCCACGCTGCACCTGCCGGACGACCCGCCATCGGTTGATCTCGACTGGCCGTGCTACGCCGGCAAGCAGCGGCGGTTGCCCTGGTTCGTGCTGTCGGCGCTGCTGCTGGCGCAGAGCGGCGTGCGCGTATTCCTGCATGGACTGGATGGCCATACGCCGGGCCGGGTCTGGGCGCCGGACGCCCTGGCGGCGCTCGGCATCGCCCCGGCCGGTTCGCTGGGCGAGGCGGCGGCGCAACTCCATTCGCGGAACCTGGCGTACCTGCCGCTGGACCATCTGTGCCCGCGGCTGCGTGACCTGATGGCGTTCCGGTCACTGCTCGGACTGCGCAGCCCGGTGCACACCATCGTGCGCCACCTGAACCCGTTCGACGCGCCGTGCCAGGTCATGGGCGTGGCCCATCCGCTGTATCGCGGCCTGCATCAAGGCGCCGCGCGGTTGCTCGGGGTGCGGCAGTTCGCCGTGTTCAAGGGGGATGGCGGCGAGGCGGAGCGCGTGCCGGAGAAGCCCTGCCTGGTCACCGGTCTGGCCGCCGGCGAGCCCACCGAGGAGACCTGGGCACCCGTGCTGGCCGAACCACGGCGTGAGGCCGACACCGCGCTGGATGTCGCGCTACTGCCTCGCCTGTGGTCGGGGACGCTGCGCGATCCGGTGGCCGAGGCGGCGGTGGTCGGCACCGCTGCCGTCGCGCTCCGGGCCATCGGGCGTGCCGACTCCCAGGACGATGCCGAGGCCCAGGCCATGGCGCTGTGGCAGGACCGCTGGCCGCTGGCTTTGGCAGGGTGAGCGGCATGGCACGCCTGTTCATCTCCGCCGCGCACAAATCTTCCGGCAAGACCATGGTCTCGCTCGGGCTCTGCGCGGCGCTGCGCGCGCGGGGCCTGGCGGTGCAGCCGTTCAAGAAGGGGCCTGACTACATCGACCCGCTATGGCTGTCGGCCGCCGCGGGACGGCCCTGCCGCAACCTCGATTTTTACACGCAGACGCCGCCGCAGATCCGTACGCTGTTGCAGCGCCACGCTGCCACTGCCGACATCGCGATCATCGAGGGCAACAAGGGCCTGCATGACGGCCTCGACCCCGAGGGGCGCGACTGCAACGCCGCGCTCGCCCGGTTGCTCGATACCCCGGTGGTGCTGGTGGTTGATGCCACCGGCATCACCCGCGGCGTCGCGGCGCTGGTGCTCGGCTTGCAGGCATTCGATCCGCTCGTGCGGTTTGCCGGGGTGATCCTCAACAAGGTGGGCGGCGCGCGGCACGAGGCCAAGCTGCGAGCCGCAGTCGAGCGTCACACCGGGCTGCCGGTGTTCGGCGCGATCCAGCGCTCGGCGGCGATGGCGATCGACGAGCGGCATCTCGGCCTGGTGCCCGCCAACGAAGCGGCGCAGGCGGCGGCGCGCATCGAGGCGATCGGGCGCGCAGTGGCGGAGCAGGTGGACCTCGACCGGGTGGTCGCAGCCGCGCAGGTGCCGTTCACAGATGCCCCCGCCCCTGTCCCGGCCACCGTCCGCCGCGCCGGGGGCCGCGTCGGCATCGCCCGGGATGCCGCCTTCGGCTTTTACTATCCGGACGATCTGGAAGCGCTGGCCGCGCGCGGGTTCACGCTGGTGCCGTTCGACACGCTGCGCGATCCCTGTCTGCCGCCCCGACTCGACGGTCTGTTCATCGGCGGCGGCTTCCCGGAAATGCACCTTCCGGCGCTGGAAGCGAACGTGTCGCTGCGGGCCCAGATACGCACGGCGCTGACCGGCGGGCTGCCGTGCTACGCCGAGTGCGGTGGGCTGATGTATCTATCGCGCAGCATCCGGTGGCAGGGCCGGCCTCATGCGATGGTGGGCTTGCTGCCGGCCGACGCGGTGATGCACGATTGCCCGCAAGGTCGCGGCTACGTGCGCCTGTGCGAGACTATGGACTTCCCATGGCCGCGCATCGCCGGCGCGGTCGTGTGCGGGCATGAATTTCATCATGCGGGCCTGGAAAATATCGGCCCCGAGGCGCGGTTCGCCTACACGGTGCTGCGGGGCCACGGCATCGACGGCGAGCACGACGGGCTGGTCGCGGCCAACACGCTGGCCGCGTTCAGCCATTTGCGCGGCGTCGGCGAGACCCCCTGGCCGGACCGCTTCGCCGCCTTCATGCGCGCGTGCCGTGCCCCACGCAGAACGCGCGTGGTGCGTCCGGTTCTTTCCCACGCGCATTCTTTCACCCCAACAGGAGCCATTTCGCTATGAGCAATCGCCAGACCATCGATGCCCGCAAGATGTTCTGCCCCGGCCCGATGATGGAGCTGATTGCCGCGTTGAAGCAATCCAGCGTCGGCGACGAGATCGAAGTGCTTTCCTGCGACAAGGGCTCTGTGGAAGACATCCCCGCGTGGACCCGCAAGGTGGGCCACCAGCTCGTTTCGTCCGACAACCGCGGTGATCATTGGTCTATTGTGGTCAAAAAGATGAAGTAGTGCCGTCGTCGTAACAGGACTTGCCTGTCCGAGAAAAAACAAAAAAAGAAATCCATAACTGCTGCTGGGGGAAACAATGTCTGCACGTGTCGTCATCCTTGGCGGGGGCCTGGCTGGCACCATCGTTGCCAACGGGCTGGTCCGCCGGCTTGGGCAGGAGCTGCGCTGCGGCGCGGTGAAGATCACCGTGGTCGGCAATACCGCCAAGCACATGTACCAGCCGGGCCTGCTGTACATCCCGTTCGGCCGTGCCCGCGAACAGGAGCTGTTCCGCGACGAGCGGGAGGTGCTCGACCGCAGGGTCAGCTTTGTGGTCGATGCGGCCAAGCGGATCGATGTCGAGAACAATCGCATCGAGACCGAATCCGGCCGGACGTACGACTACGACTACCTCGTGATCGCCACCGGGTCCCGGCTGGCACCGGAAATGATCCCCGGCCTGACGGAGGGCGCGCATCAGTTCTACGATCTGGAAGGGGCGCGCGAACTGCGCGTGGCGCTGGAACAGTTCACCGGCGGGCGCATCATCATCAACGCCAATCCGCCGCACAAATGTCCGGTGGCACCGCTGGAAATGACGCTGATGCTCGACGAGCATCTGCGCGAGCGTGGCCTGGAAGGAAAATTCGAGCTGCTCTACACCTACCCGATCGGCCGCTTGCACGCGCTGGAGCCGTTGGCGGTGTGGGCGCTCCCGGAGTTCGAACGCCGTGGCGTCAAGTATCAGACCTTCTTCAACACCGAGAAGGTCGATCCGGTCGCCAAGACGATCACCTCCGAGGAGGGCGACAGCTTCAGCTACGATCTGCTGATCACCATTCCGCCGCACCGCGGCGCCAAGGTGATCGAGGATTCCGGCATCGGCCGGAACGGCTGGGTGCCGACCGACCCGAAAACTCTGCTGCTGGAAGGCTCGAAAAACGTCTTCGTGGTCGGCGATACCACCAACATCCCGATCTCCAAGGCAGGTTCAACCGCGCATTTCGAGGCGGATACGGTGGTCGAGAACCTGGCGCTGCTGATCCAGGAGAACCGCTGGGCGCGCGACTACGACGGCAAGGTGTTCTGCTTCATCGAGACCGGGCTGAACGCCGGCACCTACATCTGGTTCAACTATGCCACGCCGCCGCGGCCGAGCCCGCCGACCCAGGCGATGCACTGGTTCAAGCTCGCCTATAACCGGATGTACTGGATGTCCGCCAGCGGTCTGCTGTGACGGGTAGGAGGGACGCGATGGAAGGGATGCTGACCAGCGACGTGGCCGCGGAACCGATCCGGCAGCTTGGCGCGGCCGCCTCGGCGGCGTTGACCGATGGCATGGTGGAGCGGCTGGTCGCCACCGGCACCACCGGGCTGGAGGTGCTCGACCGGCTGAACGATCCCGACACCAAGGCGGCGGTGCATCGGGTGCTGGACGGGCTGACGGCGTTGCACGTGACCGGTGGGCTCGACACGCTGTTCGAACTGGTGGATGTCGCGCATGCGGCGCGGTCCGCCGCCTCCGACAGCATGGTGGAGCGGCTGACCGTGTTTCTGGAAACCATGGCCAGCAATCTGGCGACGCAGGAGATCGCGGAGCTTGCCCGCGATGTCGAGCGGGCGCTGTACGACGCCGGGCAACGCTGCGCGAACGAGCCGCCGCGAAACCTGTTCAGCGTGCTGCGCCGACTGTTTACCACGGACGGCGTTAAGACGATGAACCTGATGCTGACATTCGGAAAATGCTGGCACGAGCGGGCGCTGGCGCATGCCGGGGTCGAAGAGCCACGGTGACACTCGGCAGCGTATCCATCCGGCCGGTCGGCGCCACCAGCGCCCAGCGGGTTGTGCACCCCGACCAGGCCAGGCACGAGGAACAACAAGACCCACACCCAGATGAGCCGGCGGTAGATCTGCCGGAACCAGGCGTTGCGCATCTTTGACCTGTCGAACCACGTTGCGACATAGATTGCTTATGAAACAGCATCGGAGGCGGACCAGATGAAGCGACGCGAGTTGCTTGGCAGCATCGGTGCCATTGCCCTCGCCGGCAACCCCGCTGCAGACGCAGATGAAACGTGGCTCAGTCCGCTGCTGCCTGATGGCACGCGCGCCGAGGCAAGGTTCAGCCGGCTGCCAGGCAAGAAGCCACTGATCCGGCTCACCGACCGCCCGCCGAACTTCGAGACGCCGATCCAGGCATTCCGTGCCGCGATCACCCCGAATGAGCAGTTTTTCGTTCGCTATCACCTCGCGAATATTCCAGGCATGGACGTGCTGAAGGGGTGGCAACTGAAGGTCGGCGGTGATGCGGCGGAGCGGCAAGCGACGTTGTCGCTCGCCGACCTGGATGCGTTGCCGCAGGTTGAGGTGACGGCGGTCTGCCAATGCTCCGGCAATCGCCGCGGGCTGTCCGTTCCGCACGTCCCGGGCGTGCAGTGGGGCTACGGCGCAATGGGCTGCGCGACCTGGCGTGGTCCGCGGTTGAGCGCCGTGTTGGCCAGGGTCGGTGTTACGCCATCCGCGCTGGAGGTCTGGCTGGACGGCCTCGATGGGCCGGTGCTGCCGCAGACGCCCGACTTTCGCAAGAGTCTACCGATATCCAAGGCGATGGCAAACGAGGTCATCATCGCGACTGCGATGAACGGGACCCAACTGCCTCACCTGAATGGGTTTCCGGCTCGCCTCGTGGTGCCGGGCTGGACTGCAACCTATTGGATGAAGCACATCACGTCCATCGAGGTCAGCAGCAAGCCGCTCGACAGCTACTGGATCCATAAATCCTACCGCGTGCCGGCTGGCATGTTCGCCGTCGATATGCCGTTCGTGACGCAGAACGACGACAAGACCTGGCCGATCACCGAGATCGTGGTGAACTCGCTCGTGGCGGACCCAATCGAGGGGACGCTGCTTCCCGCAGCGGGCTTTAACGTGCAGGGCGTCGCTTGGGATCGCGGGCACGGGATCAAGCATGTCGAAGTCTCGCTCGATGGCGGCAAGAGCTGGCAGCAGGCCGCGCTGGGCGCGGATCTCGGACCGTTCGCCTTTCGCGCGTTCAGTTTCGCGACCGGCAACCTGCCGCCCGGTCCGCTTGTTGTGTCTTCACGCGCCACCAGCAATGCCGGGGAAACTCAGGCGGAGACGCTGAAGTTCAACCCCGCCGGCTACAACAACAATGTGCCGCAGCAAATCGCGGTTACGGTGGCGTAGGGGAAAGCCGATGATTCGTGTGCTCGCAGTGGCGTCTTTGCTGCTGACCGGTCCGGCCTTCGCGGCCGACACGCCGCCGCTCAAGCCCGGCCCCGGCATCGACTTGGTTCTTAAAAAGTGCGGCATTTGCCATACGTTTGGCTATATCCGGATGAACTCGACGTTCCTACCGGCGGATGGTTGGCTCGCGGAGGTGACGAAGATGCGCCAAGCCTACGGCGCCCCCGTCAGCGACGATGAGGCTGCGCAGATCTTGGACTACCTTGAGTCGCAGTACTGCGTGGCCGTCAGATGACAAGGCTGGCCTCGCACGCGATGCGGCAATTCCCGATGACGACCAAGGGCGGCTGATCCGGTTGGGCCGCGATCTGGTCGCGGATACAAAACGGTTGCTGCCCGACAAGGTCGGCGCTGCGCTGAATTGCACGAATTGCCATCTGGGCGCCGGCAAGGTCCCGTTGGCCGCACCGTTCGTCGGAGTCGCCGTTAATTACCCTCGCAACAATCCGCGCGCCGGACGGGTGGTGATACCCGAGCATCGGCGACCAGTCATTTGATATCGGCGCCGGCATGTCCAGGACCTATACCGCCGCAGCTTTCATTAAGCAAAATATGCCCATCGGATACGGCCTGAACCCTCCGCTCGGCCAGGTCGGCACTCTGTCGGACCAGGAAGCGGTGGACGTGGCAGAGTATTTCACGCATCAGCCTCGGCCCGATTTTGCGCCCAAGGAAAAGGACTGGCCTAACGGCGGCAACCGAAGGACGCCCGATACGGAGCCTTGCCGCGTATAGCCCGGGGGATTCGAGCCCCTGAGCGGACGCGCGGCGTGTGATGAAGCTCCTTCGATACGGCCGTACCTTTTCGGTCGTGTTGGCGGAAATCGCAGCGCCCCCGATAGATGTCCGAACCGATCGGTTGACAATACATTCATCTCACCGTATATTAGCAGACGTGAAGATTGATCCGACCCAAATGACCGCCGCCGCCGATCGGGCAAGCGAGCTGCTGAAGTCGCTGGGCAACCGGCACCGGTTGCTGTTGCTGTGCCAGTTGGTCGAAGGCGAGCGTTCGGTGGGCGACCTGGCGGCCTTCCTGCGGCTGCGCGATTCAACCGTTTCGCAGCACTTGTCGCTGCTGCGCAAGGACGGGCTGGTGCAGGCGCGTCGCGACGGCCAGACGATCTGGTACTCGATCTCGAGCGACCCCGCCCGCCGCTTGCTGGAGACGCTGGCAGATATTTTCTGCAACAGCCAAGAACTTTGCGACAAGGACAGCAGCCGATGATGCACGCCACGACGCGCCAGCGGGACATGACACCGGCCGAAGTGCACGATGCACTGCGCCGCCGGGCGATCGTGCTGATCGATGTCCGTGAACCACACGAGTTCAGTGTCGAGCGCATCGCTGGAGCCTTGCTGTTCCCGACATCGCGCTTTGATCCACTTGCGTTGCCGACCGGCGGCGACCGGCCATTGGTGCTGCACTGTGGCACCAGCAAGCGTTCGGCCGCCGCTCTCGCGCAGTGCATCGAAGCCGGCGTGCCGGTGACCGCGCACATGTTCGGCGGTTTGGAGGCTTGGAGGTTGGCGCATCTGCCGACCCTGACGCCCGACCCGAACGCCGAACGCAAGTAACGCCACCGCCCCTCGCAGACGGGCAGCCCACCCGGAGAAACCCCATGCGTCGTGTTGTCCTGCTCGTCGCCGCCTGTCTGGCGGGTGGCGCAGCCGCGCCTGCCGATACGTTCACGGTGCAGAGCGCGCCGATTGCCGACGAAAAGGCGGTGTTCGCCACGATCGAAAGCCCGAACGTGGTGCCCCTCAGCGCTCACGACGTTGACCCTGGGGGCTGCTCACCGGAGCTGACCCACTGACTTTGGTCCTGCCGTCGGCAGTCCGATGGGCGACCGGAATGTTGTCCTCGGCTGACGGTTCTTCCCACGCTTCGCGCCGGTTTTGGGCGCGGAGGCGCAACCATGGAGTGGCGGCGGTGCGCGGCCTGCGAGCAGGCCTTCCGGCCGCGTGCGCAGGTTCCCTAGCA
>Ga0302198_10002577_pt1 | contig 18917 bp, 16 predicted proteins | sample II_Bog_N2_2_FD_193521 | JGI IMG/M metagenome (GOLD analysis project Ga0302198, IMG submission 193521) | Peat permafrost microbial communities from Stordalen Mire near Abisko, Sweden - II_Bog_N2_2 | ecosystem: Environmental > Terrestrial > Soil > Wetlands > Peat | place: Sweden: Abisko... | reverse complement strand
CGATTACGGCAAAAAAGAGCATGCGGACCGACGGCCGCGCCTGAAAAACCGTGACCTCATCAAGCCGTTGGACCAACGGGTGGATACGCCGGCTCGCCAGCGCCGGAGGAAAATTGCGCATGATGTCCTGCGCCGCTGGCTCGGCATCCTGTTGAGCCTGCAGCGGAGAGATGCCCGGCTTGAGACGCCCAATGAGGGTGTAAGCCCATGCGCCCGCTCCCTGCACCAGCTCACTCTGGGTAAGGCTCATGGGCACCCAGAGCTCGCTGCGGTTCAGTTGGCCGGGCGTAAGCGGAAACTCGAAGCTGCGCGGCATGACGCCGATAATCTCGTAAGGCTTGCGATCGAGCAGAACCTTTTGGCCCAGAATGTGCGGATCGCCGTGGTAGCGGCTTTGCCAGCTCTGGTAACTCAGCAGGACCACCTGCTGGCCGCCCTCGTCCTCCTGCTGGGTAAAGGCGCGGCCTATCAACGGCGAGACACCAAGCACCGGGAACATGCTGGCGGTGAGCCGAGCAGCGTTAATCTGCAAGGGCTCGCCTAGACCGGAAAGCTCATAGTTCGAGGTCTGGAAAGCGCCCACGCTGGAAAATGAATGAGTCTCTCGCATGTAAGTCTGTACGCCTGGGGCGGTAACGCCTGGAGCCTCGCCTTCGTCGTAAGCAACGCCCTCCAGCTTGTCTCCCAAAGTGACCAGCGAAGCCGGCGCGCTGAATGGGAGCGGCCGAAGCAGCACGCCCTCGACGATCGAGAAGATGGCTGCGGTGGCGCCGATGCCGAATGCCAGCGTGAGGACTGCAGTGATGGCGAATCCGGGCAACCGCCGCAGTTGGCGGAGCGCGTAACGCACGTCTTGCAACAAGGAATTCATCCAAACCTCGGGGCACACTTTTGCGTGACCTCAAGAATGCAATTTATCCGCCAAACCATGCAAGAGCAACGCGGTTTGTTTCCAGCAGGATGCGGCGGGGAGATTGGGCTTGCCGATTCGGCCGTTGTGCGGAAGCGGAAATGGATGTCCGATTCTGAACAGTCTGTGACAACATTTGCGAAGGGGCACGACCTCATAGCCTGGTGAAAAGACTCCATTTCGGTCGATGTGGGAAGGAGTTGGTGCTTTGTATCAGTCCCCCACCAGCGATGCCGACCCACGGGCAATGAAACTCCGGCTCGCCAATTCTCTTGCTGACTTGCTAACTCGCTATGTCCGCGAAGCGGACGCTAACCTGCTGAATCTGTTCAAAACACACCTCAACAATTGCCATTTGGGCCGTCTACCCCTCCCGTACCTCAAATCCGCTTAACTTTTTAGTTCCCCACGGGTTTTGCCCACCCACGGAGAATGAAACGCCATCTGACGATGCGCCCGCCAACCTGCCAACTTGCTATCCCCGCGTCAGCGGGGGCCAACTCGCCAAATCGAGCACAACGCACTTTTGCTCGCGGATTCTTCAACGTGCGGCGCAATCAATTTCTTGTTTCTTCCTGGGGCACGACTTCAGTCGCGCCAATAAAGCCTCCTAAAATGAGGCAGGCTTTAAGCAGGAGGGAAGCGACTGTAATTCCGGCCCCGCCGCCCGGACCTCTCACTGAGCTGAAAAAATGAGCACGGAACAACAAGACAGGTTCATGCTCATCTGCCCATTCGTCACCGGGATCGCGTATCCGTAATTCCCGACGGTGTTAACGCCGCCATAGGCGGGAGCCTGAGAGTTGAAAATCTCCCTCCAGCTTCCGGATTCGCCGCCCATGTTCACCCCGTAATCACCCGATCTCCACTGCCCATTTCCTGCGTTCACCACAACCAGCAGCACATCGCCTTCCGTGTTGTACCGGGTGAAGGCAACAACCTGATTCTGATTGTCGACATGGACGACCTGGCCCGCTGGAGAGCGGAGCCCGGAATGTGCCCACCGCAGGTTGTTCACGTCCCGCACCATCTGCTGCATGGGAGCGCCGATCGCGTCGCCAATCTTTGACCAGTCGACGCGAAGATCGCTGGTCACGACACCTTGAGCGTTCGTTACAACCGCGGGGTCCCACGTCCCGTCGAGATGGCCCTCCGTCCCCATGAAGAGCATGGGCGTGCCGGGGAGAGTTGCGTTCAGCGCCCACGCCAGGCGCGCCTTGGCGGTAGCCCATCCGTTCGTGCGTCCCCCAAAACGCTGAGTCAGGAAGACGCCGGTGTTTCCCTGCCCGCCATATATCTGATCATGGGACCCGGTGAGATAGGTGATCAGGTGCCATGGGTTGGGATCGGAGAAGCCGCCGATACGGGCCAGAAGCAACTGGACTGTGTTGTTGGAGTTCAGCAGGTTGAATGTGTCCCATGGACTACCCATATCCCAGGTGGCGCAGAACCCCAGAGTTCCATATGGGTCGACGCCCGGAGCAGTCGACGTAGTTGGGTCGTTTGGATTGTATTCGGCGATCAGATACTTGTCGGGGAACTCCTGACGCAGAGTTTGGACAACATATTCCACGGCGTCAGGCTGAATGGCCTGGACGGCGTCGAAGCGCAGCCCGTCGACCTGGTACTGGCCCAGCAGCATGCGGGCGTTATCGAGCAGGAAGTCCTTGACCTCCTGCTGCCAGAGGGCGAATCCGGCACCCCAGGGAGTCGGGTGCCCATGAACAAAGTAAATGCCGCCCTCCACGCCGTTGTCCCCCGCGAAGTTGCCGTCGTATTGCCAGTACCGGTTGTTGGTAATGGCTGCGTGGTTGTAGACCACGTCGAGAATGACGGCGATGCCCCGGGTGTGTGCCGCATCGATGAGCTGAATGAGCTCGGCGACCGCCTGGTCGGGGCTGGTGGCGTAAGCGTCCTCGGATGCGAACATGTCCGACGGCCCGTAGCCCTCCCCTGCGCCGTTCAGGTCGCAAAAGCAGTCGGTAATAGGCAGCGGCTCAATGGCATTGAAACCGAGGCCGCGTATGTAGTCCAGCTTCGTAATCAAATCGACGTAGGTGGCAGTGTCGTTCGTAACCGCGATGCCATCATTGTGTCCGGCATAGGACCCGATGTGCAGCTGATAAATAAGAAAGTCGCCAAAGGCGGGCGTCGTAAAGGGCACGCGATCCGCGGGAAATGGACTTACGATGTAGCCCATGGACGCGGGGTCGGAACTTTGCACCTGGTAGGCGCGAGCGTCCGTGCGAGTCCATGGTTGGGAGTTGTTGTTATCGGGGCCGCCCACGTTGGTAAGGATGTATTGGTATTTGTCGCCGGCTTGCGCGGGGATCTGGTCGGCCGACCAGTTGCCGGTCCCGGGCTCGGGTGCAAGATCAATGGGCTGGCCGTTGCTGAAGTCCCCAAAGACCTGGACAAGCTGGGCGTTGGGGGTCCAGACGCGGAACCGGCAGGTTCCGTCGCTCAGCAGGCTACCCATGCCATCGTTCGCGGGGGAAGGAGCACGCATGATGACCTCCGTTTGCGGTTGGATTACGCTCACTGTGAAGAAGAGGTTTTCTGCGATCCGGACGGCAGGTTGAAGGCGGCCGTCAAGTAATTGCGGCTCTTTGTTCGCGAAAACAGAATCGAACTGCACCCACTTTATCTTGACTTCAATCAAGAACGTGTAAACAACTGGGAATTGCATGGAACGAGCGGATTCCTGATCGAGCATGAAGCCCGGTGCCCCATTCTTGCGCCTTATTCATCGCGCAAGGGTGGCAAACATGAATCCCATGCCCCGTCGGGTACCGGGGAACCCTCTGCGTCGGGGTCGGGGTAGCGGCCGTATGGCGATCAGTGGGATCCCCGGCCACCCAAGGTCATGCGTTCGGGAGTTGGGATTGAGCAGCCATTTTCGAGCGTATCTTCACAGGGAACAAAGTCAAAATAAATCACGCATTATCATTACGTTAAGCAGGTATACCGTGCAAAATCAGTGCATTTTCAAAAAACGGCAAATTCTCTACAACCCTTTCCCTCGATTAGTTAAGTTCTCAGCAACCAAAACATCTCCGCAGGTTGCCCCGTAGGTTCATGTCTCGAAGAATCGCAACCACTCAGGCAGCCATTTGGCCCGATTTGTAACCCTTCAAGCAGCCGTCTACCCTATGTAGGGCACCCCTCCGATTGAACATTTGACCCCACAGGACTGACAACTAATCGCTGACAACTGACCACTGATTACTGACAGCTGGCGCAAGCCCTCATGTCTGTGATTGAATCGAATATATGAGCAGCCGGGCTGGAGGTTGGCGTTCCAGGCTGCACAATCATGAGGAGTGAACGAGATGGCTAATTTGCTGCTTCCCCCCGAAGAGCGCAACCTTACCCCTGACCAGGTAGAGGCGCTGGACAAACGGCGCGACCTGGGACACACGTTGCTGGTTATCGCGGGGCAGTTTGCGGTCATCGCCACCATCCTGCTGCTCTGGGTCGGGCAGGATCTGACCTACTCGCCGGGCTGGGCGCACCCCATCGCCTATTATTTTGCGATTGCGATTGCGATCATTGTGGGGTTCGGGCTGACTGGAATGATGCTTCGCAAGGGAACACCGCGGCTGGACTGAGCTGGCATTGCAACCGATCCCGCCCGAAGTCATCCAAAAGGGTATAGCCTAGAGGCTGCCAATGGCCGCTGCTTCCCCAATCCTTGCTCAAACAACGACTGCCAACGCACGGCTGACTGACAGCCATGGGCGGATCATTCACGATCTGCGCGTCTCCATCACCGACCGCTGCAATTACAAGTGCGTCTACTGCAGGACCGGCGAAGTCGGCGCACAATATCCCGAGCTGACCATTGAAGAGTACCTCCGCCTGATCAAGCTGTTTGTGGACCTGGGAGTCAGCAAGGTCCGTTTGACAGGCGGCGAGCCGCTGCTGAAGCGCGGGCTTGTGGAGCTGGTGAGAAAACTGGCAGCGCTGCGCACCATCGACGGCGAGCCGCTTGACATCGCATTAACTACAAATGGGCATTTGCTGGACGGGCTGGCCGCACCGCTGAAGACCGCCGGGCTGAACCGGGTCACGGTGAGCATGGATGCCGTGGACGCTCCCACCTTCGAACGCATCACGCGCGTTCCGGGCAGCTTTCAAGCCGTGCTTGCAGGGATTCGTGCGGCGCGCGCAGCAGGACTGACACCTCTCAAGGTGAATTGCGTTCTCCTGCGGGGGTTCAACGACGACCAGATTCAGAGTTTTGCCCGCTTTGCGCGCGAAGAAGACGTCGTGGTGAGGTTCATCGAATTTATGCCGCTCGAAGAAGGGCGGCTGTGGACGCCGGAGATCGTAGTCCCGCTAAATGAGATCGTGGAACGCATCGGCCGAGTCTTGCCGCTGGTGGATTTGCCTGCGCGCGAGGCCAGCGAGACGGCTCGCCGCTACACGTTTGCTGACGGCGTTGGAGAAATCGGGATTATTGCACCGGTCAGCCAGGCCTTCTGCGGAGCCTGCAGCCGGGTCCGGCTGACCTCCGATGGCAAAATCAGAACTTGCCTCTTCAGCCAGGTCGAGCACGACCTGTATGGGCGGCTGCGGAGCGGATCAAGCGATGCGGAACTTCGCGCTTACATTGTTGAAACGGTCAGGGGGAAAGAAGCGCGCCATCATATCGGCGAGCCTGGATTTCTAAAGCCTTCGCGATCGATGGTGCACATTGGCGGGTGATTCCTCTGTCGTGGCTGCATGTGACAAAATGTCGAACAACCGCGGACTGGCCTGAGACCTCCCTCGAAAGCACTTTTCATGAAGCAAGAGAAAGAAGACCGGATTCCGCTTGAGGACCTGCTGGTCTTCCACCACCTGACGCGCTCGCTCACCTCAAGCTTTGACCTGGACGCGATCCTGCGCACCATCCTTGAACAAATGGAGCGGATCATCGAGGCGGAATTGTGGACCCTCCTGATGCTGGACGAAACCAGGAACGAGCTTTATTACGCCCTGGCCGCGGGGGGAGAGCAAGCGGCGCTGAACGGTTTGTGGGTGAAGGTGGGCGAAGGGGTGGCGGGGTGGGTGGTGGAGCACGGGGAGACGCTGATTGTGCCGGAAACCAGGAATGACCCGCGGCTGATGGCAGAACATGGGGTGCAATCGCAAACAACGCGGTCCGTCATCTGCATGCCACTTCGGGGGCGCAAAGGCACCCACGGGGCGATTGAGATATTCAATCCGCGCGCGGACCAGATGACGGACTACACGATTGCCTTCCTGCACATCCTGGCCGACCATGCTGCGATCGCCATTGAGAATGCGCGTGACGTGACGCGAATTCAGCAATTGACGATCACGGACGACACGACCGGGCTCAACAATGTGCGATCGCTCTACGAAGTGCTGGAGCGGGAACTTGACCGCTGCGGCCGGCTGGGTTTGCCGGTGAGCCTGGCGTTCCTCGACCTGGACCACTTCAAGCTGGTAAACGACGCGCACGGGCACCTAGTGGGTAGCGAGTTGCTGGCCCGGACCGGGGAGCGCCTGAAGGAACTGAGCCGCAAGCAGGACTGGTGCTTCCGCTACGGCGGAGATGAATTCGTCATCCTGATGCCGGAGATGGGGGCGGAGTCCGCACTGGCGCAAGCCAGCGCCATGCTCCGCGAACTGATGGCGACCCGCTTTGCGATGAAGAACGGGCTCAACCTGAACGTCAGCGCGAGCGTAGGCGTGGCGACAGCTCCCGTGGACGGGAAGACGGTCCATGCGGTGATTGGCGCCGCCGATTCGAGGATGTACTCAGTGAAGAACGATAGACGCGGCCAGGTTCGAGGAGCCTGAAAAGGCTCCGCAAAAGGCACGATCTGACGTGAAGCTGAATTCGGCCCTTTCGAGCAACGCGCAGTGTCCCGTTTCCGGAGCGCTATACATCGCGCTCTGCAGGCTGATTTTCCGCTGAAAAAACCCCCGCAAGGGGCGTATTCTGGCAAAAAAGCCCTGATTTTTACGTCCTTTGTTTACCACATGGATGGCAGGACGTACTCCGGCGAATCGGCCTCAAACATTTGACTCTATACGGCTTACACGATATTCATGGGCGAACTTAAAGCGAAGAAAAAGAGGTGTTTGGAGGGGGGTGGGGGTGGGTATTTGATTTTGACGGGCCAAATCTCTCACCTTTTGAGCTAAAAAGCGGCTAAACGGGGCAATAGGCAACATCGTTTGCATGGGATCTCTCTTGAGACGATCTTGCGCCCTTGAGAGGAAATCTTCTGCAAAATTCAAGCGCGCCAAGGAGATCTATTCCTCTTCCTCCGCAGGCTTCTCGGTGATCTGATCGCCGGCAAGCCGTTCCAACTGGTTGCGCCAATCGAGGGACTCGACAAACGCCTTCGACTCACGCCAGTTCGGCTCGACAATTACGTGAAGCTCGAGATAGACCCTCGTGCCGAGCAGCGACTCGATCTGGCGGCGGGCTCCTGTGCCGATTTCTTTCAGCTTGGCTCCGCCCTTGCCGATCAGGATCGCTTTCTGGCCATCGCGCTCGCAATAGATGGCTGCGGCGATCCGGGTGAGCGGTGGGCGGGCTGGAACTGCTCCCTTCTTGCGCGGGACAAACGGCTTGGGCTCCTCGAAACGCTCGATGACGACGGCGGAGGCGTAGGGGACTTCTTCGCCTGTCTCGACCAGGATGCTCTCGCGAATGAGTTCGGCGACCATGAAGCGCTGGGGCTGGTCAGTGTACTGGTCTTTGGGGTAGTAGCGCTCACCGGTGGGCAGCACATCGACGATTTTGCGGACCAGGATATCCAGGCCGTCGCGCTTGCGGGCGCTGACGGGGATGATCTGCGCAAAGTTGAACTGTTTGGTGAGCGTGTCAATCAGCGGCAGCAAATGGTCTTTGGGGACAAGGTCGATTTTCGTGAGGACGAGGAAGACCGGGCAGTCAAGCTTGCGGATGAGGCCGAAGAGGAACTCGTCTTCGCTGGCCCAGTTGGTGCGGTCGCGTTTTGTGGTCGCGATGTTCGCCAAGGCTGGTTCGGCAGGGGCTAAAGCCCCGGCCTCTTCAGCTTCGTTTGCGGCACGACTGAAGTCGTGTCCTGATACAGAACCGGTTTTTTCGGCGTTCTGAGCAATGGCCTCCAGTTGCACTTTGCGCGTGGCGTCCATCAGCACCAAAACGAGGTCACGTGTTTCGAGCGCTTCGTACACTTCCTGCAACATCCGGCGGTCAAGGTGCGAGCCGGGCTTGTGAACGCCGGGCGTATCGACGAAGACGATCTGCGCCGCGGGATGATGGCCCTTTTTGGCCTCCACTTCCACCACACCGGCAATGCGGTTGCGGGTGGTCTGCGGCTTGGCCGAGACAATGGCCACCTTTTCGCCGGTGAGGGCGTTCAGAAGCGTGCTTTTACCGGCGTTCGGCCGGCCCAGAATTGCGACAAATCCAGATTTCAAGGAATGCTCCAACTTTCATTATCGCGGATTCGCACTCCCGGCGTTGCCGACTTGGCGTGTGGGTGGCAGAAGGCAAACAAGCTCCTACCCGGGAAGGCGGATACTGAGCGGCTTAATCAGATTCGGCTGCCGGCTCGACCGGCGGAAACACCCGCAGCCGCTCCACGCGGCGATCCGTTGACGCGACGACTTCGATCCGCAGGCCGATGGGCTTCAGCACAACCACCTCACCTGCGTGCGGAATGCGGCCTTCCACTTCGCTAACCACGCCGCCGAGCGTGGCCGCCTGGTACAGATTGCCAAGGTCAGCAGCCTCGCCAAAGAGGTCGGTGAGCTGATCGACCGGAAACGCGCCGGGAACGAGCCAGACGCCGTTTGGCTCGCGCTGCGGCTCGGCATTCACCGAATTGGGCGGCGCGTCTTCCTCGTGCTCGTCGCGAATGTTGCCGACGATCTGCTCCAGGAGATCTTCGATAGTGACCAGGCCGGAGACGCCGCCATACTCATCGATGACGATGCGCATGTGCTGCTTTTCGCGCTGCATTTCGCGCAGCAGCTCGTAGCCGCGCTTGGTTTCGGGGATAAACTCAGCGGGGCGCTGAATGCTGGCCACGGTACGTGTGCGTGCTTCCTCGTCGGTGATTTGCAGCAGGTCGTGCGCGAAGGCGATGCCAGCCACGTTATCCAGCGATCCGGAGTAGACGGGGACGCGGGAGAAATTATGCTCGCGCAACCGCTCGAGGAAGTGCTCGAGGGTAATGGACTCAGGAACGGCAAAGACCGCGGGACGTGGAGTCATGACCTCGCGGACCAGCTTGTCACCGAATTCAACTGCTGAGCGGACCAGTTCGATGTCGTTCTCTTCGAGAATGCCTTCTTCTTCGCCAGCTTCGAGCAGCGCCTCGACATCGACAGCCGACTCTTCGGCAGGACTGGCAGGCTTTTCAGCAAGCGACGCCACGGAGAAGAAGAAGCGGACGAAGACTGTGACGGGCGTCATGAGCCATAGCAGCAGGCGAATGGGCCAGACCATGCGGCGTACCCAGCGGCCCTGCGTGCGATTGAAGAGCAGTGAAGGGATGAGTTGATTGCAGAAAACCACGACCAGCACCACGCCGAGAACGGCCTGCGCGATTTCCGCATAGGTGGGGCGGGCGAGAGCAGAAGCACGATCGAAGACGACAGCGCCGAATTCGAGAGCGATGATACCGAAGGCGAGTTGTTGAAGCACGGCTGCGCAGATGGCCGCGTGTTCCCGGGTGAGGCCGAGCTGGGGTTCAATCAGCTCTTCCCACGCGTCGAGATTCTCTTCAATTTCGTGGGTAAGGATTTTCCCGAACTCGGAGTAGACGCGGCTGATGTAGGAGGCCAGCGTCGCAACTGCGGCGAGAAGAAGCACCATGAAGATGGCGGGGGTGCTCATGGGCGTTTGGCCCTTTTGGCGGGTGTGGATGGAGCCGAAGCACTATTCGTCGCGGCCCTACGGGACGCGCGGCCTTCATCTGCGGTCTTTCCCAGGGCTGCGCTGCGCTTGCCCTGGGCTATTATCGACGCGCCCCTCCGGGGCGAGAGGGTGTTGGCCGCCGGCGGAACCTTCTCGCCAACCGGTGCTGCCTCGGTGCGCTCGATGAGGCCTTGAGGCAATTTGAGTTTGGCGCGGAGCAAGCGTTCGCGGCGAGCCATTTTGCCATCGTCGACTTCATGATCGTAGCCGGCAAGATGGAGCAGGCCGTGCAGGATGAGGACCTTGATTTCAGTGCAAAGAGAATGCCCTTGTTCGGTGGCCTGACCCAGGGCAGTGGTTACGCTGATGGCCAGGTCGCCGGCAATACCTTGCGCACCAGGCCCTTCGGCGGGAAACGAGAGCACGTCGGTGGCTTTGTTTTTGCCGCGGAACTGACGGTTGAGCTTGCGGATAGCCGCATCCGTGGTGAGCAGGACGGTGACCTGACCGCGTAAACGCACGGCCGCTTGCGCGGCGCTGAGAAAACGGGCAAGCGTGCGCGCAGAGGGCAGCTTGAAATCTCGGTTTGCTGATTTGGAACTGGAGGCAGAGGGACGCGCAGCAGACGGCTTCGCCGATTTTGCGGTCGGCGAGGGGTCGGAGTCCAGATCTGGGTCGAGGAGGATCATCGTGCACGTGGCCGCTGTGCGCGGCCACGCTTCATCTCATTCTACGCGAAGTGCGCGTTTACTGCGGTTTCGGCGCATGCGGTTGCGGCGGCTGAATGCGATCATCTCGCGATTGAGCGCCCACGTCGATGGCTTCGCCGAGAGTCAACGGCAGCTCCTGCTGTGTTGGCTTGACGGACTCATAGGCGCGAACAATCCGCTGTACAAGCGCGTGACGGACAACGTCGGTGTCCTCAAAGTGGCAGAAGTGGATGCCCTCCACCCCGTTGAGCACATTGATGGCGTCGACCAGGCCGGAGCGGCGCGGATTGGGCAAGTCGATCTGCGTGATGTCTCCGGTGATGACCGCCTTGGAGTTGTTCCCCATGCGGGTGAGGAACATCTTCATCTGCTCGATGGTGGTGTTCTGAGCCTCGTCCATGATGATGAAGGCGTCGTTGAGGGTGCGGCCTCGCATGAAGGCGAGCGGCGCAACTTCAATGACGTTCTTCTCCAGCATCTTGTCGACCTTCTCCGGTTCAAGCAGGTCGTAGAGCGCGTCGTAGAGCGGGCGCAGGTAAGGATCGACCTTCTCCTGCAGGCTGCCGGGAAGGAAGCCGAGCTTCTCGCCGGCCTCAACCGCGGGACGGACGAGCACGATGCGGCTCACCTTCTTCGCATTCATGGCGGCGACGGCCATGGCCACGGCGAGATAGGTTTTGCCGGTGCCGGCGGGGCCCACGCCAAAGGTCATGTCGTTCTGCTCGATGGCCTCGACGTATTTGCGCTGGTTGATAGAGCGTGGCTGCACGGTGCGCTTGACGCCGGCCGAGCGCTGCTTGCCGGCGTCGGCAAGCGAACGCAGCGTGGTGGCGGGATCGGCCACCACCAGCTTCAGCATGCCGTTGAGTTCGCCGTTGTGTGGGTTGATGCCCTGGCGGCGCAGTGCTTCGAAATCCTCAAAGATGCGCTTGACTCTGGTAACTCCGTCGTCGGGACCCGCTACGTGCACGGCATCGGAGCGTAGATCGATGCGGACGCCGAGCTTGTCTTCCATCAGCCTGAGATTCTCATCGCGAGTCCCGAACAGGGGCTCAAGGTTGGGCGTGATATCCAGAGCAATCTTCAAAGGAATCGAGGGCCTCCCATGTGGCGTTTGAAAGAGGAATTGAATGGATGACGGCGAAACCGAGCCGCCCCCAGGGTGGAGATTGTCTGGCTGGATCGCGCGTGTCTCGAAGGCGCCAGACAGTTGTGTAGAGTCGGATTCAAGGGTCCGGGATGCCCGGTGATGAGGAAGTCCTGGGCTGGCTTTCGAGGGAACCGCAAGGCGTGGGGCGTGGCCGAGCCGAAGCACTTGGCTGGCTGAGGAAACCGCGGGATGGCGTTGGCGACCAAATCGGGTATCTGGGCTTGACTGTAGCGCCAACGGGTCGCGGCGTCAATCCGCTGCGCATGGTTATTTGATGGATGCCGTGCCTTGGCGGTTACCTGCAGTCGCTCGGAAATGGCAAGCAAGCCGCTTCCAAGTCGTATGTGTGACGGAGATTCCATAACCGGGAGCGCTTACGCGTGTCTAATTGACTAAGCAATTGTGTGATTACGATTCTGTGATTACGATTTCACGGTTACGGAATGGAGCCGAATTATGCGCCGGTGCAGCATATTCGCACGTCTTGGTCCCTTGAGCCCCCTCGCCGCCAAACGACCCGCTCTCCTTCGCGCCGGCAACGCGGTTTTCGCGGCTTGCCTGGCGGGAGCTTTGCTTGCCGGACTGAGTGGCTGCGCCACAATTCAGGTGCACCTGGGAATGAAGGTGTATCTGGCCAAGACGCCGGTCACGTCCATCGAGATCAGCCAGCCGAAGGGCCCGGGGATTGCGCCGGGGCAGAAATCTTCTCTGGTGGTCACGGTTACGCAGCCCGACGGAAAGACGCTGTTGACGGAAGGCGCGGGGCACGGAAAGGTGATGTGGCGCGACCTGGCGGTGACGGCGACGGTGGCTACGGTGAACACGAAAGGCGTGATCACGCTCGGCAAAGATCCGCGGAAGAGCGACGGGAAGCTGCCGCAGGTGACGATCACTGTGCCCAGCCATCCTGAAATCCACGCGGAACTCGACATACCACTGCGCTACGACTACAAGTTTGCTTCGAATTTCTCAGGCAGCAGCGGGTCCAACGGGTCTAGCGGCACGAATGGTACAGACGGCACCAGCGGCAGTCCCGGTTCGATGGATCCCGACCATCCATCGGCAGGCGGAAACGGCACGAATGGGGGCAATGGCTCCGATGGAGGGAATGGCGGAGACGGCGGAGACGCGCCGCCGGTGCAGGTGCTGGTCACGCTCAGGGCTGGGAGTCATCCGCTGCTGCAGGCTGAGGTTTCAGCGGGGGCACACCACCGGTTCTACCTGGTCGATCCCCAAGGCGGCTCATTGACGGTGTCGGCGGACGGTGGCGAGGGAGGAGCAGCGGGTAAAGGCGGCAGCGCGGGCCGGGGCGGTTCCGGGGGGATCGGGTCGCCGAATGGATCCAATGGCAGTGACGGAGCAAGTGGAAGCGATGGCAGGAGCGGATCACAGGGTCGAGGGGGATTGATTACGGTGACTTACGACCCGCAAGTGAAGCCGTACTTGTCGACGATCCGGCTCTCCAGCCAGAATGGACCTCATCCGGTTTACAAGGAGCAAACGGTGGCGCCGCTGTGGTGAACGCGCAATGATCGCAACAAAGGATAGGTACACGTTGAAGGAGAGATACATGTCGCGTTTCTTTCTTCTTCTGATCGGCTTTACAGTCTTCGCTCTTCCTGCCGATTCACTCTTCGCGCAGGCAGCACCGAGGGAGGGCCCGGCTGCGCAGCTCACACTCAATGTGCGTACGGCCGTGGAGGATGTGGTGGTGATGGACAAGAGCGGCCATGCCGTTCCCGATCTACGCAAGGAAGATTTTCAGGTCTTCGAAAACGGCAAGCCGCAGGCCATCACCTTCTTTGAGCCAAATTTCGCGGCGACGGAAGCCGCAGCCCCGTCGCCCGCCGCGCTGCCGCCGGACACTTTCACGAACATTCCCGATGCACCTCAAAATAACGTCACCAACATATTGCTCCTGGACGCGTTGAACACGCGCGACAATGCGGTGAAGGGGTATCTGCAAATCCAGATGGTTCAGTACCTGGCCTCGATGCCGCCCAATCAGCGCATTGGTATCTTCGTGCTCACCGACAACAAGGCGCACTTGATTTGGGGATTCGATCAGGACTCCTCTGTGCTCCGAGCGGCCGTCGCCCGATTCGCTTCTGATCGTTCGCTCTCCTCTGCGCCCTTAACCCCAGCCCAGCTACAAACCCAGCAACAGGCGCTGAGGGAGACGGCCGATGCGACGCAGCAATCGGCGGAAAACACAAAGGATCTTCGAATTGCCGCAAGTGCGGACGCCTTGAAAAACCTATTGAAGTTTGGGGTCGGAGTGGAGGGGAGCGCGGATCACCTTTCCACCACGATGAGCGCTCTCAAAGTCATGGCGCACTATCTTGCGGGCATCCCGGGGAGAAAGAATCTGTTCTGGCTTGCCAGCCAATTCCCGTATTCCAGCAAGAGTGGCGTGTACTTCGAGTGGTATCGCGAAGCCAGGGATAAGCTCACCGAGGCGGGGGTATCTGTCTATCCCCTCGATGCGAACGGCGTGGATGTCGATACGGGCGGAGCTTATTACATCGATCGCATGCCCAAAAGCGTGCTCCGATACGCCGATACCGAGGCATGGGCTGAGGAAACGGGCGGAAAGGCTTATCACAGGAACGATATCAAGCAGGAGATCGCCGAGGCTGTCGATCACGGTTCGCGCTATTACACGCTGGCCTATGTTCCCAGCGATCAGAATGAAGAGGGCCGGGAACGCAAGGTCGAGGTCAAGGTGCTTTCCGGCAAATACGCGGTCTTCTATCGCAAAACCTATTTTGAACAGACACAGAATGAGATCGCGAAGACCAATGGCGCATCCGCCAAAAGCCCGTTGATCGAGCAGATGGGTCGCGGCATGCCGAACAACAGCGAGATTCCCTACCGCCTGAAGGTTGTGCCTTCTGCCACGCAGCCCGAGGCTGGCGCACCCCGAGCCGGAGCCAACGCACAACTGAATGGCAACCTCACGCGCTATTACGTCGGATTCCAACTGCAGGCCGATAGCTTGTCGCTGGTCCCCGACGCGGACGGCGCCAGGCGCAAGCCCCTGGAGGTTGCGCTGATGGTCTACAGCCAGGAGGGCAAGCCGCTGAACTGGGAAAGTCGCAATATCAGCCTGCTGATCAAGCCGGAGGAATGGGCCGCGGAGCAGACCGAGGGCATTCGCTTCCACATGGAGATCGATGCTCCCCCCGGCGATGTCTACCTGCGCACGGGAGTGTACGACCCGGCGTCGAGCAAGGTGGGGACACTAGAGATCCCACTCAGCGCCATTATCGGGAGCAAACGATAGCGCAGCATTGGTGAGGTTCCCGGGGCCAGCGGGACGGATTGTCGAATCCCCGCGAACCTCCGGGGGTTGAGCAACGTATCACCATTGCACAATCGACGATTGAAGACTCAGCGCCGTGGCCTTAAGGCCCGAACCGTTCCTTGCCACGAGCGAGTGTTTCACACGAAGAATCAATTGTTGACCACGATTGAACTACCGGAGTTCCGAAAATGCACGTGAAAGACGCGCAGTACGAAGTACGGACCGTGTTTGTGGGCGGCTTCTGGGGTCAACTAGTCTCCTCAGTCATCTGGCTGATTTCAGCTGCGCTTGGAACGTGGGCGACTCCGCGCGCCGCAATTCTCGAGATCGTGTTCGCCGGTTTTTTCATCTTTCCCATCACGCAGTTGCTTCTGCGGCTGGCAGGCGGTCCCTCGTCTCTCAAGAGCGAGAATCCACTGGGAAAACTCGGCATGCAGATCGCGTTTACGCTGCCGATGTCGATGCTTGTGCTGGTGCCGGTCACAGAATTCCATCTGAACCTGTTTTACCCTGCGTTCATGATTCTTTTGGGGGCGCATTATCTCCCCTTCACTTTTCTCTATGGGATGCGCATGTTCATTCCGCTCTGCGCGATTCTTGTGGGAGGCGGGACGGCGATCGCCATGTACGTCCCCAACTCGTTTACGTTGGGAGGCTGGGTTGGCGGGCTGGCGCTGTTCATTTTTGCCTGGATTGGGCGTGTCTGTGTCCGTGTCGAACGCCGGAAACAGGCGGTTGAAGGGAAAGCTGCCAGAACCCTTGCGGGTTAACCGCGATTGACCGAAAGGCCGGTTTCCCGTAGACTAAGAAATTGCGAGGGATGCGGCTTGGGTTGCATTCTTGCCCGCATCAACTTCTGAGAGATTAAGGAACAACAATGGCAAACCATGTATCGTCGCTGAAACGCGCCCGGCAGACCGTGACCCGCACCGAAGTGAATCGCGCCAACCGCAGCCGTGTGCGCACCAGCCTGCGTGCCCTGCGCGAAGCACTTGCCAAGGGCGACGTGCCGGCCGCACAGGCGCAGTATCGCGAGACCGTCTCCACCCTGGACAAGAGTGTGCAGAAGGGCATCCTGCACGACAACACCGTTTCCCGCTACAAGAGCCGCTTGAACGCACGCCTTAAGGCGCTGGTTCTGGCAAAAGCATAAGAGTAGGGGTTAGGGACCAGGGATTAGGGAATAGAAGAGCCCAGAAACAGCAGCGGCCGGGAGCGATCCTGGCCGCTTTTGTCTTTTGGGATAGGAACCCTTTCCATGCCTTAAGGCACCGGGTTTTGCGTTCCCATCGGGACGCTGGAGCGGCAGGAAAATACCCGGCGCATACCCATCCACCCGCCCTTCGCGATTCCGTATTTGCGCACTGCCTCAACCGAATATGCAGAACATGTCGGCGAATAGCGGCAACGGATAAAGCGTCCTGTGACGGGGTGAATGTACCTGTGGTAGCCCGTAACAGATGCGGCAAAGAGACGCACACTGACTTGACTCTGGGGCAGACGCATCGCGTCCGCCCCAAATAGGAGGGCGAGGAGCAAAACTCCCGCCAGCCAAGGCTCAGGCTTTAGGAGCCGATTCCGCAGTGTGGGCATCTGACACTTGCCTGCAAACGCTTATTCCCGCAGTTGGGGCACTGTACCGTGTTGCCCTGTGGGCGGGCGAAGATATAGATCAACAGGCCCAGAAGACCTAAGAAGAAAACCAGCAACATCCAAAGAACTGCGCTATCCATGCCCCGCGCTTTGGCGTCGCGGGCAACCCAAATGAGGATTGCTACGTTCAAGACAAGAACAGCAATGATGAAAAAGATGAAGAAGCCGCAGCCGCCACACGCTGCACAACCACCAGCACCATTGTCATTCTGTGCCCAACAAGGAGTTACAAATGCAAGCGCGCACGCTGTCGCAAGCCCTGCGCCCAGGGATCGAACCTGCATAATTCAGCCTCGCCTCAGAATTGAAAGTACCCCATCGTAGCCACGAGAGCCCGCTAAGTCAAACAATAGACGAGCTGCCGGTGGCAGAAAGTGCCAATCCCGCCACTTTTTGAGCCGTGAGGTATCGACGAGTTAGTCCAGCAGCTCGAAAATTCCCGCAGCACCCATGCCGCCGCCGACACACATGGTGACCATGCCATAGCGTACCTTCCGACGTTTCATTTCGCCGAGCAGCGTCGCCGTGAGTTTCGCGCCGGTGCAGCCCAGCGGATGGCCGAGGGCGATGGCGCCGCCGTTCACGTTGACACGGGCCGGGTCGATTTCGAAGCCGTTCCGCGCCAACTCGGGCAGGACGGCGAGCGCCTGGGCGGCGAAGGCTTCGTTCAGCTCGATCAGCCCAATTTGATCCATCGTCAGGCCGGCCTTCTTCAACGCCTTGGGGATCGCGGTAACCGGGCCCATGCCCATTTCCTCCGGCAGGCAACCGGTAGCGGCGTAAGCAACCAGCCGGCCAATCGGCTGGATGCCCAACTCCTGTGCGCGCGCCGAATCCATGAGGACGACTGCGGCTGCGCCATCCGAGGTCTGCGAGGAGTTGCCGGCGGTTACGGTTCCCTGTGCCGCAAAGGCTGGCTTGAGTTTGCCAAGGGCTGCGGCGGACGTATCGGCGCGGGGCCCTTCGTCAGCGGAGAAGAGTGTCTCCGACACTTCTGGCTTTCCCGCTTTTTTCCCAGGAACGGCAATAGTCACCGTCACTGGAATGAGTTCGTCAATAAAGCGTCCAGCTGCCTGAGCAGCAATCGCCTTTTGATGGCTGCGGAGCGCAAAGGCGTCCTGGTCTTCGCGAGAAATGGCGTAATGACGGGCGACGCGCTCGGCTGTCAGCCCCATGGTAAGCAGAGACGCGGGATAATGCTCGGCCAGATAGGGATTGGGGCTCGGTTTGAGGCCGCCGAAGGGGAGCAGGCTCATGGTTTCCGCGCCTCCGGCAATCACCACGCGGTCCTCGCCGGAGCGGACGCGCAGATTGGCAAGCGCGATGGCTTCGAGGCCGGAGGAACAAAGGCGATTGACGGTGACGCCGGGAACACTCACCGGGAGACCGGCGCGGAGGGCGGCCCAGCGGGCAATATCCCACCCCTGTTCGCCCTCCGGCTGGGCGCAACCCAGGATCACGTCTTCGACTTCGGATTTGTCCAGCGCAGGAATTCTGTCCAGAGCTCCGATGATGGCGAGCGCGGCAAGATCATCGGGACGCGTGGTGGAGAGAGCGCCTTTAGGGGCGCGGCCAACAGGGGTACGAACGGCGCTGACGAGAACGGATTCCGGCATGGTGGTGCTCCAGTGGTAAGTGAACAGTGGACAGTGAACAGTGAACAGCGTTTCACGTCGCGAGGTGTATTCGTTGACATCAAAGCCCTTCGAGGATTTAGACGCAAATCGCTACTGCGGCATTTCAAGCAGCGTCCAGACATTCTTGGCGTAGAAATGGTAAACGGTTCGATGATCGACGACCGAATCGGCGATGGTGTCGTGGTCCACCCAGGCCGGGTGATGGGCAAGGCCTGACTGAGCCTGATGAACCTGGTTAGGCGTTGCAGGATCGATGCCCCAGTTGAAGCCGAGAATGCCGCTGGAGCCATGAGCCTGAAGGCGCTGGATCTCGGGCGCGGATGCGAGGACAAAAGGCTGATCGGGATTACTGGTGAAGAAGACCAGCAGCGAGACAGTTCCCTGCACCGAACATAGAACGGCCCAGTCAAGGGAGCCGGGCCGTTCAAATCGTGCGGCGACAACATTTTCCGGCTGGTGGGCTTCGTAGGTCTGGGGAATGAGGCAGCCGCGGTGGTTGAGAGTCTCCTGGACGGGAAGAGGAAGGTCAGGAAAGGAGCTTACCGGCAGATGACGGATGAAGTATGGAGTCGAGCGGCCATCGATGAGAATCTGGCCGGATTCATTCAGTTGAGATGGATGGAGCTGCGGCGACGAAAACGCGGAGCTCTGGCCTGCGGCAGTGAAAGCACCCAT
>Ga0302198_10002575_pt1 | contig 18920 bp, 11 predicted proteins | sample II_Bog_N2_2_FD_193521 | JGI IMG/M metagenome (GOLD analysis project Ga0302198, IMG submission 193521) | Peat permafrost microbial communities from Stordalen Mire near Abisko, Sweden - II_Bog_N2_2 | ecosystem: Environmental > Terrestrial > Soil > Wetlands > Peat | place: Sweden: Abisko... | reverse complement strand
GAAGACGAGCTTCCCGATGGCACCCGCTCCGGCTTCTACATCTTTGCCCACGGCCTATATCGCGAGGTGCTGGTCCAACGCCAACCGGAAGCCCGCCGCGCCCGCCGCCACATCCGCATGGCCGATCGCCTCGGCCGACTCTTTACCGGACGCGAATCCAGCGTCTCCCGAGAAATGGCCATGCATTATGAGGCTGCGTGCGATTGGTCCCGCGCCGCCGCCGCGCTCTATGCAGCCGCACGCCACGCGCAAAATCGCTGTGCGCACGCGGACGCAGCCGAATTGCTCGAACGCGCCCTGCGCCTCCTTGAAAATGTCGACACTGCCATTCTCGACCCTGCCAATCTCGACGCTGCCAACCAAACTTCTCTTGCCGTGGACCTTCGCTCCGAGCTCTCCGCCGCCCGTCAATTGCTCACTCAGAGCCTCCTGCTCGAAGAAAATCTCTCCGCGAAAGTTTGACAGTTTCTCCACGGGAACTTGACGACTTAATTCTTGCCCATCGCTAGAGTGGTCTTCGTAGCAGGAGGACACACCGATGAGAAACACCTTCTCCAAATTCATCCTGGCGCCGGCAATCATGGCGGCAGCCGCGCTGGCCACCATCCCCGCAATGGCCGAAACAACTACCGTCAACGTCCCCTTCAGTTTCGCTGTCGCCGGCCAGATCCTCCCCGCAGGCGCCTATTCCGTTCAGAGTAATTCTGCTGGCAGTTTCGTCAAGCTGCAGTCTCAACAGACATCTCAGAGCTTTGTTTGGGCAGCTTCCCCCTCGGCCGGCAAGGGCGATTGGGTCTCCTTGAAGTTCGACCGGCAGGGCGATACCTTCATCCTGAACTCGGTCAAATCCGGCCCGTTGGTCACCTCCAGGCTCGACAAGAAGACCGCCGCCTCCGAGCGCATGAGCATCAACGCAGGTCAGTAACTCGCCTTTCGCCCTCCCAGGCGCCCAACACCTCAGTCAACCTTTCTCAAAAAGGAGGACATTGCCCAGGCAATGTCCTCCTTTTTTTGCTGCCCGTCTCTTTTGCAGGATAGAAACATGGCTGTCAACTCCTGTTAATGAGGATTGCCTACTGTGGGAGTCGCTTCTCGTTTGTTCGCTTCCCCTTGCGGACAAACCTCAAAGCCTATTCCCAAACTCCCCAGAGGACGGTCGGCCATGACACACAAGATGCTTCTTTCCGCGGCTGCGGCAGCAATGGCTCTCGCCATGGCTGGCTGCTCGAGCTCATCCAACCCCGGTGCTCCCACCCCCACGCCGACTCCAACTAACCCAACCACAGCGCTCGGCACGCCGGTCACGCCCATCCAGCACGTGATCGTCATCTTCGGCGAGAACATCTCCTACGATCACTACTACGGCACCTATCCGAAAATCGCCTATGCCGGCGCCAACCCTGCCAATTCCGCGGAAATCGATCAGACCAACTTTCCCGCCACAGCCACCGCCCCCGCCAACAACAACTTGCTGGCGCCGCTGAACCCCAGCACCTGGGCAGCGATTCCGAATCCCACCCTGCTCACCGCCAATCCCAACAGCGCTACCGGTTCGGGCGGTGCTTATAACGGGGCTAACGCGGTCAATCCCTTCCTCTTCTGGCCCAATCAGGCCGGCACCGCCGATATGAACCACTCCCCCAAGCCCGAGCAAATCGCATATGACAACGGCTTGATGGACCAGTTCCCCGGCTCCACTGGAAATACCTCCACCGTTCCCGCGCCCGTCTCAAGCGACAGCCCGGCAGACCTCGGCAAGGCCCAGGTCATGGGATACTTCGACGGCACCACCGTCACGGCAATGTGGAACTACTCACAGAGCTTTGCGATGAACGACAATGCCTACACTTCGCAATTCGGTCCTTCCACACCCGGCGCCATCAACCTCATCTCCGGACAGACCAACGGCCTGTCGGCCACGCTCAACCTCATTCCCGGAACCACCGGAGTCCAGGGCGGCCGCTGCACACCCTCAGCCACCAACACCTGCACCAACAGCGCCGGCACCGCTGTTCCTGATGGCAACGGCGGCTTGACCCTCGTCGGCGACGCCGACCCTATCGGTGATGTGTGTTCCACCGGGACCATCGAGGTTTCCATGGCCGGCAAGAACATCGGCGATCTCCTCAACGCCCAGAATGTCACCTGGGGTTGGTTTGAGGGCGGATTCAATCTCGGCGCACAACCCAACTCCAACGGCAGCTACGGCTGCAACCGCAATACCACGGGCACTCAGTCGAACAATTCAACGGATCCCGACTACATCCAGCACCATCAGCCCTTCCAGTACTACAAGTCGACGCAGAACCTGAAGCACCTGCGCCCCAGCTCTGAATTAGCTATCGGCTACACCAACATCCCGGGGACAACCAACCCCGACCCCGCCAACCACCAGTACGACACCAGCGACTTCTTCACGGCGCTGTCCCTCAATAACCTGCCCGCCGTTTCCTTCCTTAAAGCTCCCGGGTTTGAAGACGGCCACCCCGGCTACTCTGACCCCATCGACGAACAGCGCTTCATTGTTCAGGTCGTCAACGCGGTCATGGCATCGCCGGAATGGTCTTCCACTGCCATCGTCATCACCTATGACGACTCCGACGGCTGGTACGACCACCAGATGCCTCCCATCGTGAACCCGTCCTCGTCCCCGCTCGTCGACGCGCTGAGCGGCGCTGGCTCCTGCACGGGTACAGCTGGCGCGGCCTCGCAGCAGGGCATCACCACCCTCACCACCCCGCTTCTCGGCAACGACGGCAACCCAGCCCTGGGCCGCTGCGGCTACGGAACTCGCGTTCCCTTCGTCGTCATCTCCCCCTACGCCAAGACCAACTACATTGACCACACGCTCCTCGACCAGAGTTCCGTCATCCGCTTCATTGAAGACAACTGGCTCGGCGGACAAAGAGTCCAGCCCGGCGGCTCCTACGACTCTATCGCCGGCTCAATCGAAAGCATGTTCACCTTCGCCGCCACCACGCCCAATGCCAACGAAAGGGTGCTTCTGCTCGACCCCGTCACCGGCAGAAAGTCCGGCCAGTAACAGTAAATTCACACTGTCCGTCTACTCTGACATAGACATCCAACGGGCTTCCGCCGATCTCCCGCAATTCACCGCGCGGGCTTATAGGCGGAAGCCCGCACCTTTCATGGCATCCTGAATCGGCTATTTTCATCCCATCGGAAACGAAAAACACTCTTGCCAACCACGCGTAGACAACTCCTCTTCGAAGCCGCCCGCTGCGCCGCCGCCCTGGCCGCGTCCCAAATCGGTGCCCTCAAGCCGGCGTTCTCTCAGCAGCCCGCGGGCCTTACCCACAACCACGTCATGTCCGGCAGGGACCGCTCCACTGCGCCCGCTGCAATTCCCGTACATCGCCCGCTCCGCGTAGACTCGCTGGAGCCATTCGTCGATCCACTCCCCATTCCTCCAGTCGCGAAACCTGCCGGTGCGCGCCTCGATCCTACCGGAAAATCCCCCCACCCCATCCCCCTTTATCGCCTCACCATGCGTCAGGTCCCGACCAGAATCCATCGTGACGTCCCCCCCACCCCCATGTGGAGCTACGGCGAAACCGTTCCCGGACCCACCATCGAGTCCCGCACTAACCACCCCATCCTCGTCGAATGGGTCAACGCCCTTCCCACCTCCCACTTCCTCCCCATCGACCACACCCTCCACGGCGCAGCCGCAGATCAGCCGGGAGTCCGCACCGCTGTCCACGTCCATGGAGCCAAAGTCCCACCCCAATACGACGGCTTCCCTGAAGACTGGCAAACTCCTGGCCAGACTTATCAGGCCGTCTACCCCCTCGACCAGGACGCGGCCACACTCTGGTATCACGACCACGCCATGGGCATTGAGCGCCTCAACCAGTACGCGGGCCTCTACGGCTTTTTCATCCTGCGCGACGAAGCGGAAGACAAGCTAGGCCTTCCCAGCGGCAAATACGAAATCCCCCTCGCCTTCGCCGACCGCCTCTTCGCAGAAGACGGCTCCCTCTATTACCCAGACTCCGGCGACCCCGCCGCTCCCTGGATTCCCGAGCTTTACGGCGACGCCATGCTCGTCAATGGCAAGCTCACGCCCTACCTCGAAGTCGAACCCCGCCCCTATCGTTTTCGCGTCCTCAACGCGGCCAACTCACGCACTTGGATCTTTTCTCTTTCCAACAGCCAAAGCTTCCACCAGATCGGCTCCGACCAGGGGCTCCTGTCCGCGCCCGTCGAACTCAACCAGCTTCAGCTCTCCCCCGGCGAGCGCGGCGACATCATCATCGACTTCTCCTCAGCCCGAGGCCAGCGCCTCACCCTGAACAATCAATCCTGGGAACTCATGCAATTCCGCGTAGCGGGCAGCACCCCCCAGTCCCTGGTCCCTGGTCCCTCAGTCCCTGCTTCACCGGTCCCTGTTCCCTATTCCCTGTTCCCTGTTCCCTCGTTTCTCCGTTCCATCTCTCCTATCCCCGAATCCCAATCCGTCAAAACCCGTCTCATGATCCTGCGCGAATTCATGGACATCGCCCCCAAACGCATGCTCATGCTGCTCAACGCCACCCGCTGGCACGAGCCCATCACCGAGCGCCCCGAGCTCGACTCCGTAGAGATATGGAGCTTTGCCAACACCACCGCCGACATCCATCCCATCCATCTCCATCTCGTCCGCTTCCAGGTCCTCGACCGCCAGAGCTTCGATGCAGATGAATACCTCCTGTCTGGCAAGCTCAACTACCGCGGAGCTCCCTCCCTGCCCCCGCTCGGAGAGCGTGGCTGGAAGGACACCGTGCAGACCTATCCCGAAACTGTGACCCGCATCATCGTTCGTTTTGAAGGATATGTTGGCCGATACGTCTGGCACTGCCACCTCCTCGAACACGCCGCCAACGAGATGATGCGCCCCTTTGAAGTCATCCCCAAAGCCTGAGCCAGCACGCAACACGCACGCTTCCTCTCCCGCAAGAAAGAAGTGCTGCGGCATCAATTAGCTCACCTACTTGAACTTTCAGCGTCGATTCTGCGTTACTATCCCAAGAACAGACGCATTCCCCTGCCTCCAGACAATCCATCCGAAGGAGCATCTCTTGCCACTTGAAATCCACGGTCTCTCCAAGCGTTATTCCAACGGCGTGCAAGCGCTCGACAACCTGACCCTGACCATTGGCAACAACATGTTTGGCCTACTTGGACCCAACGGCGCGGGCAAGTCCACTCTCATGCGCACCATCGCCACGCTGCAGGATCCCGACACAGGCACCATCCTGCTCAACGGCCTCGACGTTGTCGCCAATAAGGATGCGGTCCGCCGCCAGCTCGGCTACCTGCCGCAGGAGTTCGGCGTCTATCCGCGCATCTCCGCCTCGGACATGCTCCACCATCTCGCCGTCATGAAGGGCATTTCCGGCTCCGGCGAGCGCAAGACCATCGTCGACGCACTGCTTCACCAGACAAATCTATGGGATGTGCGCAAAAAGGCCCTCAGCACCTACTCCGGCGGCATGAAGCAGCGCTTCGGCATCGCCCAGGCCCTGCTCGCCAATCCTAAGCTCATCATCGTCGACGAGCCAACCGCAGGCCTTGATCCCGCCGAACGCAACCGCTTCCTCAACCTGCTCAGCTCGCTGGCGCGCGATGTCATCGTGATTCTCTCCACGCACATCGTTGAAGACGTCCGCGAACTCTGCCCGCGCATGGCCATCATCAGCAATGGCAAGCTCGTCCTTGAAGGCGCGCCTGAAGAAACCCTCGAGCGCCTCCAGGGCGGCATCTGGAGCACGGTCGTCGACACAGAAGAAGAGTTCGCCATCGTCTCCTCAATGTTCAAGGTCGTCTCCACCAAACTGCTCGGCGGCGCGCACGAAATCCGCATCTACTCCGACACTGCCCCCGGCGATGGCTTCCGCCCGGTCGATCCCGCGCTCGAGGATGTCTACTTCCTCACCCTCAATTCGCAGAGCGTCAACTAACCGGCCGAAGGAGGGCATCCGAATGTTCCTTAGTTTTCTTCTCTTCGAAATCAAGCTCCGCCTCAAGAGCGTCTCCACCTACTGCTTCATGGGGCTCTGGATTGCCCTTGCCTTCACGGCCATCGCCGCAACGGGATTCGGCCCCGCCGGTACCGGCAAGGTGCTGCTCAACGGCCCCTACGCCACCGCGCAGATCGACACCGTCTTTTGCTTCTTCGGCGTCATCGTCATGGCCGCCATCTTCGGTACCGCCATCTTGCGCGATTTCCAGCGCGATACCTACCAGATGATCTTCACCAAGCCCATTGGGAAATTCGCCTACCTCGGCGGAAGATGGCTTGGCTCATTCCTCATCACGCTCTTCATCTTCCTCGGCCTTCCGCTTGGAGAGATGCTCGGCACCCTCGCTCCCTGGGCCGACCACACCCGCATCGCGCCCATCGACCTGGGCATGCTCGGTTACCACTACCTCGTCATCGTCGTTCCGCAGATCTTTTTCCTCGGCGCGGTCTTCTTTCTCATCGCAGCGCTCACCCGGCAAGTCGTCGTTGTCTATCTCCAGGGCGTTGCGCTCTTTGCGCTTTATTTCATTGACCTCGTCACCGTTACCCAGGCCCATAGCCTCAACCGCTTCTGGCCCGCTGTCTTCGACCCCGTCGGACTCCTCTTGGACAACAGCATCACCCGCTACTGGACCGTCTCCGACCAGAACACCTTGTGGATTCCGTTCGAAGGCATGTTCTTTTGGAATCGCGTCGTCTGGCTTTCCGTCGGCGTGATCGCCCTTCTGTCCGTCTGGATCTTCTTCCCCATGTCCGCCGAAGCCCTCACCGCGCGCCGCGGAAAAAAACAGAAAAACACCGGCCAGGAGTCCACTGCACCCGCTCTGCCTCGCTTCCACAACCTGCTTCCAATCGCAGCCGTGCGCTTCGACTTCTTCACGCCACTCCGGCAGTTCCTGTCTCTCACGCGCATTTACTCGCGCAACATCTTCCGCGAAATCCCCTTCTGGGGAATTTCCCTGGCCATGGTCGCATTCTGTCTCATTGCAGGCCATGGCGCCGGTCACCGCGATGGCGCCAACGTCTGGCCAGTGACCTACTACATGGTCCAGGACGTTGAAGGCAACGGCATGCTGTTCCTGCTCATCGTTGCCACCATGTATGCCGGAGAACTCGTCTGGCGCGAGCGCGATACCCACTTCGAACTCATTCATGACGCCCTGCCAATGCGCGAATGGATCGACACCCTCGGCAAACTCACCGCGCTTTCGTTCGCAGAGTTCACGCTCCTCACCGTAGTCATGTTCTGCGGCGTTCTCTCTCAGGCGGTCTCCGGTTATTACAACTTCGAATTCCTTCAGTACTTCAAGGAACTCTACGTAATCACGTTCCCGGCCGTCATGATCTTTGCGCTCTTCGCCTACTTCGTTCAAACCCTCGTTCCCAATAAATTCATCGGCCATGGCATCATGATTGGCGCGTTCCTACTCGAGCAGGTACTCGACACAATGGGCATCAGCGACCGCCTCTACCTCTACGGCGACGTGGTGCCCTATACCTACTCCGACATGAACGGTTACGGCCACTTCGTTCAGCCGATTTTCTGGTCAACGTTCTATTGGGGCTGCTGGGCCACTCTGCTTGCAGTACTCGCCAGCCTCCTCGCCCGCCGTGGTTCTGAAACAGGCCTCCGCGCACGCCTCCGCGCGGCAAAGCAGTCGCTGCCCGCGTATGCACTGTTGTTGATCATTCCCTTCCTAGCTGCCGCCGGCAGCGGCGCGTGGTACTACTACAACACCCACGTGCTCAACCCCTTCCTCACCGATCGCGACAACCGCGATGTGCAGGCAGACTACGAAAAGCTATACAAGAAATACGAGCGCGCCCCCATTCCTAAAATCACCGCCGTCGACACGGCAGTCAACATCTATCCTCACAACCGCAGCTTCAGCGCAGTTGGCAGCTACATCGCGGTCAACGAAACGGACGCGCCAATTCAGGACATCTACATCACCAACGGCCGCCGCTCCATCAAGTCCGTAAGCTTCGACCGTCCGGCAACCGCCACCCTCACAGATGCCAAGCGCGGCTTCTGGATCTACCATCTCGCCACGCCGCTAGCGCCCAACGATTCCATCAAGATCAACTTCCAGTGCGGCTATGAGAATCCCGGCTTCCGCAACGCCAATGAGCAGGCCGAATTCGCCTACAACGGCACCTTCTTCGATCGCGACTACTTCCCCTCGCTCGGCTACGATGCGGGTCGCGAAATCAGCAGCCCGGTGCGTCGCCGCGAAGAGAAGCTGGGCCTTCAGGAAGAGCTTCCCGACCGTGGCGATGCCTACGGCAAAGTTACTGACCTCTTCGGACCTGACTCGAACTTCGTCACCTATCACTCCATCGTCAGCACCTCGGACGATCAGATCGCGCTCTCTCCCGGCGACCTCCAGCGCGAGTGGAAGCAGGACGGCCGCAACTACTTCGAATACAGTATGGGGTCCACCAAGATTCAGGACTTCTTCAGTTACATCTCCGGCAACTGGGCCGTCAAGCGCGATAACTGGAATGGTGTGAAACTTGAGATCTACTATCTCCCCTCACATACTTACGACCTCGACAAAATGATCGGCGCTTCCAAAATGGGCCTCGATTACTACACAAAGAACTATGGCCCTTATCAATTCGACCAGTTCCGCATCATCGAGTTCCCGCGCTACCGCGGCTTCGCGCAGTCATTCCCCAACACCGTTCCATTCTCTGAGGGCATCGGCTTCATTGGCCGCCTCGAGCGCCCTGAAGACATCGACTTTTCCTGGTTCGTCACCGCGCATGAGTTAGCCCACCAATGGTGGGGTCATCAACTCGTCGGCGGCATGGAGAAGGGCTCCAACATGATGTCCGAAAGCCTGGCCGAGTACTCCGCGTTGCGCGTCATGGAACACAAATACGGCGATGCCCACATGCACCGCTTCCTCAAATACGAACTCGACGGCTATCTTCGCGGGCGCACCGGTGAAACGCGCCACGAGCCTCCGCTGGTGCTTGTGCAGAACGAGCCTTACGTCTGGTACCAGAAGGGATCGATGTCCTTCTACGCCCTTTCAGACGCCATCGGCGAAGACAAGCTCAACCTCGCACTCAAGAGCCTTCTCGACAAGTGGAAGATGAATGGCCCGCCTTATCCAGACACCCGTGACCTCGTCGCCGAATTGCGCAAACAGACACCGCCCGATCTCCAGTACATGATCACCGACATGTTTGAGACCATCACGCTCTACGACAACAAAGCCGTCTCAGCCAAGGTCGAGCCCACCGCAGATCACAAATACAAAGTCACGCTGGTAGTGGATGCGAAAAAGATGCGCGCCAACGGCGATGGCGCAGAGACCCAGATCCCCGTTCACGACCTGATCGAAGTCGGCGTCTTCAAAGGCAAGAAGGACAGCGAAGAACCTCTGCACACCGAGAAGGTATGGATCACGCAGCCCCGCACCACGTTCACTTTCGTAGTGGACCAGCCACCCACCCGCGCCGCCATTGACCCCTATAGCAAGCTAGTCGACCGCAACCCCGAGGACAACTGGGCAGATGTGGATTAACTGGCGCCAATTAGCACTAACAACCAGTTTCACGATCTGGCGGGTCAACAATGGGTGGCTTCAGTAACGGCTCAGCGACGCTTCCGTCCACTTCGCTTGCGGGCTACCTTGGCAGGCGGCCCCTCAACATTAACCAGGCGGCCGGCATCATCGAAGTACAGACTTAGCTGCCGTCCCTCTAATAGCAACGACAGCGTAGCGGCATCGCTGATGCCGAATACTTTCCCGACCTCTTCATGAGATGCGGAGTTAGGGCGTCGACGCCTTGATCGTTTAGCGAAACGCACATAGTTATAGCTGGACCAGGCGGACACGACGATGTTGCATGTCAGCATAATGAGAAAGATGATCAGCAGGCTTATTTCGTCCGGCCTGCGAACAACCAGGATCTGATTGATCGGCATGCCGAAGACTGCGGCAATGACCGAAAGAGTCGGCAACCATAAATACGCCCACAGCAACCAGGCAAAAACCGTCATCACGAACGAGGCAACCTTCTGTACCCGCGACTGCCTCTCCGGACGTGCAATGATGGGCGCTTCTGCGCGCATCAGCGTATCCCCCGGTCTGGACTATCCCACACGGCACGCGTCCCCTTGCGCTTGAAAAGCGCTTTGGGCACACCCACCACAGTTGTCAGCATCCCAAGAATCCAGTACACGAGGGGGTACCAGATAATCCAAATAAACTGCCGCCCAATTCGATCTTCGTAGCGGCGATCGATGAGGATGCTGAAAAGGAATTGAACAATGCATGTGGTGCCGAGAATGGCGCCAAACCAAGTCGGAATTGGTCCAGCGACATAAAGCCACGGAGGCAAGGGAACAACAGTGCCTAAGAAACTGAGCACCAGGATGCCAAGCATGTCGTAGGACCAGAAAACACTTAACAGATACTCAAAGATCACGGGCCACATCCGTCGGCGCCGCCAAGTCAGGAGACTCTTGAAATATCTCTTCGAAACCTCCGCCCCGCCTTGCGCCCAGCGAAGACGCTGCTTCCACAATCCTCGAATCGTCTCCGGCATCAGGATCCAGCACAGAGCATTGGGTTCGTACCGAACGTCCCAATGGTTCATCTGCAAGCGCCAACTAACATCGATGTCTTCCGTCATCATGTCCTTGCTCCAGAAACCCACCTGGTGCAAGGCTGTACGGCGGAAGCCTGCGATCACTCCGGACACGGTAAAAATGCGGCCCGATGTACGCTGTGCGCGCTTGATAAGGCCGATGATGGATGAGAATTCTCCCACCTGTAGACGGCCCAGCAAACTTGAACGATTGCGAATCCGCGGATTGCCGGTAACCGCACCCACGCGCTCCCCGGAGAGAAGATGCCACATGAGCCAGTGTGTGGCGTAGGGATCGAGAAGAGCATCGCCATCAATGCAGATCAGGTACTCGCTGTTCGATGCCAAGGCAGCCATGCTCAGCCCCATGGCTTTGCCCTGATTTTTCGGAAAATGAATGACCCGCAATTGAGGATAGACCGCGGTCAACTCGTTCAGTATGTCGCCGGTGTTATCTTTGCTTCCATCGTTGACGGCGATGATTTCGAAATTGGGGTAAATCTGCCCTGCAAGATACTCCAGCGTTTCACGTACGTTGTCTCCCTCGTTGTGGCAAGGCACCACCAGGGTCGCCTTCGGCCACGAGGGCAAGTCCGGAGGAAGATCCCGGGTACGCGCATTCCGCTCCCGGCGCAGGTAATAGGTAAGCGCGCCGAATATCCACACCCAGGCCATGGAGAGTGGATAGTAAAAGGCATAAGCGAGCAGAAAGCGACCAACCATAAACTACCTCGCCCCTTCATCCCAAAGGGGAAAGTAATCGGAAGAGGAAAACTGCGGGCGAAGCACTTTCAATACAGGTTGGTCCTTGAGAAAATCGTCGGGATAGTAAGCCAGATTGCGGGCACCCACACCCTGCAATAGCCGCAACTGTCCGGCGATCTCAGCGGTTGAAATCGGTTTGCTGCCCACGCCCCAGTCCACTGTTTGCAACTCAAAAACAGTGCGTTCCAGTCCACCGCGAGCCGCCACAGTACCGGCCAGTTTCAGCAGCCACTTATTGGGATTCGCGGCCTTCTCCATGCGCGGCATTGCCATCACAGCGACTTCATCGTAGGCGGCCAGGAAGGCAGGCAGCGATTGCGCGTACCATTGCTCGCTTCCAGGATTAAGCACCGGCTCGGCAAAGAGATTCCGCGCGGTCCTGACCTCGGGGCTCCAGCGCTGCACCCGAGCCTTCAATTCATTGGTGAATTCAATCAGTGCCTTGGTGCGTTCCGGCCCAGGAGGCGGAACCTCCAACCCCAGTTCATCCGTGTCGCGCAGAATTGCATCGTCGTGAAACAGGATACCGCTGATGGGCGCGGACCGCGCCAGGTCCTCGTAAAGCGCGCCTACAAGCGTGCGGGTCTCCGGGAGAAAAGGATTTAGACGAATAGGCTTTTCCGGCTTGACGCCTTGCCGCGGATGGATCTCGAGTCGAGCTTGTTGTTCGGCGTCGGTCAAACGCCAGCCCAACACCGGCATCCAGGCATAGACCTTCACGCCGCAGCGCGTTTGCAGTTGCCACGCCGCGCGCGAAAACAGATCGGCTCTCATTGGCAGAGTGTGATTCGGAAAATAGACGGCGCTTGCGGAATCGTCTCCACCAGGATCTGAAAATGCCTGGAGCCACACCTCTGTGGGCTGCAGCAACTTGATGCGGTCCAGCAATGCTCCGAGGTTGCGTTCCTGCTGCGCGGGGTCAGGGTCATAGACGTAGTCAAGATCAACCTGCACGGCGCGAACAGCGGCTGCTCTCTCCCGATGCTGCAATTCCCAGGCAAGATCGCCCGCGGATGGGTTCGACAGCATCACGATGCGCGGGATGGCTTGAAGTCCCGCCGCATTCAAAGGCGATTCTTCACCCAGAGTGAAGGTCAACTGCATGCCCACAGACTGTGCAATCGAGTCGCTGAGCTGCGTGTACGCTCCGTAGGGCCACATCAGGGCGCGCGGCGCGTGTCCCAGCTTCAGGCGAATCTCGTCGGAGCTATGGGCGAGATCAGCCCGCAACCTTTCCGCGTATTCATCGTCGCTCTCGTAAGTGCGCGTCGACTGGTTATACGCGTGCGTGACAACGGCAGGAATAAGATTCCCTTGAGGATTCGCGGGTATCCCATGGTGTTGATCGAATGTGTGCGAAGCGATCTCCACCAACCCGCTATCCTGCATCTCGCGTAACTCATTCCATGTGGCAAAGTCTTCGCGATAGAAGGGGTGCGCGCCGTTTTCAACCTTCCCGTCTGCAGGCAGGTCGGCCCAGGAACCCACCACAGCTACGACAGCCGGATATTTGAAGGCCTTCAAAAGTGGAAACGCCTTGGTATAGACGCTGCTGAGACCATCGTCAAAGGTCAGAAGCACAGCCTTGTCCGGCAATGTGCCTTTGCCTGTTCGTGCATCTACCAGTTGCTGCAGGCTGATGACGTGATACCCGTGCGCGCGAAGCCAATCGAAATGGGACGCCAGGTTGTGCGTGCTTGTTGTATATTGCTCCGCGTCCAATGACTCGCCCGTGCCCGGAGTCACCAGTCCGGAAGGGCCCGTCCGGGCGACGTTCCAGACAAACGTGCCTCCCACTTCATCGCGCACGTCGTGGTAGCACAGGACTATTACTTTTCCCGGAAGACCTTGAGATGAGACGGGCATCGATGCGAGCAACAAAATGAACAATGTCAGTAGCTTGTTCATGGTTGCCCCCATGTAATGCTGGACTCAAGCGCGGTCCTGTGTTCATTCACCCCATCGTAAGGCTGGGTGTTCCAGGTAATGCCCCATTTCCAATGCAGTCCCTCGCGCATCTTCCAGAGCTGGCCGTAGTGCACAGCGAAAGATCCGGAAGTTCCATAGTTCTGCTGCCAGTAGGGCGCGGTGTGAACCTCCACTTCCTGATGGAACGACCGGTCGTAATGCCTCCATGTAAGCCAGTCGAGCGTGCCTCGCGGTCCAAGTGAAAAGTCCGCACTGGGATTGAAGTACGGCCTGTTCTCATTCAGCGAATTGGTCGATGTCCACACTTCCGCGCCGATGTTTGCCTCAATCCGGGAAGTCGTCCATGCTCTCTGATCCCATGCGCCTGACAGCGTACTGCGCTGGTTCCCGTCGCTGAAAAGGATCCGCTGCAAGCCGGCATTCGCATCGCGCAGTTCGTTCGCATGCCAAGCCACATTCACATCGACACTGCGTCCGTGCACATTTCCCGTCACCGCACGGACTGGCACATCGAAGCTATCGCTGTCCCCTTCCACCCTCACCGTCCAGAAGTCATTGAGACTCAATTTGGCGCCAATGTTGCCGGCGTTGCGGTCGGTGCCGGTGTCATGGGCAAATTCCGCCCATGCCTCCTGACGGTTGTAGTCATAGCGGACCCCGGCGCCTTCACGTGTGCGTTCCGCCGAACCCACTTCGAAAGTGCCGCTGTCACTTAGCTCATGCCCATAAATCCGCCAGCGATTGTCTAACAGAGAGCTGAACAGGTGGGCCTCCGAGTGTTGGTCGCCACTACCGACCACCAGGCCGCTGCCCCATCCGAAAACCGTCTCCGCATCAAACTGCCAACCCCGCTCAATACCCTCGTCCCGCAGAAATCGCTTGAGGGCTGGGCTGTCGTACTCACGAGTTCGCAGTACCGGAATCATCGCGTCCACAGCATCACGAAGCCCCGCTTCCTCGTCGATCGCAGCATCATCCAGTGAAGGAAGCTCATCGGCCGACGCATCTCCCTCTGCAACCCGCGATTCATTCAGGGCTCGCGCTGGCCAGCCGCGAGCAAGGTAACAAGCGGCCAGTTGCCTATGCAGGCGTGCGTTGCTGGGTGCTTCCGCCACCAGAAATTCAATCCGCTTTTGCTCCTCCGCCAACAGGCCCACATCGCGCCGCATTTGTGCCGCCTGCAACTCAAGATCCAGACGCATCCGGTTGGGACTGACTGTGCTCCCTCCCCCGGACCTTATCCATACGGGAGCTTGCTTGTACGCTCTATCGATTGTTGCCAGCGCTTCATACGGGTGCTCACTCTCCATCTGCGCATAGGAGAGGCCGCTCCAGAATGTTCCGTTGGTGGGGCTTTGCTGCAACAGTTTGTGATAGAGTTCCTCGGCGCGCGCCGGTTGATGAAGGGTCAGAAACGCGTCTGCCACATCGCTCAGCGCGTACACAGGCACCTCAAGTTTCTGCCGCGTGAGGAATTCGTATGAATCCAGAATCTTCCGCATCTCCTGCAAATCATGCAGCGCAACAATACGATCGAATTGCGCGGAGCGCCACATCTGATCCGTCGGTGCCGTTGCCGCAATTACACTATCCAGGCGCGCCAGAGCGCTCAAGCTGTCTGCCCGCTGTTGGGCGCGGGTCGGAGCGTAAGTCTCGCCCCAGCGCACCTCCTCGCCTCCAGCATTTCCATTGAGGTAGATCTCTGTGGCAGCATCCGCCGGCGCAACCTCTGCCCCGTAATGCGACTCGCCAAGTGTCTGGCTGCCAACATGCGCCAGAGAAAGCGCCAAATCGCTGCTCACCTGCGCGTTCTTCTGGACGATCTCGAGATAGCGCTCGTCCATTGCGATGGAACATGCAAAGTTGGCCTGGCGGCTGCACAGGTATGCTTCCCCCAGAATTACATCCTTCTCATCCATGTGCTCTAGCAGCAACGGCTGCATAAGCTTGGCCGCAGTCACGTATTCCCCGGTGTCAGTCAACGTCATCGCCTCTCCAAGTTGAGGCTGCCAGCGCATGGGCTCCAACGCTTGTGCGCTACGGTAGAGTTCCAGGGCAAGGTCATAGCGGTGTAGATTACGCGCCGAACGGGCTGCGGCTTCCGCTACCCCCGCGTCGTCTTTCGGCGTTGTAGTATGGTTATACAGATCCAATGTGAGCTGATCGTTACCGGCCCAGTTCGCCACGATTGTCGTATCTGCAAGCAACCGGGGATCATCCGGAAACTGTTGCAGGAGTGATTGCAACTCCGCCAGGGCGGCCTTGGGATTGCCTGCGCGCGCCTCCGCGACAGCGGCTTCGCGCTGTGAACGCACGGAATCTGACGCGCTCGCAATGATGACGCTGCTAATGAGGCCTGCAACTAGCAGAAGGCCTATTCTTAGTCCAATGCGACTCTGGTGGATTACCGAGGTAGGATTAGATAGACCACGCAAACGGACCGCTTTCCAAATGGATGATGCCGAGCATATTAAGCTCGAGTTAAAGAATACTATGAAGCAATGCGAAGTTACTCAAGAAATGGCCTTTCCCGCCTCGCAATCGGTGCAACTTTGGAAGCGCACCAAACTGGACGGAAAGTTGTAGCTCATGCGGAGTAATGAGAGAGTAATGTTTCGAGTTGTTACCTTTGGTTAAAACGAATATCCAAACTTCAGGAAGATCGTTAGCGCCAGCTCAGCATGGATGCGTGGCGCACTTGCACCGAGTCTGGCAATTGTGAAGGCCTCTCATGATCATCAATGAATAGTTGTCGGATTTTCATATCCTCAACGTTTATCCCCTATCTGCCACGGTCCCGTCAAAAAGCGAAATCGGTGCATCGTTCTATTCCGGGTACCAAAGAAAGGACAATTATGTTACTTTCAGGCAACCTTCTGCGCGTCAAAATAGGTCATAGCTTTTGGTGTTACTACAATGGGTTCTTGCATTGCTACTTTCGTGGTAAGTCATAACTCGCTAATGCCGCTACAATTCATATTGTGAGTTTCTAATTAATTCATGTGCGGACCCTCCCCGCGGTTCATGTATTACACATCTAATTCCATCAGGAGATCATCATCATGCAGGGTTCGGCCTTACTAAAAGATCGTCACACCGGGAGCGTATTGCGGAGTTCTGTGTGTGAGGGTCCTGCTCTAGAATCTGAATCAAATTCTCTGTCGCTGCAGGAATATGGGACATGTTTCCATGGCTTCCTGCTTGGACTTTGTCTGGAAGTGACACTGGCTCTCGGTCTTTACGGCGTCTACTACGTGTCGCACCACATTCGGTAACAACAACGCTCGCCAGAATGCTGAGCGATAGCCTGACGATTGAGTTTGAGTGCCAGGCGACCAATAAGCCGGCTTTCAGATCGGACTAGCCGCATGCCGGCGCGGCCTCGCTCGACGATCGGAGTCCTCTCAAGTTCGGCAACCACACCGATGAGGACCACGATCGCACGGCAAAGTGGTCCGGTGGTGTTGAGAGCCTCCTTGAACCACACCAACTCGACGTCTAGCCTGTTTGGCTCATGCAGCTCTCCGAGAGAGTGACGTGGGCAACGGGCGATTCGATCCCAAGCGTAGACCAGCACAATATCCAACCGTCCACGGCATGCCTGAGAACAGCTGATCGGGCCCTCGCCGCCTGAATCTAGTGCCAGAGATTTCGTCTGCGGGCTCCGCTCCAACTTTGAACCCCCGCTGAGCTGACAACTGACGCGGGCGGCCGTTTACGGCCAAGTCAACTCTTCCGGTTTTCTCTCGCGAACGCGTCCCCGAGCCCGAAAGTGAAGGTGGTCCTTGCTTTTAGGTTTAGCCTTGATTTGCTCTGCAAGCAGGGTGAACGGGGGTAAAGCGGGATATAAACGAGAAAAGAGAATTTATTCTTAATTCCTGCAAAGTGCTGATTTGTAAGGTATTTGTAGAATCGAAAAGGACATACCATACAATCTGGCGGAGAGAGGGGGATTCGAACCCCCGGTACAGCTTTTGACCGTACAACGGTTTAGCAAACCGCCGCCTTCAGCCACTCGGCCATCTCTCCGTCAAGTAGATCCGCCTGCATGTCCATATAGAACACCACGGGTCCACGGCTTTCCCCATTGTATATGACTCGCAGGTTTCCTCAGAGTCTTGTCCTGGGAATCTTTGAAATCCCCGGATCTGCACTTCCGCATCGATGCCGTTAATACCCCGCCGGCGCTTGCGCAACAACAGGGGCTCTGGGAAAAATCGGCTCAAGCCCGAGCCGTTTCCGGCACTCCTCAAGCATTGACTCCGTCCGCGTGGCGCCCACCCTGCTCACCCCAAGTGCACGCACCTCCAATAGCGCATCCAGATCGCGGATCCCACCTGCCGCCTTCACCTGCACGCGCTCCGGTGAGTGCTTTCGCATCAACGTCAGGTCCGCGAGCGTCGCACCGCTAGCAGCATAGCCGGTCGACGTCTTCACCCAATCCACACCAATCGTTCCGCAGATCTCGCAAAGCCGAATCTTCGCCGCATCGTCAAGATACGCATTCTCAAAAATCACCTTGATCTTCGCCGCATCGGCGTGAATTATTTGGGTCAGCGCAAGCAACTCATCGTGGATATAACGCCAATCTTCGCTGCGCGCCTTGCTGATATTGATCACGACGTCCAGTTCCTGCCCGCCATCCTTCAATGCCTGCCGCGCTTCGGCAACTTTGATCTCCGTGCGATGGCCGCCATGAGGAAAACCAATCGTAGTGCTTGCCTGCACCGTTGTCCCCGCAAGTATGTCCGCGCACCGCGCCAGGTAGTAAGGCAGAATGCAAACGCTTGCCGCGTTGTAGCGCACTGCCAGCGCACATCCTTCTTCAAGTTCGCGAGTGCTCAGAGCCGGGTTCAGCAGCGAGTGGTCAATCATCTTCGCGATAGATTCGTAATCGTAATTGCTCGTCATTCCACACCCTCGGATTCAACGCGAACACTGCAATCATCCATTATTGCCCCTCCCCATCGTCGTAGCAATCTGACGCTACTTCGAATCGGCCGTCACTATGGATTGGCCGCCACCACACGAACCAGTGCATAAGCATGCTCCTTTGGAGCGGCCTCTTCATAAATCGACCTTTCCAGCGAGTTCTCGAACGCGTCCATCACATCGATAGATCCCTGCGCGCCACCAACATTCTCTTTTCTTATCAGCATCCGTAAATGCAAGGTGTGCGCCTGGTCGCGGTCGCGAACCATCCAGCTCACCCGCTGTGCCTGGCTCCGCATCGGCGTTCCGAAGTCCGCAAGATTAATCCCCGTTGAAAGTTCCTCGCCGGAGAAGGTTCCAACTATCTGCTCATCGATCTTCAGCGTGTACTGCCCGGCTTCTAAATTCGTAACCCGCAGAGTCTCCTGGTTGAGCTGTTGTTCAATGTCCGTAAGACCAAGCAACAGCGCCTGCATCGCGTTTCCCTTATCGAATGGAAGCGGAAGAGACGCCTCCATCTCGCTCCAGTGCACTCCGCCATTCTCGCGCGCAATAGCCTCTACCGAGGCGTTCTGCGCATCGGTCGACTTCAAGCGATCCGCATCAATAGTCACGGAAGAAACAAGCGCCGGCGCGTTCCATCCCTTGAGCAAACTTTCTG
>Ga0302198_10002571_pt1 | contig 18940 bp, 14 predicted proteins | sample II_Bog_N2_2_FD_193521 | JGI IMG/M metagenome (GOLD analysis project Ga0302198, IMG submission 193521) | Peat permafrost microbial communities from Stordalen Mire near Abisko, Sweden - II_Bog_N2_2 | ecosystem: Environmental > Terrestrial > Soil > Wetlands > Peat | place: Sweden: Abisko... | reverse complement strand
GACGGAGAAGGGCGAAGTCGTGATCATCACGTCGGGCCGCGCAAAGACCCCCGTCGCCCGGCTCGAAGCTATTCAGCCGGTTGCCAGGAAGCGTCTCGGCGCTCTGGAGACCCCAGGCTTCGTGCTGTCGGAGCAGTTTTTCGAACCACTCCCGGAAGAGGAGCTGCGCCTGTGGAATGAGGGCGGCGCGTGAGCGGAGCGCAGCGATGAAGGTCCTGCTCGGCACCTGCGCCCTCATCTGGGCCACCATGTCCCCTGCGGCCCTCAGCCCAAGCGCCCGCGAGACGATTGCCGATGAGGCCAACGTGATCCTGGTCTCGGCCGCCTCGGCGTGGGAGATCGCGACCAAGGTGCGGCTGGGAAAATTGCCCGGCGCGGAGAAGCTGGAGCGCGATTTTCTCGCCGTGATGGCAGCGGCGGGCTACACCCTGCTCGATCTGGATACGGCGTCCGCCCTACGCGCCGGCCGCCTGACAGCCGACCATCGCGACCCCTTCGATCGCATGCTCGCCGCCCAGGCCCTGGGCCAGGACATCCCCATCCTCAGCCCCGATGCGCTCTTCGATCAGTTCGGCGTGCGGCGCATCTGGTGAGGTGAAGGGAGCAGCGGCGTTCGAATGACCGCCCACGACCCCCTCACGCACGCTTCCGTTGCGTCTCTGCAATCGCCGAGGAGGTGATCCGGTCGTCGATCCCGTGCTTGCGCAGGCTCTCGGTCAGCAACTGCACCTGCGAGTTCTCCAGGCGCGCTGGTCCCTCCGCCGATTAATGCAATTTTTTCGTTCCTGTCGTTTGCGGAGGGAGCAGGGGCATTCATGCCCCTGACTTGATGCTCACAATCCAGATGGCTTTAGCCTCGGGCCTTCATTTCCGGCTGGCGAAGGTCCACGCCTGAAGGCCACTTCAGCCGAGCCTCCGTTCAGGGGCATGAATGCCCCTGCCCCCTCCGATCCGCCACGGCGTCTGCGCGCTGCCCATTGAAATCCGGCGCAAATGGACGTATGATAACCATGCAGACGAATTTGTCCGCCCTTGTTGCCGTGGGTAAGCCGGCTGGCGGAGAGATGAGTGGGCCCACAGCCCACTTTTTATTTGGGGCAAAATGGCCCGATTTCCGGGGTGAAGCGACCCCCTCCAAACGCACAACCCGGGGCAAACACTCCGGCAGCAAGGCCGGTAAGACCGGCGGTGCCTGGCAAACCAAGTGGTTGTCGACACAGCAGTTAAGCGGCAAGGACGCATGGCAGTCAAGCTGGACCTAATTCGCACGGCAGCGCAACGGGTGGCTGCCTCCCACGGGCTGGACGTGGTGGACCTCGAGTTCCTGGGACCGGCCAAGGAACGCGTGCTGCGCATCTACCTCGAGAAGAATGCCGACGGACGGGCGAAGTTGAAGGCGGCAATCGCGGCAGGCGAGGGAGTGGACGAGCTGCCGGAGAGCCTGAAGGAAGGCACGCTCAGCGTGGAGCAGCTTTCCGGCATCACACATGAGGATTGCGCCGCGTTCAGCCGCGACTTTGGAGTGCTGCTGGACGTCGAAGACCTGGTGCCGGACAGCGAATATACGCTCGAAGCAAGTTCTCCGGGCCTGGACAGGAAGCTGAGCAAACACGAAGATTTTGAGCGGTTTTCAGGCTCTCTGGTCAAGATTCAGACCTTTGAGCCCATCAAGAACAACCGGCACTGGCAGGGACGTTTGGTTGCCGCCGCCCAAGACAACATCACGCTTGACCTGAACGCGGTCAAGCAGAACTCGAAGACCAGAAAGACCGGCGTCAACCAGGTGGAAATTGCGCTCAGCAACATTGAGAAGGCGCAACTGGTGGCGGAGATTTAGAGAAGCACAGTTTTTGGGGTAGATGACGGAAAGAGAGCCAGCAACGTATGGGCACCAGCGCTTTGTATCAGAGTATCGAGCTCCTCAGCAAAGAGAAGGGCATTGAGCCCGAGATCGTTGTCGGCGCCGTGGAAGAGGCCATCGCCCTGGCCACGCGCAAGTATTACAAGACCCAGGAAAACATGCGCGGCGAGCTCAACAAAGAGACCGGCGCCATCACCGCCTATATCTATAAAACGGTGGTCGGCGACGACGAAGAGATCGAAGATCCGCTCAACCAGATCACGCTCACCGAGGCCAGCGAACTGGCGCCGGGCGTGGAAGTCGGCTCTGAGATCCGCATGTATCGCGACACCACGCCGCTTGGCCGCATTGCCGCGCAGCTGGCCAAGCAGGTCATCTTCCAAAAGGTCCGCGAAGCAGAGCGCGACACCGTGTTCCAGGAGTACGCGCACCGCGAGAAGGAAGTGCTCAACGCGACCGTGAAGCGCATCGAAGGCCAGGACGTGATCTACGACCTGGGCAAGGCGGAAGCGCGCTGCCCCAAGCGCGAGCAGTCGCGGCTGGAGCAGTTCTCCATCGGCGAGCGTGTTCGCGTGGTGCTGCTCAAGGTGGACCGCGCCGCCAAGGGTCCGCAGGTCATTGTCTCCCGTGCCGCGCCTGAGCTGGTTTCGAACCTCTTCCAATCCGAGGTTCCCGAGATCTACGACAACACGGTTGTCATTCGCGCCATTGCCCGGGAAGCCGGCGAGCGCACCAAGATTGCCGTGCAGTCGCGCGACAAGGACGTCGATCCCGTGGGCGCCTGCGTAGGCATGAAGGGCATGCGTGTGCAGTCGATCATCCGCGAGTTGCGCGGAGAAAAGATCGACATCATCGAGTTCTCTGAAGAGATCACCACCTTTGCCGAGAAGGCTCTGCAGCCGGCCAAGGTGAGCCGCGTCTCCATCTCCGACCTGACGGAGAAGCAGCTTGAAGTCATCGTGGACGACACACAGCTTTCGCTGGCCATCGGCAAGAAGGGGCAGAATGTTCGCCTGGCCGCCAAGCTGCTGGGCTGGAAGATCGACATCAAGAGCGAGGAAGAGAAGCGCCAGGAAGTCGAGCAGCAGATGCAGGCTCTCACCGGCGGGCCCTCGACGCCGATCGAGCAGGTCACCGAGTTGGGCGACGGCATTATTCAAAAGCTGGTTGCCGCGGGCATCACCACGGTCGAGTCTCTGGCCGACATGACGCCCGAGCAGCTGGAAGAGATCCCGGGCATCGGCGAAAAGACGCTGGAGCGCATCAGCGTCGCGGTCCGCCACTACTTCGGCCACTTTGAAGAGGGTGAAGAGGGCCATGAGCCGGCGGTTGGTGAGCCGGACGCTGCCGAAAGCGCACAGCTTGACGCCGAGCACGCCGAAGCAGATGCCGCGGCGGGTGAAACGGAGTATTCCGTGGCATCGGCTGCCGGCAAAGCCGGGGAAGCGGAGATCCCGGATGCGGACGCCGTTGAAGGCGATGCCGAAGCCGAGACCGAGAACGCCGAAGATGTTCTGGGAGAAGCCGAAAGCACGCACGCCGCTGAGGCCGAGACCGACCTGCTCGAGAGTGCAGGAAGCGAGGGCCTGGCGGAGACCGAAGCAGAAGAAGCGAGTGAAACGGCAGAAGAACTGGCCGTGGAAGACGCTCCGGTTGCGGGCGATGACGAAGTTGAAACTGAGGATGGGGACAAAGAGGACGGCGCATGACATGCGTCGCATCTTTTTAACCTGTTCGGGCGATAATCGAAGTTCGATCACAATCCATTGCCATGAGGGAGTCCGCCGCGGCGGACAACTAACGGCTTTGGGCGGCACACCTTGAAAAGAGGCGGATGAGTAAGGTTCGAATCAACGATCTGGCACGCGAGATGGAAGTCAAGAGTCGGCAGATTCTTGATGCATTGGCAGAGCTCGGCCTGGCCAGCGGCAAGACGCACTCGAGTTCAATTGAGGACTACGAGGCGGACAAGGTCCGCGCGCAGTTTGAGCGCTCCTCAAAGCCCGGCGGGCACTCCGGCGCTGCATCCTCGCGCGCCCCGCAAGGCATTCAACCCAAAATTGATCTCTCTCACATCGCCAAGCCCGGCGACGTGATGAAGGCCATTCTGGCCAAAAAGCAGGAAGCCGAGGCCGAGGCGCGGCGTCCTGTGGCTGCGCGTCCGCAGCAACCGGTTGCCAGCGCTCCCGCACCCGCTGCGCCTGTTGCGCCTGTTGTTGTGGCTGCAGCGCCGGCGCCCCCGGCTCCGCGCAAGATTGTGCCCCAGCCGCGTTCCGCTCCGCCCATTGTGGTGGCTGCGCCGGCGCCGCCGGCCATTGCCTCGCGCCCGCCTGTGGGCGCGGTGGTAGCTAAGCCACCTGCCGGCGCAGTCGTCGCCAGGCCGCCGGTGGTCGTGGTTGCGCCGCCTCCTGGCACAGTGGTGGTCAAGCCCGCCGCGGCTCCGGCCGCGCCGCGCGAAGACCAGCAGCGCGTTGCGGACAAGCCGCCCGCGGTATCCAAGCCCGTTGCTCCGCCGATCGCCTCTCCCGCCGTCGCAGCAGCACCGCCCGCCGCACCGGCCGCAGCTGCATCAACCGAGACCCGCGAACCGGAGAACCACGCGCCGTCCGTGGCGTCGACCGCAACGATCGAATCGGCCGCCCAGACCGCAGTGCAACCCGAAGCTGATAGCGCTCCTGCCGCTGCAACACCGCCCGCGCCGCCTGTGCGCCGCATGGTGATGCCGCAGACCGGCCCGCGCCCTGTCTACAAGGCGCCCATCGCGCCTCCGGCTGCAGCCCCGATCCCCGGAACCGGAAACCAGGCTCCCGGCGCCGGTATTGTGCGTGGACGCCCCATCTTCGATCGCCGCCCCACCAGCGGTCCAGGCAGTGGTCCCGGCAGCTATCCGCAGCGCACCCCAGGCGGACCTCCCGGAGCGCCCGGCCAGTTCCCCGGCGGACCGCGGCCCAAGCATCCCACACGCACCGGCTATGCCGGCCCCAGCGGCGCTCCCGGAGCACCCGGCGCCCGCCCCGGCTTCGGCGCACGCCCTGGTTTCGGCGGGCCACCGCGGCCCGGCTTTGGCGCACGGCCCGGCGCAGGCGGAGCAGCGCCCACGGGCGAGGCGCCCCGCCCGCAGCGCGCGCCCAACAAACGCCCCGGCGGCCGTCCTACGCAGTATCCCAAAACCAAGGAAGGCCCCATGAAGGGCTTTGTGCCGCCGCCGCGTTATGGCGGGGTGCAATATGGCGGAGAACCGCTGCCCATCACCCGCGAGATCACGGTCACTGAAGGCATCAGCGTCAAGGACCTGGCCGAAAAGCTCGAAGTCCGCGCCAAGGACCTGATCGCCACGCTGCTCATGACCGGCGTCTTCGTCACCGTCAACCAATCGCTCGACGCCGAGATGATCAAGGACGTGTCCGCCAAGTTCGGCGCGGCCGCATCCGTCATCAGCTACGAAGAAGAGATCGCCAACCAGGCCATCGAGGAAGTTCTCGAAGCCGAAAACACCGGCGAGCTCGAAGTGCCGCGTTCGCCTGTCGTCACCGTCATGGGCCACGTCGATCACGGCAAGACTTCGCTGCTCGACGCCATCCGCGAGACCGACGTTGCAGCCGGCGAGGCCGGCGGCATCACCCAGCACATCGGCGCGTACAAGGTGCGCTTCTCCAAGGAAGGTTCCCCTGCCTCCGGCCGCGAGATCGTCTTCCTCGACACCCCCGGCCATGAGGCCTTCACCCGCATGCGCGCCCGCGGCGCCAAGGTCACCGACATCGTGGTCATCGTGGTCGCGGCCGACGACGGCGTGATGCCGCAGACGCTCGAAGCCATCGATCACGCCAAGGCCGCCGGCGTGCCCATCATCGTCGCCGTCAACAAGATCGACAAGCCGGAAGCCAATCCCGACCGCGTCAAGAAGCAGCTCGCCGATCGCGGCCTCATTCCTGAAGAGTGGGCAGGCAGCGGCGAGGCCGGCACGGTCTTCGTTGAAGTCTCGGCCAAGAAGCGCAAGAACCTCGACCTGTTGCTCGAAATGATCTGCCTGGTCTCCGACATTCGCGCGCCCAAAGCCACACCGGGACGCAAGGCCGTCGGCTCGGTCATCGAAGCCAAGCTCGATCGCGGCCGCGGCGCTGTCGCCACGGTCCTCGTTCAGGACGGCACCTTGCGCCTCAACGACAGCTACATCGTCGGCAACACCTTCGGCAAGGTCCGCGCCATGTTCGACGACCGCGGACGCGCAATCGAAGAAGCCGGCCCATCCACTCCAGTCGAAGTCCTCGGCCTCGAAGCCATGCCCGACTCGGGCGACACCTTCCTGGTCGTAGCCGATCGCGACAAGGCCAAGGGCATTGCCCAATACCGCAAGATGAAAGAGCGCGATGCGCAGCTGGCCAAGAGCTCGCGCGTCTCTCTTGAAGGTCTCGCCGAACAGATCCGCACCGCGGGCGTTAAAGACCTGCCGCTGATCATCAAGGGCGACGTGACCGGCTCGGTTGAAGTGCTGGCCGACTCGCTCACTCGCATGTCCACCGAGAAGGTGCGCATCAAGGTCATCCACTCCGGCGTCGGCTCCATCACGGAGAGCGATGTGCTGCTCGCAACGGCCTCGAACACCATCATCATCGGCTTCAACGTGCGCCCGGAGCGCAAGGCCGGCGAGCTGGCGCAGCAGGAAGGCATCGAGATTCGCCTGCACTCCATCATTTACGAGTTGCAGGACGAAATTCGACTCGCCATGCTGGGCCTGCTCGACCCCACCTTCAAGGAAAACTATGTGGGCCGCGCGGAAGTCCTGCAAGTCTTCCGCATCCCCAAGGTCGGCACCATCGCCGGCTGCCGCGTGCAGGACGGCGTCATTCGCCGCGATGCCGAGGTCAAGCTGATGCGCGACGGCGTGCAGGTCTTCAAGGGCAAGATCGGCTCGCTCAAGCGTGTCAAGGACGATGTGCGCGAAGTCTCGAATGGGATGGAGTGCGGCATCGGCCTGGGCAACTTCACCGACATCAAGGAAGGCGACCTCATCGAAGCCTTCTCCACAGAGAAGCTGGCCGCCGACCTGGGCGCGCTGACCACCGCGGCCAAGGCGTAACTCACACTCACCCGCTCAACCAAACGGCCCGCTTCTCGCAACGAGAAGCGGGCCGTTTGCAATGATAGCTGTTCTCCAATTGCTGTGCACAGAAAGCACGATGATAAGTGGCTTTTCCCTTAAGAAAAAGCCACCTTGCACGCAACTAAACAGAGCACATGAATTGGAGAACTGCTCTAGGAGAGTCCACCTGAAATACCCTTCAGTGCAAGCCACCTGCGATAGGTCAATACGATCTCTGCCATCGGTGTGTCGAACCACTTGCTCCACTGGTCGGGCGAAATCCGGAACCCGTGGCACACTTCAATTAGGCAGTTATTAACTGCGAGATAGCCAGTTCCTCCCAGATCGCTGTCGTCTATGTTCGGCCATTGATCGATTAGCTCACTCAAATCTTCGCCCTCTATCCCCAATCGAGAATGCTTCTCTGAAGCGTCGATAAAGAAGGCAACCGATCTCATGCATCGAAGCACGATGTTCTGTCCCTCGCTGATAAGCTTTCGAACGCCATGACTCCAGCATATGCCCGTGCCGTGGAACTGCCGAATCAGCGCGAGAGGCCGAGCTTTGAACACAATTCGCTGCGCTTGGAGTGTGTACGGATCTCGCGGTTTTTCAATATGTCAATCGCAACCCGAAGATTCAATCAAGTGTGATCCAATCGAGCTTCAATCCCAACCGCCGCGCGGGCAAACGCGCGTTGCGATTCTTGCGTCCTATTGAAGTACGGAAAAAACCAAGGAGGATTGAAGAGTGGTTTCGAACTCAAACTCGAATTCAAGCTCAAGCTTAAAGGGAAAGAAGATCGCAATTCTCGCCACCGACGGCTTTGAACAGTCTGAACTGATGGAGCCGCGCAAGGCGCTCGACGCGGCTGGCGCACAGACTGAAGTCGTCTCACCCAACTCCGGCATGATCAAGGGATGGAGTCACACCGACTGGGGCCAATCTGTAAAGGTGGACAAGACCCTGGAGAACGCCAACGCGGACGAATACGATGCCCTCGTCCTGCCCGGAGGCGTCTTCAATCCGGACCAGTTGCGCATGAACCCGAAGGCGGTGGATTTTGTCCGCCAGTTCGTTTCGGCAGGCAAGACGATAGCCGCAATCTGTCACGGGCCCTGGACGCTGCTTGAGACCGGAGCGCTCTCCGGCAAGAAGGTCACCTCCTGGCCATCCCTTAAGACCGACCTCAAAAACGCCGGCGCTCACTGGGTAGACCAGGAAGTGGTCACCGATGGCCAGTTCATCACCAGCCGCAGGCCGGACGACATTCCCGCATTCAACCGCGCGCTCATTGAAGCGGTGGCGCACGCACATCAAGCCGTGGGCGTGTAATTTTCCCGCAGGCCATAACCCACAACAGCGTGAAGCCCCTCCTTCCTGCGCGGCCTCGCAGAAGGAGGGGCTTTTCATCGCGCCACAACAATTAGAGCAGTTCTCCAATTCATGTGCTCTATTTAGTTCCGTGCAAGGTGGCTCTTTCTTAAGGAAAAAGCCACTTATCATCGTGCTTTCGGTGTACAGCAATTGGTGAACAGCTATAGCACTTTTCCCTCCTCCGCCGTCACCGCCGACGACAACAGCAGCATTCAATTCCGAAGATAGGCACGCAAATTCCAATCGCAGGGCGTCTCAGACCTCAAGTCTGAGACGCCTTTTTTCTACGGCGACACAGCCCATTCATCCCCGGCCACAACTTTCGCTCAAGATTCACAAATTCTTCATATTCCCATCCATCTCGATGGTTATCCCATTGAAAAATATGTATTTATACTTTTAGTTTGACAATAGCATTCAATGCGGATCATAATGGTGGTGGGTACTATTAACGCCACGGAGGACTTTCATGCGTCGTATTCTTCTTGCCAGCGCTCTCGTCTCTCCGCTGCTGTTCTCTGCAGCGGCCCTCGCCACCCCGCCCGCCACCGATGCCGCTTCGGCGTCCTCAGCCCGCACGCTTTCCACCGGCATCAAGCCCGCCCAGGTTCTCTCCTCCACCGACATCACCCTCTCCAGCTTTGCGCAAGGCGCAGCTCCGCAGAACGCTGCCATTGTGCTCTCGCTCAACGTGGACGAAAACGGCAAAGCCCAGGACGTGCAGGTCATCAAGTCGGCCAATCACCTGCTTGATGAGCCGGTCGCTGCCGCGGTGCGCCAGTTCCGCTTCCGCCCCACCCTGCTCGATAACAAGGCCGTCGCCTCCGACATGACCCTCACCGTTTTTGTGCAGCACTAAACCTGCGCTGCATCAACGGACTCCTGCAGCAGACCGCAACGTCTCCTGGCGGTCACGCCTCCATCCCGGCAGCGGTTATGCCGCCGGGGTGGAGTTTTTTTTGCGCGCTGAATCAGGCGTGCGTGAGTTGCCTAGAGCGGGTAGCGCTCCAGCTGAATCGCGTGCCGCGCCACCGTGCGGCTCAGCGCCACCGAGTCTGCCGGCGTAAAGCGCGCCAGCCTGCGCAGGATGGCCAACTGCGTGCGCAGCATGTCGCCCTCGCCGCAGCCGGCCAGCACGCGCCGCGACGCCTGCTCGGCAAGGCCCATGGTCTCGTCGGCCAGCAGAGCCGTCATGGCCACTGCTGCTTCAGCCGATGCCTTTCCCGCCGCGGCCAGCTTGCGCGCGCGCAGCAGCGCCGACTCCAGCGCATAAACCTGCGCGATCATGTCTGCCAGGTCGGCCATGATCTCCTGCTGTTCTTCGAGCGCAGCCATGAACCGCTGACTGGCCACGCCCGCGGCAAACAGCGCAATCTTGCGCGCAGCCGTCAGCACCTCAGCCTCGCGCGCCAGCAACTCTCCCTCGTCGCCGCCACTGTCGAACGAGGGCGGCTGCATTACCTCGTCCATGATCTTCTTGATCGCCGGCAAAAGCGGCAGCTGGCCCTTGAGCGCGCGCTTCATCAGCCAACCGGTAATAATCAGCCGGTTGATCTCGTTGGTGCCTTCAAAGATGCGATTGATGCGGGCATCGCGATAGTAGCGCTCGGCCGGATACTCTTCCACGTAGCCGTAGCCGCCCATGGTGGCCACCAGCTCGTCCGTCACCACGCTCAGCATCTCCGAGCCGTAGACCTTGAGGATGGAGCACTCCACTGCGTACTCCTCGATGCGCCGCTGAATCTCGCGCGGGGAGTGCGCCAGCTCCGCACCGATCTGCGCCACGCTTGCATCGATCATGCCCACCGTGCGATAGGCCATGCTCTCGGCCGCGTACAGGCGCGTGGCGCTGGTCGAAATCTTGCGCTGGATCAGGCCGAACTCCGCGATCCGCTTGCCGAAGGCGGTGCGCTCCTTGGCGTAGCGAACCATGTGCGCCAGCGCGTGGCGAGCCCCTCCAATGCAGGCCACGCCCAGCTTGAAGCGGCCCACGTTGAGTACGTTGAAGGCAATGTGGTGTCCCTTGCCGGCCTCGCCCAGAAGATTGCCGGCGGGGACGCGGCAGTCGGCCAGCACCAGCGGACAAGTAGACGAGCCGCGAATGCCCAGCTTGTGCTCCTCCGCGCCCACAGTCAATCCCGGTGATGTGCGCTCAACCAGAAATGCTGAGAACTTCTCGCCGTCGATCTTGGCGAAGACCGTGAACAGGTCGGCGATGCCGCAGTTGGTGATCCACATCTTCTCGCCGTTGAGCGTGTACTCGGTTCCGTCGGCCGAGAGCGTGGCGCGGGTGCGCACGTTCATGGCGTCCGATCCCGAGCTGGCCTCCGACAGCGCGTAGGCCGCGATCCACTCGCCTGTGGCGAGCCTGGGCAGGTAGCGCTGCTTCTGCTCCTCAGTGCCGTACCAGACCGTCGGCAGCGTGCCAATGCCCACCTGCGCGCCGAATGCGGTTGAGAAGCTGGCCAGCACCGAGATGTGGTCGGAGATCAGCGTGGACGAGACCTTGTCCATGCCCAGCCCGCCGTACTCCTCGGGAATATCAACAGAGGTAAAGCCCAGCCCCGCGGCCTTTACCAGCAGGTCGCGCAGAGCTCCGGGCTGTTTCGCCTCAATGGCTTGGGCTGCAGGCAGAATCTCCTTCAACGCAAACTCGGCCGCGGTCGCGGCAATCTGCCGCTGCTCCTCGTTCAGGTCTTCCGGCGTAAACACCTCCGCCGGGGTGCGCGCTTCCACCAGAAAACTGCCGCCCGCGGCGGCGACGACTGAAGAAGACGAAAGAACGGACATGCGTGAAATCTCCAACTGCCCAAAACAGTACGCCAGCAGGGGGCGCGGGAGCAAATCCCGCAGCACGTCCGGGACGACAGCTGCGGCGCTCCGCGGCGGAACGAGCAATATCACCGCGATAGCCAATCCTTAGAGAAATCAAAAAGACCTTTGCCGGGCTCCCAATCGCCCGCAAATTGAACGCGAATGTGGAACTACCGAAGACGAGCCCACCTCTCCACGCAAGTTTTTTTCAACTCCATCCCCGCCTAGCCGATAACCACTCTATCTCCCCAACGCACTCGCGCATGAAAGCTGCGTGGTCGGAAGGACATCAGCTTGATGCACGCATTTCGAAATCTTCGCATGTCGCACAAATTCGCGGCCGCATTTGGCGCTGTTTGCCTGGTCTGCGCGTTGCTGGGCGGCGGCGCTCTGGGTGGCTTTCTCACCGTCAGTTCCCTTGTCCGCAACTTGGTGGGCAGCGAGTTGCCCGCCCTCCAGGCGCTGGGCGATATCCGCTATTCCGTCTCCACCATTCGCCGCACCGATGCGCTGCTGCTGCTGTGCAAGACAGAGGAGTGTTCCAAGCGCCTGACAGTCAAGCGAACAGGCTACGTCGCGGCCTACAAGGCGGCGATGGAGAAGTACCAGGCCACGCTCGTTGACGATCAGGAGCGCGCGCTCGACCGCGTCATCGGCAGCAATGCGGGCGCATACATTGCGCTGAGCGACCGCAGCCGCGCGCTGGCCGATGCCGGGCAGATCGATGCGGCCTCGGAGCTGCTCTTGCAGGGCGAGGCGGTGAAGGCCTACAACGCCGCCGTCGACGCCGTGGAAGCAGACGTGGTACTGAACAATAAGCAGGCCACAGACGAGGGCAAGCGCGCCCTCGCGCTGGCCCATACCGTGGTCATCGTAACCAGCGTCCTGATGGCGATTGCGGTGCTGCTGTGCGCGGTCATCGGCAGCGGCCTCACGCGGCTCATCATGCCGCCGCTCGTGGCCGTCACAGCAGCGCTCGAGCGTGTGGCCGCCAAGGACATGACCGTCACGGTAGTGGAATGCGGAACCGATGAGGTCGCCCGCCTCTCCGTTGCACTGAACGCGACCGTCTCTACCGTACGCAACCTTTTGCAGATGGTGGCCCAGAGCGCGGAGATGCTGTCGGCCACCGCCGCCACCCTCATTCAGAAATCCACCGAGTCGAGCGAGAACGCCAGCGCCCAGGCCGACAGCATTAACCAGATCGCAGCCGCCGCCCAGCAGATGACGGCAACCATCGGCGAGATCAGCCAGAATGCGGAGGCCTCGGCACTGTCCAGCCGCGAGTCGGCCCAGGCGGCAACACTCGGCGGCGCCGTCATGAAGCACGCCTCGGCAACGATGGGCAAGATCGCCGGCGCGTCGACCTCCGTCGCCGACAAAATGGCGTCCCTCGCCCAGCGCTCCACCGACATCGGCAAGGTGGTCGATGTGATTCAGCAGATCAGCGGGCAAACCAACCTGCTGGCCCTGAATGCGGCCATCGAGGCTGCCCGCGCCGGCGAGCACGGCCGCGGCTTTGCCGTCGTCGCCGGCGAGGTGCGCCGCCTGGCCGAGCGCACCAAGGCCGCCACGGAAGAGATTGCCGGCAGCATCCACAGCATCCAGAACGAGACGCGGGAGACGCTTGAAGTGATGACCCAGAGCCGCGAGGCGGTCGAAGAGGGCATCGGCGAAACCGAGCGCGCGCGCACCGGCCTGGACACGGTGATCGAAGCCTCCAAGCAGGTGGAGATGCAGATTCACCTCATCGCCACAGCGGCCACGGAACAGACCTCCGCTTCGAACGAGATTTCCGAATCGGCCGGAAGTCTCTCGGCGGTGTCTCTGAGCACGGCCGAGACCGCGCGCGAAACGGCGGAGGCCTGCCGCAACTTCTCAGAACTGGCCGCCAACCTCAACGGCATCCTGTGTGAGTTTCGCATCAACTGCGGCGCAGCTTCGCCGGGCGAACGATAAGCCACGGAGCTCACTGCAACATAAGGAAAGGAAACACACCATGGCATTTGTTACCACCAAAACAGCAGGATCGCCAGTCCGCACCATGGGCTCGGCGTTTGCGCTCGTGCTGCTGACGCTGGCTGCCGCTCCCCACGCTGCGCGGGCGCAGGCCGCGGATGACAAGCAGGCTCTCGAACAAAAAGTGGATGCGCTGACCAAGGCGCTGGCTGCCTTGCAGGCGCGCATGGATGCCATGGAAAAGGGTGCCGCACCCGCCAGCGCGGGAACCGAGGAAGACGCCGCAGCCCGCGATGCGGCAGCGCTGAAGCGTGCGGCGGCACAGCCTGCGAGTACCACGACAGCAGCCTCGCGCAACGCGGTGCAGGCCGCCTCGCAATCGCCGGCCGTGCCCGCTGTGGCGCCAGGAACGCGACCAGGCTCGACCACTCCCTCGGTTAGCGGCATCGATCCTGACGCGGTCCACAACCTGACCCTTGGCGCCACGCAACCCACCACCGCCGAGCAGGCGCACCACAGGTTCTTCGAGCGCAAACCGGGCCGCGACCTGACCTTCTACACAAAGGCCGGTGAGATCACGCTCTATGGCAACCTGGATGTCTCCGTCGACACAGCCACAAAGGGAACCAGGGGACTGCTCGACGGCAACGGCAACCCCCCGGTCGGCAACATGGGCTGGCTTGAAGACATCTCCACCAACCTGGCCTATGTGGGCGTGCGCGGAACCCAGATGACCGGAATCAAGGACACCAATTTCATCTTTCAACTGGAGACGTCGGTCAATATCTCCACCGCGCCGGGCCTGCACGAGAGCAACAGCCAGCAGCAGGACACGGTGGACGGCACTTTGTTCACACGCAACAGCTACCTCGGCCTTGGTAATGTCAAGTGGGGTGCGCTGCTGATCGGCAAGACCGACCCGCCTTACAAGCAGTCCACCGCGCGCATGAACCCCTTCAACGGCATGGAAGGTGACTACGGCGTCATCATGGGCAACACCGGCGGCGACAACCGCGTCGAGTTCGGCTACCGGCTCGATCACTCCATCTGGTACACCTCGCCAAAACTGCGCGGCGTGCAGTTCAACGCTTTCCTCTCGCCCGGCCAGGACCGCGCCAACGACAGCGGCAACGTTCCGGCCGGCGAACCGGACTGCAACGGCGGCGACAATCCGGGCGACGGCGGCCTGTCGCCCATCGCCTGCAACGATGGCGGCTTTTCTGACGTCGTGAGCGGCAATGTCTCCTACACCAGGGAACCGCTCTACGTCACCGCGGCCTACGAGCGGCACATGAAGGTGAACCGGCAAAGCGATATGACCGGCATCTATTCGAGCGCCCCGCCATCCAATTACACCGGCCCTATCACCACCAACGATCCCACCTTCACGGGAGCCAACACCACGTTCGTCAACAGCGCCGGTTACCTGTTCTGGGTGCCGACGGCCTTCTACAACGCTGAGGTAGCCGACGAGGACGCAGGCAAGGTGGGTATCCAATATGGATTCTTTCACCGCAAGACCATCGTCAGCGCCATCGCAGAAAGCATGCACCGTTATGTGCCGGGTTACCTGGAGTGGCAGAACGAGCGCCAGCGACTGGGCAGCTGGTTAGCCGGTACCCAGGCCATCGGCCGGTTCGACAGCCTGTCCTTTGGCTGGGCTCACGCCTACCGCGCCCCAGGCGACCCCTGCCAGCACAACGACTGCTTCCAGAACGCGCCCTACGCCGCCTCGGCCGATGGCGACATGACCGGTGGCCGCGGCATGGATAACGAGTCCAACCTCGTGACCGTCGCCTACCGGCACCGCATCGGCGAGGGACTTGAGCTTTACAGCGACTGGGCAGGCACCTTCAACCACCCCTATGCTCACTTCGACCTGGGCGCCGGCGGGCGCGGGGTCACAACCGACTGCCACGACGCGTCAGACACCGCGGGCAACCAGCTCAGCAACCCTCACTGCTGGGCCGGCGGCCATCTGAAGGCATTCTCCGTCGGCCTCGACAAACGCTTCTAGCACGTGCACGGCGCATCGCGGCTCGGCCGGGCCGCGATGCCCCTCTCGCAACAACCGCACACCGCCCGGAACGTCCCTGCCGCCCGCAGCCTGCCATCGCATACAATGGTCGGTATCCCGGTCGTGGAGGGTCGCCCTGTTCGCTGCGCTTGTGAACTGTCTGAAGCCTATCGCCAGCCTGCGCCAATCCCTGCTCGGCGGGTTGCCCGCGCAGTTGGCTGCCCATCTGGCCCTGGCGCCCCAGACCGGCCTGCGCCACTACCTCAAGACCCTGCAACAGACCGACCAGACCTTCCAGGGCCTCTACCACTGGAACCTGTTCGACGCCGCGCTCCTGATCCCCTACTTCCTGGTCATGATCATCCTGGCCATCTACGGTGTGCATCGCTACACCATGTGCTACCTCTACTTCAAATACCGCAGGAATGCCAACCCCAATCCCGATAGCCATTTCGACGATCTGCCTTCGGTCACCGTGCAGCTGCCCATCTTCAACGAGCAGTTCGTCATTGACCGCCTGATTGAATCGATCTGCGCAATGGAGTACCCCAAGGACAAGCTCGAGATCCAGCTGCTCGACGACTCGACCGACGAGACCCAGCAGGTGGCGGCGGAGATCGTGGCGCGCTACGCGGCCCTGGGCCATCCGATCGTCTACATTCATCGCACCAATCGCCACGGCTACAAGGCCGGCGCGCTCGATGCCGGCCTCAAGGTGGCCAAAGGCGAGTTCGTCGCCATCTTCGACGCCGATTTCATGCCGCCGCCCGACTGGCTCATGAACGTCGTCCACCACTTTGCCGAGCCGGGCATCGGCATGGTGCAGACCCGCTGGACCCACCTCAACCGCGACTACAGCATGCTGACCCAGATTGAGGCCATCCTGCTCGATGGCCACTTTGTGCTGGAGCATGGGGCGCGCTTCCGCTCCGGAGATTTCTTCAACTTCAACGGCACCGCCGGCATGTGGCGCAAGCAGGCCATTGCCGACGGTGGCGGCTGGCAGCACGACACCCTCACCGAAGACACCGACCTCAGCTACCGCTCGCAGATGGCCGGCTGGCGCTTCAAATACCTGCCCCACATCGAGTGCCCCGCCGAGCTGCCCATTGAGATGACCGCTTTCAAAACCCAGCAGGCGCGCTGGGCCAAGGGGCTCATCCAGACCAGCATCAAGGTGCTGCCCCAGATCTTCCGCTCCAACGTGCCGCGCCGCATCAAGATTGAGGCCGTCTACCACCTCACCGCCAACCTCAGCTATCCGCTCATGATCGTCATGTCCGCCCTGCTCATTCCGGCCATGATCTGCCGCTTCTACCAGGGCTGGTTCCAGATGCTGCTGATCGATGTTCCCCTGTTCACCGCCTCCACGTTTTCCATCGCCGTCTTCTACGTCATGAGCGAGCGCGAACTGTTTCCCAAAACCTGGATGAAGACCTTTCTCTATCTGCCGTTTCTCATGGCGCTTGGCATCGGTCTCACCGTCACCAATACCAAGGCGGTCATGGAAGCTCTGTTCGGAATGAAGAGCGCATTCGTCCGCACGCCCAAGTACCGCGTGGCCAAGAAGGGCGAAAAGTCGCAGGCCGCCAAGTACCGCAAGCGCCTGGTGCTTGCGCCATGGATTGAGCTGGCTTTGGGAACGTATTTTTTCCTGGCCATTCTCTACACCTTCTCCAACCACAACTACTTCACCGCGCCGTTCCTGATCCTGTTCGTCATCGGCTACTGGTACACCGGCCTCATGAGCCTGCTGCAAGGCCGCTTCGAACGCTGGAAGACAGGCACAGCCAACACCGACGACGAATCCAGCCCCAAGCCCTTCCCGGTCGGGGTGTGACATGCAACCCCAGTCGATTGTCTGGGATACCATAAAGGCTGCAATCAACCTGCGCAGGCATGGTGTAGATTTCGAGGAGGCAGCAACTGTTTTTCGCGATCCGCTCTTGCTCGTGCAGCCCGATGTGGAGCATTCTGAAGAGGAGGAGCGGTGGCTGGCCCTCGGAAAGTCTGATCGGCAACTGCTTCTCGTTGTAGTGCATACTGACGACGAACAGACAATTCGGCTCATCAGCGCCCGCAAGGCCGAGCCGGTGGAAAGGAGACGATATGAGCAACAGCCTTAATCAGGTAGTGAAGGACGATGATATGCGCGATGAATACGATTTTTCCAATGCCGTCCGTGGCAAATATGCCGATCGTTTCCCGAAAGACGTGGTGATGGTGACCCTTGCTCCCGACGTCGCGGAAGCTTTCCCTGACGCTAACGCCGTCAACGAAGCTCTGCGCGTCTTGCTTAAGGCAGCAAGGAAGGTTGCGCCAGCAGCGTAAGATTTGACCGGCCGATATTATTCCCGCATTCGTCGCTGGACTCTCGCCGTTAGTGTTTGCCCATCCAGCAAAGACACAAACTGCCAGGTGCAAAACCCCTCAGCCCCCTCCGCTACAATAGACATACGCGCCAGCCGCGACGGGAGACACAAGAATCCCCCGCCCGGCTGGCGCGTCTGACTCTTATGCTGACCAAACATCTGCCCGAAGCCCTTACCTTTGACGACGTGCTGCTGGTGCCCGCCTACAGCGAGGTGGTGCCCGCCACGGTGAGCACGCAGACCCAGCTCACCCGCGCCATCACGCTCAATACGCCGCTGCTTTCCTCGGCCATGGATACCGTCACCGAGTCGCGCATGGCCATCGCCATGGCGCAGCAGGGCGGCATCGGCATTGTGCACCGCAATCTCACCATCGCCGACCAGGCCGGCGAGATCGACAAGGTCAAGCGCTCGGAGAGCGGCATGATCGTCGATCCAGTCACCATCGGTCCCAACCAGCTGATCGCCGACGCCCTCGAAGTGATGCGCCGCTACAAGATCTCCGGCGTGCCCGTTACGCAGGGCAAAAAGCTGGTCGGCATTCTCACCAACCGCGACCTGCGCTTTGAGACCCGCACCGAAATCCCCGTCGGCGACGTGATGACCAGCAGCAACCTCATCACCGTTCCCGTCGGCACCACGCTTGAAGAAGCCGAGCTGATCCTGCACAAGCACCGCGTGGAAAAGCTCCTCGTCGTCAACGACGAGTACGAGCTCAAGGGCCTCATCACCGTCAAGGACATCCAGAAGAAGCTCAAGTATCCCAATGCCAGCAAGGACGATCAGGGCCGGCTGCGCGTGGGCGGAGCGATTGGCGCGACTGGTGATTTCCTGGAGCGCGCCGCGGAGCTGGTCCGCGCCCGCGCCGATGTGCTGGTCATCGACTCCGCACACGGCCATCAGATTCGCGTACTCGATGCCGTTCGCGCCATCAAGAAAGCCTTCCCGAGTGTCGACCTGCTGGCCGGCAATATCGCCACCTACGAGGGCGCGCTGGCTCTGATTGATGCCGGTGCGGACGCTATCAAGGTCGGCATCGGCCCCGGCTCCATCTGCACCACACGCATGGTCACCGGCGCCGGCATGCCGCAGGTCACAGCTATCGCCGAGGCCTACCGCGCAGGTCGCGAGCGCGCCATTCCGGTGATCGCCGATGGCGGCATCAAGTACTCGGGCGAGATCACCAAAGCCATCGCCGCTGGCGCCAGCTCGGTCATGATCGGCTCGCTCTTTGCCGGCGTCGACGAGAGCCCCGGCGAGACGATTCTCTACCAGGGCCGCAGCTTCAAAAGCTACCGCGGCATGGGCTCGCTGACTGCGATGGGGCAGGGCTCCGGCGAGCGATACTTCCAAAGCACAGCCGACATGGCCAGCGCCGAGTTGGGCAGCGAGGGCGTGGTGCAACGCGAGCGCGCCAGCCAGAATCGCCTGGCCAAGTTTGTTCCCGAGGGTATTGAAGG
>Ga0302198_10002569_pt1 | contig 18945 bp, 10 predicted proteins | sample II_Bog_N2_2_FD_193521 | JGI IMG/M metagenome (GOLD analysis project Ga0302198, IMG submission 193521) | Peat permafrost microbial communities from Stordalen Mire near Abisko, Sweden - II_Bog_N2_2 | ecosystem: Environmental > Terrestrial > Soil > Wetlands > Peat | place: Sweden: Abisko... | reverse complement strand
GGCGTGCCGGAGTCGGTCGCCTGCTCGACGTCAATCCCGTTGCTTGAGCCCTGGTCCACCTGGGGAAGCGCGGTCCACGTCATCTGGTCGTTTGAGACCTCCACGAAATAGGCGACGTCGGTCAGCCCCACCGGCCTTGAGTAGCTAAGCTGCGGCTCGCCTGCCGAGGAGTTCGAGATCTGGACGCCGCTTCCGGTGACGGCCGACCACGGGTTGAGCCCGAGGGCGTACTTAAGTAGATTATCGAGCGAGTCCCCAGCGGGGGTGGCCGACCATCCCGAGATGGCGGACACCGCCAACTGGTCGACACTGAACTGGACCTGCTGCCAGCCCCCAAACGTGACGGGCGGCGGGGGCGGCACAAAGGGAGCGACCACGATGTAATCCGCAGCGGCCCAGAGGTGGTCCGAGGCGACGTCCACCGTGTGCGCCCCAGCGGCGAGCGTGACGGGGGCGCTGTACATGATTCCCCAGTAGACGGTCCCCATTGAGGTGTCGGGACCCACGACGGTTGTCGGGTCGCCCGTGAGCGCGATGGCACTTCCATCCAGCATGAACGAGTAGCCGTTCGGCCAATAGGAGGTGCCGATCGGCACGTTCAAGTCGCCGGACCTGACGCGGACGCCGATGCGATAGGTTCCGGCCGACGAGACGCTGAAGGGCAGCGCTATCGTGTCGCCCGGCGTGAAGAGGCTGACGGCCCTCTGGCCGCTCGCCATCGCTGCCGTCACCACGCCCACGGGCCCATCCGTCAAAAGGTCGGCGACAAGGGAGTAGTCCGCCTCCGCCTCCACGGGAGTGGCGCTGCCGGGCACGTAGTTCGGCCCAAGCGTCGTCGCGGCGACCACGTTCGAGTAGACCGACCCGATCGCGTTGAAGACGCGCACGCGGTAGCAGTAGGTCATGGAGGGCACGAGCCCGGTGCTCGCGCAGTAGTCCACATCGGGTCCGAACGATTGGACGACCTGCCAGGCGCCGCTCGGCTCGTTGCAGCGCTGCAGCTCAAACCCGGCCTCCTGCTGGTTGGGCAGGTTGCCGTAATCCGTCCACACGAGGTCGACTTCCGAATTCGAGGCGACGGTGGCCGACAGCGTCGGGACCGGGGGCGCGAGCGTGGGGGATGCCTGCCCCGCGGTATTCCGGCCGATTGCGGCAAAGGCTATGGGCTGCGAGCCCGTGACCGAGGACTGGATCTGGGACGGCCTCAGGCTCCTATCCAGGCTTTCCGCGCTGGTGAAGAGCTGGGGTTCCGTGGGGTTGTTGTTGGCTATCGAGTCGTAGACCTCGAACACACCCGTTCCCGACACGTCGGTCTCCACCATCCAGTTGGCATTGGACCAGCCGGCGTTTGAATTGAACACGCAGCCCTGCGGGTTGCGCCAGAGGCCCACGTTCACGAGGGCCCATGAATTGGGGATCGCGGCACAGGTCGGGTAGGCCGTCGACCACGGGGCCTGCTGGTATTGGATGCCCTCGGCCGCGAGCCGCTGGAGCAGGTTGAAGGAGTCGCCCGGAATGTTGGTGATGCTGTTGCGGGCGTAGTCCCCGTTGTAGTGCGCCATTCCGCACTGGGCCATGATGTTATTCGTCATCTGGTTGTCCCGCCCTCCGCCGCAGAAAATGGCGCCCCCGGCGACATTGTAGAACACGTTGCCGGTGATCGTCGCGCTGCTCATGAGGTCGTCCAGGTAGACGCCGTTGGCGCCGTTTCCGGGTTGTGACGACACGACGTCGTGCAGGAAGTTGGACTCGATCGTGTTCCCGCGGTAGCCCCAGTCCCTTCCGGAATAGATCGCGCCAGCGTCGCTGGTCAGCAGGCAAACGTGGCGGATCTCGTTGTTCTGGATGGTGTGGTTGTTGCCTGCGAGCAGGATGGCCTCATGGGGTATCTCGTCGATCAGGTTGTTGGCGGCCAGGTTTCCGCAGCCGTCGTAGAAATTGATCCCGGGATGGTCGCCCCAGTTGATCCGCGCAGCCTGGTGGATGCGGCAGTTTGTGACGAAGTTCCCGCCGGAAGTGAGCGACGAACGGACTCCGCCGGCGATCCTGACACCATCCTCGCCGCAGTCCACGATCTCGCACTGGTCGAGGCCGTTGGCGGTCCCGAGAATCTGCACGGCGTATTCGCCACAATTGCGGAAACGGCAGCGCTCGGCGGTTATGTTGTTGCCCGCGTTGATCATCAGCAGGGGCCCCCGAGCAACCTCGAAGGTGATGTCCTGGAGCGTTATGTACGCGGCGGCGTCAAAGCGAACGAGGCTGCATTCGGTCATGCTGACCTGGGCCAGTATCCCGGAAACGGGCGTTGGCGGCCATACGTAGAGAATGCCTGCGACCCGGTCTATGTAGTACTCTCCCGGCCCAGTAATCTCCTCGAGGAGATTGTAGGCGTAAAACGGGCGACCGGCAGCGGTCCCATACTGCGCGGGGGCGCTCGTGAACGTGATCGTCTTCGTCGCCGTGTTGACGCTCGCGACGTCAACCTGGTAGTCCGCGAAAGTGCTTCCCCAGAATCCGTGGAGCCACACGTCCTGGGCTTGCGTCCACCGGCTGGGTTCCGTGCCCGAATAGGTGATCTGGGTCGACGAGGGGGCCGAGACCGTCGCCGTGAACCCCTGTTCGGCCGCGGGCCACCGGCCCAGGGTCATCGGGCGCCCGCCGCAGAACAGCTCCATGGCCGCCACCGTGTTCACGATATACCCGCCATTCTTTAGGGTGCCGTAGTTGGTGATGCCCTGCGCCGCGAGGTTGTAGGAGTATAGGTTTCCCTGCGCGCCCTGGCTGAGGCGCGCCCAGACGGGCGAGGCGCTGGTGACCAGCGTGAACCCCGATGGGTTGAGCGTAAGCCCGCCGGTGACAAAGACCTGCTGGCCGGGCTCCGCGGAATATACGATCGGACAAGCTGCGGAGCCCGAGTCCGCTGCCTCGAACTGGATCGAGGCCGACTGGTTGTAGGTGCCGGCGGCCAGCCACACGTTGATCCCGCCCGTGGGAAGACCGGTCGACCCCTTTAGCAACCTAATCGCATTTTGCGCGCCGGTGATGGTCGCGAAGGGCGATGAGGTGGTTCCCGGATTCGAATCGTTTCCCGAGGGGGAGACGTAGAGATCGAGGGCAACCAGCCGGAATGTGGACGCGGAAATAGCAACGCAGGTAAGCAGGACCTTTAGCATACGGAGCCAACCTTCGGCTCCGTCCCGTGCCTGCGAAGCACATTCTCACCGCAGGGGCGTTAGCAAAATGTAAATTTCCGAGAGGTGTCATTAATGTGTGAATTTTCGCCCAAACTAGCGACGAAGAGTCGCCATTTCCGAAATTGCCGGTCGTCGCCTAAGCGCGCCGACTTGCAATAATGACGCGCGTGGTGCGCAACGCGGGCGCATGCTCCTCACGCGGCCGGTGGCCGCGCCCATGCCTTCGAGACAGGGTCAAACTTCTTCACCACCCTTGCCGGGTTGCCGACGGCTATCGTGTCAGGCGGGACGTCGCTGACGACGACGGATCCGGCCCCGATGATCGCCCTGGCGCCAATCCTGATGCCCGCGGGGATGATCACCCCCTCCCCGATCCATGCGTTTTCGCCGATAACCAGGGGGCCGGACCCGAGCAGCGGCCGGCTGTTGGGAGGAACAGCGGGGTTGCTTGGGTTTTCCCCTCCGTACCGGCCATGGTTCACGTTGCCCATGTAAACCCTGGAACCGATGAGCACGTTGTCTCCAATAACGACCGGATCATGGGCCGTGATCGTGACGTACTCATTTATGCTCACGCCGCCTCCAATCTTGATGAGCGTTTCCCCAAGCGCCGAAGGCGTGACGACAAGCTTTAACCCGCGGGTAGCGTGGAACCGCGGCCCAATCGCGATGCGGCGGCCCCCGAGGATCCGGGCCGTGAAATCCACATTGAACGATTCGCCGGCAGTTTGCAGGCCCCGCTTGAGCACGGTCGACCATGCACGGTTCAGGAGCACCCGCGTCGCGTGACGCAACCATGGGATCCAGCCGCCGTGATAGGCTATGCTCTTATCCATAAAATTGAGCGCCGACCTGCGCCCCGTGCCTACGGATTCGACAGGGGCGCCACCTCAAGGTAATCCACCATCGCCCAGACCTGGCTCGATGCCACGTCAACGGAGTGTGGCCCGGCGGAAAGCCTGAGCGGACCGCTCAGCATGGTCCCCCAATACGCCTTGCCATAGGAGGGGTCGATGTCCGACACCGAGGACGGCTCGCCCCTGAGCGCGACCTCTCCCCCATCGAGCGCAAATTCATATCCGTCGGGCCAGTAGGACATCCCAATTGGGAGGTTTGAGTCGCCCGATCGAACCCTGACGCCCAGACGGTAGGTGCCGTCGGTCGGCACGCTGAAGCGTATCCGGACGGCATCGCCCGGGTTGAAGAGGCTCACGCACTTGCCTCCGCTCGCAAGCTTGCTGGAGATGACCCCGACTTTCCCCTTGGCCCCTACGCTGCGAAGCACGGACATTGAGCTCTCGGCCTCGAACCGGGATGCCGGGCCGGCAACCATGGGGGGCGCGCTCGTCGACACCTCGACGGGGTTCGAGAAGGACTCACCTGCCGCGTTGTAGGCGCGGACCCTCGCGGTGAAGCTCTGGGAGGGCGAGAGGCCTGAGGCCGTCGCAAACACCGAATCCGGGCCGAGCGCCTTGAGCACGGTCCAGGGTCCCGTTGGGTCTTTGCGCCATTGCAGCTCGAATCCGGACTCTTGGCTGCTGGGCAGGTTCCCATAATCCGTCCACCTAAAATCCACGCTGGTCGGCGTCGCCGCAGGGCTGGATAGCAGTGGCGCGGGAGGCGGACGGGAAGCGTCGGCGCGGTCGATCGGTGCGGGGCCAATTGAGGCGAAGGCTATGGGCTGAAATCCAGTGACCGAGGCGGCAAGCCGCGCAGGTCGGCGGCTTCGGTCCAGGGACGCTTCGTCGTCGAAGAGCGCCGGCTCGCTCGGGTTATTGTCCGCCATGGCCTTGTAGACGGCGAACACGCCGGTGTGCGTCACATTGGATTCAACAAGCCAACGGCCGTTGTCCCATCCCACGTTGAGCGAGTACACGCAGCCCTGGGGATTGCGCCAGAGCCCGTCCTGGATCAGCCACCATGAATTCGGGATCGCCGCGCAGCCGGGGTAAGCGGACGACCACGGCTCGTTTTGGTACTGGATCCCGTCGGCCGCCAGGCGCTCAAGCAGGTTCCAGGAGCTGTGCAGCTGGTTGTCGACGTGGCTGCGGGCATAGTCGCCATCGTAATGACCGATGCCACAGCGGGCGATGATGTTATTGGTCATGAGGTTGTCGCGGCCCCCACCGCAGAAGATCGCCGTGTCCTTAATCCTGTAGAACACGTTTCCAAAGACCGTCGTCCCGCTCATCAGGTCGTCGAGATACACGCCTTCAACGCCTATGCCAGGCTGATTCGAGTCGATATGATGGATGAAATTGAAGCGGATTACATTCCCTCGATAGCCCCAGTCCCGGCCGGCGTAGATCACGCCGCTGTCGCTCGTCTCGAGGCAGGCCCTTCGGATCTCGTTGTACTCTATGACGTGGTTGTTGCCCGTGAAAAGGACCGCGATATGCGGCACCTCGTCGATCAGGTTGTGCGACGCGCGGTTGCCGCAGCCCTCGAGGCTTACTCCGGGATGCTCCGTCCATGCTATCCTGGCGATCTGGTGGATGCGGCTGTTGGTGACGAAGTTGTTTCCGGCGGTCAGGGACGCCCTGTCGCCCCCGCTAATCCTGACGCCGCTGCCCCCGCAATCCACGACCTCGCAGCCGTCAAGGCCGTTGTCAGATCCCGACACCTCCGCGCCAGACTCGCCGCCGTTTCTCAGCAGGCAGTTCACCGCAAGCACGCGGCGTCCTCCGTGGATCGACAGGAGCGTCCCCCGGGACGCCTCAAGGGTCAGGCCACGCAGCGTCACGAACGAGGCGCCGTCGAATTTCAGGAGGCTGTCCTCAAGGATGCTCACCTGTGCTATCCGGTCCGCAATCGACCCCGGGGGCCAGAAGTAGAGGATCCCGCTGGGCCGATCCAGGTAGTATTCTCCCGGCTGGTCGAGTTCCTCGAGGATATTGTAGGCGTAGAAGGGGCGTTTCGCGCCCAATCCGAACTGGGCGGGCGGCTCAGCAAGGTAGATTGTCTTCGTTACCGGATCGATCGACGAGACCCTGATGTGGTAGTCCGCCCAGGTCGTGTTCCACATCCCGTGGAGCCAGACATCCTTTTCATCGACCCACCGGGACGGTCGGGTTCCCGAGTAGGTGAACTCCGTCCTCGAGGGGGCCGAGGCGGTGCGCACACGCGGCTGTCCGGCCTTTGGCCAACGCGCCAGTTCCATGGGATGGCCCCCGAAAAAGAGCTCCATTGGGGCCGGAACATCCATGTTGAACCCCGTCATGCGAATGCTCCCGTAGTCGGTGATGCCATGCTCGGACAGATTCACCGCGATGATGCTGCTCCGCGACGCGGGATCGATGCGCCCCCATCCCGGCGTGGTGCTCGTCACTGGCTTGAACCACATCGGATCAAGGGTCGCGCCTCCGGTGATGAACACCTGCTCGCCCGCCTTCGCGCAATAGGTGATGGGTGAAGTTTCGGTTCCTGAGTCGCGTTCGTCGAACGCGATGGTCGAAAGGCTATTATAATAACCGGCCCCAAGCCAAACCGTGACGCCACCCTTCGGAAGACCGCCCTCGTTCTTGAGCGATCGGATCGCATCACGAGCCCCGGCAATCGTGGCAAGGGGCGCGTTCGCCGCGCCCGAGCTCGTGTCGTCACCCGAAGGTGACACGTACAAGTCGAGCGCCGAAAGCCGCGCCGCCCCCAAGCCCGTGCAGCACATGGCAATTCTATACAAAATTTTCACATTCATGGAGTTAACCGTTATCGACCACCGCATTCCTCCCTCCTAGAAAGTTGGGCACGGAACGCGCTCACATGTTCGTGTGTCGGCACTCGTCGCGCATAGACCCAGATTCTGCCTGCCGGTTCATCCGCATGCGGGGCCAGGCTCCTGAGTGCACCTTACCTGCGAAACAAAGCGATGCCTGAGTCCAATCTCCCCCTTCGCCCCGCCTGTACCGCCTCGAGCGCAAAGTCGCTTGCGTGGGCCGTGGTCGGGGTCATGGCGAGGCTCCTGCGCCTGGGGGTCCTTCTGTCCGGACGCGGGCGCGGGGTCGACACCATCATCTACAAGGCTGACCGCCTCGGCGACTGGCTGCTTGCCGAGCCAACGATCGACCGGATCGTTGGATCCGTGCGGGCGGCCGGAGGGGAGGCCGTGGTCTGGGTCGCCACCGAAAGCAATGCGTTCAGGCAATGGCGCCGGCCCGCCTACGAGGTGGAGGCTTTCGACCTGGAGCCAGCTGGCCTTCTCGCAAAGCTGAGGCGGGCCTGGTGCGTCGCGCGCCTGCTCGCCACCTACAAGGCGCGGAGGCTGGTCTGCCTGCGCCACATGCAGGAACCGGTTCGGGATTTCGTGCTTTCCCGGGTATTGGCACCCGAGATCCACGCGCTCTCCAGCGTATCCAGGCAAGGAACGCTTGCGGAAGTTCCTCATGAGATCACCCGGCACGGCCACATTCTCGCGGGCCTCGGCATCGCGCCATCCCGCATGGCAGATCTCCTGCCCCGGCTCGGATTGAGGACGCACCCCGCCTCGGCGAAGGCAATCATTGCCCCGTACAGTTCCATGGTGATGAAGGACTGGCGCGACGACGCATGGTGCGAGGTGGGTGCCTATCTCCTGGGGCGCGGGCTGCAGGTCGAGGTTTGGGTTGGTCCTGGGCAAATCGACCGGGCACGGGCCCTGGCCGGGGCTTTGGCCGAGCGCTCCGGGAGGATGGCTGCAGTAAGGTCGGGTGGCATAGCCGAGATGGCCGAGGCGGTGTCGTCCGCGGCGGTCGTGCTTTCAGTGGACACCTTCGCCGCCCACCTTGCCTCCGCATATGACACCCCGATGGTGGCCCTCCTTGGCGGCGGTCACTTTGGGGACTTCGCGCCGTGGCAAAGGAGCTCCAGGCAGCGGTGGGTGACCCATCCCCTGCCCTGTTTCAACTGCGAGTGGCAGTGCTCGCGACAGCGCGTCGAGTGCCTCCTGGACATCGCGCATCTGGCTGTTGTCAACAAGGTGGAGTCCGTCCTTCGCGCCGACCTGGTGGAGCCCCGGTCCACCGCCGCCGACCAAGAACCGTCGATCCGCCAGTGATCCGTCCGCCGGCTCAGTTTCGGCCCACCATTGCCCCCACGAACCCGCTCAATCCGCGCAGGGTCTCCAGTGGAGAAACCAGTGCGGGGAACGCGGCCAGCTGTGCCTGGCTCGCCCGGCGGAGCCGCGGCACGATCAGGGACATCCCATAGAAGCCCAGCCATTGGGCGGACGTGATGCCTACCGCGGCGCCTATCGCGCCGTATATCGGGACAAGGTTCACGGCGAGGGTTACCTGCAGGAGAGCGGTGCAGGCGACGGTCGGAAGGTCGAGGAACGGCTGGCCACGGCTCACGAGAAGCTGCGACCTCGACACCGCGGGGTACACGGCGGGGCCAGCCCACACCAGTATCACGAGGACGATCGCGGAAGGTGCATAGGCTGGCCCGAAGAACAACGGCACCAAGATCGGCGCCGTAAGCGACACCACGATCGCCGCGCCCGTGCCCACGAGCAGACTGGCATTCGCATAGAGTTGCGTAGCGCGGGCACACCGCACCGGGTCCGACCTCTGCAGCCCCACTATCCTCGGAAGCAGCACGGCGGCGACTATCGTGGACATCGACCACCACACCTCCGTTATGCGCAGGGCCGCGTTCAAATACCCGGCCTCGAGGTTCGAAGGGGCGAGGTTGTGGACCACGAGGACCATGGTTCGGTCGGCAGTCGAGCCCATGACCACGATAAGGACAAACGGCCAGCCCTCCTTGAACCAGGCGGAAAGCTGCCTGAAGTCGAAAGAGTACCGGATTTCATTGCCGCGCATCTGGCGCAGCAGCACGAAGACCGCCCCGTAGGTGACCACCCATTCGACCAGCGCGATGACTGCGAATGCGAGGACTCCGGCGTTGGCGAACACAAGAACCAAGCGGCAGGCGAGCGCCGCCGTCCAGACCACGTTCCTTGTCCAGACCAGCGGCCGGGTCTGTCCCGAGCTTTCAAACCAAATCTCACAGGCGAAGAATGCCTGCGGCAACGCCATCCAAAGCACGATGAGGGTCAGGCGCCGCGTCGCTTCGTCGTCGACAAGATGACCGGCAAGGGCCGTCAGGCCGAGGACCACGGCAAACGCGGCCGCGAGCCCTAGCGTTATGCTGGTGCCGATTATCCTCCCGGACCTCTCGGGGTGCGCCGCCAGGTCGCGCCGAATCATGCGGTCGAAGCCCATCATCACCGCCTCCTTTGCCAGGGTGGCCAGCCCGATTGCTGCTCCATACCTGCCGTACTGGTCCGGGCCGAGGTGGCGCGCAATGAGCACCCCCATTCCGACGCCTCCCGCGGCCTTAAGGAGGCGTTCGGCCAGAAGCCAGAAGACATTCCGGGCCGCTTTCGGAGCCGCCCGGGCTACCAGGGGAGCGGTTATGACGGAGCTATCGTTCATGCATGGACCGCTGCCTCTCTCTGGGCAAGGCGGCGCGCCGCCGCGCGGGCACGGGAACCGGTACCGGCCACGGATCGGTAAAGCTCCTCGAGTTTGTCCACATGAGCCCGCTCGGTCAGGGGCTCCAGCCAGTACCTGCGGTACGCCTCCGCACCGAGCCTACCCACGAGAGCATTGTCTGACAGGGATGCCAGTTGCGCCGTGAGGTCGTCCGCCGAGTTATGGTCGAAGAGCAGGCCATTCTGGCCGTCGATCACAAACTCCTCGGCCGCGGTGCCCCTCGACGCCACGACGGGAATCCCGCGTGCAAGGGCCTCGGCGGCGGAAAGGCCAAATGTCTCTCGGTACACGGACGGGAACACAAAGGCTCGCGCTTGACCCAGCTCCTGAAGAATTCGGTTGGGCGTGAGCCAGCCCGTGAACGTGGCGCCCGGGCAGAGCCTCCGCAATTCCGCCTCCATCGGCCCGGCACCGCAAAACACAGCGCGCACGCCGAGGCGGGAAGCGGCGCGCGCGAGGAGCTGCGGACCCTTGTAGTCCTCGAACCGGCCCGTGAAAACGAAGGACTGGTTCAGCGCGACATCCACCGGTTTCTCACGGTTCACCGCGACGATGTTCGGGATTATCTCGATCCTCGCGGACGCCGGCAGGTCGCGCCTGGCCAGTGCGGCGCAGGCCCCCGACACGGCCGCGTACGCCGTCAGGCGCTCGGGAACCCGGGCCACACGGCCCTGGATCCATGTCCTGGCTATCCTCCATGCCTTGTGCACGCGCTTGCGGGAGTCACAGTTGCAGGCGAGGCAAGGAAGGCTCAGCGCGCGGCGGCCACATATCTCCGACCGGGGAAAGACAAAATAGGCCCCGTTTGGGCAGGTGATGAAATAGTCATGGAGCGTGAGCAGTGTCGGGAAGCCAGCCGACAGCGCCGCGCTCATGACGGACGCAGAAAGGGAGCTCGCATAGAGATGCGTGTGCACGATGGTGTCTGCCGGATCGAGGTCTGAGAGCAGCACCCTCAGGCGCTTCGCCGCAGGCCTGTTCCAAATGCCGCGAAGGGCCGCCGCCGGGCCCCTCTCGTTTCGCAGCCATGCGCTCCCAAGGCACGTGACCGTGACGCCCTCGAGCGCCTTCACCTCCGGCGCCACCGGCCCGAAGGCCGTGAAGAGGTTTACCCGGTGCCCCCGGGCCGCGAGGCCTCGGGCGCTGTCAAACGCAACCCGGTCGGCACCGCCCCGGATGAACGCAGCGTCGTTAAGTATGACGATGTTCACGAAAAGATTGCTTCCGCCGGAACCCCGGCGCCACGGGGGCATTTCCGCCGTGCCGCGCGGCGACCTGCAAGGAGTTGATCAAGAAAACGGTGTGGCACTTTTGGGACGTTAGCCTGGTGGGGGTGCAAAGCCCCCAAGGCTGCTCAATTTCCGCCGGGCATCTCGTACAATTCGATTAGCGCAACCCCGCTGGACCCCCCCAGGCCCGTGACCTGGGCCGTGTAGGAACCCGAGGGAAGGGAGATAAGCATGGCCGAATCGGCTGAAGTCGGCTGGAGCGCAAACGCGCCCACCTGCGAGAACGCCGAGGCTAGGGCTGCGGCGCCGCCCCACCCCGAGTTCGTTGCGATGGCGTGCTGGCTCCCGTCGTAGATCGTGAGAACCGGATTCGTAAGCGCCCCTGTTACCCCAAACTGGGCGAGGCCCGGGCCGATCGCCCGCACAAGGAGCTGCTCGGTTCCGCCTCCATTTAAGACGAAGCCCACCAAGGGTGCGTTTATGCCCGTTCCCACCATGGTGCGAGCGGACGCGTTCGTCAGGCGGGAAGGCGTCGATCCTAGGTCCGCATCATAGATCTCCGCCAGGGCTATTCCGGTTCCGTCCCCTGCTCCGACTACCTCGGCGGTATAAGAGCCCGGGCCCAGATTTTCGAGGAGCGCCGAGTCCAGCGAGGATGCCGAAAACGAAAAGGCTCCAACCTGGGCAAATGCTGCGGTCAGTGCCGCGGTGCCGCCCCACCCGTTGTTCTGGCCAATCACCGTCCCCGCCGAATTGAGCAGGATCAAGTTCACGTCCTGGAGCACCTCCGAGAGGCCGAAGGACGATAGCGATGGCCCGTCGCCGCGAATGAGAACCGTCTTCGAGCCGCCCGAGATTGAGAATCCGGCAATCAACTGGGCGCTAGCCGCCCCGGAATTCGACCGGACGGAGAGGTTCGTTATCCGAGTATCGGTCGGGATGCGGACATAAACCGGTCCCGCCGCCTCGGTCACCGCAAGGCTGGATCCCTGAAGCGCTACAGGGTGGCCATAGAGGTCAGTCACGAGCGCTCCAGCAGGGACCGTGACCGTTACCGTTGAGTTGGGGGAGTATTCCCACAGCGCGACAGTCTCGTCGGCCGCGCCGTCAAAACGCATCGCCACGAGGCCGGTGGTCGACGTCGGGATGAATCCACTGAAAGTGCGTGCTCCCGCCACAGCCGCCAGGGTCCGGACAGCCGTCATCGCCGGCTTATCCGCATAGTCGCTGCCAAGGAGCCCGAAGTTGTCCTCGCGGTTGGTCGGGTCCGTGCCGTCGTCCTTGATGTCGTAGTATACGTATAGGGGAAACCCCACGGCGCACGCCGAGAGCATCTCGCGTGACACCAGCACCGCCTGGCGCGCCTGTGCGCCCGGATCATGCCCGTTGGACGTGCCCGCGGGCGAATAGTCGGTCGAGGAAAACCCCCATTCCGTGTCCCAGACGGGCGGAGACCCCGATGGGCCGCCTCCCATGACGCTCTGGAACAGGACCAGGTCGTCGACCAACGGACCCGCAGGGTTTGAGATTCCATAGGGATGGATGCCTATAGCATCCGCCCCAACCACGCCCCCTGCTGAAACGAGGCCCTGGGCAAAGGAGAAATCGAATCCCGATAAGCCCGCCGTCGTCACCATGGCATTGGGATCCCCTTGGTGAATGCGGGCCACCGCCACGGTCGCCATCGCTGCGAACTGGGCTGGGTCGGGATCCGGTGGCCAGAACTTGCTTATATTCGGCTCATTCCAGATCTCAAACCGCGTGCCGGTCCCGGCAAAATGTTCGGCCGCGGCCTGCGCGAAATTCCCGTAGGCGTTGATGGCCGCATCCGTGGACGGGGGTGTTGAGAATCCGCCGGTGTACAGCGCGTTTCCATAATCGAGGATCAGGATCGCGTGCATGCCACGGGACTGCACCGCCGAGATCAGCGCATCATAGGGCCCCCAGTTGTACACGTTGGCGGTCTGTTCCACGGCGGACCACGTCAGGTCGGTTCGCACCCAGGCGAACCCGGCGGAAGACGCGGCGTCGAGGGCGGTGGAATCCTGCGTGAAATGAATGGCGACGCCCATTCCTGAGAGTAGGTTTCCGCTGCCGGCCGGCCCTGGTACAAGGCCTGCCTGAGGGTTCAGCGTGTAGGCCGTCGAGCTGACGGCGGTTACTTCATCAAAGTCTATCGAGTCCACTGGATATGCGATCGCCGGCGATCCCGCCAGGACGCCAATGGTCTTAATAGGATTGTGAAGGACGCCGTCATTCGCTCCCGAGTACCAGAGAGACGGCCCGTCCAACGCGACGATCTGCTGGTACCAAGCCGTCGGGTCGGTGGAAGCCGACACGGGCCTGCAAAGGAGATACTGCAGCGTCTGCCCTGTTGAATCGGTTACTCGCAGTGTCACGGATATATCCGCCGGCGACCTCACCCAAAAGCTGATCGCGGCAGCCGAAATGGGCGTCGCCAGGTTGAGAAACGCGCCCACATAGCTTCCTCCCTTGGAGAAATCGTATGAGAGGTGGGCACCCTGGCCCGAATAACCCGTGCCAAGGCTCAGGGATCCGGAGGCTCCCGGAAATTCGGGGCCATTGGAAAACGTCCAAGGCGCAACGGTGCTTCTGTTGTCGAACGAGTCAATTAGCGTGTCGGCCGGTGAATCCGCCGCCATGCACGCCGCGGCAAGGACAAGGGCGCCCCGGAAAACTGCACCCAATGGGAACCTCCTCGTCATTATGCTCGCGAAACCCGAGGCCACGTTACGATCGGGCCCGGCTCGATTCGGCAGGGATCAGGTTATCAGCTGAGAAGGCTTCCGGCAGCCAACCGCGAATGGAGAGCCAGCGGGAGAACTGCGAGGCTCGTGCCTTCCACGTGAGCGCCTCGAAAGCCATCCGGTTGTCATATTGACCATGGAGGGACAACGCCGTTGCGCAGCAGTCCGCAAAGGCCTTGATGTCGTGCTCGGGATAGTACAAGGCGTTGCCCCCGAACAATGAAGCCACCTCCCCGGTCCTGTTCGTCACGACCGGGCGGTTTGCCGCAGCGTAATGATAGGCCTTTGTGGGGCACCGTGAGAGGTTGAACGGGCTGACCGGAAAGGGGAACACCAGGACTTCGGAGGCCTCCATAAACGATGCGAGGTCCTCCCGTCGGACGTGCCCGGCAAATTCCAGCGTCGACCCGAGTCCGGACCTTTCCGCCCTGGATTTGAAATAACCCAGGTCGGGCCCGCCGCCCAGGATCCTGACGCGGGCGCTTGAACCGCGGGCGCGAAGCTCGCCAGCCAATCCGATGACCTCGTTGATCTGGTCCTCGTAGAACCGGTTCATGGAGCCAACATAGAGAAGCGTAGATCTGCCCGCATCGGCGGCCCGTATCTTGGCAACCAAGCGCGAATCGACGACATGCTCGTTCTCGCTGATTGCGACGGCCAGCCGGCACAGGCGTCCGGCGATCTCGGGTCTCTGGGCCCGCACGGCATCCTCAAGAAACGCAGAGGCGCACGTGAAGCCGTCGGCTTGCCGGATCATGCTCCGCTCGATGAGACCGAGGTACATGCGCCGGAAGCGGCCAAAGCTCGCTATCAGCGAGGGGAACTCGTCGAAGTCCTTGACTATCGGTATATGCCTGCGGCGCCGGCCTCGGTACACGCAGCTCCTTAACCCAACGCCCACGATCCAGACTGCCGACCAGCGGTCCTCGCCAAGCACGCGCGACTTGCGCCACGCATCCCCAAGCGCGTGCCGGTTCGGGTAGTAGAGGGCCTCCACCCATGGCTTGTCTGAGAAGAACGCGCGGTTTTCCTCGAGATCGGGCACCAAGGTAGTGACCGGCAGCCCCCTTTTTCCAAACGCGTCCGCAAGGAAGTAGAGCTTATGTTGCCCGGCGTGGTTCTTCATCGAACTGACGCCAACAAACAGAATTCGCTTATTCACGGAAGTTCTCTGGCAGCTCACCCTGACGCTGGAGGATCATAAGCAGGCCAGCGCACGCGATCAGGACGATCTCAACGCGCGCCGCCCCCGAGAATGGGCTCATCATCAGGTTCCAGAGACCGGTGAACACGATGTAGGAATTCAATGCAACGAACGGAACTGATCGCCTCATGAGTGTCCCAAGCGTCTTTGCAAGGAGCGCAGCGTAGCCTATGAAAAACGCTCCCCCGAGTATGCCGCCCTCCGCCAAGGCAACCAGGATTTGCGAGTGGATGGAGATCTTCCGCGCCTCGTCGGGCGTGTAGTGGTGAAACTTGGGATCCAATGACGCCCTGCGCTCCTCGATCCGGGCAAGCATCTGAGTGGCTGTGAACCAGGAGCCCTGGCCGATCAAGGGCGAAGTGATGAACGCCTCGGCCGCCGTCTCCAGCATGCTCTGCCTCTCGGTGTTGGAACCCTGGTGCTCCTGGTTGCTAAGGATTATCGTATTCGCGGCGATCAGCAACGCCACGGAAGTCCCGAGTGAGCCAAACAATGCTATTGGCCGCCAGATGCCCCTGGCGTAATGAATTCCGAATAGCCCCGCCGTCAGGAGGCAGATCCCGCCCATGCTCCTCGCTCCCAGCCCGAAGCTGAGGGCCGCCATCAGGAGGGTGGTGACAACCTGGACGACAATGTTTCGGCCCGCGATCGCGAAGAGGACAAGGGCCGTTGCCGTCTGGCCGATGCCAAACTTCCACCAATCCTCGGGGGTCAGTTCCCCCATCATCGCGCTGACAGAATCGCCGACGTAGAGCATCAGCAAGAAGACCTGAAGCCGTCCCCAAGACCTGTTCACGAGAAACGAGATGGTGATGAGGTCCACTCCGAGGAAGCCTATCCTGGCCCAGCCGCGAGCGAGGTTGTCGCCCGGGGTGCCCCGGTAAAGGTCGCTCACGACATAGCCCGCAGCCATCAGGAGCTTGAACCAGCCGAGGCGCTGGATGCGACAGGGCCATCCGCGTCGGTGCACAGCCTTTATCACCACCCATGGCAGCACCATCAGGAGCACCAGTTCGCCTATCGGAAGCTGGCCGACAATCGACAGGGTGAACGCCGACAGGAACCCGGTAGCTGCACAAATCGTCATTGGCCCCCAGCTGCCGATGAGAGCGCGCCAGTGCGATGCGGCATCCGTTGAATGCGAGTGTTCTGACATAGGGAACGGGGGGGAATTGCCGGGGAATGCGACCATAAGGGTATTTGTGCGTCCCTCAGCCGTGCTTGAGAACGCCTGCTTCCTTGGGGACCTCCAGATAAAGCCCGAAGATTGCGCCGTAGCACCTCTCCGGGGAGAGGCGCTCCACGACGAATTCCCGATGATTGCAGCCGGTCACGCCATTTTCCCCTCGGTGGCTGGAGAGCCATTGCCTGATGGCCCGGGTGCAACCTGCCACGTCCTCCGGATCGAATGTCCATACATGCGAGAGGCCCGCGCGCCCAATGTCGGACATCCCCACACATGTCGCGGAAACAATCGGGAGATTGCATGCCATGGCCTCGAGGAAAACGAGGGACCAGCCCGCTTCGTATCGGGACGAGATTACAAGGGCATCGATCGCGTGGTAAAAATCACAAGGGTTGTCGGTATAGTCCAGAATCCGAAGGTGCGCGCCGAGCTCGAGCGTCTGCCCGAGCCCGAGCAGGTATTCCCTCCATTTTCCCCACCCGAGGTGGAAAAAGAGGAGGTTTGAATTCTCCTTGCACACCGGCGCAACCCCGGCGTACGCGGTCTCGGGGTCCTTCTGCCAGCACATGCGGCCCACCGTCGCGAGGACGACCGCATTCTCAGGGATCCCGAATTTCATGCGCGCCTCCCTCCGCTGCTGCGGCGTCGGCGGCCTGAATCGGTTCGAATCCACGGGATTGGGGATCACGCTAATTCGCGCTTCGTTTATTCCGAGCACCGTCCGAGCGAAGTCGGCCTCGTCCCGTGAAATGGCGATTGTGGTGCCATAGCGGCCGAAGATGGCCTCGATCCAGTTGAAGAACCGAACCTTCAGCCAGGGCGGCTTTGCCATCCCGTAATAGGCCTGGGGCGAATATAAACAACGCGGGCAACCCGTTAAAATGGAGGCTGTGCGTCCGAGGACGCCGGCCTTCGAACTATGGGCGTGTATGACGTCCGGCCGCACCCTACGCACGAATGCGACGAGCCGATAGATAGCCACGAGGTCGGCCAGCGTGGGAAAGTTGGAAACTCGTAGGTCCATGACTTCCCCTCCGGAGGCGCTCACCCTGTCGACCAGCGCCAGCATAGCTGCGCCGCAGCGCCGTGTGGAATAGACCAAATGGACCTCAACGGAACGCTCCAGCAGGTAGCTGACGAGCCCCTCGACATGGCGAAAGACCCCGTCAAGACCCGGTTCGACGACAATCAAGATCCTGGGCGGCCTCCCCCGCCCCGTCCCATGGTTTTCTATGGTGGCCTCTTGAGACATTGTATGGCTTCTTGGAGCTCTGCTGAGGAATACCGTCAGGGTGATGCAGGCTTGGTTCCAGGTGCCCACGGCCGCCCACAAAAGCCCCACCGCAGGGACTCGAATACGACCCATGCCGCGATCAAGCCTGCCCAGCTGAGCGCGATATCCACAAGGTCGAACCACCGAGTGGGTATGAGCAGCTGGGCACATTCGAGGCCCGTGCCGAACAACCCCAATAGGATCACGGCCAAGACCCTAGCACGTACCGTTCCGAGGACGGCCATATAGGGGCAGGCCAGCATAAAGTATGCGGGCAGATTGCGAAGCTGGCCATGCCGGTCCGTCCAGCGCCCCACGAATGCCGGAACCCACCAAACCGTGACCAAGTCGCTGGACTTCCTAAGCGTTAGGTGTGCACCGGCAAGAAGCCCCAGCAGGCCGATGCCCCAGCATGCAGCCCTGAACAGGGACGTCTGCCGTTGCTGGGACCGTTGGTGGTTGCCCACCGTATTGTCACTCATAGTGGGATGCGCCTTTTACGGGGTTCGCTCCGATTGCCTCCGGCCACTCATGGCCCTCGAAAACCTCCGGGTATTGGCCGACTAGGTAGCTCCTGATCTCTTCCCTGAATCGCGACGGGGAAAGGTGCTCCACGTTTGCGCGGCATGCTTGCGCACTGAACGGGGGCATCCTTTCGAAGCGCTCGATTGCCTCGATCAGGCCTTCGACGGTCTGGGAATTGAAGAAAATGCCGCTAACGCCGTCCTGGACGGTTTCCAGCGCGCCGCCCTCGCCGTACGCGATGACCGGGGCCCCGGCCGCCTGGGCCTCGCATGGGGTAATGCCAAAGTCCTCGATGCCAGGGAATAGGAAAGCGCGGCATCGCTCAAGGTGGTCGGCCACTACCGTATCCGGCTGCCAACCAAGGAATTCGACGCAGGGTCGGGCCGAGCGCCTTAGGTCCGGTGCCTCCGGTCCGGTACCGATGACGACAAGCCGCCGGCCCGCTCGCGAACACGCCTCAACGGCAAGATCCACACGCTTGTAGGGAACAAGGGCCGAAACGATCAGGTAGAACGGTTCCCGCGGCCGAGACCAGTTGAATCGAGCTATATCGACCGGGGGGTTGATGACAACCGAGTCACGGCCATAGCAGCGACGAATGCGCTCCTGCACGCAGCGGGAGTTGGCCACGAAGCGGTCAACCCTCTGCGCCATCCGCCTGTCGAACGCGCGCAGTCGCGGAAGGCCCGCCGAAAAGGCAAGGCGCCCTAGGCGGCTCCGCTTGCCGATCGAATCAATGTAGGATTCCTCGTGTCCCCAAAGGTACCGCGGCGGCGAATGGCAGTAGCACACGTGAATGGCGCCCTTGGTCGGTATGCCCTTGATCATGCTTGCGTCGCTGCTGAGGACGAACCGGGTTCCCCTCGGCAGCCGCATGCTGCGGATTATCTCTGGGAAAACGGGGAGCAGGTTCCGGAAGCGCAGCCTCAACCAGGACCACCGCTGCAACAGGCTCGCGTGCAGGGGGTGCGACAGGAGTGACGACGGCAGATGCTTGTCATTGTAGACGAGGATGCATATCGGCGCACGGGGAAACAGATGGCCGAATTGCTCAAGGACTGCTTCCCCACCACGAAAATATTCCATCCAGTGGTGT
>Ga0302198_10002551_pt1 | contig 19061 bp, 16 predicted proteins | sample II_Bog_N2_2_FD_193521 | JGI IMG/M metagenome (GOLD analysis project Ga0302198, IMG submission 193521) | Peat permafrost microbial communities from Stordalen Mire near Abisko, Sweden - II_Bog_N2_2 | ecosystem: Environmental > Terrestrial > Soil > Wetlands > Peat | place: Sweden: Abisko... | reverse complement strand
GCTGCTTGTGCGTGGCGTAATTGTCCAGGATGACGTGGATGGACTTGTCAGTGGGCATATCGGCCTCGATGGCGTTCAGGAAGCGGATGAATTCCTGATGCCGGTGGCGCTGCATGTTGCGCCCGATCACGGTTCCATCCAGCACATTGAACGCGGCAAACAGGGTCGTGGTCCCGTTGCGCTTATAGTCATGCGTCATGGTCGCCCCGCGACCGCGCTTGAGCGGCAAGCCCGGCTGTGTGCGATCAAGCGCCTGAATCTGGCTCTTTTCGTCGACTGACAGCACGATGGCATGGGCTGGTGGTGAGACGTAGAGCCCGACGACATCATGCAGTTTTTCCGCAAAGGCCTTGTCATTGGACAGCTTGAAACTGCGCCAGCGATGCGGTGCCAGTCCGTGATCGTGCCAGATCTTCACGATCGATGATGCGGCGACCCCAACAGCCTTGGCCATCGCGCGCACCGTCCAATGCGTAGCCTCGTGGTCCGGTGGCTCCAGTGTCAGTTTCACGACTTTGTCGACCACAGTCTTATCGAGAGGCGCGATCCCCGGAGGCCGGGTCTTGTCTCGCAGCAGACCATCGACACCTTCGGCCATGAAGCGCTCTTGCCAGCGCCATACGCAGGGTTTGGATTTGCCTGTTGCCGCCATGATCGCCTGCGTACCAAGGCCTTGGGTCGTCAGCAAAATGATCCGCGCACGCCAAACATGCTTTTGCGCAGAACCACGCGCCACAACAATTGCCTCAAGCCGCTCAATGTCCGGCCCTGTGACCTCAATCTGGATACCCGTTCGCATGCGACAACATGGCATGCCGCACAACTTACGGGAATCCCAAATCAGGAATCATCCGTCTCGATCAATCCAATAGATATGCACGTCGAGCGAACGCGATGCGGTCTGCACCGGAATATCGTCGAGATAGAACCCGGCGGTGGGCAACAGGCCGCTGCCGGTCGGACCGTTCGAACCCGCCGAAATACCGCGAAAGAACACTTCGGACCGGCCCGGACCTTCGGTGGTAAAGCTGACCGAGGGCAGGAGATTGATGTAATCCGCCAGCGCCTTGACCTGGTGCTGATCCAGCGTGGCCGGGCTTAGCGCCTGAAGGCTGATCGGCACTTTCTGGATGTTTTCCTCGCGCTTTTGCGCGGTCACCACAATCGGCTCAATGCCCGTCGCAGCGCCCGCATCAGCGGCCTGCGGGGCAGAGGCGGGCGCGCTTTGTGCCGCGGCCGCGCCGGGCAGCGCAAAAGGCGCCAGCATGGTTGCCGCCAGCAACAGTGCATGCGGTTGGCGCCGCAATGTCCGGCGATAAAGTCTATTCGGTCGTGTCATTGCCCCTCCTATGCCGTGCCCCGCCCGCGTGTGCGGGCGCGGCGACCGGCCGGCCATGTTCCCTGTGCCGGGGGCCTATGCGTGTGCAGTCGCAAAAAAACATGAGAAGTGATCAAGCTTTGCTGAGATCGCAGAATACTATCAGAAATCCTCATAGAGAGTTTTGCCGAATTCAACGATGCGGGTGTACGCCAAGGGACTAATCGGGCGTGCTGCGCAGCGGCAGGGAGCATATTGGGCATGACGATCGGGATCGCACCGTCAGAAACGACGGATTGGCGCGCAGCGCTCGATGCCGCGCGTGGACTGCGCCGCGACGGGCAGGAAGAGGCGGCGCTGGCGCGGCTTGGCGCCTTGCGTACAGCCTTTCCCGACCGCGCGCTGATCGCTGCCGAATACGCACTGGCCGCCCGCGCGCTGGGGCGCGATCGTGAGGCATGCGATGCGTTGTGCGACGCGGCGCGGCTGGAACCCGGATCGGCGCAAGTGTGGTGGTTGCTCGCCGATTGCCAGGCGGCGTTGGGATATCACGCGGCGGCGGGCGCGGCGCGGCTGGCGGGCGTCGAGGCTTCGACCCGCGATCCCGATTTGCTGGCCGCCGCTGCCGCGCTGCAACGCGATGCGCCCGACCGTGCCGAGCCGGTGTTGCGGGCGCGCCTGCGGCAATGGCCGAGCGATGTCGCTGCGATCCGCCTGCTGGGCGAACTGGCGGCGCGGATTGGCCGATACGAGGATTCGATCACGCTGCTGCGACGCGCGCTGGCACTCGCGCCTGCGTTTCACCCCGCGCGCGAATTGCTGGCCCGCACGCTCAGCCGGGTGAGCCGCCCGGTCGAGGCATTGGCCGAGGCGCAGATCCTGCTCGCCGACGACCCGGCCAACATTTCGCACCGCATGTTGCTGGCCTCGATCCTGGTGCAGACCGGCAATCAGGATGAAGCGCGTGTGATCTATCAGGCGTTGCTGGCCGAACACCCGCATCTGTCGCGCGTCTGGCTCGGGCTGGGGCATGTGCTCAAGACGGTCGGGCGGACCGACGATGCGATCGCCGCCTATCGTGCGGCGATCCGCGAAGAGGCCGATTATGGTGAGGCGTGGTGGAGCCTCGCCAATCTCAAGACCTGGCGTTTTTCGCCCGAAGACGTGGCCGTGATGCGCGCCGGGCTCGACCGGACGGACGATGCCGCGCACCGGCTCCATCTCCATTTCGCGCTGGGCAAGGCGCTGGAGGATCTGGGCGACCACGCCGGGGCTTTCGCCCATTACGCAGCGGGCAATGCCTTGCGCCATGCGCAACTGGGCTGGGATGGTGACGCGTTGCAGCGTCAGACCGTGGCCTTGGCTCAAACTTTTACCCCCGCGTTCATCCATGCCCGCGCCGGGGCCGGTTTGCGGGCGGACGATCCGATATTCATCGTCGGTTTGCCGCGCGCGGGATCGACGCTGGTCGAACAGATCCTTGCCAGCCATCCGGCGGTCGAAGGCACGATGGAATTGCCCGATCTGCCGGCGATCGCACAACGGCTGCGCGGGGCGGACCAGAGCCGGTCGCTGGCCGAGGCCTTGGCGCGACTGGAGCCGGCCGAACTCGCCGCTCTGGGCGAGGAATACCTGTCGCGCACGCGGGTGCATCGCAAGCTCGGGCGGCCACGTTTCATCGACAAGATGCCCAACAACTGGCAATATGCGGGGCTGATCCGGTTGATCCTGCCGCACGCCAAAGTGATCGATGCGCGGCGCCATCCGCTGGCTTGCTGCTTTTCCGCCTTCAAACAGCATTTTGCCGCCGGGCAGCCGTTTTCTTATGATCTTGGCGATCTGGGGCGCTATTATCGCGATTATGTCGCGTTCATGGCCGAACATGACCGGGCCATGCCGGGCCATGTTCACCGCGTGATCTATGAAGCGATGGTCGATGATACCGAAGGCGAAGTGCGCCGCCTGCTCGATTATCTCGGCCTGCCGTTCGACGAACGCTGCCTGACCTTTTGGCAGACCGACCGTGCCGTGCGCACGGCAAGCTCGGAACAGGTCCGCCGCCCGATCTTTCGCGAAGGGCTCGACCAGTGGACGCATTTCGAGGCGTTTCTGGGCCCGCTCAAGGCGGCGCTCGGCCCGGTGCTCGATGCCTACCCCGCCGTTCCATCCGGCCATTTGGGCGCATTATGACCATTCCTCATCGATCGATCGGTCAAACTCAACCAGCATCGAAGGTGTGATCGGCTAATCCGGCGGCACCTTTCAGAGGTGCTGTTTGCAATGTCCGATCTCAATGCTCTGTTGTCCGCCCATGCCGCAGATTTTCCGGTCGATGCCGTTCCCGCCGATCTTGCCGCTTCGCTGTCGCGCAACCTGACCGATGGATTGGCGGCGATTGTCGGCGGCAGCAATGCGCCGGGTGTCGACGAACTGGCCGGGCTGGTGACGGGAATCAGCAAGTTCGGCGCGGCGCAAGTCATTGCCGGGGGCGGGCGCTGGCCGGCGATCGTCGCGGCGCAGATCAACGCCACTGCGGGTCACGCGCTCGATTTCGACGACACGCTCGATGAAGGCGGCGGGATGCATGCCGGGGCGCTGGTCCATGCCGCGACGCTGGCCGTTGCCGACGAACTCGGCGGCGTTTCGGGCAAGGCCTATCTGTCGGCAGTGGCGGTCGGGCTCGATATTGCGGTTCGGCTGGCGCTGGCGCCGACGCGCGATTTTGGCTGGCACCGCACGTCGGCCTTCGGGATTTTCGGTGTTGTCGGCGCGGTCGGGCGGCTGCTGGGGCTGAACCGCGAACAATTCGCCAACGCCTTTGGCATCGCCTATTCGCAGGCGAGCGGTAATCGCCAGTGCATTGCCGATGGTGCGCTGTCAAAGCGGTTGCAGGCGGGCTTTGCCGCGCGCGACGGAATCACGGCGGTGCACCTCGCACGGCTGGGCGTGACCGGGGCGAGCCGCGCTTTTGAAGGCACCGATGGCTTCTTCACGCTTTATCAGCGCGGTGAATACCGGCGCGAAGTGGTTACGCAAGGGCTGGGTACGGACTTGTTGGCCGGGCGCATTGCGCTCAAGCCCTATCCGTGCGGGCGCAATCTCCATGCCCTGCTCGATGCAAGCTTTCGTGCCCGCGCGGCGCATGGCGGGCGTATGATCGCGCGCATCGATGTCCATGTACCCGCTGTTGCCGCGCGCCATGCCCGCGCGGACTGGCCTGCCCATGTCGTCGAGGCGCAGTTCTCTGTGCCCTTCGTACTGGCGCTGTCGACGCAGGCGGGGCGCACCGATCTGGCCGATTTTGCCGCGCCTGATAGCGTCGCACCCGATGTCCGCGCGCTGGGCGATCATGTCGCGATCGTGCCCCACGTGGAGCAAGGCGCAGAGGACCGCATCGTGTTCCACTATGCCGACGGCACCCGCCACAGCGAAGCGATCGAAGCGGTCGCGCTCGGCAATCCGGCGCGCCCGCTCGATCTGGCGGTCGTGCAGGACAAGTTCCGCTCGGCCAATCGCTATGTCGGGGCGCCGCTGTCGGATGTGGCGGTCGAGCGGGTGCTGGCGCTGGCCGCCGATCTGCCCGTGCTGGCCGATACGCGTGAATTGACGGCGGCGCTGGCGATCTGATCGATCTTTTCGCGCACCGCCGCGACCGGTTGGCCCCAGGTCAGATACCAGTCGATGTGTTTGGTGGTGACAGCGGTGGCCCGGGCGGGCGATCCGCCAAGATGAGTGGCGGGCCGCCGGGCTGCGCCGGCGGAAACAACAGTTCGGCCGGTTGTGCGTTCAGGAGGGCCCGGCGTGATCGAGCGCGATGCCGTCGGCGCACATCCTATGACGACTTTCAAAGCCTGCATAACCGATGCCAATTGGCAAATGCGCGCGACCTCGGCTTGGAAGGGCTACGCAAGGTGCGCCCATCGGGGGTGTGCAGCCGCCTTGTTCCCGACGGAGATCCCATGACCATCTTGCGCGGCTTTGCCGTCTGGCTTGCCCATTCGCCGATTACGGCTGCGGTTACCGCACGGTTCTGGTTCGTGCCGGAAATCCAGATCATCCATATTGCCGCGATTGCGGCGGTGGTGATTGCGGTCGCGCTGATCAATCTGCGCGCGGTGGGTCTGATCGAGACCGATCGACCGTTGCGGGCGGTGTTGGACACGTGGTTGCGGGTGATCCTGATCGCGGTGGCGGTACTGGCGGTGACCGGTTTCCTGTTGATCGCCAGCGAACCGGGCCGCGCACTGTTCCGCACGGTGTTCTGGGTCAAGCTGGGGCTGATCGCGGTGGCGCTGGCGGTGACAGCGGCGCACGGGCTCATTGCGCAGGGCGAAGGCGACGCCGAACACCGGCCGACGCTTGCGCGGCGCGCGCTGGCGATCGTTTCGGTCCTGGCGTGGACCGGGGTGATCTTTGCCGGGCGCTGGATCGCCTATGCCGAAGGCTGGCCCGGCGCGTTTTCGTGATTGCGCGCTGATCGCCTTTGCTTTCCCTATATTCTATTGGCCTGTATTCTATTGGATTTTCTATGTCGCTCCAGGATTTTGCCAATACCCTTGCCGCAACGCCGCTGGCGGCGGAACTGACCGACAGCACATGGTTGTTCGGCGCCGTGGAATCGGTCCATGTCGTTGCGCTGACACTTGTGCTGGGATCGATTGCGCTGGTCGATCTGCGTCTGCTCGGGCTGATCGAGCGCGATACGGATGCCGATGGCTTTGTGCGGCGGCTGTTGCCGCTGACCTGGGGCGGGTTCGCCCTTGCGGCGCTGACCGGATCGACGCTCGTTTTCGCCAATCCGCAGGGCTATTTCGCCAACACCTTTTTTCTCGGCAAGCTCGTGCTGTTGGCGCTGGCCGGGCTCAACGTCCTGGTGTTTCACCGCTTCGTCCAGCCGCGCCGCAATCCCGGCAGCGCGCTGGCTCCGCGCGTGTCTGCCGGGATCTCGCTCGTGCTGTGGTTGACGATTGTCAGCTTTGGCCGCTGGATCGGCTTTACGATCTGACCGACCTGACCCTGTCAGGGGCAGGGATCGGGCAATTCGGCGTGTACGCGTTCGATCGCGGTCAGCGCTTCGGGCGGCAGGGTGACATCGGCGCTGGCGACGGCCACGCGCAATTGATCGAGCGAGGTGGCGCCGATGATGTTCGCGGTGACAAAGGCCTGCGCATTGACAAAGGCCAGCGCCAGCGTTGCCGGATCGAGCCCGAACGCATGGGCAATCGCGACATAGCGCGCGCTCGCTTCGGCCTGTTTGGGCGCATCGTACCGCACGAACTGGTGCGCGACCGCACGGCGCGATCCGGCTGGGATGACGCCGCCGAGATATTTGCCCGTCAGATTGCCCCCGGCCAGCGGCGAATAGGCCAGCAAGCCGACCTGTTCGCGCAGCGCGAATTCCGACAGGCCGACTTCGAACTGGCGGTTGAGCAGGTTATAGGCGTTCTGGATCGAAGCGATCCGCGTCCATCCGCGCTCGCGCGCCAGCCGCAGGTATTCCGACACCCCCCACGGGGTTTCGTTGGAGACCCCGATGTGGCGTACTTTGCCCGCGCGGACGAGGTCGCTCAGCGTTTTGAGCGTTTCCTCGATCGGCGCCGCGTCCACAGGATCGGCGAGATCGGACAGGCCGCGTGCGCCGAAGACGGGCACTTTGCGGTCGGGCCAGTGCACCTGGTACAAGTCGATATAATCGGTGCGCAGCCGTTGCAGGCTGCCATCGACGGCCAGTTCGATGTTGCGCCGGTCGAGATGGTTGTTGCCGCCGCGAAACTTGCGGATCGGATCGCGCGACGGACCGGCGACTTTGGAGGCCAGCACGAAATCATCGCGGCGACCGCGACCCGCGATCCAGCTGCCGATATATTCCTCGGTCTTGCCGGTGGTTTCGGCCGCAACCGGGGTGACCGGATAGCCTTCGGCCGTGTCGATGAAATTGACCCCGTGATCGAGCGCATAGTCGAGCTGCGCATGCGCCTCGGCTTCGCTGTTCTGCGATCCCCAGGTCATCGTGCCAAGACAGATGACGCTGACATCCACGCCGGTTTGACCCAGCTTGCGGTATTCCATGCCCTTTTAGCTCCCTGATACGGTTCAGTAATGGATCACGCGCGGGGTTCCCCCGCCGGCTGCGATGGCATCGCCGGTTATGGCATCGCTGCGCGGCGAGGCAAGGAATGCGACAATCCCGCCGATTTCTGCCGCATCGACGATCCGCCCGATCAAATTGCCGCCGAACAGCGCCTTTTCCGCTTCGGCATCGCTGATGCTGTCGGCGGCGGCACGCGCGGCAATCAGCGCGGCGGTCTTTTCGGTGCGCGTCGCGCCGGGATGGACGACGGTGACATTGACGCCCTTGGGCCCCAGTTCGTCGGCCAGCGCCTTGGTCAGCGCGGAAACCGCGACATTGCGGGTCGATCCCGAAATCGTCGTGGTCTGACGCGCGGCGAGCCCGCTGATATTGATGATCCGGCCCCAGCCATTGGCGACAAGATGAGGCGCGGCAGCGCGTGCCGCGCGCAGATAGCCGACCAGCTTGGTATCCAGTTCTTCGAGCAATCCGTCGGACGTGACACCGGCAACGCCGGGCACTTTGCCGGGAAGGCCGGGCCGGGCGGCGTTGTTGACGACAATGTCGAGCCCGCCGAGCCGTTCGACCGCGTCCGCGATCAGCGCGTCGACCGCTGCGTCATCGCGCGTATCGGCGATCAACGCATGAACTTCGCCGCCGGTCTCGGCGGCCAGGTCGAGCGCCGCAGCCTCTGCCGCCGCGCGGTCGCGGCCCGAAATGACCACGCGCACGCCTTCATCGAGCAGCGCGCGGGCAATCGCCCGGCCTATGCCCTTGCTGCCGCCGGTGACGAGGGCGCGCTTGTCCTTCAGGAAAAGATCCATGGGGTGTTCCTCTATGCGCCGCCGACGATCAATGCGTGCCGGCGGCGGCCTTTTCGATGTTGATCAGGTTCGCTTGCAGCACTTGCCCATTGTCGAGCAGCGTTGCCTTGCGGAAGCCGCCGCCGTGCTGACCATCGCGCAGCGGATTGACTTCGACCGCGACGCGATCGCCGGCCTTGAGCGACTGGCGGCTCCAGCCCAGCCGCGTCAGATTGCCCGGGCTGGTCAGTTCGACTGCCCAGACCCCGGCTTGTCCGGCGGGCCCGGCGACATCGACAAACAGCGAGACATGCGGATTGACCCAGCGGAATTCCTTGACCCGGCCTTGCAGCGTGACGACCTTGGCCGGATCGAACATGGCAAAGCTGTGATGGGCACTGGCCGTGCCGACCAGGGCAAGTGTGGGCAGGGCAGCAAGCGCGAGAGCGATTTTGCGAGGCATGGCTGGTCTCATGGGTTGGGAGTTGGCCGGTCTGAAGCGGGTTGGCCGGAAATGGGTTGGCCGGATGGCGGCAGGACGTTGCCGTCTTGCTGACGGGTAAGCGTATAAGTCGGATTGCCCCACTTGTCGGTGGTCGGCTCGAAATCGCCCTGACGGCAGACGCCTTCGACGATCTCAAAGCTGCGCTTGCGGGTGCGATGGAACAGGCGCCGCGTTTCCCATGGGCGCGTCAGGATATGCGGCGCCTCGATCACCAGATCGTCGGCCAGCGTGTCGGGCTCGATCAGGTGGATACGTTCGTGAATGACCGCATCGCCACCCGTCGGAATGCCGACCGCTTCGCTGATCGCCAGAAACACCTGCGGCAGGATGCCCTTGGTTTCGACCACCAGCGTGTCGCCTTCCCAATGGCCGACCGAATAGCCGTGAAAACTGGGGTCGGGATCGGCGGGCAGGGCGCGGCCGTCGGTCCAGATCCGGCGGAGGCGATTGCCGTCGGATTCGCCCAGCAGCGTTACCCGGCCCGGGGTAAACAGAAATTCGTGCGCGTTGTGGCTGATCAGCATGAGGCTGGGCATGCCGTGCGGCAAACAATCGACCAGCAGCCCGCGCGGACGCCCTTCGTGTTCTTCATGGGCCCAGAAATCGACCTGCTTATGAATCTCGGGCTTCCACGGCGCCGGATTGGTGGTGATTTGCGCGACCTGATCGCGGATGTCGGGCGACCATGTGCCGCTCCAGTCGGGCAGCTTGGCGAGGGCAGCCCATTCGGCCGGTTTGGGCGGCGCGATCACCGGGTCATCGGGCGCGGCGATGCACGGTGCGGCTAGGATCAGCGCGATTGCGGCAAGGAGTCGGTTCATGGTCATTTCGGCGGCTGCACGCCGGGAATGGCGCCGATACTCAGCACTTGCCCGGTCGCGGTCAGAGTCGCGCGCTTGAATTGCCCGGCGCGGCGGCCATCGCGCATCGGATTGATTTCGACCACGACTTTGTCTCCAGCTTTCACCGACATGCGTGACCAGCCCATCTTGGCAAGATTGGCCGGGCTGGTCGGCAGTTCGAGCGACCACACCCCGGCTTCATACGTGCCGACTTTACCCGCCTCGACCCACAGCACGGCGTGCGGCGCGGTCCATTGCAGGTTTTGCACGATGGCTTCGAATTTCATCGGCTTCGACGGATCGAACATCGCAAAGCTGTGGTGCGCGCTGGCGGGCGCGGCAAGCGGCGCCATGGCCAGCGCGGCCAGTACGCAAATGAGGGGTTTCATGGGTGGGTTCCTGATGGAGTGGGGATAGCCGGAGCCGTCGCCTGATCGGGCGGCAGCGTCGCGCCGCCGGCATCCTTGGGCACCGGCACGAACGCGGCGTTGCCTTGCGCATCGGTGGCTTCGAGGAAATCGCCCTGGCGGCACGAGGATTCGGCCAGATCATAGCTGCGCTCGCGGTGGCGCGTGTAACTGCGTGACGCATGCCACGGCGCGGCGAGCACTTTGGGGGCATGGACCACAATGTCCTGACGCATAGTGTCGGGTCCGGTCAGCGTGATGCGCTCTTCGACATGCATGTCGCCGTTGTTGGGAAAGCCGACCCCCTGGCTGAGCGGGATGAACACTTCGGGGAGAAAGCCGATGGTGTCGACGATCAGCGTGTTGCCCTCCCAATGGCCGATCGAATGGCCGCTGAATGTCGGGTCGGGGTCGGCGGGGTGGGGGCGACCGTCGGTCCAGATCCGGCGCAGGCGGTTCCCGTCAAGCTCGCTCAGCACGGTCACCCGCCCCGGTGTCACCAGGAATTCGACCGAATTCAGGTTTTGCGTTACGCTGCTCGGCAGGCCTTCGGGAAGGCAGTTGATATAGATGTTCTGCGGGCGCCCCTCGGCATCGAGTTGCTTCAGGTGGTCGACCTGTCTGGCCACGGCGGGTAGCCATTGCGGAGCTTCGGGCCCGCCGGGTACGTATTTGTCGAGCGGCCCGGGCGCCCAGACGCCCGACAGATCGGGCAAATCGGCAATGGCGGCCCAATTGGCGCGGGTCGGCGCCGGATTGCGCTGCGGCGCATCGGTCGCATGCGCCGACAGCGGCGCGATGCAGCCAAGCGCCAGCAGCCACAGGCGGCGCGAACGGACGGGTTCGTATGTGTGCACATCGACCTCTTGGCGGCAGTATCGTCCGGCAAAAATCGAGAATTTCTGCAATGGGCTTGAGGAAAACTGGCTGGACGTCGCGTGCAGAAGCGGTGACCGCCGACACTGTCCATCCTCCCTGCCGGAGCGTTTCTCATGATCAGGTCTCGTTCATCCCTGTTGCTCGCCGCCGCCGGGCTGTTCGCGGCCATTGCCGCAGGTCCGGTTTTGGGCCACGGCGAGGAGGAAGCGCCCGCCGGAATTGGCGCCGGAATTGGCAGGGAAGGCAGGGTGATCGATGCGGCCTGGGCCAATCGGGCCGCCCGCGCGCGCGCCGAAAAGGCCGGGGCGCCGCTTTTTGCCCAACATTGTGCAAGCTGCCATGGCGGCGATGCGCGCGGGCTGCCCGGTGCGCATACACCCGACCTGACCGACGGGCGCTGGCTGTTCGGGGGAGAGGACATCGACACGTTCCTGATCCGCCCCTCGGACATCGCCTTTACGATCGAGCACGGCATTCGCACTGCCGATCCCCAATCGCGCAATCTGGCGCTGATGCCCGCGCTGGGCACCGGGCACAGCCTCGATCCAGACGAAGTCGCCGCCGTGACCGAATATGTGCTCAAGCTGTCGGGGCAGCCGTTTGACGAAAGCAAGATCGCGCTGGGCAAGGAAACATTCGAAGGCGAAGGCGGATGCTATGACTGCCATACGGTGCAGGGCTGGGGCGATACAGCGATCGGCTCGACCGACCTTACACACCCCGAGACCTATCTCTATGGCCGGACCCGCGCCGCGATCGCGGCGAGCGTGACCGAGGGGCGAGCCGGGTTCTCCCCGGCCTTCGCCGGCACGCTGACCAAAGGCGAGGTCCGCGACCTGTCGATCTATGTCTTATCGCTCGCGAAATCGCGCAAGTATATCTGAGGCGATGGAGCACAGCTATTCGGCGGCCCATTGGGGCATTTATGAAGTGTCGCGCGCAGGCGCGGACGGTCCCGTGCTGCGTCCGCTGTCCGCCGATCCGGACCCGACGCGGATCGGGCTCGATCAACTGGCGCCCGAAGTGCGGTCCTTGCGCATCGCGCGCCCGGCGGTGCGGCGCGGCTGGCTGGAGCGGCGATCGCGTGACGGGCGCGGCGATGACAGCTTCGTTGAAATCGGCTGGGACGAGGCGCTGGATCTTGTCGCTGCGGAAATCGGCCGGGTGCGCGCGGCCCATGGCAATCAGGCGATCTTTGCGGGGTCTTATGGCTGGGCCAGCGCCGGGCGGTTTCATCATGCGCAAAGTCAGCTGCACCGTTTTTACAACACGATCGGCGGCTATGTTCGCAGCGTCGACAGCTATAGCCTGGGCGCGGGCCGCGTGCTCATGCCGCATATCGCCGCCGACATGGATGCCTCGAATGCTTCGCACACCAGTTGGGACAGTCTGGCACAGCATTGCACGCTGTTCGTCGCATTCGGCGGCGTGCCCCTGAAAAATACCCAAGTGTCATCGAGCGGGGCGGGGCGCCATCGGGCCCGCGCGGGGCTTGCCGAGCTGGTGAAGGCGGGCGTGCGGATCGTCAATATCGGCCCGGTCGGCGATAATCTGGAAGCGGGCAGCGGGGTCGAATGGATTGCGGCGCGGCCCAACACCGATACCGCGCTGATGCTCGCGCTGGCCCATGAAGTGCTGCACGACCGACGCTTCGATCGTGGCTTCATCGACAGCCACACTGTCGGCTTCGACCGCTTCGTACCCTATCTGCTGGGGGCATGCGATGGCGTGCCCAAGACGCCCGATTGGGCCGCGCCGATCACCGGGGTCGATGCAGGCGCGATCCGCGCGCTTGCCGATGCACTGTTGTCCAATCGCACGATGCTCTCTGCCGCCTGGGCCCTGCAACGCGCGGCGCATGGCGAACAGCCGTTCTGGGCGCTGGTCACGCTGGCGGCGATGGTGGGGCAGATCGGGCTGCCCGGCGGTGGTTATGCGCTGGGCTATGGCGCGATGAATGTCATGGGCAGCAGCCATGTCAAGATTCCGGGGCCGGTCCTGCCGCAAGGGCGCAATGCGGTGACCGACTTTATTCCCTGCGCGCGGCTGTCCGACATGCTGCTCCATCCGGGCGCGCCGTTCCGCTATAACGGCGGGGCCTATCGCTATCCCGACATCCGGCTGGTGCATTGGGCGGGGGGCAATCCGTTTCACCATCATCAGGATCTCAACCGGCTGCGCCGCGCCTGGGCCCGGCCCGAGACGATTCTGGTGCAGGAACCGTACTGGACCGCGGCGGCGCGCCATGCCGACATCGTCCTGCCCGCGACAATCGCGCTCGAACGCAACGACATCGGCTTTGCCACGCGCGAAGGCTATTACATCGCGATGAAGCAGGCCATCGCGCCGCAGGGCGAAGCACGCGATGATCATGACATCCTTGCCGGGCTGGCGCAGCGGTTTGGTGTGGAACCCGTATTTGGCGAGGGCCGCGGCGAAATCGACTGGTTGCGCCATCTCTATGACGCCAATCGCGCGCGCGTCACGACAAGCGGCATCGACCTGCCGAGCTTTGACGTGTTCTGGGACGCAGGGCTGATCGACCTTGGCGCACACGATGCGCCGCATGACATGCACGCGGCGTTTCGGGCCGATCCCGAAGGCAACCGGCTGAACACACCTTCGGGCAAGATCGAGATTTTTTCCGAACGCATCGCCGGTTTTGCGCTCGACGATTGCCCGGGCCATGCGGTCTGGCGCGAACCGTTCGAATGGCTGGGATCGCCGCTGGCACGCCAATACCCGCTGCATCTCATTTCCGATCAGCCCGCGCGGCGTCTGCACGGCCAGCTCGACCCCGCACCCTGGAGCCGCGCGGGCAAGATCAAGGGCCGCGAGGGCGTGCATATCCATCCCGATGACGCCACCGCGCGCGGGATTGCCGATGGCGATGTGGTCGAACTGTTCAACGACCGCGGGCGGTGTCTGGCCGGGGTGGTGATCAATTCAGGCATGATGCCCGGCGTCGTTCGCCTGTCGACCGGCGCCTGGTACGATCCCGATGGCGAACTCGACCGCCACGGCAATCCCAACGTGCTGACGCTCGATCGCGGCGCATCCTCGCTGTCGCAAGGGTGCAGCGCGCATTCGTGTCTCGTCGAAATCCGCCCTCTGAGCGAAGCTCCCCCGCCGGTGCGCGCGTTCGACCCGCCCCGGCTGGAACGGGCCTGATGCGTTATTCTGCCGCCACTCACGTTGCATCGCGGCTGGCCACGGCGTCGCGGACCAGCGGGATCAGATCGCGGCCATATTCGATCGCATCTTCCAGCGGGTCAAAGCCGCGGATCAGGAACGTGTCGATGCCCAGATCGTAATAATCGAGCAGGCTTTCGGCGACTTGTTCAGCCGTGCCGACAAGCCCGGTCGAATTGCCACTGCCCCCGGTCAGCGCGGCGATCTCGGTCCACAGCCGCTTGTCGCGCACGCGGCCACCGGCGGCGGCATCGAGCAGGCGTTGCGATCCGACATTGGGCACGGTGCCGTCGGCATTGCGGAACAAGTGTACCGGCATGGCGCCCGATGCGACGCCGCGCCGCGCTTTGGCGGAGGCCAGGATGCGGTCGGCGCGGGCCCAGGCTTCCTCTTCGGTGCGGGCGAGTACCGGGCGCAGCGACAGGCTGAACCCGATCGGTCGGTCACGCCCGATCCGCGCGGCGGCGGCGCGCACGCGGGCGATCGTTTCGGCGGTCTGATCGAGCGTTTCGCCCCATAGCGCATAGACATCGGCATGGCGTACCGCGACCTCGATCGCTTCGTCCGATGATCCGCCGAAATAGACCGGCAGGTGCGGATGCTGCACCGGCCTGACTGCCGAATAGCTTTGCCGCACACGATAGAACGGGCCGTCATGATCGAACGGCGTCGTTTCGGTCCAGGCCTTGCGCACGACATCGAGGTAGTCGTCGGTGCGGGCATAGCGCTCGGTCTTGGTCAGGAAGTCGCCGTCGCGCTGCTGTTCCGCGTCCGACCCGCCGGAGATGATATGCACCGCCAGCCGTCCGTCGATTAACTGATCGAGCGTGGCCAATTGGCGCGCGGCGAGCGTCGGCGAGACAAAGCCGGGCCGATGCGCGATCAGGAATTGCAGGCGTTCGGTCTGTTGCGCCGCATAGGCGGCAATCTGGAAACCGTCGGGCGCGGTGCTGAAATAGCCGATCAGCACGCGGTCAAAGCCCGATGCCTCGTGGACGCGGGTGATCGCGCCCAGATAGGTCTTGTCGATCACGGGCCCGTGCGAAGCCCGGCTTTCCGAGCCGCCCCTGGTGCCAATGGCGCCGATGAACTGAACAGGCATGACAGGCTCCTTCAGGCGGCGCTGGCGAGCGCTGCGGACAAGGTCGGGTAATCGGTATAGCCATGGGCGCCGCCGCTGTACCACGTCGCTTCATCGGGCGGATTGAGCACGGGCTCGGGCAGGCGAAAGCGGGCGACGAGGTCGGGATTGGCGATATAGAGCCGCCCAAAGGCGACATAATCGGCGCGGCCTTCGGCAATCGCGGCCTCTGCGCTGTCGCGTGTGAAATCGCCGGCGAGGATAAATGGGCCGCCGAACACTTCCCGCAGGCTGCGCGCGATCTTGCGTTCGGCAGGCGTTGCATCAGGCTCGATGACATGGAGATAGGCGATGGCGCGCTGCGACAATTGCGCGGCGACATAAGGGTAGATATGATCGATGTCCGAAGCGCCCGGCCCGTCGACCGTGAAATGCGGGCTTAGCCGCACCCCGACGCCTTCGGGGCCGAACACCTTGATCGCGGCATCGACGAGTTGCAGCAGGAACCGCGCGCGATTGGCAAGCGAGCCGCCATAGGCATCGCCGCGCTGATTGCTGTCATCGCGCAGGAATTGTTCGATCAGAAAGCCATTGGCCGCGTGCAGTTCGATCCCGTCAAACCCGGCGGCGGACGCATTGACGAAGGCCAGCCCGAATTCATCGCGCAGGCCCGCGATTTCGCCAAGGCGCAGCGCGCGCGGCACTGGAAAAGGCTTGGGCCCGTTGGGTGTGGGCAGTGTACCGCTGGCGGCAATGGCCGAGGGGGCGACGGGCGCCTGCCGTCCGGGCAGGCGATCGGGATCGGCCTTGCGCCCCAAATGGAACAGTTGCTGGAAAATGCGCCCGCCGGCCTGATGCACCGCTTCGGTCACGCGGCGCCATGCGGCGATCTGCCCGGCGGTATGGATCGCGCCGGTGCCGGGGCGACTGACGCTGCCGGGCGAGACGTGGGTCGCTTCGCTGATGATCAGCCCGGCGCTGGCACGCTGGACATAGTATTCGACCGACAGCGCGCCGGGTTCGCGCGTGTCGGGATCATTGCGCGCGCGACCGAGCGGCGCCATGACGATGCGGTTGGGCAGCGCCAGATGGCCGATGCGCCCCGGTTCGAACAGACCCATGACAAGAACTCCTGCAACAAGGCCATCAGGCTATGGCGGAGAGCCTGTCGCGACAAACGAGTTCGTGCAGGCGTCGCTTCAGTTCTGATGATACCACGCGTTCAGGCGAACTCTGGCGCGAAATGCCGGTTGGCCACGCGCGGCAGACCCAGGTTTTCGCGGAACGTGTGCCCGGTATATTCGCGGCGGAACAGCCCGCGCCTTTGCAGTTCGGGCACGACCAGATCGACGAAATCCTCGATGCCGTCGGGCGCCGAGGAGAACATCACGTTGAACCCGTCGGCCGCGCCGCTGGTGAACCAGTGTTCGAAATCATCGGCGATCGTCTTGGGCGATCCCACCACGATGCGATGGCCGCCAGCGGTCAATTTCCGGGCAACCTCGCGCACGGTCGGGCGGGTTTCGCGGATCCATTCGGCGAGCACGCTCTGGCGGCTCTTGTGCGAATTGGTGTCGGGCAACTGATCGGGCAGGGGCACGAGGCCGTCGAGCGGCGCCTTTGACAAGTCGATGCCCAGCGATCCGTATTGCGACAGCGCGCGCAGCGTGGCGCCAAGGTCGCGGCGTTCCTGCCATTCCTCCAACAAAGTCGCCGCCGCGCGCGTCCGGATCACGCCCCCCGACCCATGGACCGCCGCACTGGCCATGGATCAGCGTGAGTCCGGTTCGCGCGCGGCGGCGAAGCCGGCGATCCCGCCTTCGCACCCGACCGCCGTCCGGAAGGACAAAACGGACTTTGGCCGGGTGAGGCAGGGCGGCGAAGAGGGATGCCGCCCCGCTTGTTGGCCACAGGGATCGCCGATCGACCAAGGCATTTCACCGCATCAGAACGTGAAAGTCGCCTTGGCGTAGTAGTAGCCGCCGTTGATCCCCCAGGGGGTGATCCCGATCGGGGCATTGAGCACCGCGCTGCCATCGGCGGGCGTGCCGTTGTAGAGCGGCCGGGTCGGTGCCTTGTGATCGAACACGTTGTTGGCGCCGATGTCGAAGCGGATCGACGGCGTGACCTTGTAGCCGACATTGATGTCGGTGATGGCGGCGGTGCCTGTGCGTTCCAGCGCGGAGCTGGGGTCGGATGCGCTATTGCCGGTGCCGTTCTGGCTGACCCACAAGCTGGCATTGCCGTAGATCGTTTCACGCAGGTTCAGCGAGAAACGGCCATTGGTATACAACGCGTTGAGGATCGATTTGACCTTTGGCGTGGCCGTGGTCAGCGCGCTCAGCGCACTGGGGGTCAGCAACTGGATCTGATTATAGGTCGAATTCTGCACTGCGAGGGGCAGGTTCGGCAGAGCCGTAGCCTTGGTGGTGTTGTAGTTGAAGCCCACCGTCCAGTCGATCTTGCCCGCCGCGCCAAAATCGGTGGGATAGCTGGCAGTGGCTTCCACGCCGCGTGTCCGCGTGTTTGCGCCGTTGGTGTAGAGCGCCACGGATTCGGTGGTCACGCCGCCTTGGCCGTTCACGCCCAGGGAATTCAGCGCGGCGTAGGCAGCGGGTGACCATATGACGCCATTGTTGACCGCGACGACCGACGTACCGACAACGCGATTACGCAGTTCGATATCATAGGCATCGGCGGTGATCTGCAGGCGCGATACGGGATGTGCGATAAAGCCGACCGAATAGTTGGTCGATTTTTCCGGCTTCAGATTAGTGAATCCCAGCCCCTGCGCAGCGACCGAATTCGCCTGGATCTGACCGCTTACGCTGGTCGGCGACACGTTGACCGACGTATAGTATTCTTCGGCCAGTGTCGGTGCGCGGAACCCGTTGGACACCGTGCCGCGCAGCGCAAACGCAGGGCTGATATCATAGCGCGCAGTGGCCTTGCCGGTCCACACGCTGCCGAAATCGGAATAATGTTCGTAACGCCCGGCAAGATCGATCTTGAACGCGTTGGTCGGCTGGATCGCCACGTCGATATAACCGGCATAGCCCTTGCGCCCGTGGACGCCCGCATCGATCGGTTCAATGCCGGGGTTGGCAGAGGCGCCGCCGCTGGTGCCCAGATAGGAATTGGGCTCGCCAGCCTGCACTTCATAGCGATCGTAGCGATACTGTCCCCCAAACGCGAGCGTGATCGGCTTGGCAAAACCCACCTCGAAATCGCGGGTCACATCAAGATCGCTGACCCATTCGCTGTTGATCAGCGATCCGACATAGAAATTGGTCTGCGGTGCGATCGCGGTCGCACTCTGCAACTGCAGCTCCTGATAGAGCGAAGCATTGCCCGAATTGATCGTAGAGATCGCATCCGAATCGCGGCCATAAGTCTGCGACAGATCCCAGTTCCAGCCCGAAACGGTGCCTTTCAGCCCGGCGGTAAACTGGAAATCTTCTTCACGCAGGCCTTCCAGCGGGTTGAAGCCCGCAGGGAACGGAACGACCGTCGCGCTGGTGCTGGTTTGGCCGGTGATCTTGTTGGCGGCGCGGTAGTTTTCATACGAATAGGCCGTGCGATTGCCATAGCCGCCAAAGGCATAGGCATGCACATCGTCGGTCAGGTCATAGCCTGCGTTGAAATCGACATTGTACAAAGTGTAGCGCGCATCGCCGACAATGTGGTTGACATTGGGCGTGTCGGGGTTGGCGGCCAGACCGGCAGCGGCCACCGCGTTGGCTGCCCAACTGCTGTAAACGCGGTAGTCGGCGCCGCCGCGCTGGCTGAAATCGTGAAACTTGTATTCGCCGGTCAGGTTGATGAAGCCGCGACTGCCCAGCTTGAAACCAAGGTTGAGCGCTGTCGCGGCGGTCTTGCCGTCGCCCTTGTAATACTGGCCGCCGGTTGCGGTCCAACTGCCGCCATGGTCGGCGTTTTTAAGGATGATATTGATCACGCCAGC
>Ga0302198_10002545_pt1 | contig 19081 bp, 18 predicted proteins | sample II_Bog_N2_2_FD_193521 | JGI IMG/M metagenome (GOLD analysis project Ga0302198, IMG submission 193521) | Peat permafrost microbial communities from Stordalen Mire near Abisko, Sweden - II_Bog_N2_2 | ecosystem: Environmental > Terrestrial > Soil > Wetlands > Peat | place: Sweden: Abisko... | reverse complement strand
CCGGCAAAATCGCCCGCCAGGTCTGCGGTGCCAGCGTTTCGAGCAAAGCGGACGTTGTATCGCTGCGCATCAACCGACGATGAATCTCGCGCGAGGCCCCTTCTCTTCCGGCGCTGCGCGTACTCGACCGGCCCGATGGCACGCCTAAGTGATAGATCAGCGCAATCAGGCCGACGCTCGCGCCAATCGCTACCAGCCAGCGGATGAGTACGGTGATTGCATAGATCGGTGCCCGCACCTCCGGGCCAATGCTGGACATCAGCCACCCCGTCACCGCATGGCCGAAGATGATCAGAACGCTGAGCACCGCAAGCGGCGCCAGACACAGTGGGACGAGTTCGAACGTGCGGCGGCGGCGCTCCCAGAAACTCCAGCAATCCGGCGGCAACTCGCGCGCCCGGCGAAACCCTTCCATTAGCGTCGCAATCACGTTCGACGCCCCAAGAAAACTAACAAACCCTGCACCCACCAGCGCACGTACCGAATGCGCATGTTGGGGCGTGATTTCGAACGCCACATCCAGCAGTTGGCTGACTCCAGGCGGCAGCACGCGATCGAAGAATGCGGCAAGTTGGAAGCGCACCGGCGCCGTATCCGGAAGCAGACCGATTACTGCGGCGGCAACAATCAGTGCGGGAAAGAGTGCGACGATGGCGGAGTAGGCGGTTGACTGCGCGACATTCAGGCAGTCATGGTCGATCACATTCAACAATGTCCCGCGTACGGCGCGCGAGAAAACCGCGTTCCACCGCTCCAGCCGCTTAGCCTGAGCGCGAAGGCCGTGGGCCCGCACTGACGGTTTAGGGTCCTCGGTGGGCCGGGATGCGCTCAGCTTTTCCACTTTTTCAGGAAGTCAGTCACAGAGTTCGGATCCATATGACGCATGGCGGAAAACTCGCCAGTGGCCTGCGAGTAGAGAACCTTGCCGTTCGGCGCTAGCACCGCCAGCGCCGGCACGCCTCGATGGATGGGGACGCCGTACTTCGCGGCAACATCGATATTGGTGTCCATGTGGCCGATCCAAACATGGACGAGAACGAAGTTCTTCTCAAGCACCTCCGCATTAGGGGGCTGGTGAAAGTAGATGTCGAGCACCTGGCAATCGCCGCACCAGTCCCCGCCAAAATCCAGGATCACCCGCTTGTGCTCGTGCTTTGCCTGCGCCAACCCGGCAGCAATATCGGCCTTCGGGTCGGCAGTCTCGGAGTAAATGTGCTTCGGCGTGTACGCGGGCGCAGGGCGGACAACCTGCGCCTCGACCGGCGCGTCCGGCATGACCGCTGGCTTCCCTTCCCCAAAATACGTCAGCGCGCCAGCCGTAATCATCAGAACCGCGCCCAGGCTGAGCCACTCGAACTTCCGGATCGGCACGGGCTGTTTGCAGAATCGTTCGCCAGGCGTCATAGTCTTCTCCTTGGGCGCCGGTTGAGTTTCCCGGGGTGTCCAACCAATCCCCTGAGCCCCTTCCGGCACGCGAAAATCACATCTGGGACGGACTCAAACCCCCGAACCAGTGGATTGGCTTCCATGATGCATTAGGTGTGCCCCGCGACGCAAAGTCGCCCCTTGGCCAGCGCGGATGCATACTGGTGTATTCTGGAAGAAAGCGATGATTTTTTCTAGAGATTATGTTGGGTATCTGGCGCGCCAGACAGTGAAGCATCTTGTTGATGCGAAGATGATCCAAACCACGAAACCGGCAGTCGTGAATGAGCGCGTGGCGGCGGCAATGGTTGAGGAACTGGCTCTCGAAGACCGCATCAATGAAGAGGTTCGCGTAATTCTGGACGCGTTCCAGGAAGACATGCGGAAGACCGGCGCAAGCTATCCAGAGATGTTCAAGAAGGTAAAGAACGAGCTGGCGCGCAAGTACAAGGCGGTGCTGTGAGAGTCTCGCGCGATAAAGTCAACAAGCTGGCGCACACCATAGCAGACACCCTGGCCGAGATTCCCGAGTGCGACTTCCTCGAGGACCGCAACACCATCCGTCAGGAAGCGCGTAAGGCGCTCGAAGAACTCCTTACCGCCGAGCTGAAACTCGATGCCGCAGCGCGCCTCAAGATCGCCTCCCAGCGCAAGATCATCCTAGAAGGATCGCAGGAGTGGGAAATCCTCTACCGCAAGTACTACAACGACGAAGTGAAGAAACTCGGCCTGTAAGCGATTTCCCAATCCCTCGTCCCCGCTCCCACTGATATACTCAACACTGCACTGGAGGGCTCATCCTCCTGGAGCGACGATGGCGTTATGGTGTAACTGGTTAACACGCCGCCCTCTCAAGGCGGAGAGTCCGGGTTCGAGCCCCGGTAACGCTACCAAACATCTCCTCTACAATCAATTACTTAGATGAAAGTAGACGGAAGGCCCGAGAGGACCTTCCTGTTCGATGGATACTTCAGTGGATACTTGGTACCTGGTTATGTACCCCGAAACCTGAAGCTGGTCCCCTGCCCCCGGCAGACACCAATCTAGCCACATCTGGTAGCAGGTTCATACTGCCTCCGCGTAAACTCCTTCCATGGATGACACACCATCACCCCCGATGACCCACTCGATGAGCCCCTGACGGACGAGCAGCTGGCCCATATTGAGGAAGGAATCGCCGAAAGCGAAGCCGGGCGAGGTATACCCCACGCTGAGGTTGTGGCAGAGATTGAGCGGCGGCGGCGGGCGCGAGTCTAAGTAGGGAGGATAATTAGAAGTGGCCGACAATCGCCGACCTTAGGAGTGTCGTCCATTGTCCGATCCAAGAGATGTACCAGCCACCCAGCTGCTGCACACGATTGCGAGTTCCCTGATCGACCAGCCTGAATTCCTCGCCATCAAGACCACCGCAGCCGAAGACGGCGTGACCTTCACCATCAAGACGAATCCAGGCGACACCGGTAGCGGGTCGACATTCGCCGAGCTCAACCAGAGTCGCCGCAACGTCACCAAAAACACTGTCAGTAACCCCAAAACTGGCTCTATGGACGCCCGCTTATTTCGCTGCAGTTAGTGGAGTCTCGTAGTCGCTGCCTCACATAGAGAAATGGAGTTACTTCTCTTGAGCTGGAATGGCGGCTGCCACGACGGCTGGAGTGCGACCGCTTGAGGGTTGAATCATCGGAGTCTGAGGACGCTGGCTCTGCGAAACCGGCGTTGGCTTATTTGCAGGTTGCATCCCCAGTCGAGTAAGCGGGTTAGGAAGATCCTTCTCACTGTTGCCGTTCACGACATATTGGACAATCAGCGAGATTCTGCGGTTCGACGGGTCTTCCGGCTCTTTGGGCAAGCGAAGATGTTGATCGGCAAATCCCCGCACTTGTGCCACCTGAGCGGCACGAACGCCTTCCGCTTGCATCAACCTTCTGGCCTCATTAGCCCGCTGAGACGACAGATCCCAATTGTCATACGCGCGCGCCCCCGAGTAAGCTTTGGAATCGGTATGCCCCTCAATGGAAATTCTATTTGGTAGCTTGCCCAGTTCCGCCGCTAACGTCTGAAGTAGATCCCGCAGCACAGGGGTTGGTGTGGGGCTACCCAACTCGAAAAACGTGCCTTGCGCGGACTCCATCAGCTCAATGCGTAGTCCTTCAGCTGTAATTGTGATTTCAATTTGATCTTTCAGTTTGTTTAAGGGATCGACATGGTGAATTGAATTAAGCAGATCCTCTTTCAGTTTCCGCATGTCTTCTTTCTTCATCGGCGCCAACTCTTCGGCACCGTTACTGTTGGTTCCTACCATCTTGGCAGTGCCTCGAGGATCAGTGAAATATCCGCCCACAGCCTCTTGAACCTGCTTGCTAGCATTCATCAACCAAAGCACAATGAATAACGCCATCATCGCAGTCACAAAATCAGCGTAAGCAACCTTCCAAGCACCTCCATGATGTCCTCCGTGATCCGCTTTCTTCTTCTTGATGAAAATAGTCGCCGGTTCGTGACCCATGTCTAACCTTCCTAAGACCTACTGCACCTCTGTGGGCGCACGAATGCATCATTTTCTTTGCGATAGAATCCCCACTCATCCACCAGCAGATCTCGTGGCCACTTCTATCAATATCTTGACTAGAACAAGCGAGCCCGTCGATCCGTCTCGATTTCGCCGAAAATATGTGCCCACGTCGGCTACTACCCAGTCTATGCAGAAGGGAATTACTTGCAAAAGCGGCCCACTAGACTAATGCCCGGTTCCCAGGCTCAACCCCGATACAGGCGCGCTCAGGCGATGTGAAATGACCACAAATGGCCGCTTCTTATGCGTGGCGACCGATCGTTGACGGAGCTATCCTGCGCGTCCTAAGAATGAGCAGGATAGCTCCACTTCTCAAACGTGAAACCACGCCCTGCGTGGAGGTTATTAGCTACTGAAGGAGCTTCAATACAGCCTGCTGCGCCTGGTTGGACTGCGATAGGGCCGCCATACCAGTTTGCGCAAGAACGTTATACTGCGTCATTCGTGCGACGGTCTTTCCGATGTCAGCGTTTTGTATATTGTTTTGGGCGCTCGTCAGATTTGTGACTTCAGTATTCTCGACGTTTGTATCTGCTCCCAGCTGGTTAACCGACGCACCGATGGTTCCACGCGTCGCAGCAACTGTGCCGACGGCAGTGGTGATGGCAGTCAACGACGCAGTGGCACCAGCGATGCTTGTAAGGTTGCCACTCAAGAGCAGAGAAACCGCAGAGAGGGTGCCGGTCGTAGTCGACGTCGTTGTGGTACCTCCGGTCGTACCATCGCTGGTAAATACGGTCTGTGGGACGGCGCTGAAGACGGGTGTTCCGTTGAAGTTGGTGGTAGCGCCAATCTGGGTAATCTCCGACAGGATTGACTGGTACTCGGTGTCCGCAGCCGTACTTTGGGCTGTAGTGAGGCTCCCATTGGCGGCTTCCGTCGCGAGCGTGACCGCGCGATTCAGTAGCGTCGTAACCTGGGATAGCGCACCGTCGGCGGTTTGCAGGGCTCCAATGCCATTGGAGGCATTCTGAGCTGACTGGGTGAGTGCTGCGATGTTCGCTCCCAGGCCATTCGCGATCGAGAGGCCGGCGGCGTCATCCGATCCGGAGTTGATTTTCAGCCCGGTGGACAGTTGGAGGAGAGTGTTTTGCAAAGACGTCTGCGTGCTGGATAGCGCATTTTCTGCGCTCAGCGAGGAGACGTTATTCAGTACGCTGATCATTGGTATTGCTCCTTGTGTCAGATTGTCCGCCTGTACTTATATGGCTCAATGTTCTTAAGAGTTAGAATCCGCACTCGGAACAGGTGGTTGCTACCCTACATTGAGCAGGTGGACGGCCATTCTCAGTAAAGAAATGTGACAGCCGTCACACAACATAGGCTAGTTTGATGAGAGCCCAATGAGAGTGTTGATCTATGTTCGATACCGCACTATAGTCGACCATCGTGGCTTTGCCATACATACGATCTCGTTATTTGATGAATTGAAACGACTAGGTACTCCAAGTAGTTCTAGTGCATCTAACTCGCGTAACTATCAATGGTTCGTGGGTAACTACATGCCGAGACGGTGGTTACTAGTTCATTGCGACTCAAATTGATAGGGACCCTACACGAGTAGCTAGTTTACGTAGTGATCGTCATCACATAGATTCACACTACTTATAGAGAGTCAGCAGCGATCACTTCAGATGGTGCCTCTTTGTTTGCACTCACAATTGAGAGCCCTGTCTATGTGCGAGGCCGCACATCAAGACATCTGGCACTCATAGAAAGCACGAGGCTAAATGGCTGGTTATTCTATGTGACTAATCCATAGTTGCAGTGACCTCGTTATTAACTGCGCTGGTTGGAGCATGCTTGGGCCATGCCGCTGTGACATCTGCACGAGTAACACATTCTTCGCGGTGTCCGTCGTCACATAACCTTAACTATTAATGAGGGTCACGAGCGAAGTAGACATGATTGTTTTAACTAGAACTTTAAGTTCAGAATCCCGATAGAGTGATCCTGCACGTAGAGAGAAGATGCGAAGCAGGGAAATCAGCCACGAATGATGGATGTAAGCTGCCGGGAAGACCAGGAAACGATTCAGGAGTTCTTGGTAGAGAGTATTGAAAATCTATCCCGTCTGGATCAGGACCTGGTAGAGCTCGAGAAGCACCCGCGAGATGTCAACCTCCTAGGAAGTATCTTCCGCACTTTTCATACGATCAAGGGAGCCTGCGGCTTTCTGGCTTTCTCCACTCTTGAAACGATAAGCCACCAGGCAGAAAATCTATTGAGCCAGCTGCGGGATGGCGAACGAGATCTTGACTCGGCACTCGTGTCTCTAATTCTGGAGACGGTGGACGCGACACGAGAGGTGCTTGCTTCCATTGAGGCAAGCGGCACGGAAGGTGGCCTTCGATTCGAAGAACTGACCGACCGCCTGCGCGACGCCGCCCAGTTGAAGACCGCCGAAGAGGGGCATGCCGTTCCGATATCCATTATCGAAACTGGATTGATCGAGTCCGGGACGGCGATTCTGGAAAAGAAAGAGATTCTGAAGGCTCAGGCGCCTATACCCACCGGAACACAGTCGACCGGAGTAGAGAAGAGAAAGCAGCCGCGGACCGAGGAGGAAGAGTTCGCGCGACCCACTGCTGCCGCGGACGCGAATATTCGGGTGGGGGTGTTACTTCTCGACAAACTTATGGACCTGGTCGGGGAACTTGTTCTCACCAGGAACCAGATCCTTCAGTTCAATACGGAGCGCGAAGATCCCGCACTTAACGCGACTTCACAGCGGTTGAATCTGATTACATCTGAATTGCAAGAGGGCGTTATGAAGACGCGCATGCAGCCCATCGGAGTGGTATGGAACAACCTGCCCCGCGTCGTGCGCGACATGTCTGTTCACCTCGGCAAGCAGATACATCTCAAAATGGACGGTGCAGATACGGAGCTTGATCGAACGATCATCGAAGCGATCAAGGATCCGCTGATCCATCTTGTTCGCAATTCGTGCGATCACGGCATTGAATCGCCGGACGCCCGATTGGTTGCTGGCAAGTCACTCCAAGGAACTATGACCCTTCGTGCCTATCATGAAGGCGGTCAGGTCAACATCGAAGTCAGCGATGACGGAGCCGGCATTGACATTTCGCGTGTCAAGCAGAAGGCAGTAGAGAGTGGTGTTCTGCGGCTCGAACAAGCGGATAAGCTTACCGACCGAGAGGCACTTAACCTCATCTTTCTTCCGGGATTCTCTACGATCCAGGTAGTGACCAATCTCTCCGGGCGAGGGGTTGGCATGGATGTGGTTAAGTCCCACATCGAGAAGATAGGTGGTGTCGTTGACATATTCAGCCGTTCCGGCGAAGGGACCACTGTCAAGATCAGAATCCCACTCACGCTGGCCATTATTCCGGGGCTTGTCATTACGAGTGGTGGCGAGCGATTCGTAATTCCACAGGTTAGTCTGCTTGAACTGATTCGCCTCAATGAGGACTCCTCGGGAAAACACATTGAGTATGTGCATGGCACTCCTGTATACCGCCGGCGAGGAAAACTGTTGCCGATTGCATATCTGAACGACGTACTGGGGTTGACAACATCGGACAGAACCGAGGCAGCCAGTATGGTGGTCCTTCAGGCGGAAGACCGGCAGTTCGGTCTGGTGGTCGACGGCATCAATGACACGCAGGAAATCGTAGTCAAACCGCTAGGAAAGCAGCTTAAAGGACTCACGCTCTACGCGGGTGCGACGATTATGGGTGATGGGCGCGTTGCTCTGATCCTCGACGTACTCGGTATTGGCCAGCATTCGGGGGTCTTCGGTGAGGCTCGCGAACAAACCCGGGCCGTAGCAAAGCAGGCTGCTCAGGCTGAGAGCGCAACGCAGCGGCTGCTGCTCTTTCGGGCAGGCTCTTTTGAACGCCTGGCAATTCCTCTTGCTCTTGTCGCCAGGCTAGAGGAGTTTCCACTGTCGGCCATCGAGTACGCGGGCGGCGGCCAGGTCGTGCAATACCGCGACCGCATACTTCCGCTGGTATCGCTCCGATCCGTACTGGAACCTGGCGCACCTCAACGTGAGGAATCGCCCAACCCGGTGCAGGTTGTCGTCTTCAATGATGGTGATCGCAGTGTAGGAATGGTAGTCGACCAGATTCTTGACGTCGCCGAAGAGTCGGTCACCGTGCGCCAGCACTCGAATCGCAAAGGCCTGCTTGGTTCTGCAGTAGTGGGGAAACTCGTCACAGACTTCCTCGATCTCAGCGAAGTCCTCGATGCGACACGCGGAAAGCGGTTCTCATCTGCGGACGGATGCACGAACGGCAAGAGGATTCTCATAGCCGAAGGCTCGGCGTTTTCGAGAGGCGTGATCCGGGGGGGCCTGGACATGGCCGGTTATTCGGTCATTGAGGCTGCGAATCTGGACGAGACGATACGCCGATTGGAGCAGCAGCCGGTGGATGTGGTTGTGGCGGCACTCGACCTTCCGCCCAATGGAGCTTGCGCACTGCTCGCGGCCTTGCGCGGCAAGTCGGAGTGGGCGAGTATCCCAATTCTGGCACTGGTTGATTCGACTAGTCAGGACCAGACCTCAGCTGCTCGGACTGCTGGCTTCCAGGACTGTCAGGCAAAGTTCGACGGGATTGAGATCCTTGAATCAGTGGCAAGACTCGTCTCTCCCCTCGTTTCTGTTCATGCAACACCCGTGTGTGTAGGAGAGGCAAGGTAACCAATGGCAACGGATAAGACAGCAAAATCTACGGCGTCATCTACAAGCAGTCAATTTTCCACATTCTTCGTAGCTGACCTCTTCTTTGGTGTGGACGTGCTCCATGTCCAGGAGGTATTGCGCTCCCAGCATATGACCCCCGTTCCACGAGCACCTGGCGTCATCGAAGGGTTGATCAACCTGCGGGGCCAGATCGTCACCGCGATCGACATGCGACGGCGGCTCTTGTTGCCGGAAAACTCAGATGGACTGGCGTCGATGAACATGGTGGTGAGGACGGCAGACGGTGCAGTCAGCCTCCTGGTCGACGAGATCGGGGACGTCGTGGACATGGACGTCTCCACGTACGAACGTCCGCCCGACAATCTGGCTCCCGCAGCAAGAGAGCTCATTCGTGGAGTCTACAAGCTGAAGGACCGCTTGCTTCTGGTCCTCGATGAAGAGCGAGCTGTAGACCTCGCCCTCGGGAGGACTGTTTAGCGCCACTGAGTCGGCGTTGCTACTCATGAGCCAATCAATAGCCAGGTAAATCGCGGGCGCCCCAAGAGAAAGCTCGTTGGCGACGCAAAACATAAACACGTTAGTCAGAATAATTGGCACAGCAGCCACACAACAACAAGAGCTACATTCCGAGGAGCAACGAGATGGCAACGCAAACAAGCAACGGTCGGCAGGTATCTTCCCGCCGAAATTCGTCCAACGGCGCTGCCGTTTTGGACCGTCCAGAGATTCACACAAATGATGACCTGCTCCAGGAAGAGATCTTCAGGCTGGTTCGGGCTTCGCAGGAAGGTCGCCTGGACGAACGTGGGAGGGCGGAAGATTTCGAAGGACCTTCTCGCAAAGTGATTGAAGGTATAAACACCATGTTGGATGCGATTCTGTTGCCAATCGGCGAGGGTAACCGAATCTTGGCCCAGATTTCCAACGGCAAGATTGACGAGTTGATTGCCCAGACATACAAGGGCGATCACGAAACGATGAAGCAAGCTATCAACAACGTTGCGCTCGTGTTGCAAGGCCTGCAGAAGGAATTGGGCAGACTCACCATAGCTTCGGGGGAGGGCCAGCTCTCCGAGCGCGGCAAACCGGATCAGTTTAGCGGAGCCTACGCGGGAATCGTCACCGGCGTCAACGAAATGCTCGACGCCATCCTGCTACCTATCGGTGAAGGCAATCGAGTGCTCGAGTTGGTCCGGGGCGGCAACCTGCGGGAGAAGGTTGAGATTGCCTGCAAAGGCGATCACGAGAAGATGAAGAATGCCATCAACGGCGTACATGGCTGGCTGACTGACTTGGTCGCATTCATAACGAAGATTGCCAACGGAGACTTGAATGCATCCGTTGCCAAGGCTTCAGACCAGGACCAGATTCACGAGTGGCTCTTGATGCTGAGAACTAACATCCACGCGTTGATCAATGATACCGACATGCTTGCTAAAGCGGCCGCTGAAGGCCGCTTGGGTACCCGCATAGACGTCAGCAAGCACCTTGGAGACTATCGCAAGATTGTCCAGGGGGTTAACCAGACCCTGGAGGCGATTGCTGCGCCGCTCAAGTCCACGGCCGAGAATGCAAGTACGCTGGCCACATCCTCGGAAGAGCTAACGGCAGTCAGTCAGGTCATGGCGAGCACCGCAGAGGAGACCGCGGTTCAGGCCAACGTGGTGTCGGCAGCAAGCGAGCAGGTATCCAGAAATGTCGCTTCAGTCGCAACGGCTTCGGAAGAGATGCAAGCGTCCATTCGCGAGATCTCGAAGAACGCTAACGACTCTGCCCGTGTCGCGAAGAACGCCGTCAGCATGGCGCATTCGACCAACGACACCATGAAGAAGCTTGGCCAATCCAGCCAGGAGATCGGCAACGTAATCAAGGTAATTACCTCGATTGCGCAACAGACCAACTTGCTGGCACTCAATGCCACCATCGAAGCTGCGCGCGCTGGAGAAGCGGGCAAAGGCTTCGCAGTGGTGGCCAATGAGGTGAAGGAGCTAGCCAAACAGACGGCTAAGGCCACCGAGGAGATCAGCCAGAAGATCGAAGCGATCCAGGGCGATACTAAGGGAGCTGTCACTGCGATCGAAGAAATTGGATCGATTATTAACCAAATCAATGACATTTCCAACAGCATTGCCTCGGCGGTTGAAGAACAGACCGTGACGACCAACGAGATTGGCCGCAGCGTGACCGAGGCAGCCCAGGGAGTCAATGAAATCGCCAAGAACATTGGCGGAGTAGCTACCTCGGCTAAGAACACAACACAGGGAGCCAACGATACGAAGACGGCATCCATTGAGCTGAGCCAGATGGCTGCTCGCCTCCAGGCATCCGTCTCGAAGTTCACGTTCTAGCTTGATCGGCAATGCGCGGGGCATCGCCTCGGCGGATGGGCAACCATCCGCCGGACCTCCCTGAGAAATGTGGAAAAACATGAGCAAGGCAATGGTTGTAGATGACTCGCGAACTATACGAATGATCCTCCGCAGGATACTGACAGAAATCGGATTCGACGTCTGCGAAGCCGGGGACGGGGTGGAAGCACTGCAGATCATCGAAGCTAACAAACCCAACGTGACGCTGGTCCTAGCGGACTGGAACATGCCGACGATGAACGGCTTCGACCTACTCAAGCAATTGCGTCTGAATCCTGAGTACGCTTCATTGAAGATCGTCATGGTGACGACGGAAGCTGAGGTAGGTCACATGGCATCGGCCCTCCATGCAGGCGCTAACGAATACGTGATGAAGCCGTTTACAAAAGAAATCCTGGTGCAGAAGTTAGAGATGATTGGGATTACATCCCCGGCAAGCGTGTAGACGATGGCTGTAGTGAATCAGCGAGTCCTCCAGCAGGGCGAACGAATTCGTGTATTGGTGGTAGATGACTCGGTGGTTTTTCGGAGACTCGTCACGCATGCGCTCGAGCAGGATCCAATGCTCCATGTGGTTGGGACCGCCTCGAACGGTGCGATCGGCCTGGATCGGATACCGCAGTTGAATCCCGACGTCCTTACGTTGGATATCGAAATGCCCGATATGGACGGTCTGGAAATGCTGCGACGTATTCGACGCGAGTATCCCCATCTTCGCGTGATCATGTTTAGCACCCTCACCGAGCGCGGCGCTGCAATAACATTGGAGGCCCTTACTCTCGGCGCTGACGACTACGTCGCCAAGGCCACCAATGAAGGATCATTTGGCCGCTCAATGGCTCGTCTACAAGACGAAATGATTCCGAAGGTTAAGCAATTCTTTCGCACGCCCCTGCAGAGTGCACCCGGAACTCAGTCCGGGCCGGCCACTACTCTATCGAAATCGAAGCCCTGGCAGCCCATCCCTACTCTCCACAGTTCGAGGCCTCAGCCCAAAGTACTCGTAATTGGAGTCTCCACCGGGGGACCGACAGCGCTAGGCACAATCCTTCCGCAGTTGCCTTCCACTTTTCCACTGCCCATCCTGATTGTGCAGCATATGCCGCCCCTCTTTACCCGACTTCTGGCCGAACGTCTGAACTCGACCTGCCAATTGTCCGTCGAGGAAGGCAGCCAGGGCTGCCTCGTCGAACCCGGCAAGATAGTCATAGCGCCGGGAGATTTTCACATGAAGGTGGCCGCCACAGGAGGCCAAATCCGCGTCTATCTGGATCAGTCGCCTCCGCAAAACTTCTGCCGGCCCGCAGTAGATGCGCTCTTCACCTCAGTCGGCGAAGTGTACGGCGGCGGCGCTCTAGCCGTCATCCTTACGGGAATGGGGCAGGATGGCCTGCGTGGTGCGTCGACCCTGAAGGCACAAGGCGCCAGCATTTTCGCCCAAGACGAAGCTTCGAGCGTTGTTTGGGGTATGCCCGGCGCTGTGGTCATTGCTGGCATCGCCGATCGTGTGCTTTCTCTCGACGACGTTGTGCCTGAGATTTTGCGTATTACAGGGCGAGTTGAAGGGGGGACAGAATGGAAAGCCAAAAACTAGCCACGGAGATCCACACGGAAAACTATCGTTTCCTGCAAGAGCATATCTACTCCCAGGTAGGAATCGTGCTTGAGGAGAACAAGCATTACTTGTTCGAGAGTCGTCTTGCTCCGATGGTCAAGCAACTGGGTCTTGCCTCCGTCAACGAGTTGTGTACATTCCTGCATACGGGTTGCCATGACGAAATTGGCCACCAAGTCGCGGAGGCAATGACCACGAATGAAACCTACTTCTTCCGCGATCCTGCCCATTACGAAGCCATACGGGATGTCCTGTTGCCGAGACTCAGGGAGGAGCGGAAAGCCTCCAAGACGTTGCGCTTCTGGTCGGCCGCGGCGTCAACCGGACAGGAAGCCTATAGCCTAGCTATGCTACTCCTGAAGGAAGGATTCGCGGATTGGAATCTTCAGATTCTCGGTACCGACTTCTCGTCACAAGTATTGGAGCGCGCACGATCCGGCACATACCAGCAGATCGAAGTCAATCGCGGGCTTCCGCTGAATCTGCTCGTCAAACACTTCAGCCGTTCGGGGCTCGACTGGCAACTAAGCAATGCTGTCCGGAAGATGGTCCGCTTTGAGACGATCGACTTGCGCAAGAGCCTTCGAACACATGGTCCATTTGATCTGGTCTTCTGCCGTAACGTCATGATCTATTTCGATAGCCAGACGAAGTGGAACATCATAAAGGAAATTCACGGCACCTTGTTTCGAGGTGGCTGGCTACTGCTTGGCGGCGCTGAATCCGCCATCGGTTTAGATGACTTGTTTGAACGAAAGATCTTCGGGAACATGACTGTCTATGTCGCCCGATAAAAGGAGAATAATGCCAAATAAAGTAAATGCTCAGCTTCTCGAGACGATTGTGAAGTCGATCTTCACCACGATGATGGATCTTCCAATCGATCAGAGTGAGGCGCCCTGGGGTCTTGGCGGTGATCGACTAACCTCCATCGTTTACCTCGAAGGAGATTGGAACGGGGCCGTATCGCTCGAGTGTACCGCCAGCCAGGCTTGCCAGTTCGCAGGCCGATTCCTTTCGATGGATCCTCCTGACGCCGTCGACGACGATGTTCGCGATGTGCTCGGAGAGCTGGCAAACATGATTGGTGGAAATGTCAAGTCTGCCATGGCGACCGGGGTTCGTCTTTCTATGCCCTCGGTTGTAGATGGTGACGACTATGAACTGCGGATTTGCGGAGCCTGTGTTCAGGATCGGCTGGCGTTTCGATTCATCGGGGGTGATTTTTGGGTCACTCTAGTCACTAAGAAAGATGGGGTACCGATGAGTGCCGTTCACCGATCTACAGCGCAAGTGAATTAGGGGGAAGAAATATGGACATACTTGTAGTTGACGACAGCAGAACGATGCGCATGATTCTTCAGCGGGCCATCCGGCAGGCAGGCTATCGAGCTCTTACCGTGGTCGAAGCCGAGAACGGTGTGCAGGCTCTGGAAAAACTTCGGGGCGAACGACCGAAGCTCATTCTTTCCGACTGGAACATGCCTGAAATGTCGGGGATCGATTTCCTGAAGGAGATAAGGGCGGCGAACAATCGCGTCCCATTCGGTTTTGTCACTTCAGAGATTTCGGCAGAAATGAAAGTCCTTGCGATGAGCACGGGGGCTAATTTTCTGATTGGGAAGCCATTCACACCTGAAGCCATTGAGGAAGCATTATCGCCGATCCTCGGAGGAAACTAGAGCATATGGCCGCGCCTACAGCACCATCACTTTCGCATCTGTTTACGCAACTGACCGGACGTGCGGTGGCTTTTGCTCAGATCAAGGATTACGCGGAAACAGAGATTCCACAGGTTTACGGCGTTTATGAAGTCTTCCCGGACCACGCTATAGTCGTCGTCAAGGCCGATCTCCCGCTACTCGGCTCGTTTGCGGGAGCGCTGATAGGGCTTCCAGCCTCCGAAGTGAAAGCGCAACTCAGAATTGTTCCCATGGAGGAATCGTTACGCGACGCGATCTATGAAGTGCTGAACATAGCGTCAAGCACGATAGCGCCACTGAGCCGGACGACCCTGTCCAAAGTCGCAACAGATCTAGCGAGCCTCGATGCGGCTGCTTCAAGCACGCTCGCGAAGCCAGATCACAAGTACTGTTTTGACGTTACAGTCAATGGCTACGACGGCGGTAAATTCGCTGTTTCACTCCAATTGGCGCCCGTGCCAAATGAAGTCTCATGAAGGTGGAGATTCACTACAGGGAGTTGTGGCCGAGCGACCTTCTTAGAGTAACCTCGGCCGTGGAGAACACTATGAGACGCATTCTGTTTGTCGATGATGAACAAGAATTTTTGGATTGCCTTCAGCGCACCTTTCAGCCCATGAGAATGCAGTGGAACATGGAGTTCGTCTCTAGTGGGCAAGAAGCTCTAAACACCCTCACTCTTCGCTCATTCGATGTGGTCGTCAGTGATATGAAAATGCCGGAAATGAATGGAGTAGAGCTTCTTGACAAAGTCAAGGAACAGTGCCCTCAAACAACGAGAATTGTCCTATCAGGTGAATCGGATCGGAAGTTGATCGTGCGATGGATAGCCACAGGACATTTGTTCTTATCGAAACTTTGCTATATGGATAAGCTGATGTGCATATTAAAAGGCATCGGTTCGATTGATAATTTTGCGAACAGCACCAGAAGAACTCACGCCGGCTGCGGCGTCGTGCTCCATGAAGGCGCGATAGAAAACATCGCCAATCTAGAGCGGACCGAAGAGTCACAACAGGACAGCAAGACCGGGTATCGCACGTTGTTTGAGGACTCGGGCGATGCGAAATGGGTGATGGATGAAAAGGGCTTCGTGGATTGCGACTCGGCTGCGCTGAGAATGTTTGGATACCCAGCCGGGACTCTCATGCTCCACCCAGGTGATATTTCCCCTCCCAACCAACCCGACGGCACGAACTCCCGGATAGCAGCCCAGCAGAGGATCGCTTCCGCCTTTCTAAATGGCAGGGAGCGTTTCGAGTGGATGCACCAGCGTAAGAACGGCGACGTGTTTCCGGCTGAGGTGTGCCTGTCGGCGTTGATGCTGAGCGAGCGCCCGATGTTGCTAGCCACTGTGCGCGACATTACTAAGCGTAAGCAATTCCTGGCCTATTATGATGCGCTTACGGAGTTGCCGCACCGGGCGCTCGTACAGGACCGCTTGGAGCACGCTCTGATTGGCGCTCGCCGAAGAGGCGAGAAGATTGCACTGTTGTTTCTTAGTCTGGACCGGTTCAAGGTGATCAACGACTCGTATGGGTTCGCCTTCGGAGACATCGTGCTGAAGAATATCGCGAGACGGCTCAAGGAATGCATTGGAGAAGACGATACTGTGGCCAGGGTGGCCGGCGACGAATTCCTAATCTTGCTGAGGAGCGTCGACCTTGCCGACGCGGCAATTGCGGCGGACCGGGTTATGGAAATGATGAATACCAGCTTTCTTATTCAGGGCCGATCACTAAAGGTGAGTTGCAGCATTGGAGTCAGTCTGTTTCCCGAACACGGCGAAGATGGCGAGACTCTCATTCGAAATGCCGATGCTGCGATGTCTTCCGCTAAGGACGCCGGCAGCGGTATTGTGCGGTTCTTCACTGATGAGATGAATGTCCAGGCGGCGGAGCGACTTAAGATGGACAAAGATCTAAGTGCCGCGCTCGCAAGAGGAGAGTTTTTTCTGGTGTACCAACCTCAGTTTGAGATTGAGAGCAAACGGATTACAGGGTTCGAAGCGCTGACCCGCTGGCAGCATCCGGATATGGGGTTGATCCCCCCGGACAAGTTCATACCAATTGCGGAGAACAACGGTCTGATCCTGCCCCTCGGGGAATGGGTGCTCCGGACAGCATGCTCTCAGGCCCGCAGATGGCAGGACGCCGGACTTCTGGCAGTGCCAGTGGCAGTCAACGTCTCGGCGATCCAGTTCCACCAGGAAGGCTTTCCTTCGCTAATCCGTCAAGTGCTCCAGGAGACCCACCTTCAGCCTCAGTACCTCGAACTGGAAATCACAGAGAGTCTGCTGGTGTCCAAGGGCGACGCGACGCTCTCGGTGCTGAAAGAGCTGAAGAATATGGGTGTGAAGCTGGCAATTGACGACTTCGGGACAGGCTATTCCTGCCTGAGCTACCTAAAGCAGTTTCCCGTCGATAAGCTGAAAATCGATCGATCCTTTGTCCGGCATATTGTCGTAGATTGGAGAGATGCGGCCATCGCCAGCGCCATCATCAATATGGCAAGAAGTCTGCATCTCAAGGTGATTGCCGAAGGGGTGGAAAACGAAGCTCAGAGGTCTTTCCTTCAAGCGCACCGATGCGATGAAGTTCAAGGATATTACTTCAGTGAGCCTATTTCGGCAGATGAAGCGGCACTCCTTCAAGCGGCTATGGAGTTGAACGTCCGTTGGAGTTCTTCGGACAGCACAGACCAGTTGCCGAACTAAAATGAAACTGTTCCTGTTGACGCTCGGTAGTCGCGTTCTGTTCGCGAAGCACTGCTGAAAATGATTACGCCTGAGGTATCAATGTAGGACTTGGTCAGACAGAACCTACAGCCTTGAAGCGTCAAAACAAAAACTTGAAACAAAGCGGTGGAACGGGAACAGTCTAGAGAATCCTGCATGGCGCGGTCTGTTCACTGTTGACCACCTCTTCGGACTTTTGTTTCACGCGACGGTGAGTGTTCGGTATGCAACATGGGCTTGTCCCTGGGCATCTTAAGTGTCACTGGTTCGCAGAGGGTTTTTCTCAGCCCGAGTGTCAACTCAAGGCACCCCTCCAGAATTAGAGAAGTCCGAATGGCCTATCCAGGCCATGGGCCTGCCTGCGCGAGACTTGTCTCCTATCACGGAGCTGACAAGCATTCGACGCAAGCAGGGACGCAAGAGGAGATGCGATGCCGCAAACCAGGATTTTGCTCGTGGACGATGACGAAGCGATCAACATAATGTTGGCCGAAGTATTGCGAGGTCAGGGCTTCGACGTAACCATGGCAGCCAGCGTTCCCCAGGCGTTGAAACTCATCAGCTCCAACGTCTACGACGTGCTGCTCAGCGATCTTCATATGCCGGGAGTGGGCGACGGTCTGACTGTTGTGAGCGCGATGCGCCACGCCAATCCAAAAGCAGTCACGATGTTGCTAAGCGCATTCCCGGAGATGGATGCCGCATCCCATGCCATCATGCTGCAGGCCGACCAGATTCTGGTGAAGCCGATGAACGTGACGGCGTTGGTAAAGGCTATCAACGAGAGGCTGGCGGGGGGAGCGCCAGCGGTTCGCCCGGTGGAGACGGTCGCCGCGATTCTGGAACGTACGACGGATAGCACAATTGCCGACTGGTTTGAGCATATCCAGCAGGACAAGAAGGTAATGACGGTCCCGTTAAACTACAAGCAGCGCACTTGCCATCTGCCTCAGCTATTCAGCGAACTCGTGCATCGCCTCAGGTCGTCCAAGATTATTGGGAGCCCAGAACTGGTCTCTCCAGCTGCGGCAGAGCACGGACTGAACCGGCAAAGGCAGGGCTATACCGCCGCAATGCTGGTGGAAGAGTCGCGTATGTTGCAGGTCAGCATATTTCAAACGTTGCAGAACAATCTCGCGAGCATTGACTTCAGCGTGCTGCTGATTGGCGTGATGACGATCGCAGACGAGATTGACTCGCAACTCAGCCAGGCGATGGCGAGCTACGTTGTGGAGTCGGCCAACAGTTCGGTGCCGGCTTGAGTGCTGGTTCGTTGCGTTTGCCGATAGCGACATTTGAGGTGCACCAAGAACCGTAATGCGCATCTAGCAGAGTGAGGCAAACGGCTTATGAGTGAGCAGAAACCGTATTGGGGTATTAAGTGTCGGACATGCCGGGAGCCGGTCGCATTCGATATCCGGCCCTACCATGAGTTTGGACTTGGGAGCGTCAATGTCAGGCCCGGAGCGATCCGCTGCAGCCGCGGCCACAATCACATCTACTTCCCCCGTGACTTCCGCTTCTTTTCTTCGGTGGCCCCTATCACCGAAGAGACCATGCAAGAGAACCGCGCGACATACATGGCTATTAATTCTTCACCTCAACTCTCATAAGACTGTGAGAAAGAGAGTCACACGGTATTGAGGTCCCTTGTCGGAATCATTCGCTGCCCTGTGGCGGATGGCTCCCTTGCTGCCGCTCATGGTCAATACAGACGAGACCTGCAAGGCGCGCTCGAACGAGCGCACCCCTCCTACTCCAAGCGGTCTATAGAGACCAGACTTCGGCTAGCTTTCCATATATTTTCGGTAGATGAAGCCGAAGAATCCCGATCGCGGAAAGAAGTTGATCGCGCACATCGAAAGAGAGATGAACCGGCCTCGTTTGACTGAGTCGGTTCGCGCGGACGGCGAGGAGGCTACGCCAGTGTCCAAGAGGCCTTCCCGGCGCTCGCCGTAGCACGACAGCGAACCTCTTACACACTTGGG